>ENA-OWPA01000541-OWPA01000541.1-bioreactor-metagenome-genome-assembly--contig:-NODE-541-length-47553-cov-16.104411_pt1 | contig 47553 bp, 38 predicted proteins | sample MGYA00238139_ERZ651803 | MGnify/ENA primary metagenome ERZ651803 (study PRJEB26909, sample SAMN07631231) | bioreactor metagenome | isolation source: Switchgrass digestor | place: USA: Dartmouth...
TTCAGCTTTTCTGCTATTATCTCACCTAATTTTCTGTTCTCTTCTACAGTAGTCCTCATAAGGGTTACTGTAGGATTATGCTTATATAGCTTTCTTCCCTTAAACTTTTCAGGAACTGTATCAATAGGGCCGAAATTCACCATATCCAATGCTCCAACGGATACAACCTGCGGTATTCCCATTTTTGCTGCTGCTTCCAGACGATTTGGGCCTGCTGACAATACTCCCCCCACCAGTTCATCACACCACTCTGTTGTAGTTAAATCAAGTACTCCTACAAAATATCCATCCTCTATAAGCCTTTCCATGGTTTTCCCGCCTGTACCTGTAGCATGAAATACTAAAACTTCGTATCCTAATGATTCCAGATATCCTCTGGCAGTATCTACGCAGGGAGTAGTAACCCCAAACATTGTAGCAGCAACTAAAGGTTTCTTCTCCAGCTTTTCTTCATGCTCAAATTTTACCATACCTGCAATGGCCAGTGCTGCATTTGTAAGTATTTTTGTTGATATTGAGTTAAGACCAGATACATCCACTATTGAAGGGAACATTATTATGTCACTTGTTCCAACATATTGTTCAGTATTTCCTGAAGCTACAGTAGAAACCATTACCTTTGGAACTCCTATTGGTAAGGCTCTCATGGCAGGAGTTGCCAAAGAAGTACCACCACTTCCTCCAATAGATATTATTCCATCAAATTTGCCCTCTTTATATAGTCTGGGGACTATCTTTTCCATAGCCTTTGACATCACTTCAGTGGCTAATGCCCTATCCTTCTTTGCAGCAATCTTCTTAATATCTTCTCCTATTTCTGCTGCAACTAACTCATTTGATACATCTGTTGGTGTTAAAGGCTCAAAAACACCGCAGTGAATTGTAAAAGTATTAAGCCCTAAGCTTTTAAGCACTTCTTTAACATAGGAAAGCTCATTGCCTTTGGAATCAAAAGTACCTGCAATAGCTATGGTTTTCAATAGGCATCTTCCTTTCATATTTGTCAGAATAGTTACATTTTATTGTTTCCAATACCTATATATTTATGAGAGTTTCTAATATATTGTTTCTTCCTTTATTGAACTCATTAACCCCAGAAAATATATAAAGCCTATCCTGATTCAGTTTCAGGATAGGCTCTAATAATAACTAATAAGCATATGCATCAGATTGTTTTTCCTTCAATTCTGTCAAAAACTTAACGGTATTATCAAGCAATTCCCTTTCAAATTCATAGGAGGAATAGCAGTGGTCTGCTCCTTCAACAAAGTGGATAGTGCTGTTTGGAAACACCTTATTATAGCAGTATGCATTGACATATAGAACGTCCATGTCTTCAGTGCCATGTATTATCAGTACCGGATTATGATAGTCCCTGGCATACTGCAATGGGTCTGAATCCAGTAACTCATCAAAGAACTTCGGACCTACCACATCACCAAGATAATCCACATGTTCCCCTTCTATTCCTTTAATAAAACTTTCACGACCAAATATGTGGTAGAAGTTCCAGAATGGATTTGAAACTGGTGACCACAATACTAAACCATCACATTGGCATTTGGAGGCCAGAATGGAGGCAACACATCCTCCCATGCTGAACCCCACAATATATAGCCTTCTTACGTCATAGTTATTCTTCAGGTATTCAATTACATTTAATCCATCTTCAACCTCACCCATAATTGTCATGTCTTCAAAATCTCCATCGCTGTCTCCCGAGCCTACGAAATCAAATCTCATTACTGTAAATCCTTTTTTTGACAGCCTTTCAGATAGCTTTCTGTACATCCTATGGGGTTCTATTTTTGTACCAACAAATCCATGAATTAATATGACCAAATCCTTTTCTATTTTCTTTGCATCATCATGTTCCAGTATGCCCAGCATCCTATATCCTCTGCTTTCAATCCACAAGCTATCCTGCATAGTATTCCTCCTCATTGAACTGATACCCGTATATAGGAAACCTTCTGCATAATTGGCTGATTCTATCAGCTATATCCTCTTTAATCCTTTCATTTCCTATATTATTCAGTACAATGTCTATTAGTTCTGCAATCTCCTTTACCTCATCTTCCTTCATACCCCTTGTGGTAATTGCAGATGTTCCTATTCTAATTCCGCTTGTAATCACAGGAGTTTCCGGATCAAAGGGTATCATGTTCTTATTGACTGTAATGCCTACTTCATTTAAGGCTTCCTCTGCCATCTTGCCTGTCAGTCCCTTATTTCTCAAGTCCACTAAGAACAGGTGGGTATCAGTTCCTCCCGTTACAATCCTGTATCCCTTATCCTTGAGAATTTCAGCCATGAGCCTGGAATTATCCAATACTTGCTTAATATAGGCTTTAAACTCCTCCTTCATGGCTTCCTTAAAGCAGACTGCCTTTCCTGCTATTGTATTCATCTGGGGACCTCCCTGTATTCCAGGAAAAATTGCTTTGTCGATTTTGGGTCCGTATTCCTTTTTGCATAATATGAATCCACCTCTGGCACCTCTTATGGTCTTGGTGGTCGTACTGGTAACAAAGTCTGCATATTCCACAGGATTTGGATGATATCCTGCAGCAACCAGTCCGGATATATGGGACATATCCACCATCAGATAGGCTCCAGTTTCATCTGCTATTTCCCTGAATATGCTATAATCTATAATCCTGGAATATGAACTTGTACCTGCAACTATCATCTTTGGCCTGTATTTTAATGCAAGGCTTCTAACTTCATCATAGTCTATTGTTTCAGTGTCCTTCCTGACCCCGTATCCTATGCAGTTGAAAAACATGCCTGAAATATTAACCCTGCTGCCATGGGATAAATGGCCTCCATGGTCCAGCTTCATTCCCAGTATGGTATCCCCTGGCTTTAGCATTGCAATATATACAGCCATATTTGCATTTACTCCTGAATGGGGCTGAACATTTGCATATTCAGCATTAAAAAGCTTCTTCGCCCTATCTATGGCTATGGACTCCACCATATCCACATATTCGCATCCTGAATGGTAGCGATTTCCCGGATAGCCTTCGGCATATTTATTTGTAAGTATTGACCCTTGGGCTTCCATTACAAGTTCGCTTACAAAATTTTCGGAAGCGATAAGTTCAATTTTTCTATTCTGCCTTTCAAGTTCCAGCTCAATAGCCCTGTAAATTTCAGGGTCCTCAGTCATCAACCTATTCATCCTATCACCTCATATGTTGACTGCATTCAGCTATTTTGACTTATTCTTTGATAAAGCATATTCAGGGTTGCTGAAATACTCGTTTGTCTTATTGATGACAACCTTCAGCATCAATAAGACGCTTACGACGTTTATCAGTACTGCAAACCCGTTTGCCACATCTGTCAACAGGAATACAAAATCTGAGCCTACAAAAACACCAGCAAAACATAGTATTAAAGCCAGCACTCTATATGGCTTGATTACCTTTGTTCCAAATACAAATGTTGCACTGGTTTCTCCGTACCAGCTGCCACTTAATAGAGTTGAATAGGCAAAGAGTGCAACACCTATGGATACAACAGCTTCTCCTATGAAGCCTATATTGTCTGAGAAAGCATGTGATGCCAATGTTATGCCGCTTTCACCTGTTTGCCATACTCCGGTAACCAGTATTACCAAAGCTGTAAATGTGCATACAACAAATGTATCAAAGAATACCTCTGATATTCCAAGTATGCCTTGTTCTGCCGGATGCTTTACCTTGGCAGAAGCATGGGCCATAGGAGCTGTTCCGCATCCTGCTTCATTTGACAATAACCCTCTAGCTACGCCAAACCTGGCAGCCTGTAATATTGTAGCTCCAGCAAATCCTCCTACTGCGGCCTGGCCTGAAAAAGCTGATTTAAATATTAGTGCAAAAGCAGTTGGAATTTCTGTAATATTCATTATCAACACTATTAATCCGCCTATTAAGTATATAATTGCCATAATAGGTACAAAAATCTCCGTTACCCTTCCTAAACGCTTAATGCCACCGAATATTACCAGCCATGTAAAAAATGTAAGCACTATGGCTGTTGCTATTGGAGGTATCTTAAATGTTGTTTCCAGTGAAGTTGCTGCTGAACTGACCTGCATCATATTCAAGCTGACTAGTGAAACTACAACCATGCTTATGGCAAACAGATATCCTGCCCATTTAGCATTTAGCCCGTTCTTATATACATACATAGGGCCTCCGCGCCAGTTGCCATTCTCGTCCTTTTCTCTAAAGGTTTGAGATAATACTATTTCGGCATATTTGGTACCCATGCCAAAAAATGCTGAAACCCACATCCAGAATACTGCACCTGGTCCACCCATTGCTATTGCTGTTCCTACTCCTGCTATGTTGCCTACACCTATAGTTGATGCCAATGCTGTTGTCAAAGCCTGAATTGCAGATATGTCCCCCTCGCCTTCATCGACTTCCTTGGCCCTTTCACTTCTACTGTATGCTCTAAGGGTTTTCTTTATGGCCAGTCCTGTCTTCCTCTGGATTACTTTTGTGGCAAAAAATACTATTATTCCGGTGCCAATTAATGCCACTAAAACCCAGGTGCTCCACAGCTGATCGCTCAAATTGGTAATAAACTGAACAAACTTTTCCATTTCTCTATCCCCCTTTTTATTTTTTACTTAAATTCAGCTGTAACACCATCTATTCCCTATTTTAGGCAACCAGTTCAACCACCTCCTAAAATATATCATTGCCATCATATTAAGTATTTAATAAGCCATTCCTCAGTTAAGTCTAAAAGTTCTCTTTCATGCTCAAGCTTATCGTATCTGTGGCTTGCCCCTTCTATGAAGTGGACAGTACTCTGGGAATTTGCAAAAGACTCCTTGTACCTGTAGGCATTTATAGGCAGCACCCCTTCATCATTGGTTCCATGAATCAATAATACGGGTTCCTTATAATTCCTAAGCTCCCTAATAGGATCAATATCGTTAAGCTCCTTAAAGAAGCTGCCCTTTAGTGCATCGCCGTCTGGTATGCATACCACTTCACCTCTTATGCCTTTCATAAATTCCTCTTCTCCCATGTAATGCAGCATATTCCAGAAAGGATCAGATACCGGTGACCATAATACCAGGGATTTTATACTATCCACCCTTGAGGCTGCACAGGCACATACACATCCTCCCAGGCTGTAGCCCAAAAGCCCAATGGAACAATCAGGCGAATAGTTTTCCCTTATCCAGTTAACACAGGCAATGGTTTGGTCTATCTGCCCTGAAATAGTCATGTCTTCAAATTCCCCTTCGCTATCTCCATAGCCCAATAAGTCAATCCTTAAAGACCCTATTCCCCTTTTGGCCAGCCTCCTTGCTATCTTGACAAACATCCTGTGGTTCTCTGATTTGGTGTCCCCTATGCCATGGATCATGATAACCCATGCATTATGCTTATTTCCATCAGGAACATGCAAAATGCCTACCATATTCTGCCCTTCATAAGGTATAATTACAGGTTTTTCCACTCTCATTCCCCCTTTCTTGGAATAAAGATAATAAGCGGCAAATTGTTTTATATTGTCGTACATTGTATTGTAATATAATACGTTACTATAATATTACCATATATCTGCAATAGTTTCAATATTTTCTGAATATTTTTTCCGTTTGTTAATTTTCTAACTTTTAAATGTAGTTGTTGATTTTATGGCAGTATTGTGATATAATAAGTTTGTACTATATTATAATACACTGTTTATCATTATAATACATTCTTAGGAGGATGCCCATTGGACAATAGCAGTGAAAAAATAATTCAGTCAGTTGACAGAGCCATAAAGATATTAAGGTGCTTCGACAACTACGAAGAATTAGGGGTTACAGAAATAAGTAAAATGTTGAATCTCCATAAAAGCACAACCTTCGGCCTGGTGTCTACACTTCATGCAAACGGCATACTGGAGCAAAATGAAAACACAGGCAAGTATAAGCTGGGTTTGGAACTATACAGGCTTGGAACTAAAGTAAATCTGTCATTAAGAACCATTGTTCTCCCCTATTTGGAGCGGCTTGTTGAAATGTACGAGGAAACCGCAAATCTGGTTGTTATGCAGGGCTTATCCGTAGTATACCTGGAAAAAGTGGAAAGCTCCCACTCCATGAGAATCAGCACTTCAGTAGGCGGCAGAAAGCCATTATACTGTACTGCTGTAGGAAAAGCAATACTGGCACATCTTCCACCTGATGAATTGAATAGAAAGCTGGATAAAATGGAGCTTGTCAAGTTCACGGATAATACAATAACATGCAAAGATGAATTGAAAAAAGCCCTGATTGAAATAAAAGAAAAGGGATATGCCAAGGATAACGAAGAGATGGAAATTGGACTATGCTGCATTGCAGCGCCTATACTCAACCAGTATGGCTATCCCATTGGAGCCATAAGCGTTTCAGGTCCCAAATCCAGAATGAACAGCGAGCTGGATATAAAGGTGGGCAAGGCCCTTGTTGAGTTTACCATGGAGATTTCAAAGAAATTAGGATACTTTTAGATAAATAAATTAATTCAAAGGGGGATTTTTATGGGCAAGAAAAAAACAATACTGGATTTTCACAACATGAAAAAAAGCGGAGAAAAAGTTACATGGGTAACTGCATACGACTATCCTACTGCATCCTTTGCTGAACAGGCAGGCATCGACATGATACTTGTTGGAGACTCCCTGGGAATGGTTGTACTAGGATATAGCGGAACAGTTCCCGTTACAATGGAGGATTGCATAGCTCACTGCAAGGCTGTAAGAAGAGGTGCCCCAAATACATTTGTTATTGGAGATATGCCCTTTGGCTCTTACCAGGCATCTGATGAGGAAGCTGTTCACAATGCAGTAAGATTCCTAAAGGAAGCAGATATGGATGCAATTAAGCTGGAGGGAGGAAGGAGAGTAACCAGTAGAATTAAAGCCATTGCTGATGCAGGCATAGTTGTATTTGGACATGTAGGACTGACCCCTCAAAGCTCAGGACAATTAGGAGGATTTAAAGCCCAGGGAAGAACAGTGGAAAGTGCTAGGGAGCTTATTAAGGATGCCATAGCCGTTGAAGAGGCAGGTGCACAGGCTCTGCTACTAGAAGCTGTTCCACCAGAGGTAACGGAATTCATAGCAAAGAAGCTGACCATTCCTGTATATTCAATAGGAGCCGGACTTCCATGTGACGGACAGCTGCTTATCTGTGGAGATATGCTTGGCCAATTCCAGGCTTTCACTCCAAAATTCGTAAAGAAATATGCAAATATAGCAGAAATAATAATAAATGCATTCAAAGAATACATTGATGATGTTAAAAATGAAAGATTCCCTGAAGATAAGCACGTCTACCATATAATTGACAGCAAAGAGGACTTCGAGAAGCTGTTTAAGGAATTTGAATAATGGCCTAACAGGAAAGATGGTGATCTTATGCTGAATTTTGCAGAAAGAATGGCAAACCTAAGCGGAGAATCAGCCTTTGAAGTCTTAGCAAAGGCTAATGCCCTGGAAAAAAGGGGAGTTAATGTCCTCCACTTTGAAATAGGAGAACCTGATTTCAGAACACCCGGTAACATAATAGAAAGGGCTAAAAAAGCTCTGGATGAAGGGTATACCCACTATGCACCTGCACAAGGCTACATACCCCTAAGAGAAGCCACAGCAGAGTATGCCAAAAAATACAAGAATATTGATACAAACGTCGAAGAAATAGTAGTAACTCCAGGTGCAAAGCCCATAATCTATTTCACTTTTATGGCATTGGTAAATGCAGGCGATGAAGTAATATACCCTGATCCCGGTTTTCCCATATACAGAAATCTCATTCGCTTCCTAAATGCAGTACCTGTGCCAATAAAGCTAAAGGAAGAAAATGATTTCAGACTTGACATTGAAGAGCTTAAATGTAAAATAACTCCAAAAACAAAGCTGATTATAATAAATTCGCCTGCAAACCCTACAGGAGGGGTACTGACACCGGAAGACATAGACCAGATAGCCAGCATAGTAGCAGGAAAGGGAATCTATGTGCTATCAGATGAGATATACGATAGAATATGCTATTCAGGACGTGTAAAATCCATAGCCTCCATTTCGGAGATGAAAGACTGGACAATAGTGTTAGACGGCTTTTCCAAATCCTACGCCATGACAGGCTGGAGGCTGGGATATGGAATAATGAACAGGGAACTTGCAAGCAATATCACAAAGCTCATGATAAATTCCAACTCCTGTGTTGCTACATTTACCCAGATAGCAGGCATTGAAGCTTTAACGGGGCCTCAGGATGCAGTGACAAATATGGTTGAAGAGTTTAAAAAGAGACGGGATATAATGGTTGAAGGATTAAACAGCATTAAAGGGTTCAGCTGCAAAAAACCTGAAGGTGCATTTTATGCATTTCCTAACATAAAAGGAACAGGCATGAACAGCAATGAACTGGCAGACTTTCTATTGACAAAAGCAGGAGTAGCCACCCTGTCCGGTACCGGCTTTGGAGAAGCAGGAGAAGGATATCTCAGATTGTCCTATGCCAATTCAATAGAAAATATAAAAATTGGACTTGAGAGGATAAAGAAGGCAGTGGAAAGCCTATAAAATTAAAACAGAGAAGGTATATATTATGCATGGCATAATATATACCTTCTTAATTACATCACAATCTACTTGTCTTTCTCACCATTGCAGGCAAGCCTTCTTAATAGCATTCTGCCAGCTGCAGATATGATTAAAGTAAATACTATAACATGGTCATAGTTAAATCTAATCTTAAGATATTCCAGTATTTTAATGGTAGAAGCAAAAAGTACTCCATATACTATTGGACTAATGTAGTAGGCAAGCATTTCTTTCATATAATTTCACCTCCGAGTTTGGTTTGGAGGACGCCAAACTTGAGCATTATTCTATTTACACCCCACAATTATATTATACCACTATTTTCCTGTAAAAAAATTTTTTTACATCATCATGAGTAACTTTGACTTATTTTCCTAACGTAAAACATTTTCCCCGCTATATCAGTTGAATATTTGACATAATATCTTTTTCTTGACTACAATCCAACTTTATGTTAGTTTATTAATGTACAGAGGATATGGCCTATAATCAAATATAGATTATATCACTCATATAAGCTCGCAAATCTGGTGCGAGAGTTTCTACGTGGCAACCATAATTGCCTACGCTATGGGTGTTCAAAATACTGTTATATAGTCTAACCTGTTTAGATTAGGCTATATATGTGCTTTTCAGCGGTTGATTGAACACTATCAATCGCTTTTTTTAGTTCCTGAATCCCTTTTCTTTGCCCAAGGTGACTATAATGGTTGCGAATTAGCCATAATTATTAGTAGAAACGGTTTAATCTAATGTTATTATGAAATATTAAAATCTAAAATAGGAGGGGCAAATATGGAAAATTTTTTCAAACTTAAGGAAAATGGCACAAATGTACGTACAGAAATACTTGCAGGACTTACTACATTCTTTGCAATGGCTTATATTATAATGGTAAACCCTGCAATGCTATCACTGACCGGTATGCCTTATGGTGCAGTGTTTTTGGCAACCATTCTTGCATCTGTAATTGGAACTCTTTTCATGGGGCTGGTTGCTAATGTTCCTTATGCCTTGGCACCTGGAATGGGGCTTAATGCATTCTTTGTATTTACAGTAGTCTTTGGACTTGGATTCACTTGGGAAGAAGCCCTTGCCATGGTATTTGTATGCGGTGTTATCAATGTACTGATAACTGTGACAAAAATAAGAAAGCTAATCATAAAGTCAATCCCTGAAAGCCTGCAAAATGCAATAGGCGGAGGAATAGGCATATTTATAGCCTACATCGGCATTAAAAGCGCAGGACTTTTGAAATTCACCTCTGACCCTGGAACTTATGAACTCCTTGACAGCGGAACAGTTATTGCAAGCTCTGCTGCAGTTCCTGAAATCGTCCCTTTCAACACCCCTAGCGTATTGCTGGCAATATTCGGAATCATATTTACAACTATTCTTCTTGTTGGTAAAGTAAAAGGAGCTATATTTATAGGCATTATTGTATCTACTCTTCTAGGCATTCCTTTGGGAGTAACACACCTTGGTGCTTCTGTAAGCTTTGCAGAAGCTTGGGCTCAGCTTCCAGAAACAATGTTTGCAGCCTTTGGAAATCCCGGACTTATATCATTATTCAGCGATCCAGCCAGAATACCATTGGTTTTAATGACCATATTTGCATTTAGCTTATCAGACACGTTTGATACAATTGGTACCTTCATAGGAACAGGACGCAAAACAGGCATCTTTTCAGCAGAAGATATAAAAGCCCTGGAATCAAGCTCAGGATTCAAGTCAAAAATGGATAAGGCTCTATTTGCAGATTCTGTAGGTACTTCCATTGGTGCAATCTTCGGTACTTCAAACACTACAACATATGTGGAAAGTGCAGCAGGAATTGGAGCAGGCGGACGTACAGGCTTAACAAGTGTAGTTGTAGCAATTCTGTTTGCCTTAAGCGCATTCTTCGTTCCTGTAATAAGTGCCATACCTTCAGCAGCAACTGCTCCAGCATTAATAGTGGTAGGTATTATGATGCTTTCTGCATTTAAGGAAATAAACTGGACAGATCTGGATGAAGCAATTCCTGCTTTCTTTGCTGGAATATTCATGGCACTATGCTACAGCATTTCCTATGGTATAGCCACAGGATTTATATTCTACTGTATAGTTAAGCTGTTTAAAGGCGAAGCAAAAGATATTAACCCTGTACTATGGGTATCAACAGGCTTATTCATATTGAACTTCATACTTCTTGCAGTTAAATTCTAGCGGATTCACAAAAAAAGGATAAACAAAAAATATATTAAACAGCCAAAGCTATAATCCCTCTTAGCTTTGGCTGTTTACCTTTTTTGAAGCTTTATATAGTTCTTCGACAACATATTTCCCGGAAAATAATATTATAATTGTATTTTGTCAGATTCATCATTATATGGCACTATATGATGAAAACTGTTTAAGGCATTTTGTCAACTTTACTCATAAGCACATCCAATTGTTCCTTTATCTTTAAGTTTCTTAATGGCTTCCCGTGGCTTGGAAGCAATATGGCAGGTTCCAAGGATTTTAAGTACATTATGGACTCCTTTGCCTTTCCCCAGTCCTCAGTCATATAATTGGGAGGGCCTGAAATTTCTTCTTTTTTCGTGATTACTGACCACATGGATTCCTGCTTTATTGTGGAAATGGCATCTCCTGCTATTAAGACCCTATCCAATTCCTTGAACAGTGAAATATGCCCTCTAGTATGCCCCGGTGTATGTATCCACCTCCAGCCGGGCATTCCTGGTATTTTCCCATCCTGAGGAAGGATAACTACCCTATGGCTTATATCTATACCGGTATGAGGAAAGCTTGGGCTCATTTGAGCTATTTCTTCTCCTTGATTAGGGTTACCTACCGGATAGTCCATTTTCCCCGTAACATAAGGAAGCTCCAGTTCATGTACATAAACAGGAACATTCCAGTGTTCTGATAGCTTAATTACCGAACCTACATGGTCAAAATGCCCATGGGTCAGCACAATACACTGAGGCTTTGTATCCCTGCCATAGTATTTCTTTACAGTTTCCAATATAAAATCATAGGAGTTCTCCAATCCGGTATCCACCAGCACAAATTCCTTTCCATCAGAAAGGGGATCCCCAACTAAAAAGGCGTTGACTGCAGCAAAGTCAAGAAGCGTTACTTCTGGAGTTACCTGTTCTGCACTTGCAGTCATAAAAGATAATCTTTCCATCAATTTGTTTCCCAATATTAAAACCTCCATTTTCAAATAACATATTACTGTAGATAAATAATACAAATTCAATAAAACCTTTATTCAATATTAGTAGAAATGCAATCGATTACGGTTTCGACTATGGAAACTTAAAATCTCATTGTATTTTTACTAAATATATTAGAATTATTATCTAAAGTATTTGTAAAATGTTATCTATAGTATTTGTAAAATGGAGGCTATTATTCTTTTGAGATTAAATAAGGGAAATTGCCAGCTTTATTCCAAAAAATATTATTATTGCACCGCATATTATATTTATCCATTTAATAACCCTGTTGTTTATCTTTGCCTTAAATAAGGACATAATGGTAGTCAGTGAGGTAAACCATAAAAACGAAGCCATACAAAACCCTAATATAAAATATATCTTATACTCTTCAGGAACATATGCATTATATCCACCCAATAACAAAGATCCATCTATTATGGCCTGTGGATTCAGCCATGTTACAGTAAACGTATCCCTTACTATTTTAAAATAGTCCTTTTCCAGCTTTACCTCCTTTGTAATATCAGGAGAGGACTTAATTATTCCATATCCTATGTATATTACAACTATGCTACCTATTATTATCATTGCGTTCTTAAGAAAAGACACCTTATCCAGCAAAAGCCCTATTCCAAAAAAGCAGGCCAAAGCCAGGGATATGTCGAAGAATATGGTTGTAAATGCAACCCTATAGGCCTTCAGCCTTTCTTCCCTCAGTGCTGAGTTTATGACGTACAGGTTTTGCATGCCAATAGGCGCCACATATCCAAATCCTAATACCAGTCCTTGAAGCAAAAATTCCAAATCAATTCCCCCTTCTACTATGTTGTCCTTATTAATAATAACAAAATCTAGGCTATTATTCTAGCCTAGATTTTGTTATTCGTTAATTCCTATTTTGCAGCTTTTTTAATCTTATCCTCATAGAATAGGCTGAAGGATGGGTCTACCTTTCCTATTCCAAGATATCTTGCCTTGTAGTCCTTTAAGAGCTTAAAGTAAGTTGGGCTTAAGATTAATATTACTATGACGTTTATAAATGTCGGTATTGCTGATGTAACATCTGCAAAATTCCATACAGTTGCTCCAGGAAGCCCTCTTGTTACTGCCAATATTACCATTAAATAGCCAGGCAGTGGATAGGTATATTTATATATCTTCAGTATTAATTCCTTTGCAGCAACATTTTCCTTAAATAAATGTCTCAACAGTATTTCGTAGTATGCATACCATCCACCAGTTGTAGTCAATCCAAACAGGAATACTCCTAATGCTATTATAATACGTCCTACAGATCCTATTTCTGACTCAAATGCAGTTAAGGTCAATGTCGCACCATCAAGCCCTGATGACCATTGCCCAGTAATTATTATTACCAGGGCTGTTATTGAACATACCAATATTGTATCAACAAATACCTCAAAGCTGCCCCATAAACCTTGCTTTATTGGGTGGTCTGTCTTAGCTGTTGAGTGAATCATTGGAGATGTACCCCAACCAGCTTCGTTACTATATACTGAACGGGCAATACCCATTCTGATTACCTGAGAAACAGCTGCACCAGCAAATCCACCAACTGCTGCAGTTCCTGTAAATGCACTCTTGAATATCAATGCAAATGCACTTGGTAATGCAGCTATATTCTTTACTACGATAAATAATCCTGCAACTATATAGAACAAACACATTACAGGTACAAGTCTACCAGCTATCCTTCCCAGTCCTGGAATTCCTCCAAGTATCATTGCATAAACCAGTATAACATATATTGCTCCTACTACTAACATGCTAATATTAAAGGTTCCGCCTACTGCTTCTGCTACTGTATAGTTTTGCAGCGTAATGAAGAAAGTTGAGAATATTCCTGCACCAAATATAAATGCCAGTATTCCCCATAGTTTAAACCCTTTTTCTTCTCCTAGACCTTTTTCCATATAGTAGGTAGGTCCACCATATGGGTCGCCTTTTTCGTCCTTCTCACGATAGTAAACTGCCAGTGAAACCTCTACATTCTTAATAAGCATTCCCAGCAATGCAGCTACCCACATCCAGAAGGTTGCTCCAGGTCCTCCAACAGCTATGGCAGTTGCAACACCACCGATGTTACCAACTCCAACGCTGCCTCCTACAGCAGTACTTACAGCTTCTAATGGAGACAATATACCTTCCTTGCCTTCTTCTTTAGTCTTCTTAAACATAGTTCCAAAGGTGTTCTTTAAAATGTGTCCCAGTTTTGCAAATTGGAAAAATCCTGAACCCAATGTAAAAAATATACCTACAAACATAATTGCGAAAATCAATGGAAGTCCCCATAACCAACCTGCTATTTTGCCTAGAATTTCTTCCATACTTTACCCTCCTATTTTATAGATTTTTAACTTGCAAGGTATTCATCTTTTGTATAGTGTTTATGTTTTGAATATTCTAAAAGCTCTTTTTCCATCACCCCCTTTAATTCTTATATAGGGATATATATAAAGCTATACCCTTTCGTAAACAATTTTTCCATCCATAATAGTCATGTCTACTTTTATATCCTTTATTTCTTCAGGCTTAACATCATATAAGTTCCTCTCCAGTACAGCAATATCTGCCAGCTTTCCTGCTTCCAGGGTTCCCTTAATATCCTCTTCAAAGGATGCATAGGCTCCTTCCACTGTAAAAATTCTCAAGGCTTCGTCTATGCTAAGCTTCTGGTCTGGAAGCCAGCCATCCTCAGGATATCCATTTAAGTCTTTCCTGGTTATTGCAGAATACAGGTTTGGAAGAATATCAAACTTTTCAACTGGACAGTCAGAGCCTCCTGCTACATGAATGCCCATATCCATCATTCTCTTCCAGTTATATGTGTATTTAGCCTTTTCCTTTCCAACTCTATCTTCAACTATATGCATATCATAGTTTAAAAATATAGGCTGTACATAGGCTACTAAATTCAGCTCCTTAAACTTATTCATAAGGCTCATGTCGGTAATCTGGCAGTGTACTATACCATGTCTGTGGTCCTCTCTTGGGTTTTTCCTTAATGCCTTTTCAATGCTTTCTACAGCCATATACATGGCACCATCGCCTATTCCATGGATTGCTACTTGCATTCCGGCATTATGGGCTGTTAACACCAGTTCATCCAGCTCTTCCTGGGTAAATACAGGTATACCTCTTGTGGTATTGTCATCATTATATGGTTCTGTTAAATATGCAGTCCTTGCACCCAGTGAGCCGTCTGCCAGCAGCTTCAAAGGTCCAATCTTGAAGTATTCATTTCCCCAGCCTGTATTATATCCTTCCTCAATAAAGCTTTTTAGCTTCTTCACTTCTGGCAGAAGGCATTGTTCATATACCCTTACCTTTAATCTTCCTTCATCAATTAGCTCCAGATAGGCCTTTATTATCTTATCATAATCCTTCTTTGGAAGCTGTTCAAAATCATCAGTCTGTATAGAGGTTATTCCATGTTTTACTGCATCTTCACTGCATTTTAAAATCATGCTCTTAATGCCTTCAATATCAGGGTCTGGTATTGCACTGTATATTATGTTCATAGCGTTTTCCCTGAATATGCCTAAAGGCTCTCCATTTTCATCCAAATCAAACCTGCCTCCTGGAATCTGTGACGAGTTTTTATCTATTCCTACCAGTTCTAATGCCTTAGAGTTTACAACAAGGATATGGCCGCAGACGCGGGTATAGCATATTGGAAAATCCGTAGTAATCCTATCCAAATCGTACCTGGTAGGAAGCCTGTTAACTTCAAAATAATCGTTATTCCAGCCTCTTCCCAGTATCCAGTCTCCTTCCTTCAGGTTTCCGCTGTGCAATCGTTCTTTTCCAAGCAAAATCAAATCCTCTATGGACTTTGCATTGTTTAGTTCTATTTTAGTTGCAGTATATCCATAGCTTAAAAGGTGCATATGGCTGTCATTAAAACCTGGCACTGCCATTCTGCCCTCTAAATCTATTAATTTGGTGTTATTATCCTTAAACCTCAAAGCTTCTTCATTTTTGCCAACAAATGCAATTCTGTTTCCCTTAATGCAAATAGCTTCAGCTACAGTACCCTTATTATCCAGGGTATAAATTTTCCCATTGTATAAAATAGTATCCATACAATCCTCCTGCATCCTAATATTTATTTGCCAGTTCCACAAATTTTCTGGCAATTATTTCAGTTGGGTCTATGAAGTCCCTTTTTACTCCCAGATGGCCAGCCAGTATGGGCAATTCTGTACATCCGAGAATTACAGGCATATCCCTATCCTTTGTATATTTGTCTATTAGGCTTTCAAATTCCAGAGAAGTTACGTCGAATTTTGATGATTTCACCCTGTAAATCCAGTCCATAATAGCCATTTTATCTGAATAATCAGGTTCCAGTATACTAAGTCCATATTCATTAAATATATTTTCATATATTTTGGATTCATACGTTCCCCTGGTGGCCATTAGGAAATATTCCTTATTTTTTCTGTTCTTAATTAAATATATGGCGGTTTCCCGGATCATATGAAGTATTTGAGACTTTGTATATTTTTTTATGTCATCATAGAAATAATGTGCTGTATTGCAGGGTATTGCTATATAATCTGCTCCCATCATTTCCAGCTTAACTGCTGACCTTATCATTTCAATTCTTGGGTCTTCTCCAGAGCCTAATATATACTCTGTCCTGTCAGGTATTTCAGTATTATTATCTATGACTATGTGCAGATGGTCATTGTCATTGGAAGCATTTGTAAGCTCTATAATCTTTCTGAATAACTCTGAAGTTGCTAAAGGTCCCATACCTCCCATTATTCCTAAAATCAAGTCAAGTCACCTCGAATGTTAAACCTTAATTGTATTTAATAAGTTTTCCGGAAAACTTACCTACATATAGTTGCAAAAATCGTGCCAATTATACAATGCCTAAATTTCAATTGCCTTTAGCTTGTCCAGGGAATAATGGGCTGATATTCTGCCCGTTTTATAACCCATTTATTTCTCTGTCCACCATTGCAATTACATTATATCCCTTTTCTGTAAGATGGCTGCCTCCTCTGCCAGGCTTGGACTCTATTAAGCCCATGGATTGGGCCAGGTTTAATATATTCCTTATCTGCCCTTCCGTTAAATCAATATTCTCCTCTTCTGCACATTTTGCCAGGTATCGCCTGCCAATTCCATCTGAATTCTTCATCTTGCCAAGAACCCATATCATATCCTTTCCAAGAACATCTATTATCACTGAGTTCTGAGGGCTATGAACATAATCAGCAATATAATCGGGAAGCTCATTTTTCTGTATTTTTTTACCTGGCTTTGCTAAGCTTATTATATATTCAATGGCATTTTCCAGCTGTCTTACATTGCCTGGCCAGTCATATTCATACAATTCCCTTATTGCATCTTCTTCCAATATATCCTCCAAGCTTACGAACCTGCCATTGCTGTACTTTTCTATGAAATAATTTGCTAAAAGGGGTATATCAGACTTCCTTTCCCTAAGGCTTGGAACCTTAATGGGTAATACGTTTAGCCTGTAATATAAATCGGATCTGAATTTGCCTTTCTTCACTTCTTCTGCCAAATTTTTATTTGTTGCAGCTATTATCCTAACATCTACAGGTATCTCCATAAGGCCCCCAATTCTCCTTATTTGCCTTTCCTGGATTACCCTTAGCAAAGTACACTGGAATTCCAAAGATGCATCTCCTATTTCATCAAGAAATATGGTACCGCCATGAGCCTGCTCAAATAAGCCTATTTTCCCGCCTTTTAATGCTCCGGTGAAAGAACCCTCTTCATACCCAAACAGTTCAGACTCTATCAGGTTCATGTTGAGGGAAGCAAAGTTAACAGGTACAAAAGGCCCTTTTGCCCTTTTGGATAAGGAATGAATGGTCTGTGCAATAAGCTCCTTGCCTGTCCCGCTTTCTCCCTGTATTAATATTGTGGAATCGGTATTTGCAAAGGCTTTTACCTTTTCCATAAGCTTTTTCATGTTTTCACTTTTATATATGATATCATCTACAGTATAATAGTTGCCCTTTATGGCCATATAAGAAGCCCTTCTGCGAATTTCATGCTCGTTTTTCTGGATGTCCTCGCTTTTTTCAAATATATATATCTTTCCTTCTTCAATGCCTTTGCCTTCTACTACGTTTTGAGTAACAAACAGCTCCTTTCCCTTAATCTTGATGATATCAGATTTGCTTGTTTTATCTATCTTTGCCAGTACAGGAAGTACGTCCTTTATATCCCTGCCTATTATATCCTCTTCCTTGCAGCTTAAAAGGTCAGTCATCATGTTGTTTACAAGCAAAACGTTTCCTTCCTTGTTTACATATATTATTGCCTTAGATATGCAATTTGCAACTGTCTGCAGCCTATTGCTTAGTATCCTGGTCTCCTTTGCAACATCGCTAATTCTATTTAACAGCCCAACTATTTCATGAATGTAGTGGGAAGACAGGCTGTCCCCTATAACATCCATTAGCCCCAACCTATGAGCTATATCTATTAATGTGGTAACATCAAACTGTCGTGTGCCTATATCTATTACCCTCTTCACCCTATAGGGCACTAGATGAGGCTCACCTACCGTTACAGCAATATCCAGCTTTGGATAGGAAATCATGCCCGGATAATATGGGTAGTATTTAATGTTGTTGACTCCCAGGGCTTGTAATTGGGATATTGCAAGGAATGTAGTTTCCTTCCTGTCGTTAACCAGCAGCACTTCAGTAGCTTTAGGCAAGTCCAGCAGTTCACCAATATATCTATGATTAATCACCCTTCTGGCCAGTATATAATCCATGCCTTTATCCATGAGAAGCTTAATTCTATCATCTATTGCTTCCCGGGAGGATATGACAACAAGAGAATTTGAAATGTCAAAATTAAATTCATCCTCCAGGCAGTAAGCGCTTATTTCCGAATATTCCCCAAAAAACTTCTCAAGCTGCATAGCCAGATTAATGGCTGTTGTTCTTCCAGGGCTAATTACTATTAGCTTTTTCATACAGGCACCTCATTTCAATTAATGAAAAAGCCCTTTAATATATAATAATATATTTAAGGGCTTTTTCATATATTATATTATTCCTATGCCAGAAAGCAATACTAAAGTTACTATTACAGGAATTACAAATTTGCATAGGAATATCCATATTTCAAATATTGCAAATCTAACGCTTCCGCCATTTGTTACTTCTTCCTTAACCTTATCCTTGCCCCAGAACCAGCCAATATATAATGTGATGAATATTCCACCTACCGGAAGCAGTAGGTTATTAGCAAACCAGTCCAAGGCATCGAATATGTTTAGACCTGCTATAGTAAAGCCTGACAATGGCCCCATGGATAAGGATGCCAATATACACATTATAAATAATACTATGCTGCTAATAATAACAGCCCTTTTGCGGTCCCATTTCCTATTGTCTATTAAATAGGAAACTACTACTTCAAGCAATGAAAGGGATGAAGTCAATGCTGCCAGTGTAAGCAATAAGAAAAATATAATTCCAAATAATCTTCCAAGGACTGGCCCCATTGTCGCAAATATGGCAGGTACAGTAACAAATACAAGCCCTGGCCCTTGCCCTAAGTCAAATCCAAATGATACCGTAGCAGGTATAATAACGATTCCAGATAAAAGCGCAACAGATGTATCCATCAAAGGGACGATAATCGCATTTTGAACCAGATTTTCATTTTTACTCAGATAGCTTGCATAGGTAATCATACAGCCCATGCCCAAACTTAAGGAGAAAAAGGCTTGTCCTAATGCAGATAGCATTACATCTCCTGTAATCTTGGAAAAATCAGGTACAAACAAATACTTTAATCCATCTATAGCATTAGGTAATGTTAAAGATCGAATAACCAATATTATCAGAAGTATAAAAAGCAATGGCATCATTACCTTTGAAGCCTTTTCAATTCCAGCACTTATACCCTTAATTACTATAACTATATTGGCCAATAGATAAACAGCAGTCCAGAAAATTGGTGAAAATGTACCTGCAGCTAAACTGCCAAATGCTTCTCCCATTATCTGTGAATCAGTTGAAAGCTGTCCCAGCAAGGATTTAAATATATAGGCTACAGACCAGCCTCCAACAACAGGATAATATCCCATAATTACAAATGCAGCCAATACTCCCATTGCACCTACAAAAGTAAACCTTTTGTCAAGCTTTCTGAATGCATTAACTGAGGACAATTGAGTATGCCTTCCAATTGCAAACTCTGCCAGCATAAGTCCAAATCCAATTACAATTACACAGAGTAAATAAAACAGTACAAATGCACCGCCACCATTTTGCCCTGCCAGATATGGAAACCTCCATACATTTCCCAATCCAACAGCAGAGCCTGCTGCAGCAAATATAAATCCGGCTTTTGATACAAATTGATCCCTTGCTGATTCCTTAGCAGTATGCTTTTCCATTAGTTAACCTCCTTATCCTTTGTAATAAAATCATCTTTGCTTTACCCGCTTCTCCTTAATTATAGGTAATTTTTTCCAGAATTTTCTGTACATTTTGGATAATCTTTACTTTATTATTTTAATGCAATAATGCTTTAATGTAAAAACTTCTTTTAAGATACCATATTTATATTCATCTGTCAACATGTTTTGACAAAAAAACAAACCAGCCTAAGCTGGTTTGTTTTTATTAACTTATAAGCCATCCCAACGACAGTTTCTTTAAGGTTCCAAAGGTTGGGTTGCCATTTTTTTCATCCCAACCGGCAATTTCGTAATACAGCTTCTTGGCATTTTCATATTTCTCCCTGTCTAAAGCCCTGCCCTTTGAAGGCCCATCCTTAAAAGGCTCAAATAACCTTTCAGGCAGTACATCATCCTCTTTGGTGAACCCCTCCCTTGCATTGAAATACCTCATCATATTTATCTTTCTTTCTCCTATTTCCATAAGCTCATATATGGAAGTTTCCCAGCCTATTCCATATCTGGCCAGCAAGACCAGATCATTAGGGCCATATAAGGCCGAAGTTCCCCATACAAATTGGCACAATGACAGGGAATCTATAGCGGATTCAAAGCATTGGGTATTAAATGCAAATCTCACCTTTTCATCATCCAGTTCAAAGCTGTCATCATAACCCTTTCTTATGCCCAAAAGAGCCAGGTTCTTCCTTGCATCGCTCTCAGGAGGCAGAGTTAATACTGTATCATGGTCTGAGGACATATGGTCTGCGCCAAAGGGATTTACTGCATATATAAGGCCTAAAGAAGGCTTGTACTGGGGCATATGGGCTGGAAGCTCCTGTTTTTTGGCTGTAATGGAATATTTTTCTGCTCCCTTTCCTATTTTCATTGCTGCCCTATAGCTTCCCTCTGCTAGCAAACCTCCTATTCCTTCCCGCTTTGCAATCTTCTCAATTATTGCCAAAAGCCCTTCTCCATTTCCAAACTTTAGCTCTATTCCATCTGTGTCCTCTTTAGTCAGCAGGCCATTTTCATAGCACTCCATTGCAAAGGCAATGGTTCCGCCACAGGAAATGGTGTCCAGTCCATACATATTGCACAGCTGATTTGCCATTGCAACAGTTTCTAGGCTCGTAACTCCGCAGTAGGAGCCAAAAGCTGCACAGGTTTCATATTCAGGCCCTCCGTATAATGGGTCTACCTTACCTTCTATTTCCACAACCCTTTTGCATCTTATGGGGCACCCATAGCAGGTATCCCTTTTCTTAAGTATTGTTCTGGTCATTGTGGTTCCGGTTATATTCTCTGCCCCTTCTGGAAAATATCCTGATTTCCAGTTTCTTGTTGCCAGGAATCCATTTTTGTGATGGTTTATTAATCCCCTATCTGTGCCATGCTCTCCAAAGAGCTGCAATCCCCTGCTGTTCTTAAACCTTTCCAGCCCTTCCCTCGCAAGTACCATAAAGTTGTGCCTATCTACTGGCTCTAACCCTAATCTTTTTTTAACCACTATGGCCTTCAGATTTTTGGAGCCCATGACTGCACCTGTTCCATTTCTCCCATTGGCCCTGTTATTCATATTGATTATATTGGCAAACCTTACCAGATTCTCTCCAGCAGGCCCTATCTGGGCCATATCTATGCTATCTTCATTTAAGTCATCCTTTATGAGCCTTTCAGATTCTCCCGTTACCTTGCCCCACATGTTCGTTGCATCCCTCAGTTCTACCTTATCCCCATCTATGTAGATATATACCGGATGGTCTGACTTCCCTTTAATTACAATTGAATTCCATCCATTTCCCTTCAGGTAGGCAGGGAAAAACCCTCCTGCCTGGCTATCGGCTATTCCTCCTGTCAGGGGGCTTTTAGTGTTTACAGTAATCCTGTTTGCCCCTGCAATGGGAAGGCCAGTGAAAGGTGATACTGAAAATACCAGTATGTTTTCCTGAGAAAAAGGATCGACGTTAGGGTCCATTTCCTTCAACAGAATATATGTTCCCAACGAAGAGCCACCAGGATACAGCCTATGGGTATCCCCGTCCAGCACCTTCTTTCTTATGGCTTTTTGGCTAAGGTCCACTTCCAGTATATTTGCTTCAGGAAAGCTCATATTACCACTCCTCCTTATCATTTGTTATAACCTCTGTAAAATGCAGTTATATTGGCTTCTACATCCTTTGAAGGCACATTTTCACGCAAAACCTCTTCCCATATATCCGTATCTATTTCCAGATACCTTGCCATTAATCCAAGCATAACAGCATTGGCAGCTTTAATATTTCCTGCCATTTTAGCCTCATCCCTGGCATTTATTCTGATTACATTGAATTTGTCCCTTAAACTGTCTATCTCCTCATATGGGTATTCTTCTTCCTCCAATAATACCGGAGTAGGATAAACTACTTTTTCATTTATAATTACATATGCTCCTTCCTTCATAAGATGGGTCCATCTATAGGCTTCCAGAGGCTCAAGCCCTAAGAGCATATCTCCCTGTCCTGGAGGTATATTTGGTGAATATATATTGTTTCCATATCGAACAGAGCCCCAGACTCTCCCCCCTCTTTGGGATAAGCCTATGACATCGTTGGTCTTTACATCGTAGCCTGCCCTGAAGGCAGCTTCTGATATTATCCTGGTGGCAAGCACCAGCCCCTGGCCTCCTACACCTGCTAAAACAATATTCCTGACCATATTTATCCCCCTTTCTATTCTGACCTTTTAATAGCCCCTACCGGACAGGTTTGGGAGCATACACTGCAGCCAACACAATCATCCGGATCTATATAGGATTTCAGCTCATCTATACCTTCGTATTTTTTCATCCTGATAGGCGGGCAGTTTAATTTAACACAGGTTCTACAGGATATGCATAAGTCTGTGTCCACATAGAAATGAGGCTCTCTAATCCTGTACTTCAATGCACATGGCCTTGTGGTTATGATAACTGAAATTCCCTTCTCCCTGGTTGCCTGCCTTATGGCCTCCCTTGTTTCCTTGTAATTAAACTGGTCTACTTCCTTTACATTGTCAATTCCAATGGAATTTAAAAGTGCTTTTATGTGAACCCTCATATCATCATTTTCATTATACCTTCCAGAGGAGGCATTTTGCTGCCCTCCTGTCATGGCAGTAGTCCTATTATCAAGTATTATGAAGGTCATATTGTCCTCTTCATCTATCTGATGCAATAGATTTACAAATCCCGGCAGTCCTGAATGGAAGAAGGTGCCATCCCCAATTACGGATACTACTGGCTTCTTATCCCCATTTAACCTCATGGCCTTATTCATTCCTTTTGTAACGCCAAGGGTAGCTCCCATGCTAAGGCTTACATGGGCTGCCTTAAATGCAGGCAGAACCGCCATGGAATAGCATCCGATATCCCCTATGACAGTAACATTGAGCTTTTTAAGAATATCAAATACTGGCCTGTGAGGGCATCCTGCACAGAACATGGGAGGTCTGCTCACAACTTCTACAGCTTTTGCCTTCTCATATTTCCTGTTATTTACAACTCCCATTCTATATAATGCCTCTTCTATATCTTCAGTATGTATCTCGCCGGTAAAGGAAAAGTATTCCTTGCCCTTACAGTCAACTCCCATAAGCTTTAGCTCGTTTTCTATAAAGGGCATCATCTCTTCAATGACTATAATCCTCCTATACCTTTCGCTAAGCTCCCTCATCCTTCTTATGGATATTGGGTATACCATCCCCAGCTTATAAATGCTTACAGGTAAATTTAACTCCTTCAGGTTGTAATACATAAGGCCTGAGGTTACAATAAGGGTGTCTGAGCCTTCTACTTCCTCCAATATGTTAAATGGCGCATTATAAGCATATTCCCTAAGCTTTTCAATTCTCTCCCTCATGAAATGCTGGGCTTTGAATGTATAAGGCGGAAGCATGCAATACTTTTCCTGATCCCTTTTAAATCCCTGAGGTTTATGTTCTTCTCTATCTTCCAATTTTACAACTCCCCTGCTGTGGCATACCCGGGAAGTAATATCTATCATCATTGGAGTCTGAAACCTTTCACTTAAATCCAGGGCATATTTCACATAATCCTTGGCTTCCTGACTGCTTCCCGGATAGAATATGCCCATATTGGCAAACTTGCCTATTATCCTGTTGTCCTGCTCATTCTGTGAGCTGGCCATTCCCGGGTCATCACCTGATACCAGTACAAATCCTCCGTTTATAGCCGTCTGAGTAAAGGTCATAAGCGGGTCTGAAGCTATATTCACCCCTACATGCTTCATGGATGCCATGGCCCTGGCACCATACAGTGAAGCTCCTATAGCTACCTCCAGGGCTACCTTCTCATTTGTTGAAAACTCAGCATAAATACCGTCATATTTCTTCAGCGTTTCCAGAATTTCCACAGTTGGCGATCCAGGATAGGATGCAGCAACTAATCCGCCTGCTTCGTAAAATCCTCTAGCAATAGCTTGATTACCCGTCAACACCTTTTTCAAAGCAATACCCCCTTTGTTTATGTTTAAGCCTAGAGATTACAACTCAACAATAAAACTCTATGTACTATACAGTGAAGTTATGAAAAAATAATAAAAGCAAGCTGGAATTTTCCAACTTGCTTTTTATATACCCTCATTGGGGAACTTTTATTTATATTCTATTTGCTTTTTAGTTCATTTATCACATTGTCGTACTTAACAAGTCCAAGAGGTGATACATTTACATTCATAATTCCGTCCTGCGTACATATTCCAATTCTTGGATGGAGTATTGGAATAACAACCAGATCCTCGTGGATTATCCTCTGTATTTCCTCATACAGTTCCATTCTCTTCATTGGATTGGTAGTCTGGCTGGCTATTCTCAAAAGCCTCACCACTTCTTCACTGTTGTAGTTGCATAAATTGGATTCGCTGTCCGGCAAGAATAGCGGCTTTATAAAGGAGGATGGCTCCTTGACATCTGCAAACCAGCCATAGTCAAATATATCATATGTATTGCCAGATATATTATTAATATTGCTCTCATATACATAGTTAATCTCTATGCCAATAGCCTTAAAATCCTCTTCAATTATATCAAACATTGGTGCAGGCTTTTTCCCTCTTACAAGCACATTGATAGGCTTTGTAAGGTCTACTCTCTCCTTAATCAGTATGCTTCGTGCCTTATCCAGGGAATATTCAAATTCCATTAGGTGGTCTGAGGCTATTAATTCAGGCGGAACAATGCACTTGGCTGTAACAGCAAGTTCCCCGTAAAACTCTTCCACTATTCTCTTCTTGTTAATTGCGTGAGCTATGGCTTGTCTGACCCTCTTTTTCATGTACTGGGACTTAGAGTTCATATTAAACCCTATATAATTTGTGCCTATTACATTGTAAACCTTAAAGCGCTTATAATAGTCAGTACCTCTGATTGCGTCCAGTTCCTTCTTCCTCTGAATAATGTGAAAATCATACTTTTTATTTATAAAATTATCGGATACATTCTCATCGCCATTTACAACTTCTACGACATCACAGTAAGGCCTTCCTCCTATATAATCCTTATTTGCTATTAGCCTGTATGTGTTGTCTTCAAAGCTCTCAATCATATATGGCCCACAGCCAACAATATTTCCCTTTTCAAACTCTTCAGGGTCCAGAACAGCACAGCATGGATTGGCCAGGTGAAGCAAAAATCCATTAAATGGGGCAGAAAGCTTTATGGACAGCCTATAATCGTTTAATACCCTTATGCCTGAAACTTCCCTTGCCCTTCCTTCCATGAACTCCTTGGCTCCTTCTATATAATCTATAAACCAGGTGTTGGGGGATTTAAGCTTTGGCGATAATATCCTTTCAAGGGATTGTTTTACATGGTACGCCGTAATTTTCTTGCCATTGTGGAATTTAGCATCATTTCTCAAATTGAATACCCATGTAAGGTTGTCATCTTCCACATGCCAGCTTTTAGCTATGGATGGCAAAACCTCCCCTGTATCGGAATAGGACAACAAGCCTGTATGCAAATTGCTCAGGAATCTTACATCTTCAGCAGAGTTATTGATAGCCGGGTCCAAGGTAGTCAATGGGTATAACAGGCCAATCCTTATGGATAACAATTCCCTCTCCGATTCGTCATGAACTCCTGTTTGACCTAGCAGTTCCCTTGTTATATCATTTAATAAAACGATAAACTCATTCAGCTCATTTAATGCTACCTTTGTAAACTGTGCATTCATCAGTGCACTCTCAACCATGGACATAGCTTTATCTGATGAGTGGCTCATTTCATCAGTAAGGCTTACTATTGATTCCAGGCTTGAGGTCTGCTGGAATATGGCATTTGTTATCTCCTTTGTGGTTATTATCATGTTTTCCATTGCATTTTGCACTTTGGCAAAGGAGGATCTTGATTGTTCTGCAATATTTGAACCTGCTACTATCTTTTCATTGCTTCTTTCTATAGCTTCTATTGTCCTGCTTACGCTTCTGTTAATATTCTCTATTATATTGGAAATGTCATTTACAGATTCTGCACTTCTTTCAGCCAGCTTTCTTACTTCTTCAGCAACTACTGCAAATCCCCTGCCTGCATCCCCTGCTCTGGCAGCTTCAATTGTAGCATTAAGTGCCAAAAGGTTTGTCTGCTTGGCTATATTTCTGATTATGCCAAGTATTGCAGATATTTGGCTTGTACTATTCTTCAGTTCATTAATTTCTTCTACTACAGAAGTGATGGATTCCTTAATTTCTCCCATATGCCCAATGGTATTGTATACTGTTTTGCTCCCTTCCCCTACTACCTCCAGGGTTTCTTCTGCAGTTCTGTAGCAGGAATCAGAGCTGGCATTTAGCTCTTGAGCCATTGCCGAATAATTGCTTATCTCCTCCACTACATTATATATGTACTTCATCTGCTCATCAACCCTGTTGGATATAACTCCTATTATGTTAATGAGGCTTTCAGTCTGGTCATTCAGGTAACCTATTCTCACATTTAGCTTGTTTAAAAGGTTTTCTTCATTTTGCCTTACTACAGCAAGCCTTTTTTTATCTTCCAGATTAAATAATTCAGCTTCTGAGCTTTTTATCCCGTTTTCAGCTTCAACACAGCTTTCAATATCCTTTTTCCGCCATTTAAAAAACATAAACAGTCGCCTCCCAAAAATTTTCAATAGAGCTTTCCGGATTTATTTAAGTATAGTATATAGAAAATGTTGGTAATATTCAATATTTTCCTATGCATAAGCCTAATATGGGCTTATTAAATCCTATTATTTAGTTAGATTCAATTCCTTATATGATTTTATTCCATAAGCTGAATCTGCCGATTTTACAGCATTTACAACTGCTCTCTCCATAACCTTGGCTGCCAGCAATCCTATTACATTTATATCTGCTTCCACTTTCCCTGTAGCCATGGCAAATATAGTATCCCCGTCAAATATGGAGTGGGCAGGTCTTATAGCTCTTGCATATCCATTATGAGCCATGGATGCCAGCTTGTTTGCCTCGGCTTTTGTAAGAATTCCATTAGTGGCAACTACACCTATGGTAGTATTTCCACTGAACAGATTCTTCTTTTTATTATATGCCTTAACCATTTCCCTTTCTGTTCCAATTAGCTTTTCACCTCTTTCATCCAGTAAGCCTGCCAATATCTCTCCTGTTTCAGGGTCAACTATATCTCCCAGGGCATTGACTGCTACAATGGCACCAACCTTTAAATCGCCAATTTCCACTGCATAGGAGCCTAATCCTCCCTTCATGGCCCTTTCTAATCCTAGGAATTTACCTACAGTTGCACCTGTTCCTGCTCCTACATTTCCATTTGGGCATTCCTTGTCTGTGGCATTGATACATGCATTATAGCCCATGTTAAAGTCCGGCCTTACTCGATAATCTCCAACCACAAGGTCAAACAATACGGCACTTAATACAATGGGAACCTTTGTAACCTGCACATCAAATCCAATATTTCTTTCCTCCAGGTACTTCATAACTCCACTTGCTGCATCAAGCCCAAATGCGCTGCCGCCTGCCAAAACCACTGCATGAGCCTTATCCACAAGATTTTGGGGATTAAGCAAGTCAGTTTCCCTTGTGCCAGGAGATCCTCCTCTCACATCCACACCTGCTGTAGCACCTTCCTCACATATGACGACTGTACACCCTGTACCAGCTTTAATATTGCTGGCATTGCCTACCTTTATCCCGTCAATATCAGTAAAGGCTATTTCCTTTATATCTTCTTCCATCATAGCAAGCCTCCCGTTCTTTTGATATATTCATGTTTACCTACCCAATAATACACCAAAAATGCAAAATGCCTTATGATTTATTAAATATGCAATGCCTTTTTTGTGCATATATTATTCATAAACATCCAATACCCTACATGATTATAATATAACATAACATTACATAAATATTAAATATCTAATTTATAGAATTGGAACAGCTCTTTTATAAGGAACTAAAATCATATTTTTAGGACAAGCTTTTGTAATTTCTGGTATTTACTCTCTTCTTGTTTACATAATATATAAATTCCTATATAATATCCTGTAAATCGTGTTGTAAATCTATGCAATGGCTGAATCCTAAATTATTAGGTACGAGGGAACCAGCCTAAGGGGTTAGCCCCTGGGTATAAGCTAACTTCGGAAGGAATTTAGGAGGGAGTGCATGCAGATGAAAAAAACAGTAAATTTATTAGTTTTAGTACTATTGATATTAGCTTTATCTACACCATCTTTGGCTGGAGGCTCTTTAAGAACCCTACACTTTGGGCATCGGGGAGAGGATGTTGTAAGGCTTCAACAAGCCTTAAAGAATAAAGGCTACTACAATTACAATATTGATGGAATATTTGGTTTGAAAACAGAATGGGCTGTTATCAGATTCCAAATAGATAACAGGTTAAGAATTGACGGATTCGCAGGCCCTGAGACGCAGAATGCCCTATTTGGTACTGCCAACTATACCTCAGATGATGTATTCTGGCTTGCCAGAATTATTGAAGCTGAAGCAGGCGGAGAACCCTATGTAGGTAAGGTGGCAGTGGGCAATGTAGTCTTAAACAGGGTTAAATCCAAGGATTTCCCAAACACCATATATGGCGTAATATTTGAATACTATGGAAACATACCTCAATTCAGTCCTGTTGCTGATGGTACGATTTACAACACTCCATCTCAGGAAAGCATTAACGCTGCCAAAGATGCCCTGAATGGTTTTAGACCTGTTGGCAATGCAACATATTTCTTCAACCCAAATAAAGCAGCAGGTTCATGGATTGTGAAAAACAAGTCCTATGTGGCTAAAATAGGAAACCATGTATTCTATCAATAAATTGCATATTTTCTATCATACTTTAATAATTCTTTGGCAATAATAATTGTATAAAATGACGAAAGGAAGATAGCATGGCTGAAAGATATGTTGTTGTAACAGATAACAGCTTTTCCGAGCCCATGTCCAAGGAAGATGCCATAAGGACATTAAAAAGCTATGATAGCCAAAACATAACAGCATATATAATATCAGAGGAAGAAGCAAAAAGGATTAAAACTCCACAAAACTTCAACACCCCCAAATGGGAATAAGGCTTAAGATTTACTTAAGCCTTATTTTTTATAAAAGCACTTATTAATCCTTTTACTTCACCTATGCCAAGTACAATACACAATATAGAATATACCATCATTCCTGCCAGTACAGAAGCCAATAAGGATATTAGCTCTCCTATTCTAGCATACCCAATCTTTAGCATTAATCCGTTATACACATAGTATACTGCAATTCCCATTACACATGCAGAAATAAATATCCTCATAAAGCTCTTAATATATCCCTTAAATCCAATAGCACCTATCTTCTTTCGCAAGTTGAAAATAAGAAGGCCAGTAGTAAATGTAGCAGAAATGCTTGTTGCCAGGGCCAGTCCTGCATGGTCCATAAATCTTACAAATATGAGGTTTAAAACAATATTCAATCCTACTGAAATGGCACCATTTATCATGGGAGTTCTGGTATCCTGAAGGGAATAGAATACCTTATTCAGCATTAATTTCATTGAAATTCCCATAAGCCCCAGTGAATAAAAGAATAATGCGCTGGAGGTCATAACGGTATCAGTTGAATCAAAGGCTCCCCTTTCAAAAAATATCCTAACTATAGGCTCAGATAGAATCAATATGCCAACAGTGGCAGGAACAGTGATTATGAGTATGGTATTTATCCCCTGCTCCATTATATTCCTTATGGACTTTCTATCCCCTTCTGCAAAAGCCTTGGACAGCATTGGAAATACCACGGTAGTTATGGCTGCTATAAATACGGATACAACCACATCATTCATTTTAGCTGCATAGTTCAGCGCAGATATGCTTCCATCCGCCAGGTTGGATGCCAGGGTCTTGTCCACTACGACATTTATCTGCTGAACTGCAGAGCCTAATAGCACTGGTATTATCAAGGTCAGAATCTTTTTAAGATACCTGTCCCTGAAATTAACATAAGGCTCGTATTTAAATCCCTGATGCCTTATGGCAGGCACCTGAATCAAAAATTGTGTAGTTGCAGCAACTACACTTGCCAGCATCAATCCATATATATTTACTTTATCTGCCATAACCAAAAGGAAAAATATAAACACAAAATTATATGGGATGCCCATTATGGCAGAAGGCCCAAATACTTGGCTGCTATGCAGAAATCCGGAAAACACATAGGTAAACCCTAAAAATATTATGATAGGAAGCCCTATCCTGTTTAATCTTACAGCCAGTTGAAATTGCTCCCCTTCAAATCCTCTAGCCAGTATTTTTATTATGACTGGAGATAAAACAAAGCTTAAAAGTGCCAAAACTACCGTCAAGAAAAATATTACGTTTAATATATTGTTAAAAAACCTCAGCTTTCCCCTTTTTCCCCTTAAGCTTTCAATTTCGCTGAATACCGGAATCAGGCTGGTGTTTAACGCTGCACCGACAGTTGTCATTATTATTGTTGTTGCTGTCATGGCAACAAAATATGTATCAGTTTCATATCCTGAACCGTATTTTGAAGCAATCAGCATCTCCCTGGTAAATCCTAAAAGCTTGCTTATTAGGGTAAATGCCGATATCATAGCTGCTGATTTAACTACCTTGATATTCTTTGCCATCTGTTTTCCCCTTTTCATATATATCTATCCTGCAACTGATAACTATTATATCATATTGAAAAAGGGAAATTAATAAAATTTAACCCCATACAAAGCTGTATGGGGGCTCTCCTAATTCACTCTTATCTATTTCTATTGTTATTATCTTATATACTATTACCTGTGGAACTATGCTGTCAGGGTCTGGAGGGGTTACGCTTAGGTATACCCTGTATTCTTCATTTTCCTTCACTATTTTCTCAACCTTCACTATATATCCGGGGGTTGGAAGCATTTTGGTTATGGTTACAACTACCTTACTATCCTCCACTTTGGTCTTAATTCCTTCCTCACCTGTATAAGACTGAATTGTTCCCAACAATGTAAAGGGTATTTCCCTTGATGCTGTTTTGTCTTTATCCAAACTGCTAAGGTAGTCCCTTATCCTCTGCAGCACCACAACAGCTTCTGCCTGAGTGGTATAAGCGTAAGGATTAAACCTGCTATTTGACTGTCCTTTTATAATGCCAGCACTATACAGCTTTTTCAATGCCATCAGCTCTTCATCCGCAATATCGCTTATATCTGTAAATGGCAGCTCTACATCATCAGCCTGGATATCAGCTATATTGAATAAGTTATCTCCTATTGCCCTTACCATTTCAATTCTCTTTATGCCATTTCTGAATTTCAGCTCTGCAGTTGAATACCCCATGTTCTTAAGCAATGATGAAAAGGACAGCAAAAACTCATCTTCCCTTATGGCTTCGTTTGGATTAAACCTCTTGAAATCTTCTCTTGCAAGGTACGAAAAATAATATAGGAAGAAATCCTTATCCATTTCAGCCTTCAGCCAGTGATTTCCAAGTATATCTTCCAAATCTGCAAAAGCAGGAGCTGATACGGATAAAATAACAGTAAGTACCAGTACAAAGGTAATAATCCTTTTCATTTTATATCCCCCTTTCTACCTACTTGGCTTATTTATTCTGATTATATCCATTAAATATTTCCAAATGGTTACAGTATGGTTACAAAGTTGTGAATATTTTCTAAAAATAAAAAGGCATATTGCAAAAAATCAATTCCTTTGCAACATGCCTAAAAAATTGGTAATACAGTCCTATATCCGCTGCAGATAACCTACTGAGCCTTGTTCCTGGATTCTCCCAGGTAGGCCTCCTGTACCCTGCTGTCGTTAAGGAGCTCTTTTCCGGTTCCTTTCAGCTTAAGCTCCCCGGTTTCCAGTACATAGCCATAGTCGGCAATTTCTAGTGCCTTCTTGGCGTTCTGCTCTACCAGCAATATTGTATTCCCCTGTTCATTTATTCTCTTGATTATGTCGAATATTTCCTTTACTAGTATTGGAGCAAGGCCTAAGGATGGCTCATCCATCATAAGCACCTTGGGCTTAACCATCAAAGCCCTTCCAACAGCAAGCATCTGCTGCTCGCCTCCGGACAGGGTTCCTGCCTTTTGCCAATGCCTCTCCTTCAACCTGGGGAATATATTATATACTTTCTTCATATTCTTCTCAACTTCTTCCCTGTTGTCAATTGTATATGCTCCTAGTATTAGGTTTTCTTCAATTGTCAGGTTTATCCCTCTAACTGCATTTATACCTCCATAGTTAATGTGCAGATTTTCAATTTTAAGCATCTACTCCACCCCCAAATAAGCTTCTATAACCCTTTGGTTGTTTTGAATAGCTTCAGGGTCTCCCTGTGCAATCAGCTCGCCATGGTCCAGCACAAATATCTCTTCGCATATTCCCATTACTACATCCATATGGTGTTCAATTAAAAATACCGTCAAATCAAATTCATCCTTTATGTTCAATATAAACTCCATCAGTTCACTGCTTTCCTGGGGGTTCATACCTGCTGCAGGCTCATCCAAAAGCAACAGTTTAGGATCTGTAGCCAAGGCTCTGGCAATTTCCAGCCTTCTCTGTTTTCCATAGGGAAGGGAGTTGGCTTTTTCATTCCTTTCTTTCAAAAGTCCAACCCTGTCCAGCAGGTAAAGGGATTTTTCCAGCATTTCCTTTTCTTCTTTCCTGTATCCTGGAGTTCTCAGTATTGAGGAGAACACATTGGACTTGATTCTCAAGTGGTTTGCTACGAAAACATTGTCCAGCACCGACATATCCTTAAAAAGCCTTATGTTCTGGAAGGTTCTGCATATTCCAAGCTTTGCTATTTCATCAGGTCTTTTCCCGGATATAATATGCTCCTTGTCTCCTGCATTGAATATCACCCGGCCTTCCGTTGGCTTATACACTCCTGTAACTACATTGAATATAGTAGTCTTTCCTGCTCCATTGGGGCCAATGAGGCCAACTATCTGACCCTTTTTAATATTGGCATTGAACTTGTTTGCAGCTATTACCCCGCCAAATTTCATAGTCACATTATCTATCTTAAGCATATGCTATTCACATCCCTTTCAGTTTTCCTTCAATAATCTATCCTTCCTGATTATTACCACCAGCATGAAGATTATTGAAAAGATAACCATTCTCATTCCAGGAATTCCTGGTATTTTAATGAATCCAAGGTTAATGGAGCTATCCAGGAATCTCAGTATTTCCATGGCAGCGGTTACTACTACTGCAGAAATTACAGTGCCGTTTATATTTCCTATTCCTCCGATTACTGCAGCTATAAAACACTTAACTCCAGGCATAGACCCCATTAATGGCATTAATTGAGGGTATTTTATACCCCACATGATCCCTCCTACTGCAGCTAAAAATGAGCCAATAAAAAAAGTAATGGATATTATTCTGTTAACATCGATTCCCATTAACCTTGCAGTATCATAGTCCTTTGATAATGCCCTCATTGCCATACCGGTCTTGGTCTTGTTTATGATGTAGTTCAGGCCAATTAACAGGCCTATGGTAATAGCAGGAATTATAAATGTTACTATATTTATTGAAACTCCTCCCAGATTCACTATTTTATTGAGCAATTGAGGGATTGGGAAGGCCTTTGGCCTTCCCCCGAAAACTACTGTTGCAAAGTTCTGCAGGAAAAACGACGCTCCTATGGCAGATATCAAAACAGTAATTCTCTGTGCATCCCTTAATGGTCTGTAAGCAATTCTTTCAAGGAGGAACCCAATTATACCTGTTATAACTGCAGCCAGTATAAATGCAATATACCATGGAATGGATGTAAACACTATGGCATAGTATGTCAAATATGCTCCCAGCATGAATATGTCGCCATGGGCAAAGTTAATGAGCCTCAGTATTCCATATACCATTGTATACCCTATGGCAATCAGAGCATATAAGCTGCCAAGTGAAATTCCATTGGCCAGGTGCTGCATGAATTCTGTGAAACTCATAGTCATTTTAAGTCCCCCTCTAGTCTAAGTTTACTATGGTTCAACTACAGTTAAGAATACAAACTCTCCATTTTCCACTTTCTTTATTACTGCACTCTTAACAGCATCCCCGTTTTCATCCAGGGTTATATATCCCGTTGCTCCTACGAAATCCTTGGTTTCACTCAATGCATCCCTTATTGCTACAGAGTCTGCTGAACCAGCCCTCTCAATTGCATCCAGTATAACCATATATGCATCATATCCTAAAGCTGCAAATGCATTTGCCTCCTTTCCATATTTCTCTTTATACTTAGCCAGGAATTCCTCTGATACTTCTGTTACAGGTGCTTCAGCAGTAAAGTGGGTGCTGAATACAGCTCCTTCAACTGCATCTCCGCCAATTGACAGGAACTCAGGTGATTCCCATGTGTCTCCACCAAGTATTGGAATATTTATTCCCTGGTCTCTTGCTTGCTTGATTAGAAGCGCACTTTCACCGTAGTTACCTGGTGCAAATATTACATCAGGATTTGCACTGGATACATTTGTAAGCTGTGCAGTAAAGTCCTGGTCTCCAGTATTGTAGGAAGCTGTAGCAACAATGGCATTTTCATTGCCTGTCAGCTCTTTAAATGCATCCATGAAGTATTTGCTCAATCCCACTGAATAGCCCTGAGTTACGTCCTGTATAATTGCAGCAGTCTTTGCACCCAGTTCTTTTACTGCATAGTTTGCCATTACAGTTCCCTGGAATGGATCTATGAAACATACTCTAAAGTAATAATCGTTATTCAATGTTACCAATGGGTTGGTTGGTGAACATCCTACAGCTGGAACCTTCTTTTCCTTGACTATGTCCCCTGCTGCCATGGATAGTGAGCTGCCGTAGCTGCCTATAATTGCAACTACATTATCCTTGTCTATCAAGCTTGATACTGCATTTGCTGCCTCTACCTTGTCAGACTTGTTGTCTACAATTATAAGTTCTACCTTCTTGCCAAGTACCTCTGGTTTTATTTCATTTGCAAGTTCAATGCCTTCAACTGTCATCTGACCGCCTGCAGCGCTTGAACCAGTCATTGGCTCAAATACCCCTATTTTAATTACGTCTGAATCTCCTCCGCCTGTTTCCTTTGAGCCTCCACATCCTGTAAGCATTGTTGAAACAAGCACTAGAACTAACATCAAAACCCCAAGTTTCCTATACATTTTGATACCTCCCCTTAAAAATAGTCTCTGATGCATAATCAATTAAAAAGTATCTATGTATATGAAACAACTGTGGCAAGAATTTTATTAGTTTTAATATTCCGTCTACTTTTGCTTAAAGTATATAATTTATTGGATAATTTGTTAATATTTCATCAATTGTTGCAGCAATCAGCTTCTCCTGTTAATATAATTATTAGGATAATGACCATTTTAGGCCTTTAAAGTGCAGTTTTCAGGACAAATAACCTTTCTTAAATTTTTTTGCCAAACACAAAAGTAAAGGAGTGAAAATTTATGGATGCTGAAATACATACAGGCTATATGCCCCAATACGATAAGGTTAATAAAAGGAGCATAAGCAGGAACATATTGCTGTCTACTGCGTTGGTATGCCTCATATTAATCGTTGTAATAGGCAGTACATTTTACCATGTAACTAAACAAGAACTCATTAATTCCTATGATAAGCTCCTGTATAACAAAGCCATAGACTCATCAAAACTGGCAGATGAGCAGATAAAGAACTATGTTGTTTCCATTGAAACCCTGGGAGGGTTAAGCATAATTACCGACAACCAGATACCCATAGAGGAAAAACTGGAATTTTTAACAAAAGAAAAAACACGCCTTAATCTTACTCATATTGGAATATCAGATTTACAGGGAAACCTCATATTGGATACCGGAGAAACCATGGATATATATGAAGAGGAATACTTCTATGAAACCATGTCAGGCAATAGCTATTTTTCCCAGCCTATGATAAACCCTTTGACAGGAAAGGTTTCAATTGTAATATCAACACCTATTATGAGCAGTGAAAATCTTTCAGGTGTTCTGGTAGCATACACGTCAGCTGATAAGTTCTACAATATCACACAGGATATTCAATTTGGTGAAAGCGGATATTCTTTCATTATTAACCACAGGGCAGATGTCATAGCCCATCCTACAATAAGAACCGGTGCCACAGCAATTGATGATACCAAGAATTTTGAAACATTAATAAATCTTGTAGACCCTGAGTATGTGGAAGATATGATAAAAGTACAGGAAATGATAAGCTCTAATGAGTCCGGTACGGGAAAATATTCAAGGGACGGAAAAATTGTGCGCATTGGATTTGCACCCATAAAGTCAAAAAACTGGACATTGGTAGTAAGCATTTCTGAAGAAGAAATCCTTTCAGGATTAAATTGGCTATTAAGAACACTTCTTATTGTAGTAGCAGCTGCATCTATTCTAGGATATCTGGCCTCTTCATTCTTTATCAAAAGAATTACAAATAGAATCAGCATTCTTACTGAACACAGCCATAGGATTTCAAATATGGACTTTACCGAAAACATAGACGATGATATTCTTTCCAGAGAAGATGAGATAGGCATAATTGGCAATTCCCTTCAGACCATAATTGAACACATAAGAAACATGTTTCATAACTTAAGCCTAACAGCAGCACAGGTTGCAGCCTCCTCCCAGCAGCTGGCAGCCATATCTGAAGAAACTGCAGCCAGTGTAAACAATATCCATGAAGCATCAACTAAAATATCCGAATCCACCAGAAATCAGCATAATGAAATATTAAATGCAATAAATTCCATCAGGGAAATTTCCGTTCAAATGGGCAATGTCTCTGAAAAGGCTAAGGATGCCAACAGCCTAAGCGTTGAAATATCCGGTAAGGCAAAATCAGGCAGAGAAAGAATAAATGAAGCCATAATCCAGATGGATAACATAAAAAACAGCACTTTAACAGTTAAAAAATCGCTGGAGGAAGTAATGCAAAGCTTTAGTAAGATGAATCAGATGTTGAACATAATTGAAAACATATCAGAGCAAACCAACCTTCTGGCATTAAATGCAGCCATTGAGGCTGCAAGGGCTGGAGAACACGGCCTTGGATTCGGAGTAGTTGCCAATGAAATAAAGAAGCTGTCTGAAGAAACCCAAAAATCAGCAAAGGAAGTCAAATCAATAATAGCAGGCAATAACATTCTTATTAATGAAACCAATAATAAGATGGATTCAAACACATATGAGGTAGAACAAGGAGTAATTGCCGTAAAGGAGGCTAAAACATCCTTTGATGAAATTGCCAGCCTCATTGAAGATATTGCCATGAGAATTGAACACATAGCAAATTCCACAGTGACTGTTGAGAATAATGTGAACAATCTGGTTAAGTCCTCTGATATTATAGAAGAAATGTCCCAAAATATTTCTATGGAGATAATGAACTCTTCAACTGCAACAGAAGAACAGCTGGCTTCTACGGAGGAAATTGCATCTTCAGCAGAAAACCTTGCAAACCTGGCAGAAGAAGTAAGAAGCCTGTTGGATAGCATTAAAGTAGAAAAAAATTAGCCTTGCTGGCTAATTTTTTTCAAACTTGCTATTGTTTCCAAGGCAAGCATTATCTCACGTTTTTCTCCCTCCATGGAATTTGATTTTTCGTTTACATAGCCGCCAATTCCATGCTTTACATTGGTTTTATATTCCACTACAGTATTCAATATGCTTGCAGCCTTGACACCTTTCAACTGAGCAAGTGTAAAAATCACACCGCTTTCCATATCTGAACACAATACGTTTTTCCTGCTCCAGTAGCTCATTAGCTCATCTTCATTGTCAATATAGAAGGAATCATGGCTTCTTATAATTCCGGTATAATAAGTAAATCCCAGGTCCCTGCATGTATTTATAATAGAATTTACCAGCTCAAAATCTGCTACAGCAGGATATTTTTCCTCCACGTACATTCTTGAAGTGCCATCTTCCCTGACTGCTGCTGTGGCAATTACCAGATCCCCTACCTTTATATGAGGCTGTACAGCCCCTCCGCTGCCTATTCTTATGAAGTATTTCCCTCCACAGGCTATCAGCTCCTCCATGCAAATGGCAGCAGAAGGAGCACCTATACCTGTAGATGTGGCAGTTATGTCCACTCCCTTGTAGGTTCCTCTGATGGTTCTAAACTCCCTGTTATAGGCTATTTCCTCATAGCTGTCCATATATCTGGCAAGCCTTAGAATCCTTCCAGGGTCACCGGCTAATATAATATACTTGGATACATCTCCTGGCCCTAACAATATATGAGGCTGTTTCATATTATCACCTTCCATTATTAATATTAAGCACTGCTTCCAAAATGCTCTCCGTTAAGGTAGGATGGATTATTAAATTGGATTTAATATGGTCTAATGTAAGGTTGTTATTGAACAAAGGGCTAATCATCCCTATATACTCAGATACCATATTCCCTACCATCCATATCCCCAGCACATTTTGGCCTTCATCTACAATTACTTTTACAAATCCTTCATCTAAATCCCTTGACCACCCTCTCCAGGTGTCCTTGAAATTGCAATATCCTACTTTATAGCTAACTCCCCTTAAATCCTCCTCCTGCCTTCCTATGCCGGCTATTTCAGGCAATGTGAAAACTGCTCTGGGGAGACTTTCATAATTCATGCTTATACTTCTTCCATTTAGTATATATTCAGCCACCTGCAATCCCTGATTTATGGCTACATTGCCAAGGCCCATAATTCCATTTATATCGCCAATGGCAAATATGTTGTCCACGCTAGTCTTTAAATTGCTGTCTACAAGTATTTTGCTTTCACTATATCTTATATTAAGCCTTTCAATTCCCTTTGGAAAATTGGGCTTTCTTAAAAGGGTAACCAGTACCTTTTCCCCTTCCATAATGCTTTCATCGTCTAAAATTACTTTCACATTGCTGTTTTCCACATATGCCTTTATTGCGGATTTTCCCTTAACAATTTTGACGCCCTTATCCATAAGTTTTTTCTCTATGGGATATGCCAAATCCCCATCATATCCAGGCAAAATACTGTTTTCTTTTTCTATGACAGTTACATTGACCCCTAATTGGCTATAAAGGGATGCAAACTCAATTCCTTCAACATTTCCTCCAAGTATTACTAAGCTTTTGGGAATATCCTTCAACTCTACGGCTTCCCTGTGGGTAATTATCCATTCTCTGTCAACAGGTATGCCATCAATGCTTATGGCTTCCGTTCCGGTGGCAATTATTATATATCCGGATGTAAGTATACTTCCTCCTACCTTTACAGCATGCGAATCAACAAGCTCTCCCTCTCCATAATAGACATCAACTCCTATGGATGACAGACTGCTTTTAGTTCTTCTGCCCAGTTCAGCTAAATCATCCTGCCATCTGTTAAGCAACTCCTCTATGTTTCCCTTGTTTTCCTTGAAAAAGTCAAGGGCTCTTTTAACAGGCACAGCTCCCCATCTAATGGCTGTACCTCCCAAGGAGTCCCTTTCGATTATGGCTACAGATTTGCCTTCTTTTCTTAAGGCCTTTGCACAATAATATCCAGCCACTCCTCCGCCTAATATTACCACATCATATTCCCTTGCCATACTAGGATTCCCCTTCTACATTTTTCTTTATTTTTCTTATATAGCTCTTGGCTACAACAAACAGCACTACAATAGTTCCCAGATAAGGTATCATCTGGGTAAACTGGGATGGTATGCCTACAACCTGAAGCCTTATGCCTAATGCATCAAAGAATCCAAACATGAATGCTGCAATTAAAGTCCTTATGGGATGTGCACCTCCGAAAATTATGGCTGCCATGGCTATAAAACCTCTTTGTGCGCTCATGTTTTCTGTAAACAATGTCAGATATCCCAAGGATAGATGAGCTCCTGCAAATCCGCAGAATACTCCACAGGCAATGGAACTTATGTATTTCATCTTTCTTGGGCTTACTCCTGCAGTTTCCAGAGCTTCCGGAAACTCTCCCGATGCCCTGAGCCATATTCCATAAGGTGTTTTATATAAATACACATACACTAGTGCAACCAGTATCCAGCTTACATATACAAAAACAGTATGGTTGTTGAATATGGTATCCAATAATGGAATGCCCTCCAAAAATCCTAATCTAAATCTAGGTAGCGGAACTATATCCGGTGAAGAAAAAGCACCTTTTACCCCAAATATGCTTCTTAGCAGGAATACAGTCAAACCTCCTGCAAGTATGTTTATTGCAATACCTATAATGAATTCGTCAGATTTCAGGTCTATTACAAAATAAGCAAACAAAAGCCCTACAAGTATTCCAACTCCTACTGCCATAAGAACTCCAGCCAGAGAAGAGCTGAAAAAATAGCTGCCTACAATTGCAAAGAAGGCTCCCATTAATATCATGCCCTCCATGCCTATATTGAGTATGCCGGCATGCTGGGTTAATAATCCTCCTAAAGCTGCCAGTATCAATGGAGTAGCCGTCCTTATTGTGTGCTGGAGCAAAGTAAGATTTATTATTTCCTTAAGCATTCTTCTCACCTGCCTTTTTTATTGCCCTTCTATTTGCAAGGAAGCTTTTAATCTTGGCCTTGAACCCTGATTCTCCTGCTATAAACAATATTATAATGGACTGTATAACAGATATGAGCTCTGAAGGAATGCCTGTGGCATTTTCCATAGAAATGGATCCGGTCTTCAGTGCTCCAAAGAATATGGACATCAAAACTACCCCAATGGGGTTGTTCTTAACTATAAGTGCAATAAGCATTCCATCCCAGGCATATCCTGGTGATATGTGCTGCAAAAATCTATAATGGACTCCCAGCACTTCAAAGGCCCCGGCTATTCCACATAGTGCACCGGATACCACCATTGCAAATATCATTCTCCTCTTTACATTTATTCCGCCATATCTTGAAAAATTGCTGTTTTGTCCAACCATCTTGATTTCATATCCAATGGATGTCCTTTCCAATAGATAGTACATTATAATGGAAATTACAGCCACATAGAATATGCTGGTATTTAGTGTTGAAAGCCTTACAAGCCTTGATAGCTGATAGCCTTCTGCTATTATTTCCGTACCTCCCATTTTGCCTATCTCTGAAGCAAAGGGATAGTTTACAAGATAACTTGTTAAAAGCACCGCCACTGTATTGAGCATTATAGTTACAATTACTTCATCTATGTTGTACCTGACCTTTAATATGGCAGGGAATAATGCATACAGTCCTCCTGCTATTAAGCTTGCAGCAAGTGCAAGGGGTATACCTACAATGCCCGGCAAATTGACAAACGTAATACCTATAAGTGCTGCTCCAAAAGCTCCCAGATAGAGCTGACCTTCCCCTCCAATGTTGGAAATACCGCTTCTAAAGGATATGCTTGTTGCAAGGCCTGTCAATACCAAGGGCACTGTTTTTGCAAAAGTTGTGGCAATATTGTATTTGGAGCCAAAGGCACCATTTATAAGTGCAACATATCCCGTAACTGGGTTTCTTCCGTTAGCTAGCATGATAAATGCCCCAATTATTAGGGAAGCAAGTATTGATAGAAATAATGAAATCAGGTATTCAGCATTTTTTAATTTCTTCATCCTGTACACCTCCTTGTCTCATGCCCTTGCGCTTTCCAGTCATATATAGTCCTATTTCCTTTTTGCTTATTTCCTTGCGCTTAAACTCTCCTGTAATTTCCCCTTCATATATAGTAATAATCCTGTCAGACAGCCTAAAAATCTCATCTAAATCTGCAGAAACCAGCAGTATGGCAGCTCCTTCATTCCTCTTTTTAATAATCTCCTTATGTATGAACTCTATGGCTCCTATATCTACTCCTCTGGTAGGCTGAGCCACTATAAGTATACTGGAATCAAAGGAGAATTCCCTTGCAATGACCATCTTCTGCATGTTCCCGCCAGAAAGCTTGTCTGCAGTTACATCCTGAGAAGGAGTCCTTACATCAAACTCCTTAATAAGCCTGCTGACCCTCTCTCTAATGGGCTTTTTGTTCATGTGGATTCCTTTTGTTGCGTAGGGTTCCCTGTTGTGATAGCCCAGAATCATGTTTTCCGTTATAGTTGCCTTTTTTGAAAGCCCCGTTGCCAATCTGTCTTCAGGTATATGGGATACTCCTAAATTTCTTATTTCCATGGGCTCCTTATTGGTAGCTTCAATTCCCTTTATCATAACTGAACCTTCTTCTGCCTGCCTTAATCCAGTCAGCACTTCTACAAGTTCAGACTGTCCATTTCCCTCTACTCCTGCTATTCCCAATATCTCTCCGGAGTAAAGGCTGAAGCTTACACCCTTTAGAGCCATAAGGCCTCTGTTGTCCCTGGCCTTTATGCCTTTAACAGTCAGCACCTCTTCCCTGGGCACCTCTATCCTGTTAAGCTCCTCAAACAATACTTCCCTTCCTACCATCATTTCAGCAAGTATCTGCTCTGTAGCATCCTTGGTTTTTAAGGTTCCTACCAGCCTTCCCTGCCTCATGACACTCACTCTGTCAGATAATGCCAAAACCTCCTGAAGCTTATGGGTTATTATGATTACAGTCTTTCCTAGTTCCTCCACCAGCTTTCTAATGACCTTAAACAGCTCCTCTGTCTCCTGAGGAGTTAAAACTGCTGTTGGCTCGTCCAATATGATTATATCCGCGCCTTTGTTAAGTACCTTTAAAATCTCAATGCGCTGCTGGATTCCTACTGAAAGGGACTCAACTTTTGCATTGGGGTCCACCTTCAACCCGTAGGTTTTTGAGAGCTTTTCTGTTATTGAAACTGCCTTCCTGTAGTCCATCATAAATCTGTTTTTCCTGGGCTCCACTCCCAGCACTATGTTTTCTGCCACTGTAAAGGAGGGAACAAGCATGAAATGCTGATGGACCATACCTATCCCCAGTTTTATGGCATCCAGTGGAGTTTTTATGCTTACAGGTTTCCCTTTAAAGTATATCTCCCCACTTGTTGGCTGATACAGCCCATATAGTATTTTCATCAGCGTTGACTTTCCAGCTCCATTTTCCCCAATAATTGCATGAATTTCACCTTTTTCTATATCCAGGCTGACTCTGCCATTTGCCAGTACCCCTGGAAACTGTTTGGTTATTTCCTTTAGTTCTATTAACTTTTCAGCCACATCTATCACCTCTCAAACTGAGAATTATGGAAAAATAGAGAAGTAGATTTCTACTTCTCTATTTTGCTGTTGGAACTTCTATTTCTCCGCTTATAATCTTTTCCTTTATCTCATCTATTTTTGCTTTCATTTCCTCTGTTGCAAATTGAGGCATGTCATCAGTACCGTATCCCAGTCCTACACCATCCTGCTCCAGTCCATAGTATATGACTTTACCCTTTTCAATCTCATTATTCTGGATTTTGATTATTGTCTCATATATTGACTGGCCTACTCTCTTAATCATGCTTGCAACAATGTGGTCTGGATTTATATAGCGCTGATCGCTGTCTACTCCTATGGCATATTTTCCTAGTTCCTCAGCAGCTTCAAATACTCCTTCACCTGTCTTGCCTGCTGCATGGAATATAATATCTGCTCCTCCTGAATAAAGGGCTGTTGCAGCTTCCTTACCCTTTGCAGGGTCTTCAAAGTCTCCAGCATATATTACCCTTACATCCACTTCAGGGTCTATATATTTAGCTCCTGCTTCATAGCCTACATAGAAGTTTCTTATAACTGGCAGGTCAACTCCGCCAACCATACCAATAATCTTCTCCTCATTGATGCCTTCTATGGATGTTTCAGTTGTAAGCATTGCTGCCAATGCACCTGCCAGGAATGAACCTTCATTTTCTATATAGCTAATGGTAATCAGGTTATCAATTCCCTCTATGGCATTGTCTACATAGATATAGTATACATCTGGGAACTCTGGTGCAATTTCCTGTACTATATCGAAGAATTCAAATCCTACTACTGCTACAATATCAGCGTACTCTGAAGCCTGTACCAGCTGGTCGCTATAAAGTGATGGGTCGTTTCTGCATTCATATACCTTGAATTCTATTCCTAATTCTTCCTTGGCCTTTTCTACCCCTTCATTGGCTGAATCATAGAAGGAGCGGTCTCCCAATCCGCCAGCCAATACCAACCCTACCTTTGTACCTTTTCCGTCTCCTGAAGGTGTCTTTTCATTGGAACATCCAGTCAGAAGCACTGCAAAAATAAGAGTCAAAGATAAAATCAATGCAACTAATCTTTTCATACTTATATCCTCCCCCTTTTTTATATTATAGATAAGCAACTTTAATATCAAAGAGACCACAGGTCAGCTCCCTGTAGAAGCAGGTGACCTTTTTTATTGAGTTAAATTCAAAAGCTGCTTATCTATTATTAATATAATTATTAAAATAAGTGCTTAAAATGAAATCTTCTACTCTTCCCTGCTTATCTTTTCCTCTGCCCTCAAACCTTCAATATCGGTGATGAATATGGAATTATTTGATACATCTATAAGCCCCTTTTCCTTTAAGTACTGCAGGACTCTGTTTATGCTTCTTGAAGTCACAGCAAACTGTTCACTTAGCTGCTCTTTGTTGATTCTCACTTCCAGGGGCCAATCCTTCTTGCCACTGGAATCTGCCTCATACAGTAGATAATTGCAGATTCTATACTTAAGGGAATAGAGGGTGTTTTCACCTGCCAGCTTTGACAGCTTATAAAAACTGTCACATAAGGTTCTAGTTATGTACAGGGAAAAATGCAGGTCAGAGCTTATCCACTGCAAAAAATACTTCCTCTTTATTCTTATGGTCTTGGTATCAGTTAAGGCCTCCACAGAGCATATATATGGCTTGAGATCGAATATTTCCAGCTCTCCGAAATAATCTCCCTTTTTATATATGGATTGGGAATACTTCCTGCCATTTTCAGCTGTCCTTGATATATTCACATATCCGTCAATTATTATGTAAAAATAATCATGTACCATATCCTGCTGGCAGATAACCTCTCCCCTTTTATAATCCTTTCTCTCCCACCGCTTCAGTATATCATAGGGGCAATGCTTCAGCATATCCTTTATTAAAGCATTGGACTCAATAATATCTACTATTTCCATGCCTGTCCTCCTTTTGATTATATCTGAAAACAACGTTTTCATTAAGGACATCTGTCCTGATAAGAGAGTATTTTTAAAATATAATATATATTTTTACTGGAAACAAAAGAAATATGTCCTACTGTTACATTATCGTATATAATATTTTATGCTGCCTGATTGGTATAATTATACCATAAGGACAGCATACTTTCACTATGTAGTAGTGATAAAAATTAAAAGAGTCAAGATTACCCTTGACTCCTTTTTGTATTACAATATTTCTCTAAGCTTTTCTAAATCGTACTTATCCAATCCAAGAGTTTTCAGCGTCCTGTTGCTTGTGCTTCTGTAATCCTTTTCCATTATTGCAGATACAATGTTAATTATGGAATTCATAACAGGAGTCTCTACTCCAATGTGTTTTGCCAGGTCAGTCATAAATACCAGTCCATATCCAACATCTTCATTGAAGTATCTGTAATCCAAACTGGACTGAGCCTTTATCCCTTTAAATCCATTGGCCTCTGAAAATCCTTTGTCGTAAGTGGCTTCCTGCATATAACCCTGTTTAACACCTATTTCAGGATCTCTCATTATTTCTATTCCTAATTTCTTACCTATCTCCAATCTCTCTTCGTCAACAGCTTTCATAAGCCTTCCTACTGCCTTGGTTACTCCTTCCTCATAGAAGTAGAAATCTCCATTTGTTCTTTCAATTAACGCTGCATTTAACAGGGATACTGAAGGATGAATAACTGGATTGCCATTTTGTAATGTGGTCTGCAATATGTTTTTAGCAGGGACTAATGATGGATATACATCCTTTGCCAGATTGTATACTTTTTCTGTATATTTGCTTGGTACAGCTGCTATCAGCAATCCGCCTTTTAACTTCAGGAAAACATTAATGCTTCCTGGTTCGGTAACCCTTACTGCATAAGGCAATGTGCTGGTTTCAGCAATAATATAATCGTCGTCTAATAAGTCTACACCAATGGCATTCTTGAAAATAATGCTTCCACCACATGAGCTTGGACATACTATAACAATTTGTCCTTTTTCAAGATAAGGTTTAATTGCCTTTCCAAAAGGCTCTGTACTATAGGCTGGCCCTACTACAAATATCAGGTCTGCTCCCTCAACAACAGTTTTCATGTCATGTCCTGCATATTTTATACCTGCAAACCCATCCAGCATCCCGGTACTTGTTATCCCGCCTTTTTTACTTATAACCTCTATATTTGTATGAAACTCCTCAAAGTCAAACATGTACACATCATGACCATGTTGGGCCCAATCAAATGCAACAGCACATCCTCCGCTTCCTGAACCTAATACCGCAATTTTCATCATAAAACCTCCTATAGATTTATTTATAAATGAGTCAAGGAGTAACCCTTGACTCATTTTTATATGCCTAATGCTTCTTCTGGAGTTACATATGGCCTGTTTTGCTTTCTTCCCGTTTCCTCCAGTGTCAGTTTTCCTTCATAGGTTGTTAACCCTCGCCTTAAATACTTGTTATCTATCAGTGCCTGCTTTACTCCTTTATCAGCTATTTCCAGCAGGTATGGCAAAGTAGCATTGCATAATGTGGTAGTAGCAGTCTGTGAGAAGGCTGATGGTATGTTGTCTACGCAATAATGGGTTACTCCATCTACTACATATATCGGGTCATCATGGGATGTAGACCTGGTGGTTTCTATTGCTCCAGCATCATCACAGGCTACATCAACAATCAATGCTCCTTTCTTCATAAGCTTTAA
>ENA-OWPA01000542-OWPA01000542.1-bioreactor-metagenome-genome-assembly--contig:-NODE-542-length-47476-cov-13.666512_pt1 | contig 47476 bp, 39 predicted proteins | sample MGYA00238139_ERZ651803 | MGnify/ENA primary metagenome ERZ651803 (study PRJEB26909, sample SAMN07631231) | bioreactor metagenome | isolation source: Switchgrass digestor | place: USA: Dartmouth...
TGTTTTCTCTTTTCCATAGTTCCATTCTAACTTATTTGGGCTGTTTTGTCTGTCTTAATTTTTGGTATCATTATAAAGGGTCTGTCACCTATTGAACCGGACGTAAGTTTCAATTCCTTATAGGTAGTCTATAAACTTAGCCGGCCGGTCACAAGCCGGAGCGGACAAAAAGGTTTCAATTCCTTATAGGTAGTCTATAAACGGCGCCATAAGAATATGTACCGGTCACCTCGTCTTCGAGTTTCAATTCCTTATAGGTAGTCTATAAACAATGCCATCTTGAATTTTTTCAAGTTCCAAAGGAAGTTTCAATTCCTTATAGGTAGTCTATAAACGATGGAAGAATACGGCTTTGTAATGGTAGAAGTGCGAGTTTCAATTCCTTATAGGTAGTCTATAAACAATTCAACCGGGTAGGCATTATGACGCTGTTCCAGTAGTTTCAATTCCTTATAGGTAGTCTATAAACCAACCCACTCGCTGCGCTCGTCTAGCTCGTATAGGAACGCGTTTCAATTCCTTATAGGTAGTCTATAAACCCTGTGACATTTTCTGTTTTATATAATTTGATAGTTGTTTCAATTCCTTATAGGTAGTCTATAAACTCCTGATTCAATATTTATCAAATGACTTTCTATCAGTTGTTTCAATTCCTTATAGGTAGTCTATAAACAGCACATTTAACATGGGCAATTGTTGAGTGGATTAGTTTCAATTCCTTATAGGTAGTCTATAAACATTACTAAGAAAAAATTGGAAATTGAATTTTTTGGAATGTTTCAATTCCTTATAGGTAGTCTATAAACCCTGATATCGATTTAGATAACAAACTATTAACTATCAAGTTTCAATTCCTTATAGGTAGTCTATAAACGTATATTTTTCTGCCTATCATATTTATCCAACTCCTTGTTTCAATTCCTTATAGGTAGTCTATAAACTCAAAGGTAACGGAAACGCTCTGTCCAGTGGGAACAGTTTCAATTCCTTATAGGTAGTCTATAAACTTTAGCCCATTTACATAAAATTTCTTTTAAGTCCAGTTTCAATTCCTTATAGGTAGTCTATAAACGCCAAGCAATGTCATGATTAGACGCATACATATTTGGTTTCAATTCCTTATAGGTAGTCTATAAACAGAACTGCGTCCACCCACATAAGGCATAGCTTCAAAGTTTCAATTCCTTATAGGTAGTCTATAAACGATCATCAGGGTGGTGATGAGCCGGTATAGAAAATCAGTTTCAATTCCTTATAGGTAGTCTATAAACGATTAGTTATCATTCGGACCCGACTGCGAATAGGGCTATGTTTCAATTCCTTATAGGTAGTCTATAAACATGGTCACGCACACGAGGGGGGTTCAATGAGGCAGGTTTCAATTCCTTATAGGTAGTCTATAAACAGAGAAGGCCAATCAGCCCATTGAGTTTATAGAGGTTTCAATTCCTTATAGGTAGTCTATAAACCCGTAGAAGGTGCTTAAAATGCTGGTTTATATATTGCAAGTTTTCTTCCAGTATTTAGTTGAAATCTTAAAACCCTTAATAAATGTACATTTCAAAATTGTCGATCCCCCGGTTTTTTTGCACTATTGGACATCGACGACAAAATAATTATAACATAATTTTTACGATTGGAACATTAAACAACATATGTGTTTAGAGATTGCCACGCTCGCAATGACATAATGTTATTGCCGCTATTTGCTCCTTGCAAGGATAGACATATAGAATTATGCCTTGTTAATAATAAAGTACAGACATAATCGAATTTGGGCCTGCTATAACAAAAGATATTGACACGTTCTTTTGAGCAGTTGCGGCAAAAAAATAAGCATCAGATGAAGTATTTTATAATACAACAGCAGGGAATTCATCCCTGCTGTTTAACCATGCTGTCTTATCATTAATATTAATCCTCTGGTATTTATTCATGCTTAAAAACGTCTAGGCTTATGACTTCCAGTTCCTCGGGCTTCTTGCCCATCTGCATGCAGCGCAGGACGGCGTAGGCGGTATCAATGCTGGTAAGGCACGGTATGAACCGCTCTACTGCTTTTCTTCTTATCTGGAAGCCGTCACGTTCGGAGCTTCTTCCCCTTGTTGGAGTGTTTACCACCATCTTGATTTCTCCGGATTCCATGAGATCTATAAGGTTAGGTGAACCCTCATGTATCTTCCTTACCGCGTTGGTGGGAATGGCATGCTTGTTAAGGTAATTGGCCGTCTTGCCGGTAGCGTAAAGCTTGTAGCCGAGCCGTTCAAAGCCGTCGGCAAGGTCCACCAGCTCAGGCTTGTCTGTATCGCGCACGGTAAAGAGTATTCCGCTTCCCGGTTCAGGGAACTTCATTCCTGCAGCTATCAATCCCTTGAGCGTTGCCTCATGCACGTTCCTGGCAATCCCAAGAACCTCGCCGGTTGACTTCATTTCGGGGCCGAGGCTGGTATCCACGTCATGCAGCTTCTCGAAGGAGAATACAGGCACCTTTACCGCCACGTACTCGGAGGTCCTGTACAACCCAGTTCCATAGGGGAAGTCGGAAAGCTTCTTGCCCATCATGATTTGTGTTGCCATTCTGACCATCGGAATGCCTGTAACCTTGCTGATATAAGGCACAGTACGGCTGGACCTGGGATTTACTTCTATAACGTAAACCTGGTCGTTAAAGAGTACGAACTGTATATTTACCATGCCTACGACGTGGAGAGCCCGTGCAAGCTTTTCGGTGTATTCCACGATGGTGTTTTGTGTCCTGAATGACAGGCTCTGTGGCGGATACATGGATATGGAGTCACCCGAATGAACGCCTGCCCGCTCAAGATGCTCCATTATTCCCGGAATCAGTACGTCCTTTCCGTCGCAGATGGCGTCAACTTCTATCTCCTTGCCCATCAGATATTTATCCACAAGTATCGGATGCTCTTGCTTTTCTCGGCATATTATCTCCATAAACTCTTTTATGTCATCATCGTTGTACGCTATCTCCATGCCCTTTCCGCCAAGGACGTAAGAGGGACGGACAAGCACCGGGTATCCGAGCTTGTTGGCAGCCTCCAGTGCCTCATCAAGCGTGAATATCGTATATCCCTTAGGCCTCGGAATCCCAAGCCTGCCCAGCAGTTCATCAAAGCGTTCCCTGTCTTCGGCAGCATCCACGTCCTCTGCCTTGGTTCCGAAGATGTAAACTCCTGCCTGTGCAAGAGGATTGGTAAGCTTTATGGCTGTCTGTCCGCCAAACTGGGCTATGACACCGTCCGGTTTCTCATGCTCGATTATTTCCAATACGTCCTCGGGTGTAAGCGGTTCAAAATACAGCCTATCTGACGTGTCGAAGTCAGTGCTTACGGTTTCGGGGTTATTGTTGATGATGATGGTTTCATAGCCTTCTTTCTTGAGTCCCCATACCGAATGGACCGAGCAGTAGTCAAACTCGATTCCCTGGCCGATGCGTATCGGGCCTGAACCCAGAACCACGACTTTCTTATTATTTGTCGGGATGGATTCCGTCACCTTGTCGTAGGTGGAATAGTAGTACGGTGTCTGTGCTTCAAACTCTGCGGCGCATGTATCAACCATCTTGAACGCAGGTTTAATCCCGGCCTTGTCTCTCCTCTTCTTTATATCTTTCGTATCAGCCTTCACATAACTGGCTATTACATCGTCAGGGAAGCCCATCTTCTTTGCTTCCAGGAGAGTTTCATCAGTTAGAGTATCAAGCGTCAATGTCTTGAGCTTTTCCTCCATAGCCACGATGTTTTTGAACTTGTTCAGGAACCATTTGTCTATCTTGGTTACATCATAAATCTCATCCAGGCTGAAGCCCCTTCTTATGCACTCGGCAACAACAAGAAGCCGGGTATCGTCCACATTTCTCAGTTTCTGTCGCAGGGTTTCATCATCCATGTTCTTGCAGATGGGCGTTTCCAGGGTGCGGATGCCAAGTTCAAGAGAGCGGAGCGCTTTCATGAGCGCTGCCTCGAAGGAATTGCTTATAGCCATGACTTCGCCTGTGGCCTTCATCTGGGTTCCCAGCGTCCTGTCAGCCTTAACGAACTTGTCAAACGGCCATTTCGGTATCTTTACAACGCAGTAGTCCAACGTGGGTTCAAAGCATGCATAGGTCTTTCCCGTGACGGCATTCCTGATTTCATCGAGGCTGTATCCGATTGCAATTTTGGTTGCGACTTTAGCAATCGGGTAACCGGTAGCCTTGGATGCCAGGGCCGATGACCTGCTTACACGCGGATTTACTTCTATGACGGCATACTCAAAGCTGTCGGGGCGAAGGGCAAACTGAATATTGCAGCCGCCCTCTATGCCAAGGGTGGATATAATCTTGAGAGATGCCGTACGAAGCATCTGGTATTCCTTCTGGGACAATGTCTGGGAAGGCGCCACCACGATGCTGTCACCCGTATGTACGCCTACGGGGTCGATATTTTCCATATTGCAGACTGTGATGACGTTGCCCTTGCTGTCCCTCATTACCTCATACTCGATTTCCTTCCATCCGGCCACGCTTTTCTCTATCAGGACCTGGTGAACCCTAGAAAGACGCAGTCCGTTGGAACCTATCTCCCTGAGCTCATCAGGGTTATGGGCTATGCCGCCCCCCGTACCTCCCAGTGTATACGCCGGGCGGACCACAACAGGATATCCGATGGTGTCGGCAAAATCCAGTGCATCCTGAAGATTGTATACAATCTTGCTGGGTATGCAGGGCTCGCCTATTCGCAGCATCGTACTTTTGAACTCCTGCCTGTCTTCGGCCATCTTGATGGTTTCAACCCTTGTTCCGAGAAGTTTTACTCCCATCTCGTCCAGAAATCCGGATTCTGCAAGTTCCACGGCAAGATTAAGGCCGGTCTGGCCGCCGAGAGTCGGCAGGATGCTGTCGGGTCTTTCCTTTCTGATTATGTTTTTCAGGACTTCAACGGTAAGAGGTTCTATATATACCTTACTGGCCATTTCGGTATCGGTCATGATGGTGGCGGGATTGCTGTTGACCAGTATGGCCTCTATTCCTTCTTCCTTAAGAGCCCGGCAGGCCTGGGTTCCGGCATAGTCGAATTCAGCCGCCTGACCTATGATAATCGGTCCGGACCCTATTACCAATACGCGTTTTACATCTTCTCTCCTAGGCATTTATTGACCTCCCCTTGCGTGTTTCCAGAGACTTTATAAATTCGTCAAACAGGTAACGATTGTCTTCAGGCCCGGGCGAGGCTTCCGGATGGAACTGAACCGTGAACGTTGGCGTATCCAGATAGCGGATGCCCTCAACGGTTCCGTCGTTCATGTTTATATGGCTTATCACTGCCTTCGACGGGTCAAGACTTTCGGCCACAACCACATAACCGTGGTTCTGTGACGTTATATATGTCCTGTCCTTTTTCAAATCCTTTACCGGATGGTTACAGCCGCGGTGCCCGTATTTCAGCTTGGTGGTCTCTCCTCCGTAAGCAAGGGCCACCAGCTGGTGACCCAGGCATACGCCAAATATCGGTTTCTTGCCCAGAAGCTGTTTGATTACTTTAATCTGGAATGTGCAGTCCTTCGGGTCACCGGGCCCGTTCGACAGCACAATTCCGTCAGGATTAATGGACAAAACCTCTTCCGCAGTGGCTGTAGCCGGAAAGATGGTTACGTCGCAGTTCCGCTGAATGAGCGAATGGATTATGTTTGCCTTTGTCCCGTAATCCATCAGTGCCACTTTCATCCCGGTTCCCGGGATATGTATTTTCTCCTTTATGGTCACTTCGTCAACTGGTTTCACGATGGCGTAATTTTTCACGGTATCAACCCAGTCATCCGGATTGAAATCAGGTTCCGAAGATATTACGCCGTTCATCGTTCCCTTGTCACGCAGAATCCTTGTCAGGGCCCGCGTATCTATTCCCTGCATTCCGATGATGTTGTGTCTTACCAGATAATCATTGAGCGTTTCCTTTGAACGCCAGTTGCTGGGTGTATCACAGAGTTCCCTTACTATAAAGCCCTTTACCCAGGGTCTTCGTGACTCATTGTCATCGTCATTGACCCCGTAATTGCCTATCAGCGGATAGGTCATCATCACGATTTGACCTGCGTAGGACGGATCGGTAAGAATCTCCTGATAGCCTGTCATTCCTGTATTGAATACTATTTCCCCGACACAGGTACCGACCGCGCCGATGGCTTTGCCTTCGAACATTGTTCCGTCTTCAAGCAGTAAATACGCTTTCATATTTACCTCTTTCCATTCTTAGAATTTTTGTATTTTTACGGCTTCACAGCTTTCTGCAGGAAGCCGGAAAGTGCTGCTTACAGCGCTGCCAGTATGTCGTCCCTCATGCGGATGGCTTCAGCCCTTGCGGCTTCCGCGAATTCCTCATGAGTAAACCTGTCCTTCCAGCGGTCAAGTTTCCATGCGCACATGAGGCTTCTGGAGGCATTCACTACGGCTCCAAGCCCGTTTTCATCAAAGGCACAGGCTACGTCTCTGGCCGTGCCGCCCTGCGCGCCGTAGCCCGGAACCAGTATCCATGAGTTTGGCATTCTTTTTCTCAATTCTTTAAGCTGTTCGGGGTATGTAGCTCCCACAACGGCACCTACCGAAGAATAGCCGTTTTCACCGGTTAAGGGTTCACCCCACTCGCGCACAAAATCGGCCATCATCTCATAAACCGTTCTGCCGTCCTCAAGCCTCATGTCCTGAATCTGGCCTGATGATGGATTTGAGGTTTTTACCAGTATGAATACTCCCTTTTCCTCTTTCCTGCAGTCATCCAGGAAGGGCTTTATGCCGTCAATGCCCAGGTAGGCGTTTACCGTAAGGGCATCGGCGTCGAAAGCACGGCAGGTTTTCCCAAAGATTTCTGTTGTGCCAAGAAATGCTTTCGAGTATGCCTCAGCCGTTGTGCCTATATCGTTACGCTTGCCGTCAGCTATGACTATCATGCCTTTCTGCCGGCCGTAGGCAATGGTCTCTTCCAAAGCCCGCAGCCCTTCTGCACCGTACATCTCATAATAGGCCAGCTGTGGCTTTATGGCGGGAATGATGTCACAGGTGGCATCAATAAGTCTCCTGTTGAATTCCAGAATGCTGTTTGCAGCTGCCTGGAAATGGTTATCGCAATCCTTTGCGTATTTTTTTCTGATTGATTCAGGAATGTATTCAAGTTTCGGGTCAAGTCCAAGAACTGAAGGATTGTTCTTTTGCTTTACTGCTTTCCCCAGTCTGTCCGAAAAATTCACGCCTTTTTTCATCCCTTTCTTTGTATATCTTCCGTGTCTTTTACTCCTTCCTGCTGTTTTAAAACCTGTTCAGTGGTCCTGATACACAATTTTCCCTCCGACAATTGTATACTTAACTCTTCCTTTTACTTTAAAACCTGCGAAAGGTGTATTTTTACTCTTGGAAAGGAACTCATTTGGATTTATTATATATTCTTCTCCAAGATTTACAAGTACCATATCAGCATCTGCGCCGGGCCGGATGTGGCCTTTGTCGATTTTAAGGATTTCAGCGGGTTTTGAGGACATTTTGTCAGCCAGCTGGTTCAGAGTGAGTATTCCAGGTGCTACAAGATAGGTCAGGGCCAGCGGAAGTGCCGTTTCAAAGCCCACCATTCCGTTGGCGGCAAGCTCAAACTCCACATTCTTTTCATCGAAGTGATGCGGTGCATGATCGGTGGCTATTATGTCTATTGTCCCGTCCTTTAGCCCTTCAATTACCGCTTCCACATCCTCCTGCGTTCTGAGAGGCGGATTCACTTTTGCGTTCGTGTTATATCCCTCGCATGCATTTTCGGTAAGGGTGAAATAATGGGGACATGTTTCAGCAGTGACCGGGACTCCCCGCTTCTTGGCCTGACGTATCATCTCAACCGCCCCCCTCGTTGATACATGGGCTATGTGTACGGGCATGTGCGTATATTCTGAAAGTATTATCTCCCTTGCCACCATTACGTCCTCGGCTGCGGAAGGAATTCCGTGAAGGCCGAGCTTTGTGGATGTTTCGCCCTCGTTCATGCTTCCGCCCTCGGCAAGGTCCATGTCCTCACAGTGGGATATGACCGGAAGTCCAAATCCGCCGGCATAGATGATTGCTTTCTTCATTACGGATGCCTGCATGACCGGCCTTCCGTCATCAGAGACGGCAACAATTCCTGCCGCCTTCATCCTTCCCATCTCTGCAAGTTCATTTCCCTGAAGCCCTTTGGTGATGGCACCTATGGGATATACGTTTACGACTGCCTCGCGGCGTGCTTTGTCAATTACGTATCTTACAATGCTCTCATTATCAATAACCGGATTGGTGTTGGGCATGCACGCAATGGATGTGAAACCTCCCTTTGCGGCGCTCATGGACCCGGTCCTTATGTCCTCTTTATATTCATATCCAGGATCCCGCAGGTGGCAATGTGCGTCAACCAGTCCCGGAAGTACCGCAAGTCCTTCTGCATTTATTGTTTCATCGGCTTTTCCCGATATGTTTTTGCCTATCCTGCTTATTTTTCCGTCCTCAATCAGTATGTCAGTGTTGTTTTCGGTTCTGTCTCTTGTTATCAGTGTTCCGTTCTTAATGAGCAGCTTCAATTTCATTCCCTCCCGGCCAGCAGATACAGAAGCGCCATGCGAACGGCCACTCCGTTTCTTACCTGTTCTGTGATTTTGGACTGTTCAGAGTCTATAAGCATTGATGTCATCTCAACACCCCTGTTTACCGGTCCCGGATGCATAACGATTGCGTCTTTCCGTGCCAGCTCCAGATGGTTTGTATCGAGGCCGAAGAATTTCGAATATTCTTCAGTTGACGGTATCAGCGCTTTTTTAAGCCTTTCCCGCTGTATGCGAAGTCCCATCACAACATCCGCACAGTCAACAGCTTCTTCAATGCTTGAGCAGACCCGGCACCCCATCTTTTCAATTCCGGGCGGCATCAGGGTCGATGGACCATACAGATATACCTTTGCGCCCATCTTGCCGAGTCCGTAAATATTGCTTCTGGCCACCCTGCTGTGCATTATGTCGCCTATGATTGCCACTTTAAGCCCTTCAAATCCGCCCTTTGCCTCTCTTATCGTGAACATGTCCAGAAGCGCCTGGGTAGGATGTTCGTGCATTCCGTCACCTGCATTGATGACAGAGGCCTGGATATTTCTAGCCAGAAGATGCGGTGCTCCGGGCTGGGAGTGCCTTATGACCACTATGTCGGTTCCCATCATGTCCAAGGTTCTTCCGGTATCAATCAGGCTCTCTCCCTTGGCCACGCTGCTGGTTGACACTGCAACGTTCACCGCATGGGCTCCCATGTACTTTGCGGCAAACTCAAACGAAACCCGTGTACGCGTGCTGTTTTCATAGAAGAGAGTTACAACGCTTCGTCCCTGAAGATAGTTGACGCGCTTCATATTGCTCAGGACTATTTTCTTCATGTCGCGGGCAAGGTCAAGGATGAGTGTTATCTCATCCGGCTCCACATGTTCCAGCCCGAGAAGATCCTTTGAGCGAAGTTTCATACCATTTCCGTCCTTCCTGTTTGCGCGTATTTTGATTAAAAAAAATAGTAAGACCAAAAGTCTTACTATTTTCTGAAAACAAAATATTTAATTTTTCAGGCACCAATCCGGAAAGAGAAAAGGAATACAGCCCCCATTTATAATAGGGCTTATTAGGTTCAATCAGCTTCCTGCAAGCTACGGATACCATCCCTTTTTCTCCTCCGTTTCAATTTAAGATACTATACCATATAAAACAGGAGTTGTCTATAAAAAATAATCAACAAAATTTTAACATCAATATCCTGGTTTTTTCACCAAATTATCTGATTTTCCCAATATCTCCGGCCTGTAAACGTATCTGTCCCAGTCTTCCGGCGGAACTTCCTCAACTGCAATGGATATAGACTTCTCCTGACAACCGATTGTTTCAATGAGAGCCTGGGTAATCCTCTCCGCCAGTTTCTCCTTCTGCTCCTGAGTCCTTCCCGGGTACATCTTAATCACTACATGGGGCATTCGTTCATCCTCCCTGCTTTCAGTTTTTACCATTAGGATATATTTTTATAAACTGAGAATCAAGAGAAATTTGTAAATCACATAAAAGAGATTGCCGCGCTCCACTTCGTTTCGCTCGCGATGACATTCAAATCACCCTGTACGGTATAAAAATCAGTTTTGATACAGGTTATGTTTGAAGGGAGAGGCCTTTGTGCACTGGCAAGTATTGCAGATTGAAAGAATGGTAAATAGCATGTAGAATGGAATATATTCTATCATTAACTAGAAACGCGGTGATATTATGAACGAAGAAAGAAAAACCAGAAAGTTTCATACATATATGAAAATAATAGAAAAAAGGTTCGCTTCCATGAACAGGGGAAGCAAAACCCTTCTTAAAATCGCCACCTTTGCACTTCTGGCAGGCCTTGTTTCCGCCGGTTTTATAGTTGCGTCGGCAACAATGGGACTCAGCCTTTTCGCCCAGAATTTGAAGATGGTCGAATGGCTAATGATTTATACACTTCGAGTATGGGTAATACTTGTATGCGGCTCCCTTATTCTGGACTACCTTGTTGGAGGTCAGCGATGATCTCCACCTGCTTGAGGCTGGGAACCACTTCTATCCAGGTCTGACCCCTGTTCAGGATAAGTGGTTCTCCGGACTCAAGGGTATAGGTAGTCTGAGCATCCCGGGCTTTCTTTGACCATGTTATTTTTACTGCCCTGCCGCAGGTTATGTACCAACCTTCTCCGGTTCCTATGTCACTCACGTTTATACGGCCGTACTTGTCGTTTGGAATAGGGTTTGAAGCCATCCTCAGGATGATGATATTCCGTACTGCCACCTGCTCGCCCGTATTGCGCTCCATATGAGGTTTACCCATGCGAATCCGCTTGTACAGCCTGGTCTCAGAGTCATATACATATCCACAGCTGCTTCCGGAAGAAGCGAACTTTATGTTTATTTCTTCAGCTTCCTGACCGCCGTCCGGAACGGTTAACTCATCATAATACTTAAACGGAAATGTTTTTTTCGGCGTCGTGGAATACTTTAACCTTTCGGCTTCCTTCCGTACCCGCTCTCCTGATGTATATGAGTCCTGCCAGTTCTTCGGATCATTTGTTATGTCCCAGAAGGCGTTTCCGTGGGACAGACCGTCGATATCGTTTATCTTAAGCTTTTTGATGTCGGCCTTTGCATAGTCGCTTCCGCCGAAATGCACATATATGGCATCATACTCCATGGCAAAATCGAGAAAATAATGCCGTGCGCTTCTTACCGGTCCGATCATTTCAGGCATGGTGTCCCAGAAGATTGCCATATAGCGGGTGATTCCGCCTTCGGTAAGGACTTCATAGACTATCTGGGCCTGGGATATTCCTCCCTGGGGAAGCACCCTGTCGCCCTGATTGTCAATCATCACCGCCACCGGCCGCACATTTGGATCCGGGACCACAAAACCGTCATCCACCTCCGGAGGAGATGCCTCCTCCGGATTGGTTGTGGGTGACGGCTCGACTTCAATGATTACCGGGGTTTCATTCGCTGGAGCCGGCGTTTCCTCAGTACCGAGGTTGGCCTGCTGCTCCCCGCATGATGTAAGACACAGGAGAAGCAGCACCAATAATACGGCCAACAGCTTTCGTTTTCCGAACATAGCCCCGTTTCACCTCGAATAACTTCTGAGGATTCAGGCGGGATTATTCGTTATCGTCTTCGTCTTCTTCCTCGTCCTCTTCATCCTCGAAGTCATCATCATAATCGTATTCGTCCATCTGTTCCTGGAAGGCCTCGAAAGCCTTTTCCAGTTCATCGTCATCCTCAACGGGAACAAGATACTCGTCGTCCCCGTTCTTTTCAATCCTCATGATGACGACCTCGGATACACACTCATCGCAGTCATCACAGTTGTTTTCGTCGATGGGAAGCAGTACCACGTACTCTTTGTCGTCTACAAGAACCGTATCCAGGTATTCTGCCTTGATGGTGTCCCCGTTTTCGCCTGTAAGTTCGATGATTTCGTTCTCGTCCATAGTCTTTTCTCCCTTCATTGCATGTTTCCGGAACGCCGGGCATTCCGTCACTGATTTATTGAATCCAGATAGCTCTGAAGTATAAAAGCGGCTGCCATCTGATCGATACGCCTCTTTTGCTTTCTAGAGCTGATTCCCATGTCGTGCATGGCCCTTTGGGCCATTACAGTAGTAAGCCGCTCGTCCCATGGCTTTATCTCCACATCGGGCAGCCGTTCCCTCAGGAGATTCATGAACTGCCTGGTCTTCTCCTCACGGAATCCCAGCGATCCGTCCATGTTCCTGGGAAGTCCCACCACAACTTGCCGGCACTCATACTGCCGGACAAGCTGGCAGATTCTTTCCAGCGGCTTTTCAACGTCATCCCGCCATTGAATGGTCTCCAGCATTTGAGCGGTCCATCCCAGCGGGTCGCTTACAGCGACACCTATCCTGGCATCCCCGTAATCGATACATAATATGCGCATAAAAGGCTCCGATTATGTTATTTCTCATTATAGAAATTCTATCATGCTCTCTTCCCACATCTCGGGAGCTTCGTATCCGAGCAGGTTAACGGCTGTTGCGGCAATATTTGCAAGTCCGAATTCGCCCTTTTTCAGTCTGTACTTGCCCTGATTCGTCGGGTCGTAGATTATGAATGGCACCCTGTTCAGAGTATGGCTGGTCTTGGGCTTTACCTTTCCGTCTGCATCCAGCTTGGGCTTGCCTGATTTGTCAAGCTCGAACATCTCATCGGCGTTGCCGTGGTCCGCAGTAATGAAGGCCACGCCTCCAAGTTTCTCTATGACAGGAAGGATTCTTCCGAGGCACAGGTCAACGGTCTCCACTCCTATTCTTGCAGCCTGAAAGCTTCCCGTATGGCCAACCATGTCACCGTTCGGGAAATTGCACCTGGCAAAGGTATACTTTCCGGTCTCCAGCATTTCAATCAGCTTGTCGGTGATTTCAGCGGCCTTCATCCACGGCCTCTGCTCGAACGGAACGATGTCCGACGGGATTTCCACGTATGTTTCAAGTTTTTCGTCGAACTTTCCGCTGTTGTTTCCGTTCCAGAAATAGGTCACGTGACCGAACTTCTGGGTTTCGGAAATTGCCAGCTGTGTCACACCCGTCCTGGCAAGATATTCCCCCATCGTGTTCTTGATGAACGGAGGATCAACCAGGTAGCGCTTCGGGATATGAAGGTCTCCGTCATACTCCAGCATTCCGGCGTAAACAACTTTCGGGTAACGCTTGCGGTCGAACTTGTCAAAGTCCTTCTCCTCAAATGCGCGGCTCATTTCAATTGCCCTGTCGCCGCGGAAGTTGAAGAATATGACGCTGTCGCCGTCTTCAATTGTGCCCACGGGCTTTCCGTTCTCTGCAATGACAAATGCAGGAAGATCCTGGTCGATGGCGCCAGTTTCCTTGCGCAGTGTTTCAATGGCTTCCTGAGCGCTGGAGAAGTACCTTCCTTCACCCAGAACATGGGTCTTCCAGCCTCTCTCCACCATGCCCCAGTTGGCTTCATAGCGGTCCATGGTGATGTACATACGTCCGCCGCCGCTGGCGATTTTTACATCGAACGAGTCGCTTCTCAATTCGCTTAAAAACTCTTCAAAAGGTATTACGTACTCGAGTGCGGAAGTTTCACCAACATCACGGCCGTCCAGCAGGATATGCACGCGAACCCTCTTTATGCCGTCCTCAGCTGCCCTCTTTATCATTGCCTTGAGGTGGTCTATATGTGAGTGCACGTTGCCGTCGCTGAACAGGCCAATGAAATGAAGCGTGGAGTTGTTGCGCAGGCAGTTTTCCTTTATTTCTGTCCAGCCTTTTCCTTCAAACATTCTTCCGCTTGCAATGGCCTCATTCACCAGCTTGGCACCCTGCGAAAAGATTTGGCCGGCGCCTATGGCGTTGTGGCCCACTTCGGAGTTGCCCATGTCCGCATCACTGGGAAGCCCGACGGCCGTACCGTGAGCCTTGAGCAATGTGTACGGGCATGTCTTCATAAGCCAGTCAAGGTTAGGAGTATAAGCCTGAGCTACAGCGTTTCCTTCTATGTTATTTGAAATACCGACACCGTCCATGACTATGACAAGCATCGGTCCCTTGCTTTTTTCATAACCATTCCTTTTGAGTATCATTTCCACATTACCAGTCCTTCCAGTTTCATGGATGTTATAACTTGTCAGCCCGTGATAAGCACGGGACATTGTTCGTGTTATTCATAGTATCTCATATAATTGTGCACGAAACAATCCTGAGTTGAAAAATATTCCTGAAAACGGTGAAAGCCGTGAAAGCAGGCATATTTCACCGTCAACAACAGGGACGGTTCATGCGAAAAGAACCGTCCCCAATACGTATCTCTTTCCCAAAACTGATTGTTTCATGCAGAAAATAATCAGCAAGCTTTTACTATCTTCTCGAACTCATCAAGCTTCAGGCTGGCGCCGCCAACAAGCCCGCCGTCAATGTCGGGCATTGAGAACAGCTCTGCGGCATTGGAGGCCTTAACGCTTCCGCCATAGAGGATGCGGGTCTTCTCGGCCACATCCTGTCCGTAAAGCTCTGCAATAAGCTTGCGGATGATGCCGCATACTTCCTCAGCCTGCTCGCTGGTCGCAGTCTTGCCTGTTCCGATTGCCCAAATGGGCTCATAGGCAATGACGATCTTAGATACTTCCTCAGCGGAAAGTCCGAGAAGTGCTACCTTAATCTGATACCTTACATGCTCGGCGGTTACGCCCTGCTCCCTCTGTGTGAGGGACTCTCCGCAGCATATGATGGGTATCATTCCGGCGTCCAGTATTGCCCTTGCCTTCTTGTTGACGGTTTCATCGGTCTCACCGAAGTACTGGCGCCTCTCGGAATGGCCGATAATAACATAATCAACGCCGAGCTCCTTCAGCATGGCGCAGGAGACCTCACCGGTATATGCGCCGCTTGCTTCCCAGTGTACGTTCTGGGCGGCCACCTTGATGTTTGAGCCTTTTGCTGCTTCAATCACAGCCGGAAGACATACAAAAGGTACGCCAACAACTACTTCGGACGTTGCATCTGCTACACGGCTCTTAAGGCCTTCAACAAATGCCTTTGCCTCCGAAGGGGTCTTGTTCATCTTCCAGTTTCCGGCTGCCATTATCGTACGTTTTGCCATTTTGCCTCATCCTTTCAATGCGTTATTTCTTGTCGTTCAGGCAGGCAATTCCAGGAAGTTCCTTACCTTCAAGGAACTCGAGCGAAGCACCGCCTCCGGTCGAAATATGGGTAATCTTGTCGGAGAAGCCCATCTGCTCAATAGCTGCAGCAGAGTCACCGCCGCCTACGATGGTTACAGCCGATGAATTTGCCAGGGCTTCTGCAATCTTCCTTGTGCCTTCTGCAAACTTCGGCATTTCGAACACACCCAAAGGACCGTTCCAAACGACAGTCTTCGCGTCCTTAATAGCACTGGAGAACAGTTCAACCGACTTGGGACCGATATCAAGGCCCATCCAACCGTCGGGTATACTATCGGAATCTACAACCTTGGATTCTGTATTGGGGTCAAATTCCTTGCCAACTACGTTATCAACAGGCAGCAGGAGCTTGACACCCTTCTTCTCTGCCTTTGCCAGAAGGTCAGCGGCAAGCTCAACCTTGTCGGGCTCATACTTTGAGGTGCCCACGGAATAACCCTTAGCGGCAAAGAAGGTGTAGGCCATGCTTCCGCCTATGATGAGAGTGTCAACCTTGTCAAGCAGGTTCTCGATAACATTGATTTTGTCGGAAACCTTTGCACCGCCGAGTATAGCCACGAAAGGCCTTTCAGGATTATCCAGGGCCTTGCCCATGATGTCTATTTCCTTCTTAATCAGAAAACCGCTTACTGCAGGGAGATAGTCTGCAATACCTGCTGTCGAGGCGTGGGCTCTGTGTGCGGTACCGAAAGCGTCATTTACGAAGATGTCGGCCATGGATGCGAGTTCCTTGGCAAATGCCGGATCGTTCTTGGTCTCTTCCTTATGGAAGCGGACATTCTCAAGCATGAGGATTTCGCCCTCTTTCAGGGCTGCGGCCTTTGCCTTGGCATCAGGTCCGATTACATCGGCTGCGAGTATGACTTCCTTGCCGAGAAGCTCGCTGAGGCGCTTTGCGGCCGGCTTCATGCTGTACTTCGGATCAGGCCCGTCCTTCGGCCTTCCGAGATGTGATACAAGAATCAGTTTTGCTCCGTGCTCAATAATGTAACGAATGGTGGGCAGTGCTGCCCTTATGCGTTTGTCATCAGTAATATTGCCGTTCTCATCCAGGGGAACATTGAAGTCAACGCGCGCAATTACGCGTTTCCCCTTGAGATCGACATCAGAAACGGTCATTTTGTTCATCATACCCATAATTAACAACTCCTTTTTGCAGCTTATAATACTGTATACATGTAATTGGAACCTGATATTGCATCTTAATTATTCTAACTTATTATTAGAATATTTTTCAATATAATTCCCCAATTTTCTGTTAAAAAATCTACAATGTCCGCTGCCGGTGGTCCTTATCTCCAGAAACTTGCAATCTGCTTTTTTATGCCGAGCTCATTACTCATGCCGTACTGCTCTATGATTTTCTCCCCTTCTTCGCTTTTTAAATATACAAGGTTTCCCCTGCTTACCCAGCGGTTCCACTGAACCCGGAATATTTCTGCCCTTTCCCTGTTTGTCCCGAGTATGTCCGGAACAGGGTGCCATGATGCAATTACTGTCCTTTGGGGCCTTAATCCGGCCCTTATGGCTTCAAAAATTCCTTCGGTTCCGGCTGTTACAGTTTCATAGCGCGGGACGGCGTACCGCTGGTTCATGAGAGGGCTTAATAGCTCATCGAATGATTTTGCAAAAAGCGATGATTCCTCCGGGCCTGCATCAAGGAAGACCCTTACCGAGCTGTCCTCACGCTTTGAGATTATTACCTGCTTTTCAGGAAGCATCCGGTTGATAAGCCCGGCGTTCTGCAGGGCATGGAAGAGGCACATGGCAAATCTTCTTGCCATTTCCGTGCTGTCCATTAAAAGCACGTTCGTTCGGCTGTATTCCGCCGCCCTGCGTATACCCTTAGCAGCTGAGCGCAAAAGCACCACTGAAAGCGCTCCGAAAACCAGAGCAGCCGGAATGCTCGACATGGCGGAAATTGCCGCGGCAATAAGTGCGAAAACCGCGGCTGTTCCCTTGAACCTGCATGCGGCGTACTTGTTGCGCAGATTTGCTGTCTGAAGCGTAAACACGCCCGTATCGCACGGTACGGCGTTTCTTTCCATGGTAAATTCAACGCTTTCCTGTTCAACGTTGGCAAACTTCTCGCCTATCCTCCACATTTCATACCTGATGTCCCTCTCCGAGGCCTTTGCCATCATCCTCTCATTGATGCGGTTCATGGTGTCAGCATCAATCTCATCCATAAAAACAAGGGATGAATCAACATGGTTTACACCTTTCTGTATCCTGCCGTCGGCACATATGCTGTAGAACTGCATGTGCTTTTTGCGAAGCCTTTTAAGGTCGTTTGAGCCCTTTTCTAGGCCAGGTGCGCAGCAGACCACGTCCCAGTTGTTTGCAAGCTTTCGCGGCTGGCTGTCATCCTTACGTATGCTTCTTCCCCTGAGCTGGTTGACAGATGCATAGGTGGATGCACTGCAAAGGTCAATCAGAGTATTAAGGCTTACGGCGTCCCATCCTTCACCAAGAAGGCCCCTTGTACCCACCATGCATTTTGTAATCCCCTTTTCAAAAAGGCTTGTGGTAAAAAGCACCGCGGACTTGGTGTTCCAGTCCCTGCCGCTTCCTTCTATCTCACAGAGTCTTCCGTCATACACCGGTTTCGCGGAAAGCTCTATGTCATAGCCTTGCTCATCTGCCCATTTCTTAAACTCTTCCAGGTATTTTTCCGCAAGATCGTCGTCACATAAAAGGCTTTTTCCTGTGACCATGACGGGATTAAGGCCATCCAGTTCCTCATCAGTTACAAGTTCCTTTATGACGCTCACGGCACCGCCGCATTCCTCATCCAGCACATTTTCAAGCTTTTTCAATGAGAGCGCGTTTGAATATTCAAAATCGGTCACCACCGCAACCCTTATCCTGTCGCCGAGATTTCGCATTTCATGCCTTATGATATCCTTGACAGCCCTGAGCTTGCTCCTGCTGTAGGACAGAACCCTGTCCACCGGCGAGATGTATGTACGTATTCCCTTTTCAGTCAGAACAAAACCCAACGTATACAGAGCATCGCGAATTTCATCGTATAAGGCCCTGTACTCCTCCTCCCCGCTGAGTTTCAGCCGGTTGAGCGCATAGTCCTCTATCAGGATAGCCCAGTCATCAATTGTCATGTCGCCGTACATTTCGCCCGTAAGGGTTATGTCGGGTGGAATCCTTATTCCGGCTTTACGCAGGTATTTGATGCCGGCTATGGAAAAATCGGGACGTGCGGCAAAAAGCTTTCTCCACTCTCTCTGTCTTCCGTCTGCCATTCTCCTTTCAATTATCCGTGAAACAATCCAATGGCAAAAATCGCTGTCAGGAACCTGGAATTTCACGACAAGGTCATGGAACTTGCGGTGGCATCCGCGCAGATATTCCATTTCTTTTGGTTCCGGCAGGCAGAAATATGTCATGTCCTGGTATGGTGCCAGCATGCCGTCCTTTACAACTGCCGGTGTGGGAATTTCAAAATCAACGGTTCCCAGAAGGTTTATGTAATTCTGCAGCACCTCCGGCCTTTCATCCAGCGGCGGGGTCGCCGTAAGGCCGATTATGTTTTCAACTTCCATCCAGCGCAGTATGCTTCTCATCACGACAGCCCAGTAGGTCTGCAGATGATGGCATTCATCAAAGATAACTGTCTTGACGCCGGAATCCCTGAGCCTTGCCAGCAGCTCCTGCGTTCTCGGGTGAAGCAGGCTTATGAGCCCGTCCCCGCTTTCGGTTTCCAGGTTCTCCAGAAGCTTTCCGTGCCTTATGCTCTTTGTGTACTTTCCGAGTTCTTTTTTATATAGAGACGGGTTGGATGTCTTCATCGCTGCAATTCTGGCACGCGCCTCCTCCTGCTCAGTTCCCTGAATCAGGCATATGTCGCGGGCCCACAGGCCCTCAGCAAGTTCCACAAGGGTCTCTCCGGCATCCTCCGGAATGCTGAGTATCTGGTATGTAAGCACGTTGATAAATCTTGGCTGGTCCGGTCGTGATGTGACAATCTCGGAAGGATGAACTCCGCTGTTCTCGGGAATGAACAGTTCAACCTTCTTTACCCACTGGCCCTGTATTGCCGTATTCGGACAGACTATGAGGGAAGGTCTCCTGAGTCGCACTGCAAGTTCAATTCCCACTATGGTCTTTCCTGAACCGGGAGGGGCGACAACATGAAACCTCAGCGGCTCGCCCGGCTTTTTCTTCTGCAGCTCCCGTTCAAACCTGTCCAGTATCATCTTCTGGTGAGTTCTGAAAGGATATCTGAATTTCAGAAAGGGCTCGTATGATACAATTCCGGACATATTTCCACACCTTTTCCCTGAATATCGGCTCATGAAAAGAGCCATACCACATTATGGAACAATTACATTATATTGATTTTGTCCTATCCATACAAGATGTGCATTTTCTTCCACAAATTATGCTTGCAGCTTTTTGCACCTTCCGGGACAAGCCAGTTTTGGTGCTAATCCGGACTTTATGAGGATATGCTTTAATGGAGCCATAGTCTCAGGAGTATTTTAAATGGCAAAGGAAAGGGGAGTTTCCTCCCTGAAGGCGGCGGGAACATACATAGGCACGATTGTAGGTGCCGGGTTTGCATCAGGGCAGGAAGTGCTGCAATTCTTCGCATGCTTCGGATACAAGGGGCTTATGGGGATTCTGGTGGTTACTGTCCTGTTCATCATTCTGGGCTACATGGTCATGGAACTGGGATACCGCATCCATGCCGAATCCCATCTTGACATAGTCGAAGCATCCTCCGGAAGAATACTTTCGGCATTCTCCGATATACTTATATCCTTTTTTCTTTTCGGCACTCTTTCAGCCATGTTCGCGGGTTCCGGCGCACTTATGTCCCAGCAGTTCGGACTTAATCCCATTGCCGGCGGGCTTATAATGGCAGTGCTTACGGTACTCACGGTTCTTTCGGGCTTTAACGGTACGATTACATCTATAAGCATCGTAGTTCCGTTCCTCATTGCCTCTGCCGTGGGCGTAGGAATAATGTCGCTTTTTACCGAGCCCGAGCATACCGGCGTAATGTCTTTTACACCGAATATAAGGCTTCTGAGGAACTGGCTGTGGTCGGCAATCATCTATACATCCTACAACACGGTTACATCATTCGCCATTCTGGGTCCGCTTGGGGCAAGGGCACGTGACATGAAGGCAATAAGGAACGGAGCGTTACTTGGCGGGCTTGGCCTCGGTATTGGTGCCTGCTCCATGTTTTTTGCGCTGAAGCATCACTTTGCCAAGGCATCATCAATGGAGGTTCCCATGCTTTATGTTGCTGGTAGGATATCGCCCGCTGTCCAGATAATCTACGGGATAGTGCTTCTGGCAGAAATTTATACAACGGCGGTGGGAAATCTTTACGGCTTTTCGGCCCGCATGGCGGCTTCAGGCCGGCCCGACTCCCGACTCGTCACGGTTTTGAGTGCACTTGGCGCCTTTTTCGTAAGCCTTCTGGGGTTCTCAAACCTGGTAAGATACCTCTACCCCCTGGTGGGATATGCAGGAATCATAATACTGATAAGCCTTGTGACTAACAGAAATAAAAAGTCTTGACAAATATTTATTTTTGGTCATATCATATATAACAAATTTATATGCGATGCGATGACAGGGAAAAGTAGGCGTTTTATGGCTTACAGGGAGAAACCGCCGTGGACTGAGAGCGGTTTCAGGCATCATAATACGCTGAAGTTCTCCCCCGAGCACACGCGTTGAATGTCCGGCCGGACTAGTAGACAAGTGCGGAAGCTCACCGTTACAGGAGCAGGATATCGGATGCCGTGCATCCCGTATCCGGCAATGAGTGCATCACTTCATGTGATGAAATTGGGTGGTACCGCGAAGAATAAAGCCTTCGTCCCAATATTTGGGACGAAGGCTTTTTGATTTCCGGCTGTGAGCGGCTCATATCCGGATAAGGCCTTGTCCGATCGGACATGCAAAAACAAAAAAGGAGGGTTGACATGATAATCGTTCTCAAGCAGGGTGTGCCCGAAGACAGGGTCGAGGAACTCAAAAAGTGGGCTGAAAAGCGCGGGCTTTCGGCTGTCCCGATATACGGCAGCGAAAAGACCGTACTGGGCCTTGTGGGAGATACATCGGGCATTTCAGCCGAGGAGCTTTCCATGCACGAAGCGGTGGAGAAAGTCCTCAAGGTCCAGGAGCCTTTCAAAAAGGCAAACCGCAAGTTTCATCCAGAAAACAGCATTATCAGAGTCGGCGACGTTGAGGTCGGCGGGAAAAACCTTGTGGTAATCGCAGGACCGTGCTCGGTTGAAAGCGAGGACCAGATAACGCAGATAGCCATGCAGGTAAAAAAGGCAGGCGTCACCATGCTTCGCGGCGGAGCCTTCAAGCCCAGGACCTCCCCCTATTCCTTCCAGGGGCTCAGGGCCGAGGGCCTCATGCTTCTCAAAAGGGCCGGCCAGGCCGCAGGACTTCCCGTCGTTTCCGAGATAACAAACCCCTATTACATTGAACTCTTTGATGAGTACGTGGACGTAATCCAGGTAGGGGCAAGGAACATGCAGAACTTTGAGCTTTTAAAAGAGCTGGGTCGCCTTAAAAAGCCCATTCTGCTGAAGCGCGGATTTTCCAACACTCTTGAGGAACTGCTCATGGCCTGCGAATACATCATGTGCGGCGGCAATGAGAATGTGATACTCTGCGAAAGAGGAATACGCACTTTTGAGACCTATACAAGGAACACGCTGGATTTAAGCGCCGTACCGGCCCTCAAAAGGATGAGCCATCTTCCGGTTCTTGTGGACCCGAGCCACGGATGCGGACTTTCATGGATGGTGGAACCGCTTTCCAAAGCTGCTGTGGCCGCCGGCGCGGACGGGCTGATTATCGAGGTTCACAACAATCCCGCGACAGCGCTTTCTGACGGTCCCCAGTCCATCACTCCCGACGAGTTTGCGTATATAATGCCCAGACTCAGGGAATATGCGCGGCTTGAAGGCCGGGATATCCCGGTTGGACATTCTGTTGCATATGCAGGAACTCCGGGTTCCTTTTCACATGAAGCTGCTGAAAAGCTATTCCCCGCCTCTGCCATGGTCGGCCTTGAGCGCTTCGAGGACGTCTGTGAGGCGGTATCCCTCGGCAAAGCTGACGCGGGCGTGCTACCGGTTGAAAACACCCTGGCGGGGAAAATAACAGAAGCCACGGATTTAATCGACCGCTACGAGCTTGAAATCACTGAACGCATAAAGCTGAAAATTCGCCTGAACCTTGTGGCACCTGCGGGCACCGAACTTAAAAGCATAAGGAAGGTATATTCAAAGGACAAGGCCATAGAGCAGTGCAGAAAATTTCTTAATGAACATCCCGAATACCGCATTATTCCATTCTCCACCACATCGGCAGCGGCTCATGCCGTAAGCGCACTGGACGACAAGTGCTCGGCAGCAATAGCAAGTGCCTCGGCAGCAAAACTCAACAGGCTGGAGATCCTCGTCCCCGATATACAGGACTTGGATGAAAATTACACCGAGTTCGTGGTGGTAAAAGCGGGAAGGAAACCGGCATAATGAACCGTCATAATGGATTTGTACGAACGGTTTATAAGAAAGTGAACCGGATGAAGACCGTCATCAAGGATTTTACACGCCAAATATAACCGCGGCATTTGAAAAAGGCCTCTGCATTCTGCAGAGGCAATTTCATTTCACCGGATTCCGGGATTAGGGAGAGCATAACAGTGAAGGCTGATGAAGGACCTTGACGCCGGGGACATGCCCCTGTTCTATTCTTATGCAGCCGGACAACTTTTTGACACAAAGCAGCCGGTTTCTTGAATCTGGTAATTTTCTATGGTATCATTGCCTTGTAAACGCGGTTTCGCAAGCCAATAGCAATACTTACGTGTAATTGGAGGTGCTCCCATGGTTCAGGAAATTGTATCCAGAAATGTTTCAGTCAGTCCGGCTGATCTGACACGGAGATTGTTCCCCGGCCAGGTCTCTGAAAATGATGTTATCGACGCCGTTTTCAGCGACGCCACCTACAAGGGTGTAATTGCCGTTTCGGGTCTGAAATTCAAGGCACCGGCTGTGCTCGAACTTCTGAAAAACAAGGAGGTGGCCGGATTCCTAAACCAGCTGGCTGAGGAAGGGTATTCTGTTCTCATCAGGCTGGAAGCCGACGGAATACGCTTTTATCAGGCCATGGGAAGTAAAGTTTCCGAAGCGGAACTGACCGAAAGCCTAGGAAATGCAATGTTTGACATTCTGAAAGGAGCAGACAGGTGGGCCGGTTACCTGAATGAGGAAGGGGAGCACGTTATTGACCTTCTCTCTCCTGCACCCGGTCCGCATTTTTATGTAAACCTTCTTTTGGGTAATCGCATTGGCTTTCCGAGAGCTTTGCAGACAACCCCGAAAAGCGTGGTGGACCGTTTCGGCGGCGGAAGTTTCAGGTCTCACGCCGCATCCCAGGTTCTCTCCACCAGATGGGACCTGAGGCAGGAAGAAAACGGCTTCCCCGCCAACAGGCAGTTCTATCTTGTTGAGAATGACAAAAAGATATTCTATTCTGCGGAACCGAACCATCCGAACATTGCCGAGGCAAAGTGCATACATTCCCGCAACCATACCCGCATAATCTACAAAACAAAATGCGGCCTCGAAATACGAAGACTCATATTCCTCCTTCCCCAGTATGAGGGACTGCCCCTGGCCACGGAAGTCCAGAGGATAGAAATAGTCAACCATTCCGGCAGGGACAGGAAGCTGAGGCTTGTCTATACCGGAATGTTCGGCAATTTCAATCCCATGGGACAATGGGAGGACGTGCTCTATACCAACATCATAATGCAGGCAAGGGTTCTAAGGAACGATGACGGCTCCATAATGGCGATAGGTCCCGATTACTATCCTCCCTACACCCACTCTGACCAGCGTTTCCATGTAATGATGGTGCGGGACGGTGATTCGGTATCATATCCCACTGAATTCTGCACAAACTATAATGAATTTGTAGGTGTCGGCAGCCTTCAGGACCCGCAGGGGCTTTTGCGCCTCTCCAACAACCTGTACAGAAAAGGTCCCGGATTCTTCGCCGTTGCGGCATCATTCTGTGTACGCTCCGGCGAGTCAAGAATAATAGACAACTTTACCGGCCTGGTTTCCGACAGGACCAACCCGGATTACAGTTACCATGAAAGCTTAATCAATGAGATTAAACGCCTCTGCGACACCTTCTCGGCTCCCGGCGCCGTGGAAAAGGCCTTTGAAAGGCAGATGAAGTTTCTTGACGAATACAGCAGCTTCATTCAGCTCAGGTCTTCCAATGAGATGCTTAATACATACTTCAACAGGAACCTTCCCTTCCAGGTTCTGTATCAGACCTTCGTATCCCGCTCATTCAGCCAGACCCAGAAGGGCTACAGGGAGATAGGATTCCGCGAGATTCAGGACATTTTCGCCTCCATGTACTACTTCGTTGCCATGGGCCTCGGCGATTTTGTAAAGCAGCTTCTCAAGGAATGGTGCAGCATGGTGTTCGAACTCGGCTATGCGTATCACAACTTCTTCTGGGAAGGCAAGGAGCCGGGCAAATGGTCTGATGACTCCCTGTGGTTTGTACAGGCTGTCTACAGATATATCAACCTTACCGGAGACATAGGCTTCCTTGACGAGAAATGTCCGATTGCCGGCACAGGCGGCAAGGAACGCTCGGTATACGATACCATAAAGGCCATCATCAATTATTCGTTCCGCATATCCATCGGAAAGCATGGCCTTCCGCTCATAGACAGGGCCGACTGGAACGACACGCTGCAGGTTGACCCAGACTTCATCGACGGCATAACCAAGGAAAAGCTCTATAAGGAACAGATTGCAAAAAGCGGAAATCCCGATGAGCCTTTCAAGAGCGATTACTCTGAAAGCGTCATGAATGCCTTTCTGCTCAAGCTGGCCATTGATGAGGCGGCCGTCCTTGCCGGTGACAAGGGCGATACAAAGGTCAAAGAATACTTTGAAAAGGCCGGCCGTGAACTTTACGACAGAATCCAGACCCATGCCTGGAAGGAAAACTATTTCGCACGCGTGCTGATAAACCGCTATGCTGACGGAAAATACACATATCTCGGAGCAAAGGGAGACCCGTTCTCCATCGACCCCAACATCGACGGCGTATACTTCCTCAACTCATTCAGCTGGTCCATACTCAGCGATACGGCCACTGACGACCAGATAGCCACCATGCTGGATGTGGTTGAAAAAACTCTGAAAACACCCTATGGCTTCAAGCTTGTCTCCCCGTCGGATCTGGGACCCATTACGAATATCAGCGCCACAGACCATTACTTCCCGGGCGACAGGGAAAACGGAGGTGTCTTCAAACATGCCTGCATGATGGCAACCAGTGCAATGCTGAAGGCCGCAAAACGCGTCAAGGACCCTGCATTGGCCCAAAGGCTTGCAGAAGAGGCATGGTGGATGATAGACATAACCGTACCCTACAGGACCATGAAGAGCCCGTTTGAAATATGCGGCAATCCCAGGTTCTGTACCCAGTACAACAACAGCGAGACCGGAGAAAATATAGGCCCCATGCTGAGCGGCACTGCAACATGGCTCATACTGAGTCTTATGAGCGCATTCGGTGTTGAATATACATGCCAGGGCATTCTCTTTGAACCTGTCTTAAGGCCCGAGGATGAAGAGCTCAGCTATACGCTAAATACCGGCAGGGCCCGCTACAATGTAACCATAATCAAGGGAAAGGGATTCAAACGGATAAGTGCTTCCTCCGAAGTCTATTTTGACGGCAGGAAACTTTCCTCCAACCTGGTGCCTGTCATGACCGACGGTAATGAGCATACCGTGAAAATAATTCTGTAAACGTGAGCATAACAAAGTGCAGGGAGTGCGAAATCCCTGCCCTTTTTGTTTGTCTGTTTCAATCCGGAATAATTGAGGATTATGAAAATATCTTTTTAAGTGAAAGTAAGGGGTTGCACGAAGGTGATATTTTGTTTGTCGTCCTCAGAAAAAAGACTGTCCTCCGCTGTGCCGCTGCAGGCCTTACTCTCATTCTGGCTGCCTTTTATACGGCAGGTTTCCTTACAGGTCCCGTATCGCTCTATGCCGTAAACAATGAAACAGAAAAGAAATACATCAAATGGGTTGATTTCACCGTTCCGTACACGGTTCTGAAGGAAACGCTCAAACTTGACATAAAATCCTACGGTCAGGAGGTAAGACTCAACTGGATAGAACTTCTGGCATACCTTGCGGCAAAATACGGCGGCAATTTCAAAAGGTACAAGAAATCCGACCTGGATGCAGTTGTGAAGAAGCTGAACGAAGGCATGACCATGGAAGAGATAGCCAAGGGCATGAAATATTATGATTATTACCTAGAAGCCTATACCGCCGTTCTGGGCGGCTTTGTGGGCGAATACGAGATTGAGGTGGACGACCCGGACAATCCCGGCAGGAAAAAGTTTGTGAAGAAATACGGTCTCAAAGCCTTTTCACCCATTGCCAAAGGATATTCGTACACACATTATGATGATTTCGGCGACAGCCGAACATATGGCTTTAAGAGGAAACATCTTGGAAACGACCTTCTCGGAGCGGTGGGTACGCCCATCATCGCAGTGGAGACCGGAAAGATTGAGGTTATGGGCTGGAACCGGTACGGAGGCTGGCGCATTGGAATCAGAAGCCTGGACGGCAAAAGGTATTACTATTACGCCCACCTGAGGAAGAACCATCCGTTCAACAACAGCCTTGCTGAAGGCGATATTGTCACGGCGGGCGACGTAATAGGCTATATGGGAATGACAGGATACAGCACGAAGGAGAATGTGAACAATATAAAAACACCCCATCTTCACTTCGGTATGCAGCTAATCTTTGACGAGAGCCAGAAGGACGGCATAAACCAGATATGGATAGATACATACCATATCGTAAAGCTTCTGGAGATGAACAAATCTGCCGTATGGAGGGACCCTGAACGCAACGACTATTTCAGGGTCTACAGGATGATTGACCCCGTCATACCTGACTGACAGGCCGGGGCTATTCCGCGTTCGGCACATTTTTTTAGCCTTTAAATATGATATATATGGCAATAACGTAATTCAAGAGGGAACCGTCTTGCTGTCAGATCTGGAGTTCATAAGGATATCTCTGGAAGCAAACCTTTTCTTCCAGAGGATCATGAAGGAACATCTCTTTTTTGTTGAAACAGCCCTGCCTTGCTCCGAAACGGCACTCATAAGGAAGGCCGCAACCTTAAGGCAAGGATTCGAACAGCTTCTGGTTCATACGGTTTATTACGCCAACGGAGTAATATCCGAAAATGCCTTAAGGTCCAATGAATTTGTAACACCTTATACTCTAAAGGCAGAGGAAATCAATTCAGGGTTTACAGGGGTGAAGCTGAACACTGAAATAACAAAGGCTGAATATGCACTGGGAAGCTCCGCCACCTTATACCAGCCATGGCTCGAAGCCATAACAGAGGAGATAAACAACAGTTCATACAATCTTCTTAAGGAGACCGTATCATTCCAGAAGAAACTTCTGACCGCAAGGCTGGAGTGCAGAATATTCATTTTCCTGTATCCTGAACTCCTGGAGCATGTAAACCATGAATCAGAGTATTACATGGGCATGCTGGAGGCCCTTAAGGAACGGAAGCTCCCGGACAAAGCCCTCTGCGACGAACTGAACTTCTGGAACCATATCATGGAGGAACATGCAAGATTTATAGACGGCATGCTGGATCCCACCGAAGAAAAATTGAAGGATGCCGCGCGCACTACAGCTGAAGGATTTGAAAGACTGGTTCAGGAATGCACCGGCACCCCTGCAGGACAGATAATTCAAAAAAGTATTCAAAGCACGGAGGGTATCAGGAATTACAAAAATGCGGCGGCAGAGGGACTTCTGCAATGCAGGATAAAATCGGTTATTCCTCCCCTTCTGGCTGATCATGTACTGCGCGAGGCAAACCACTATCTGAGGCTTCTTGGCAGCATGAATAAATAAAAACAGGCCAGGCAGCGGAAAAATACCTGCAGTTCCCGGCTGAGCCCGTCCGGGAACTGCAGGTTTGCGGCATTGATTTACGGTTCATGCCGCATGGTACCGGTTAAATACCCTGTAAAGGTACTTGTACCCCGGCCTGATTGCCAGATCCATCAGGTATGCCGATCTTGTAGCGTTCGGCTTTCTGTGCCTGTTAAGAATGCTGATGATGCTGGGAATCGTTCTTATTCCCACGCCATGGCCCCAATGATACCCGTTCATAAGCTGGATGGTATTCTCACCCTGCCATTCCATGGTTTCCGGGTTGACATCGGGGTTTTTTACATAGCGGCAGTCTCCCGGAAGGTAATCGGGGAGATTTTCGTAGGAACGCATGCCCAAATCCTTATCCAGGTATTTCCAGTTCATGAGATATATATCCGAAAAGAGCCTGTTGAAGAGACTTTCGGGCAGTATTTCAGTCAATGCCAGATAGTAAACTATCACTATGGCCGTGGAGCATTCGGTACCGTAAAGATGGCTGTTAACATAAAAATCCCTTATGGCCCTGAACGGACTTACGTCAGGCCTTACCATAAATCCGCCTTCCGAGGTTCTTTTCCAGAAATCAGGGTTACACCTTGAATTCCTGAAAATCTCGAATCCGAATCTGGTGGAATTGAGCCTTTCGGCAGCCCGTACCGTCTTTTCCCTGAGTTCCAGTTCGAAATCAAGTTCCCTTGCGGATGAATACTCATATGTATGGTTGCTTTTGAGCAGTGTTTCTGCCACATTTCTTTTCACGCTTCCCTGCCTGTACTGTCCGATTTCAGACAGGTCAAGAACCCGAACGCCGTCTATCCGTATCATGAACCTCCCTCTCTTCAGATGTCGAATCATAGTTCATGATATGAGACGGACAAGCTTCGGGGTTCATGGCTTGACCCAGTACACTCACTCAGTATATGAGCGTCTTTGGCTTTTTAGGGCGGAATATATATCTCCTGCTGTCCACCAGGTTCGTCACATGGCACGCAGGGCACCTGACAGCCGTCTTGTTCCTGTAACGCAGGCCGTCGAGCCATACATGCCCGCATTTGCCGCATTTTACATACGCCGTGAAATTGTCGAGGAATCCCAGCGCGGCCATTTTAAGTCCGAAGTATGTGGGCGGAATCTTTATACATCCCCGGCACTGTGCCCTGTCCGGAAAATACTGAAACGGAAGGAGTTTCTGAAGATAGATTCCTTCTGAATCCATGCACCAGTCGCCTTCAGGGGTTTCTACCACGATATGGGAGTCCGGGCCCGACAGGCGTTTTCTGCTCAGAAATTCCTTTGCGGCAGCCGCCGAAGGAGCCCGGTAAACCTCATATGTACCGTTTGGACCTATCCTCATCTCCAGGCATTCTATCCCTTCCCCTTCCCTCTCCTGTGCTGCAGCCTTTCCCTTCAGTTCTTCGCTCATGCCCATCACCCCAGTGAATATTTCAAGGGTTGCCACTATATATTTTTATGATGCGAACTCAGCACTCATTAGTGAAAGTCCCTGTTATTTCCCCCAAGCACGGGATGGCATGATTTGTATTTCGCTTTTGCTAACTGATATAATAAATGCTGGACTCATTGCTACGTATCACAAATAGCTGCAATGAAAGCAGGGGTGTAGTGTATGGGTAAAATAATCAAGGCCTATATGGTTCCTCATCCGCCAATCATCATTCCTGAGGTGGGAAGGGGTCAGGAGGCTCCTGCAACCGCCACCATTAATGCATATAAAACCATTGCCAAACAGGTGAAGGAACTTGCTCCCGATGTCATAATACTTACCACGCCACACGGGCCGGTATACGGCGACTATATCCATATTTACCCGTATCCTGTCCTGTCCGGCGATTTCAGAGCTTTCGGCGCACCTGGGGTAAGGCTATCCTTCCAGAACGACAGCAGGCTTCTGGACAATATTGTTGCAAAGGCGCAGGAGGCCGGAATTGAAGCCGGCACACTGGGGCAGACCGAAAAATATCTGGACCATGGCGCACTGGTGCCGCTCTATTATATTTCCAGAGAGTATCAGCGCTTCAAGCTGGTCCGCATCTCAATAGCAGGCTTCCCGCCGCTTGAGCTTTACAGGTTCGGCCAGTGCATTGCCAGGGCTGTTTCAGAGCTTAACAGACGTGCTATTTTCGTAGCCAGCGGCGACCTGTCCCACAGGCTCAAGGAAGACGGCCCATATGGATTTGACCCCAACGGGCCTGAATTCGACAGACAGATTGAGGACATTGTAAAGTCCGCAGATTTCGAAAGGCTGCTTAATATGGACGAAAGATTATGCTCCAGGGCCGGAGAATGCGGTTTGAGATCGTTCATAATCATGGCCGGGGCATTAAACGGCCTTGATATTTCTACAACCGTCCATTCCCACGAGGGGCCTTTCGGTGTGGGGTACATGGTCGCCGAAATAACCGTGGGACATCCGAATCCGGACCGTGACATATTAGGCAGGCTGGAAAAGGCCAATGCGGAAAAGATAAAGGAAATCAGGGAAAACGAGGACCCTTTTGTGGCTCTGGCAAGGTTGACGCTTGAGACATATGTCCGCACGGGGAAAAAGATAGCAAGGCCCGAAGGGCTTCCGGAAGAGATGCTTGAAAACCGCGCCGGCGTGTTCGTATCGCTTAAAAAGCACGGGCAGCTTCGCGGATGCATAGGTACCATAGCACCGACCTGCCCATGCATTGCCGATGAGATAATACAGAACGCCATCAGTGCAGGCACCCAGGACCCCAGATTCAGTCCGGTAAGGGAAAACGAACTTGATGACATAGTCTACAGCGTGGATGTATTAAGCAAGCCGGAGCCTGTGAAAGATAAAAGCGAACTTGACGTGATAAAATACGGCGTAATCGTTACAGCAGGACATAAGCGCGGGCTCCTTCTGCCCAATCTTGAAGGCGTTGACACGGTTGAGCAGCAGCTTGCCATAGCCAGACAGAAGGCCGGAATCCGCGACGATGAATCTTACACCATTGAACGCTTTGAAGTTGTACGACATAAGTAATAATTCCTTTCCGGAGGAAAACATTATGCCCGAAAAACTTAGTGAGGCAATGTATTATGATAAGCTGGAAGAAGGAAAGGTCCGCTGTCTTCTGTGCCCCCACGGCTGCATCATACGGCCCGGGCACACAGGCATATGCGGTGTAAGATACAATCGTGAAGGAACCCTTGTCGCTGAAAGTTACGGACAAATAATGGCTCTGGCTCTTGACCCCATTGAAAAAAAGCCTCTGGCCCGGTTTTATCCGGGCTCTTTCATCCTTTCCTGCGGAAGTTACGGCTGCAACTTCAGATGCAGTTTCTGCCAGAACCATGCCATATCCATGTACAGGATCCGGGATGCATACAGCGGTTCAGACGTTACCGGGCGAAGACCGGTCCATATACCGCCGGAAAACCTTGCGGAAAAGGCCCTGGAGCTTGCCGCAGACAGCAACATCGGTGTTGCATACACATACAACGAACCTTTTATTTCATACGAGTATGTGTATGACTGCAGCAGGCTTGTTCATGAAAACGGTCTTAAAAACGTCCTGGTCACCAACGGATATGTTAGTCCTAAGCCTCTGAAAGAGCTTCTTCCCTATATCGACGCCATGAACATAGACCTTAAAAGCTTCAGGGATGACTTTTACAGAAAAATATGCGGCGGGTGTCTGGAACCGGTGAAGAGCACCATCGAAACGGCTGCCGGTTCATGCCATGTGGAGATTACGACGCTTATCATTCCGGGGCTTAACGACAGCGCTGAAGAGATGGAAGAGCTTTCATCCTGGCTTTCATCCGTAAGCCCGGAAATTCCGCTCCATATAACGCGCTTCTTCCCTAACTACAAAATGCAGGACAGACCTCCCACACCGCCTGAAACAATATACTCCCTGGTCCGGATTGCACGGAAACATCTGAAATATGTATACACGGGCAACATCTAAATCACATGCCGGGCTGTAGTCGGCAGAACCTTTGAAATCCCGCCGTGCCATGATTCCGGCATCAATAACAGGCCGGCAGGATTCCGGGATAAAATGGCTATGCCGCAACTACTTCAGATGCTCAGCAATCACTTTCCATGCTTCTATAAGCCTTTCCAGGCTGTAGCCTGCATTTGCCGGGCTTGTGGACGGAAGCACCGTACACCTTATTCCTGTGGAAGGATATACCAGCCTGCGGTAAAGGGAACCTGCCTTTGTGCCGTTTGTATATACTGCGCGTATCCCGGCTTTCCCGAGTATGGCGGAAAAATCGTTGGCAACCGGCTCCTTTATGCTGCTGTCCATGGACATCTGTATGCGGCATTTTGCCAGAACGTCCCAGAGAGCGATTCCGTGACTGAGCAAAAGCTTCTCTTTCTCCTCAATGGTCTCGGGCAGAGGCTCTCCCAGAACAGCAGAGAGTACTTTCCAGAACCTGTTCTGCGGGTGTGCGTAATAGAAACCGTTCTGCCTCGATGCCACCGAAGGCATGGTTCCGAGTATGAGAATCCTTGAATTCTCGTCATACACCGGTTCAAAGGGATGAACCATTATTTCTTCGTCATGCATTCCTCTCATTCCATTCCCGGGATATTTCTTGAAAATTATACCGTAAACATTTCTATTATACAGCATTCTCCTTTTCTGTACCGCCCTCTTTGAGTTTCAGGCCGCATGCAAAAGCCCGGAGCTTGCGCTCCGGGCTTTTGCAGCGTTTCATCAGTCTTTCGCTGGTGGATATTCGTTACACAGCAGTCTGTAAGGAGGTTCATCCTCTTCGATGGTCGGAAATCTGCCAATGGGCTTTAAGAATCTGTTGTCATTGTTGTCATCATTGCACATGGAAACTTCTCCGATAAGCACGGGACCTGAATTCTCGGGAATGACAAATTCATGATAGCAGTAGGGGTAAAGCGTAAGGCTTTCTCCTGGATGCAGGATTATCTTTGAGCCAGCGGGAACGGTGTAGTGACGTCCGTCCTGGAAAATCTCCACATCGGTATCTGCGAGTTCTCCGTCTTCAGTTGCGTTGTAGAGTGTAAACTCAATCACTCCGCCGCCACGGTTGATAATGTCCTCCATCTTCTTCCAGTGGAAGTGCATTGGAGATACCTGTCCCGGCTCGCACATCATGATTTTCTCGGCATAAACCTTGGGATATTTCTTGGGATTGTTGGCATTACCGTTGCGAATGGTTATAAGGGCAAGGCCGAGCCTTTTGAAATCTCCCATTCCGTAATCGGTTACATCCCATCCCAGCATGTTTTCACGGATTTCATCATATTCATGTCCCTTGGTTTTCCATTCCTCGGGAGTAAAGCTGAGGAAAGGCGGAAGAGCAAACTTGTATTCGGCCAGCAATTTTTCAAACCGCTTTATGACAGCATTGATTTCGGAACGTTTCATATTTGGTCCTCCCTGAATCAGTTTTATTTGTCAAAGAATTATTAACGGTTTATTCAAGGTTGGCATGGTACTGCCACAGGTTCTTCATGTCCAGTTTTCTGCGCTCAATAATCATTTTGGCGACTATATCGCCAAGAAGCAGCAGGCTCTGGTCAAACAGTGTCGTCATGGGCTGCTGGGAATCAATCTCATCGTCAAGATAACACTTCGTCCTTACAGGAATGCGGACCATGAATTCCGCAATGTCTTTCAGTTCACTGTTCGGATTTGAACCTATATGTACCACTTTTGCCCCTATCTTATGTGCCTTCTTTGCAATTGCCAGCGGGAAAAGGGTAGTACCGCTGCCCGATCCTACAATCAGCACATCATTCGACGTAATGGCCGGCTCCGTAATCTCGCCCACATAATGGGTGTCGATTCCGAGATGTGCCCAGCGCTTTGCTATCGACTGAAGCGACAGGAGAACCCTGCCCACACCTACGAAAAAGACCTTTTCTGAAGAAAGAACAATGTCAATAAGCTTCTCAACTTCTTCTTCCTTAATGCTTCCAAGGGAAATCTCAAGCTCTTTCAGAACCATGTCCCGGATTTCCCCGTACCTCGGATTGTTCATATGATACCCCCCCCCAAATCTTGCAGCCGGGCATACGACCTCCGGCAATTTTCATCTCCGAATCAAGCAAGAATACTTTCGCGCAGCGCAAGAAGCGACCTGATACTGCCGGGTATGTCCGCCCTGTCAATGCATGTACTGCCTGTTACGAAAATGTCCACATCATTTCCCGCGTAGTTTTTAATGTCCTGTGCTGAAATCCGGCCGTCAATCTCTATCTTCGTATCAAGGCCCCTGTCATTAATCATCTTGCGCAGTTCCCTGATTTTTCGGGCGGCATAGGGTACCTGACGTTCCCCTGCATGGCCTGCATAACCCGGATTTATAAGCATCAGAAGCACGGTGTCACACTTCTCCAGCACATAATCAAGTGCGGTCAGGGAAGTGGCAGGCCGCAGCGCAACACCCGCCCTTACCCCGTAATCATGAATCATATTCAGTCTTCTGTCTATATGAGGTTCAGTTTCAGCATGGAAGACTATCTGCTGAACGCCGATGTCCAGAAGCTCATCTATGAAATAGTCGGCCGAGTTTACCATTATATGTACGTCAAATTCCAGATTCGTCTTCTTCCGCAGCTGCCTGACAACATCAAGGCCAATCGGCATGCTCGGGCTGAAATACCCGTCCAGGAGGTCAACATGCAGTACTTTTATGCCGGACTGCTCCAGCTGTTTTACCTGGGACTCGAGATTGCACAAATCCAGAGTAATGAGCGAAGGTGAGAAAATGCATTTTTCCTGCCATATATCCCTGTTCATAAAGCCATCTCCTTCCTGATGGCCTCTATTTCTTCAGAAGTCGGAAGCGATTCAATTGCACCCTTTTTCTGAACGCATAGCCATCCTGCTATGTTTCCGTACTGAAGCGCGTTTTTGATGATTTCCGGCGTGAGGTCAGTCGTTTTCTCCACACCCGATTTTATAAGACATGACAGGAATCCTCCCCAGAAGGCATCGCCTGCGCCCGTGGTATCAACCACGCATTTTGCCTTCAGTCCCGGAACCGATATGATATTGCCGTTCCAGAAGCAGCGTGCCCCCCTGGAACCCAGTGTCTCAACTATCAGGGTGATGCCGTATTTTTCAGCCGCATTCGGGATATTTTCCTCGCCGCCGACAAAATCAAGCTCCTCTTCCGATATCTTGAGCATATCCACAAGCGGAAGGATTTTCTGAACTGCTGTTTTGGCGGCATCGCGGTCATCATCCCAGAGAAGGTTCCTGTAGTTCACGTCGAAGCTTACAAGCCTTCCGGCCTTCTTTGCCTGTTCCATCGCATATACGGTGGCATCCGATGCGGGATTTTTTGAGAGGGAACAGGAACCTGCATGAAGCACCCTGGTCCCGGTCACCCTTGCGTTGTCCACATGGTTCCTGGTGAGGAACATGTCTGCGCCCGGTTTTCTTGCAAAGGTAAAGCTTCTTTCGCCGTCGCTGTTCAGCGTTACGAAGGCCATGGTAGTAACGGCTTCCTTTATCATCTCCGGGCAAAGGACGGTCACGTTATTGCTTTTCAGCGTATCAAAGAGGAATCTTCCGAAGTCGTCATCCCCCACGCACCCGCAGAATCCGGACTTCAGACCGTTTCTTGCAGCGGCAATGGCAACATTGGCCGGCGCACCGCCGGCCTTACGGATGTAAACGCCGCTCTCTTCGCCCGGCAGGAAATCTATCACCATTTCACCTACGCATATAATATCCATTGCCATATCAAACACCTGTCTAAATCATATGTAGAATAATCAGAGCTTACAAAGCTTCATTTTCCCGCGGAGATATTCCATCAAAGCCTTCTGCACAACGTTGGCAAGATCAAAGATGTCAGGACCGCCGTAATTCTTTATTGTCTGGTAATACAGCCACAGAAACTCGGTCCCGACATTGAATTTATTTATACCTTTTGTAAAAGCAATTTCCAGCTGGTCATCGGGAATTCCGCTTCCGCCGTGCAGTACGAGTGGAACATCAGTGGCCTTGTTGATTTCATCAAGGCGCATCAAATCGAGTTTCGGTGTTTCCTTGTAAAAACCGTGAGCACTACCAATGGCAACGGCTATTGAATCACATTTTGTTTCTTCACAGAAATAGGCTGCAACTTCCGGTTTTGTGTATTTGTCAACATCGGACTGGTCTGTAACCGTGCTTGCAAAGCCAACGTGACCCAGTTCAGCCTCAACCTCCGCTCCCAATGCATGGGCAATCTTTGTGATTTCCCGGGTATTTCTGACATTCTCTTCAAGAGGCAGAACAGAACCGTCATACATCACGGAATTAAAGCCGGCCTTTATCGCCTTGAGTATAAAATCGAAATCGGAACAGTGATCCAGATGTACGGCAACGGGCACCTTCACTTTCTCTGCTTCAGCCCTGGCCATATTTATAAACCCTTCAAGATTAATCCAGTTATACTTGATTACATGTTCGGGGTAAAGCATGCATATAACAGGCTTGCCAAGCTCTTCAGCAACCGCAATTACAGATTTTACCGTACTGTAATCAACACAGTTGAATGCAATGGCTGACGTATTTGCTTTATCTGCCATCCGTAGTACTTCGCTTACTTTAACGTACGCCATGTAAAACCTTCTCCTTCTCCTAGATTCTGCGAACTCCTTCGCTCAGACCCTTGAAAATTATGGACAATGATACCGCACCCGGATCAGGATATCCAATAGCTTTTTCACGGAAATTTTTGGCTCTGCCAAGCCGCGGTATCATGTTCTTTGTATTTTTAACACCCCGGAGTGCACCGTTATAGGCGGCTTCCAGAATAACTACCATATCGTCTGAATTTCTGCGGGCTTCCTTCATGCCTTCAATTGCCGGCAGCAGCGCATCGAGCATCGTCTTGTCCCCCGGCCCGGTACGTCCGCGGCGTGCGATGTTGGCTGCACTTTCTTCAAAAAACCGTATCAGGTCGTCAGCATTTATACGTTCCTTTCCTTTCACGACCTCACGCCCGCCTATGAAAAGCGTTCCGAAAATTACGCCGGAAGCACCGCCCATGCTTTTTACAAGCTGAGTTCCTGTCTCCCGCATGAGTTCATAAATATTTGGAAAGTCTGTACCTGCCAGTACCTCACGCAGAACCGAAAAACCATCCCTCATGCCTGTTCCGTGGTCACCGTCACCGATAATTCTGTCCAGTTCTGTCAGCATGGGCTCGCTTTCAATAACAAGATTGCAGGTATATATCAATGCATCCTGCAGTTGTTTTACTGTTAAATACTCCATATACAGCCTCCCCGTCAGGGATCAATCCGACTCTCCGCCTGACTCAACCGTTTCGTCAGCAAAAATGATATCTGTCTTCTTCTCAAGCAGATTGTAAGAAAAATCAGGTACCTTGCAGTCTGTGATAAGACAGCTGCATGGGTCGACTTTTGCAAGATATACCTTGCCAAACTTTGTATGATCGGCAAGTATGAAAGATTTTACCGAAGAGGCAATCATCGACGACTTGATTTCCGCATCTTCGTAACGCGGAGTTGAAAAGCCGAATTTCTCATCTATGCCGTTGATACCAATGAAACATTTGTCAACACGGATGTCTTTGATAAATCTGGCGGCTACACAGCCTTCCACAGTATCGTGATTATAATTTATATCCCCTCCGACAATCATGACATTGCAGTTTTTGCAGTTGGACAGTGCCTGAACGGCAAGTATGGAAGTGGTGATTATCCTCAGGTTTCCCTTGTTTCCCTGCGCGATTAGCTTGACAAGCTCATATACCGTGCTTGAACTGTCCAATAGTATGGTGTCATGTTCGCATATCTGGTCATAGGCAACATGGGCGATTTTCTGCTTAAGTTCACTGTTCTGTGAAATGAGGTCCTTCCATTTTATCGCCCTGCCTACCGAATAGGCTACCATTGCCCCCCCATGCGTCCTTATTATACGGTTCTGCTTCTGAAGCTCATCCAGATCACGGCGGATAGTTACAGCCGAAATATTAAGCATTTTACTCAGTTCAGAGACCTTTACCGATCTCTTTTTGCAAATGATATCGTAGATTTTCTGTTGCCTTTCTTCTGCGAACATAACCTCATCACCTATATCACGAAACTGTCTGTTACGATGTAGCCGCCCATCAGCCTGGAGATTTCCTCATTCATGCACAGAATGCTTAATTCATATCCGTAAATATCAGCTATGTTGGAGAAGGCTCCAACACGTACCTGCTCAACCTTGAAGTTCTGTGAAAGAACGTCATACGCCGCATCAGCCACAATGTAGCTGTCAGGATAACTGGTTAACCTCAGCCTGTTTACGAGCAGGAAGAGACGCTCATCATTCCGTGGTTTGAGACTGGAAATGAGCATCTCTGCAGCCTCTTTTACGCTTCTGTGCAGATTCATGTGATTTTCGGTACGGATTCCGGGTTCACCCGAAAATCCCGCACCATACTCAATCAATTGTTTTTCAAAGTTCACATGTACGCTGATGGTACCCAGGCGCTCGTTTGCATACCTCACAAGACTTGCGGCATCCTTCAGGGGTATGGCCGCCTTTGAACAGGCACCGGCAAGCTTGATCAGCAATGCTATTCCTGTACGGCCGCCGCGGTTTTCACGAGGCTCATTAAGTGCTGTCGCAATATCATCATTAGAAGCGACAGATTCAACCTCTATATTTTCCATCTCCAGGAGTTCCTGGGCCATATCGTTGTTAAGGTAATCCCCTGAAAAGTTATTGTACAGAAGCAGAACTCCGCTATTTCTTCCCAGATACCTGCCGGCCTCATATATGGCATAGGCATTCGGCGCTGCAAAGGGAGCACCTACGACTGCAGCATCCGCAAGCCCTTCGGCTACATAACCGGGAAAAAGCGGTCCGTTTCCGCTTCCCCCGCTTATTATGACGGCAAACCTTTCAGGAGTAGGTTTTGCTTTGATGATTATTCCGCTGTTTTTACCGCTTTTCAGGCATTTCCAGCGCTCCGGAAAGACCTTTGTCATGCCTGAAATGAAATCGGCAGCATAATAATCCATTCGATCAGTGTTCCAGATCATTTTGAAGACCTCTCATGAGAACCTTTCATATATCAGTTCTTCTTTTTCTTTTGTACCATATCAAGAATTACAGCCAACAGTATGATGCCTCCTATAATCGCTTTCTGCCAGTAGGAGTCAACGTGCATTAGGTTCATGCCGTTATTGATAACGGCTATGACAGCGCAGCCGACAATGGCACCGAGTACCGAACCGCTTCCGCCTGCCAGACTCGTTCCGCCCAGAACCGTTGCAGCAATTGCATACATCTCATATCCATCGCACGCTCCAGGCTGACCGTTCTGCAGCTTGGAGGAATTGAGCACGCCGCCTATGGAAGCCATTACAGAGCAGATTATATAGCTAAGGAAGATTACCTTGTTCGTATTGACGCCGCACAGATGCGCAACATTGACATTAGAACCGGTTGCATAAACATGGCGTCCGAACACGGTCTTTGACAAAAGTATGTGCATAATTATCACGAATACAAGCACCACAATGGTTATGACCGGCAGCCATCCTGTGGGCTTGTTTTCAGTCTTTATCAAACGGGTGGCACCAATCCAGGAATATGTGGTATTAAGTCCTGAAACTGAAGTACCTCCAGAGAATATATAGCACAAACCTCTTCCTATGTTCAACGATGCCAGTGTCGCAATCATGGGGACAACGTTGAATCTTGTTATCATAAGGCCGTTAAAGGCACCGAAGATAAGGCCGACGCATACAGCAACAGCCATCTGGACAAGCACCATTACCGGAACGCTGACATCTGCAGGAAGCTGACGGCACACCAGCGCCGCGGCAACGCCTGCAAGGGCTGCCACCGCACCGACAGAAATATCTATACCGCCCGTTATGATAACATATGTAAGTCCCATGGACAGCATGGCATTAATGGCCATCTGTGTTGTAAGGTTTATCAGGTTTGTAGCTTTGAGGAATGCGGGATTACCGATTGCAAAAGCGATGCAAAGAACAATCAATACACAGACTACGATGTTTTGTTTTAAAAATGTCTTTAATTTCGCGCCGAAGCTTAACTGCTGGGCTTCCAGTATGCTTCCCATATGCCTACTCCCTTTCATTTTGTAGTTGATTTCTTTCATTTCAGCGGCAATATTTCTTTCATTTCTATACTTTTGTCAGCTGCTTGCCAGGGTAATGATGTTGTGTTCGGTAATCTCGTCACCTGTAAGTTCGCCGCTGATGCGGCCTTCCCTCATCACCAGAACCCTGTCGCTTATTCCTATAACCTCAGGCATTTCAGATGATACGACAATGATACATCCGCCCTTGTCAAGGAAATCATTCATCAAAGCATAGAATTCGGATTTTGCGTTGACATCGATTCCGCGAGTAGGTTCGTCAAGTATCAGGATATCGGAATGCGCTACAAGCCATCTTGCAAGCAATATTTTCTGCTGGTTGCCGCCTGAAAGGTTTCCTACGATTGTCTCAGAGGAAGGTGTCTTAATCGTAAGCATTTTTATCATTTTTTTGGTAATGTCATTTTCCCAGACACTGTTCAGGAAACCGAACCTGAGGCTGTTCATCGGTATGCTGGGCAGGACCATGTTTTTCAATACGGTATCGCGCAGCATAAGACCCGTACGGCGGCGATCCTCAGTAACCATTCCTATACCGGCATCAATCGCATCCTTGGGTGATTTGAAGGTAACTTCCTTCCCATTGACAAAAATCTTTCCGGAATCCGGTCTTCGTGCCCCGAATACCGTCTCCATTACCTCCGTGCGGCCGGAACCTACCAGTCCTGCGAAACTGAGAATCTCGCCGGCATATGCAGTGAAGGAAATATCTGAAAATTCTCCTTTTCTGGTCAGTCCCTCCACCCTGAGTTTTTCCGGACCGCGTGCATGTTTCTTGTGTATATAGTAATCTCCTATATAACGGCCTACCATGTTTTTTACAAGTTCGGCCTCGGTTGTCTCTTTCAAAAGTTTGGTCATTATTTTCTGTCCGTCTCTCAGGACGGTTGCTCGATCGCATATACGAAAGATTTCAGCCATGCGGTGAGATATGTAAATAATAGTAACGTTATTCTTTCGCAGCTTCTCTATTATGGTAAAGAGAGCCTCTATCTCGTGTTCTGACAGGGATGAAGTCGGCTCGTCCATGATGACGACCTTTGCCTTCTTGTTTATTACTCTGGCAATTTCCACCATCTGCTGCTGGGCAACAGTAAGGTCCCTCGCGATTGTCGTGGCCTTTATGTCAACATCCATCTCGTCAAGGATTTGCTGAGCCACACGGTTCATGTATTCACGATCAAGAAACGCTCTCTTTTTGGGCTCAATTCCAAGAAAAATGTTTTCAGCAACGGTTAAGTCATTTGCAATACTCAGTTCCTGATGAATTACCGCTATACCCTTCTCGATGGCGTCATGTGGACTGTGGAATTCAACCTTCTGTCCTTCCAGGACCACATATCCTTCAGTAGGAGTATAAACACCGGACAAAATCTTAATTAGGGTTGACTTGCCGGCGCCGTTTTCTCCGAGCAAAGCATGCACTTCACCGGGATAAAAGTCCACCGACACATTCGAAAGCGCTTTAACTCCGGGAAAAATCTTTGTGCAATTTACGGCCTGTATCGTGGGTTGCATTGAAAAACTCCCCTTAATTTAAAACAAATTTTAATTCAGAAGCGGTGCCCGGAATTCATCCGGACACCCCTCCTGATTAATGACCTTCAATTTCCCTGAAAATTACTCGTTAGCATTTGAAGCGTCTACAAGATAAGGTTCGATGAGGATGGTAGAATTGTCAACATTGCCTGTTGTCAGGTACTTAACCATCTGCTCGGCAATCGTGTAACCTATCTTGTAAGGATTCTGAGCTACGTCTGCAATCCAGATCTTTCCGTTTTCAGGATCGAGTATTGCTTCCCTTGCTTCAGGGTTAGCATCGAAACCGATCATGACGGTGGAAGCACCGGCCTGCTTGATAGCTGCCAGAGCGCCTATGCATGCAGGGTCGCCGACTGTGAATACTACTGCCATGTCGGGATACTGTGTAAGAGCATCGCTCATCAGAGATTCAGCAGTTGAAGCATCGCCCTTGTAGTTGCCAATGTAAACAATGTTCAGATTGTACTTATCCTTGTACTCATTGACAACGCTGTACCAGCCGTTTTCACGGTCGATGCAGGACTGGGGCTCGGGATAGCCGATGATGCCGATGGTGGCTCCATTGGTGAGTCCGTGATCTTCCAGATACTTAATGGTGGCCTGGCCGCCGACAACGCCGCCCTTGTAGTTGTCAGTTCCTACGAAGCACTTGATAACATCGGTCTCGGTTGATGTGCAGTCAAATGCGAACATGGGAACTCCTTCAGCATCAGCTGCTTCTATGGCAGGTGTGCATCCGGTAGGATCATTAACGGACAGTGAAATAGCATCGCATCCGTCAACCACAAGATTTTCGATGTGCTCGGAAGCAACGGAACCATCAAGATTTGAATCCAGAACAACTGCTTCAAATCCTAAATCCTTAGCTGCAGCTTTAATGCCTTCCTCTATCGTCTGGTAGAAGGCATGCTCGCGGGATCCGACGATGAATCCGAGCTTCAGGCTGGAAGCATCTTTCTTTCCTGAATCGTTCTGATCAGAACCCGGTTCAGTGCTTGACGTTGGTGTCGCGCTGTTATCTGTGGGAGCTTTATTGTTTCCACAGGCTGCGAATGCAACAACCATCGTCAGAGTGAGAAGTAAGGCGATAAGTTTTTTCATGTTTTTTATCCCCCCAAATTTTTTATATAACAGCAAGAGCTGTTACTGACAGAACATGAATGACAAATGGTATAACTATTTGAGTTACTTTTATGATAAATTAGTTTCTTTTGATACCGTAATCATGCCCAATACAATCTGATTAAATGTTTTCATTTGTTATTCAAATTGTTTCATATATGCTTGTTTAATTTCGGTTGTGATATTATAATAATACACGTAGTCTATTGTGTCAATAACGAATGTTATATTTTTTTGATGTTTTGTTGATATTGCATAACGTTACAGATATTTATTTTTAAGAACGAATATGTTCGTTTACTTATTTTTAAATGATGCTTATTTTCTTTTATGATTGGAAAATATTTGTTTATTCAAATAAAAGAAAGGGTGAACACTTATGTACGACATCATCACAATCGGTGAGATATTGGTAGAGGTTCTCACTGAAAAGGTCGGTCAGAAATTCAGCGAACCTGGAAAACTGCTCGGTCCCTATCCAAGCGGAGCCCCGGCAATAGCGATTGACCAGGCGGGCAGAATGGGGGCCAGGGCGGCAATAATAGCCAAGGTGGGAAAGGATGATTTCGGCGCGCTGAACCTGAACAGACTGTCTAACGACGGGGTTGATATTTCCAATGTGATTATCACACCCGATAACACAACCGGTACCGCCTTCGTTACATATTTTGAAGACGGCAACCGTCAGTTCATCTACCATTTCACTCATGCTGCATGCGGTGAACTGTGTGCATCAGACGTAAACGAAGATGTCATCAGGAAGTCACGTTATCTCCTCATTATGGGATGTTCCATAACAGGAAGCCCTTCTATGGCTGATGCATTAATGCAGGCAGTCCGCCTTGCCAGGAAAAACGGCGTGAAGATTTGTTTTGACCCGAACATCAGGCCTGAGCTTCTGAAAGGGCAGATTATGGACTATTACCATGAAATACTGGATGCCTGCGATATCCTGCTTACAGGAAAAAGTGAGCTCAGACTGCTTTATGGCGATATCGAGGAAGCAATAAGAAAACTTCTGACTGAAAAGGACCGCATCATAGTCCTGAAGGACGGTTCAAGGGGAACCGAGCTTTATACCAGAAACGAGGCATTCCGTCTTGATACATATCCTGCAAACGAAGTTGACCCTACAGGAGCCGGAGATTGTTTCGACGCAACTTTCATTTCCATGGTATGCATGGGTTCGGACCTGCGGACGGCGGTCAATTATGCCAATGCAGCAGGAGCCAAGGCCGTTGAAAAGCGCGGGCCGATGGAAGGCAATACATTCAGGAAGGAACTCGATGAATTTCTCGCTTCCGTTCCGCCTGCACAGTTCATAGAACTGGCCCATCCGTTGTCCCGGAAAGAGGGGGTTTGATTATGCATCCTGTAAAAGAAATTCTAAGAAACAACAAGACCGCGCAGTACGCCCTTTATTCTGTTTGCACCGCAAATCCTCTTGCCATAAAGGCCGCGGTTCGCCATGCCAAAAAGCATGGCTATGTCCTGGTGATTGAGGCCACCGCAAACCAGGTCAATCAGGACGGCGGATATACCGGTATGAAACCCGCAGACTATATGGCCCTCGTAAAGGGAATCCTGGAGGAAGAAGGTCTTTCAACTGACCGTGTAATACTGGGCGGAGACCATTTAGGCCCTCTCACCTGGCAGAATCTTCCGGAAGATGAGGCAATGTCCAGGGCGGAAGAGCTGGTTAAATCCTATGTGCTTGCCGGATTCACAAAAATACATATTGACACAAGCATGCGCGTCGCAAGCGATGATCCCAAAGCCCCGCTTGATGTACGTGTATGTGCACGCCGCGGCGCAAGGCTTGCCCACTGTGTGGAAAAGGCTTATCAGCAGCTTCTTGCAGAAAATCCCAATGCAATAAGGCCCGTACTCGTCATCGGAAGCGAGGTTCCGGTGCCCGGCGGCAGTCAGGAGCACGAAGATTCGATAACACCTACCTCACCCGAAGAATTCAGGCGTCAGTACCGTGTTTTCAGGGAAGAATTCGAAGCTGCCGGAATTTCTTTTGACGATGTCGTCGCCTTTGTGGTACAGCCCGGAGTCGAATTCGGAGATGATTTTGTTTTTCAGTACAACAGGGAAAAAGCCCGTTCACTGACTGAGGCTCTCAGGGATTATTTTCCTGTCGTTTTCGAGGGACACTCAACCGATTATCAGAGCCAGGACAGTCTGAAAAAGATGACCGAGGACGGCATACGCATTCTGAAGGTGGGACCTGCGCTTACCTTCGCATTGCGTGAGGCTTTGCTGCTTGCTGAGGAAATAGAGGAAATACTCATACCCGACCCCGGCAGGCGTTCGGGCTTCAGGAAGGCGTTGCTTGGTGAGATGGACAGGGACAGCAGGTACTGGAAGAAATACTACTCAGGCACTCCCGACGAGATAAGCTACAAGAAACTGTACAGCTTTTCCGACAGATGCCGGTATTATCTTCCTGCTGAACCGGTTCAGTCATCAATTGACATACTGCTCGGAAATCTGGAAAACATACCAGTGGCCCTTATAAGCCAGTACTTCCCGCGTCAGTATGAAAAGGTGATGGCCGGACAGCTTTCATCTGACTGTCTCTCCGTCATCCTTGACAGGATAGGCTACTGGTGCGATATTTACGCGGCAGCTTGCGGAGTCAGATTGGATTAAGGAGGCAACCTAACCATGGCGAAAATCTTTGGAAAAGAATACACCAAGAAGGAGCTGATGGATCGTTTCGGCAATATAGGCACTATTGCAGGCGTCCGCATGATTGAATACAAGGACGGATTCGCCAACGGGCTTAGAGCTTATGAAGTCGTTAACGGTCCCATGAGGTTCACTGCCAATATTGACAGATGTCTTGACATAGGTGAACTGTATTACAACGGAATTCCGCTGTATTTTCTCTCCCGCCCCGGCATCATGAGCAACAGCTGGTGGTACAACGAGCCCAACTCATCCCGCAGCATCATGTGCGGCATGATGTTTACCTGCGGCCTTACCAATGTGGGACCCAGCCAGACATTGCCCGACGGTAAGGTTCTGCCGCAGCATGGCTTTATCCGCAGCACTCCTGCAGAAACATTCGGAGCCAGAACATACTGGGACGGAGATGACTATTATATTGAACTCAGTGCCGTCATGAGGGAATCAAGCCTCTTCGGCACGAATCTTGTTCTTCGCCGCACCATTCTCACAAAATTCGGCGATCCCAAAATCGAAATCCGTGATGAGATTGAGAACGAAAGCAGCACCGACAAGGTGCCTTTAATGCTGATGTACCATTGCAACTTTGGTTTTCCGTTCGTAAATGAATCAACCAAACTTGTGGTTGATGCCGTTTCAACAAAGGGCAGGGACGAAGTGGCACGCATCGGCATGGAAAATGAGTCACCCTTCGTTTTCGGAAAACCTGAAACAGGCTACAAGGAACAGGTGTTCTACCACAGGCTGAAATCGGACAACAACATGTGCTCGGCCACAATCGTCAATCCGGAGATGCGCCTTGCAGTCACTCTGAAGTTTGACAACAGGGAACTTCCGAACCTTATTCACTGGAAATGCAAGGATGCGGGAAACTACGTAATTGCCGCCGAACCCTCCAACTGCCATCCCGAAGGCATTATAAAGGAGGCAGAAAACGGAACCCTGCGTTACCTTGCCGCCAACGAACGGATACAGACCGGTCTGACCTTCTCCATCTGTTCTTCAAATGTAGACTGATAAAATTTTAATATAGGTTAATACCTATTATTAACTATTACGAGAGCAGACTACCGGTAAACCGGTTTTCGTCTGCTCTTTTTTAAGTAATATGGTTTTCATATGAAACGAAGGCTCTGAACGGTTTGCTCAGAGCCTTCGATATAAATCTGGCGGCGACATATTTTCCCGGGCCGTTTCCAGCCCAGTATCTTCTGCACTGGAGAGCTTAACTTCTGTGTTCGGGATGGGAACAGGTGTTTCCTCTCCGTTATGGCCACCAGAAATATTAGCTTTTCAGATGCCACAATAGCACCTTCAAAACTGTATAATGGATTTCCCTCTGCCTTCCGTCGAGGTCTCTTCCCTGACTTCGGCCAATTATCTTGGTCAAGCCCTCGACCTATTAGTACCGGTCAGCTCAACGTGTTACCACGCTTACACCCCCGGCCTATCTACCATGTAGTCTACATGGGGTCTTACCCTTTTCAGGTGGGATATCTCATCTTAGGGTGAGCTTCACGCTTAGATGCTTTCAGCGTTTATCTCATCCGCACTTGGCTACCCAGCTGTGCCACTGGTGTGACAACTGGTGCACCAGAGGTGCGTCCATCCCGGTCCTCTCGTACTAAGGACAGCTCCCTTCAAATATCCTGCGCCCACGACAGATAGGGACCGAACTGTCTCACGACGTTCTGAACCCAGCTCG
>ENA-OWPA01000545-OWPA01000545.1-bioreactor-metagenome-genome-assembly--contig:-NODE-545-length-47175-cov-13.561383_pt1 | contig 47175 bp, 41 predicted proteins | sample MGYA00238139_ERZ651803 | MGnify/ENA primary metagenome ERZ651803 (study PRJEB26909, sample SAMN07631231) | bioreactor metagenome | isolation source: Switchgrass digestor | place: USA: Dartmouth...
CACATTAAAATTACTCCTAAATGTAGTAATGGAGCAGGATTGAAGCCCAATCCTACCCCAACTATTGACAAAGAGCCGTTTTTTCTGATATAATTAGATTATGTTTTTATAGAACTCTAGTATAAAGTACTGAAATCTTTTAATTGATTAACTTTTAGAAAAATAATAAATAACTATAGAAATCTTCAGAAGGTATTTAAATATATAATCTGTTTAAAATTTAGGCAGCATTTTAGGAGGAATTTAAATGGCAATTAGATTTAATAATGAAGAATTTGGCATCTCAGCTGAAGTTGCAATAGCTGACATATTCGGAGTGAAAATATCGGAAGATTATAGAAAAAGAGGTTCTCAAGAAATAATAGAAAAAATCAAATCAGTAGTAAATGAAGCATTTTTTAAATATAAAATACCTCATCCAATTCAACATATTGCTGAAGATCAAAACCCAATAGATTTTTTATTAGAAAATGGATTAACCTTATCTGTTAAAACTAATCAAGGTTCCCTAGGAAAAGCAGCTCCTCAAAAAATTGGTCAGCCAACTAGCAATACCTATTTTAAGCATTTTTCTCATATAATTGATGAAGAAATTCCTGAAACTTATGAAGAGAAAAGAAAGCTATTTAAAAAAATATCTATAGAAAAAATTGACGTTGTAATGTCAGAATACTGGAATAATATGTTCGACTGTGATTACCTTATCTATTTTTACGATATTATTTCTAAATCTTATGGTTCAGAATCTATCAAAGAACCATCTTATATAGTCTTTGGAAAATCAGGAGAAAATCTAAAATGGAACAAAGAAAAATTCTCCTTTACTCAAACTATAGATTCCTGGAATGAAAGCTGCACTGTTAAGTATTGTAATGTTGTTATTGGAGAATTTCAGGCCCATCGAAATAGAGATTGTTTTAAATTTAGATTCAATATGGATGGAATTCTACAACTGCTAAAATATGACTTAATATAGGCAAGCATTATAAATGATATTAAGGTTAAGTATTTATTACTTAACCTTTTTAAATACAAAAATATATTCGTGTTTGAAAATATAAAAATCACTAGATAAAGCTCTATATCTCCAAAGAGATTTCTGATTAGCCTTACCTCTAGTTTCCTCAAAGTTTTTTACCAAAATTGCTTTTAACTTAAAACCTTTTTCTAAAAATAAATTCATGCAATGAAATCCTAGTGGTACAATTTCTCCTTTTGCATATTTATCACCTATAACTAAAGCACAGTATCTATTTTTTTCAAGTACTTTACAGGTATTATCAATTACTTTCCCAAAAGAATCAATAAACTCATCAAGGGTATTGGAATTAGATAAATCCTCTTTATCATCAGAAAACTTAATAATATCCCAGTAAGGAGGATGAAATATTACAAATTGTACTTTTTCTATGCCTTCATTAGAAATAATTCTTTCAATATCGATGCTTTTACTATCCCCATTTATTATTCTACAGACTGGTTCGTTACTATCTTCTTTAAAAATGTCCTTATCGATTAGCGATATAGTTTTTTCTGATAGTTCTATACCTATAGAATTTCTGCCTAATCTCTTTGCTTCGATAAGTGAAGTTCCTCCGCCAGCAAAAGGATCAAGAATCCATTCTCCTTTTTTTGTATATCTTCTAAATAATTGATTTGGAATCTGAGGCACAAAATTTCCGTGATAATGTCCTTTATGCATTCCTGTATTATCTCTTCTGTCAAATATCCAAAGTGTATCAGTTAAAATATCACTATATTCTTTCCAATTACTCATATCTAAGTCATTATACTTTGGCATACTATCCTCTACCTTTATAATCATTTTTATTTAATCAAACAATGTAAATATTCTGTTGTAGAATCTGACTTATGATTCCTATTTTCTGCTTTATCTGCTCTAAATCGCTTATAATTTTCTTTAGTAAATAACTTATAAGAACCATATTTCTCCATTATACTTCTTATTCTATCTAAGTTCATAATTCCTTCATTGTTGTAGCTCAAAAATATATATTTGAACTTTGCATTTTTTATGAGATCTTCAAACACTATTTCTACAGTTCTCTTAGAGCAATATTTACTCTTCTGCTGATCATCTGCTCTTAAGCCAGTTTTGCCAACTATAACTGGGTTATCATATCTTGCAATTGTTTCTAATAAATGATAATTAGAACTATATTGTCTAGTATTATAAGGTGGGTCAAGATATAAAATATCACCTTCTATTTCTCTTATTAGCTCATTGATATCCATATTATATACCTGTCCTATATCGCTTCCTTTAATTACAGGCATAAATTCCATTACATACTCCTTTTTAGCTGACGCCTTAATATGCTTTAAAAAAGCACCATATACTGATGCTGTATTTGCATATTTATCAATTGAGTTAATTAAACTAGCTAGTAAAAAATAATACTCTTTATCATCTATTTTATTATTTGATTTTAACCTCTCTATCTCGATGCGAATGGCATCACACTTTTTACCATTCTCATCAGTAAAATAATTACGACCTGACCCTGATCCAGCACAATAATTGTTGTATATAAACCCTTCTACTCCGGGAATAAAATTCAAATATTGAAATTTTTCAATATCTATCTCACTATTATTCTCTATCAAATGCTTGTTGATAACATAACTATAGTACTGAATATCATTAGCAATAACCTTGTAGCCTTTCTCTTTAAAAGTAGCACCAACAACTCCAGTACCAGCAAACAAATCTGCAAAAATCATACCTTTCGGATTTACATCTCCAACTACCGAATCTATTGATTCAACTAAAAAATCAATCAAAGAATATTTAGAACCTATATAGTTCACTGCAATCACCTCCACAGGTATATAATATACGCTATTTACTGAGCAAAATCAAACTAATTTAGTATGAGTAGTTTTTATTTCACTAATTGATTTCAAGTCATCTATTCCTTTTCTATTTAGATAATATTATACTTTAAGCTGTGTTTTTTTACAAATGCATATCACTGCAACCAAAAACCGCCAATTAAGAGATCTTTTCTCAATTAGCGGTCTATTATTAGATATATTTCCACGCCATATTTGATTCAATATTATATTAAAATTTTATTTGTCAATAATACTTCTTATTAACCAATTTTTTTAAGTAATATCATCCTAGTTCATCAAACATACTCCAAGTTGAAATTACTATATTATGTGTTGATTATACAATTACACTTTAAATCTTGCTACCATGGCATTTAATTTCTCAGCCATTTCCGCCTGAGCTTGAGCTGTCTTTGCTACTTCTTCCAAAGCTCTAGTTGATTCTAATGAGTTGTTGCTAATATCTTGAGAAGAAACAGTAGCCTCTTCCACAGTAGCAGCCACTTCCTCAATTGACTTCCCAACTTCTTCTATAGAAACAGCTATCTGAGAAGCTGCTGCAGCAAATTCATCAGTTAAGCTTTTTACAAAATTAGCATCTTCAGCATACTGTTCTCCGGTTTTTTCTAACTTATCATAATCAGGTGCTACCCTTTCATCAATAAACTTCAATATTTCGTCAACATTAGCAGTAAGCTTTACAACAGCATCATTGACCTTCTGAATCACATTGTGAATATCTCCAGCTGTATTAGCAGAGTCTTCTGCTAACTTTCGTACTTCCTCTGCAACTACTGCAAAACCTCTGCCTTGTTCTCCTGCACGAGCTGCTTCAATAGCAGCATTTAGCGCTAAAAGGTTAGTCTGCTCAGCTATTTGTGAAATGACGTCTGCCATTTTATTTATTTCCTCTACAACTCCTACCTCTTCAATCGCTAGCTTAATTTCTTCTTGTTTAAGACTGTAAATGTCAATAGCTGTTTGTTTAGAAATGCGAGACATTTTCTTTATTTCCTCTGCCCTATTTCTGATTTCTTTTACTTTTTTCTCACCATCCATAGCCTTTTCTTCCATATTACGAGCACTATTTCTGATTTCTGAACTAGCTGTTGCTACTTCTTCTATAGAAGCACTGATTTCTTCCATTCCTGATGCAATTTGCTGGACAGATGTATTAATACTTTCCCCTTGGGCACTGACTTCTTCTACAGTAGCAGAAAGCTCCTCACTTGATGCAGTAGTCTCCTCTACTGAATAAGATACTTCTTTGAGCATATCACGAATTCTATTGTTCATTCCAGCAAAAGCATTGGCTAACATTCCCATTTCATCTCTACGCTTCTGTAAATTCTCTGGCAAACTATGGCTAAAGTCACCTTCAGCCATAAAGTGAGCATTTTCTACCAATATTCTAATTGGTCTAGCAATCATTCTTGTCAAAAGCACAGTATATACTATAACTGCTAGAAGTGCAATTGCTAGCAGTAGAGTAGCCATATTTCTTGAAGTATCAAATTCTTCCCTATTAGTAGTCATCAGGTCAATAGCAATTTGATTGTTCAGTTCTTTCATTTGAGAAAGAATATTTGTAATTTCTTCACGCAAAGCTTTTCCTTTTTGTTCATCAATCTGAACAGCAGAACTGAAATCGCCTTTTTGGACAGCTTTTATTACCTCTTCTCTAGCAGAACGATTATTAGAGTTAGTAATTTTCAATTTATCTAATAGTTCTTTTTCTTCCTGTAAAAGGTCTGTTGCCTCATATTCTTGTATTAAAATGTCATTTTCTTTTATAAGTTCATTCAAAACCTTAATTGATGTATCAACTTCTAACTTTAGAATTCTTAATTAACCCCATAGTAATCTCTCCTTAAGCTTAATTTTAAGTATCTTGCCCTTCATTTATTTTATTTATATTTATGCATTTTTTTGCATGATAAATCTCCTATACATTAGTAATATAGAAGCTTCTTATTACCAGTTGTCATAAAACTTGATTCTTAGGTCGTTAGATTTATTTTCCCAGATTTTATCATTTTTGTTATATGTAGAAATGTGTATGTGTATTTTATGTATTTGTACATATTGTTTATATTGTACATATTGTATATTGTATAATCATTTACATTATAATCAATTTTGTTTTTTTCGACAATATTCTTTTTCTATTTTATATTTAAGATTATGTTTGAATTGAATTTTATAAGCTAATAATATCTTCCACACATAGCAAAGCTCAAAGCATATAGAGTATTTTCTATATACAGCTATATATTTCAAATTAAATCAAAGCCTTACTTCCAAGTAATCAAATAATATTGTTAAAGCTAAAATAATGTAGTATAATACCCGTATCGCAATATTCCATAGATATCTATAAAGCCACTAAGCAGCACATTATAATAATTGTAAAAATTTTGGCTGACAAAACAATATAAAATAAAAATCTTATTACTAACACAAAGCAAAATACAACAGCTTACTTAAAATTGGTCGCAATGAATCTTTTTATCATTCTTGTAATAGCTTACACAACACTGAATTACAAGCTTGATGATATTGTGGATAGGAATATCACCAGGAGGTAAGACAAATGACAAATTTTACAAAAAAAGCAATTAAGGATACCTTTATTGAATTACTCAGCGACCGTCCACTTTCTCAGATTACAGTCAAGGACATTGTTGAAAAATGCGGTATTAGCAGAAACTCATTCTATTATCACTTTCATGATATTCCATCACTAATTGAGGAAATTGTAATAGAAGAGGCAGACCGTATCATTACCAAGTACCAAACCCTTGATTCTCTCGAAATGGGCTTTAATGCAGTAATTGATTTTGCAGAGAAAAACCGCCGTGCGATACTGCATATTTTCAAATCCGTGAACCGTGATATTTTTGAGCAATATCTTTGGAAAGTCTGCGATTATGTTGTAGTCTCATTCTGCAAAACCGTATTCGCAGAGCATCCAATTTCAGAAGAAGACCGTGAAATCATAATACAGTTTTACAAAGCACAGTGCTTTGGCATGGTAATTGACTGGCTTAGAAATGGAATGAAAGATGATGTACATCATAAAATTCACCGCATCTGCGAATTACAGAAAGGTATGATTGAAGAAATGATTCGCAGAAGCATCGAAAGCAAATAATATACTAAACACCGATAAACTATATGTTTAAATTTTGGACATACTTCTATCGGTGTTTAATTTTTTGTCATAAGTTTTGTTCGTGTCCTGTTTTTGGACATGAACTTTTTTTTGCTTATTGATGTCAATTAAAGCCCAATATATAATGCTTGATGAACGCCACCAAAAGGAGGTTTGAACTATGAAAGTGCGCTCCGTTACACCGATGTGGATAGCCAAAATCGGTTACATCGTTATGTCAGCTGTTATTTTTTCATTAGGCATATTGTTTATAGCCCTGCCTGACATATCAATGCAAACAATTGTAAAAGCACTTGGAACAACTATGATTTTTTTTGGTTGTGTCAAGCTGATAGGTTATTTCTCAAAGGACTTGTTCCGTTTAGCATTTCAGTATGACCTGCAATTTGGGGTACTTGTTTTTGTTCTTGGATTTGTCATTCTTTTTAAGACATGTAATGCAATTAATTTATTATTTACAGTTATAGGAATATCCGTACTTGCAGACAGTCTTTTCAAACTCCAAATTGCATTTGATTCTCGAAGGTTTGGCATCAAGAAATGGTGGGGAATTCTTGCCTTGGGAATACTTACAGGAATTATCGCGCTTGTTCTTGTCTTTATGCCATTTAAAAATATCAAAGCTCTATCAATTCTTCTCGGTGTAACGCTCATTACAGAAGGAATTCTAAATCTATTTGTAGCAATTACAACGGTAAAAATCGTAAAACATCAATATCCCGACTTTATTGATGTCGATTTCTTTGAAAAGGAGGATGAAAACTAATGAAATTTGGAAAAACAGTGGTAAAATTCCATATTCCAATTCTAATATTGACACTTATCTTGATGATTCCATCAGTATTTGGATACATCAATACAAGAGTAAATTATGATATGCTCAACTATCTGCCTGAGGATATGGAAACAGTTATTGGTCAAAATGAGCTAATGCACGATTTTGGCAAAGGTGCTTTCTCTTTCATCATTGCAGAAAACATGCCTAACAAGGATGTAGCAGCATTAAAGGCAAAAATTGAGAACGTAGAGCATGTAGACACAGTTATTTGGTATGATTCTTTTGCAGATTTGTCAGTGCCTATGGAAATACTGCCTGATGAACTCTATTCAGCATTTAATACAGAAAATGCAACATTAATGGCAATATTCTTTGATTCACCAACCTCTGACGATGTTACCATGGATGCAATAAGGGAAATCCGCTCAATTTGCGGTAAGCAATGCTTTGTATCAGGTATATCAGCACTTGTAACCGATTTAAAGGATTTATGTGAACGGGAAGAACCAGTCTATGTAGCAATAGCTGTAGCTCTTGCATGTGCAGCAATGTTTTTATTCCTTGATAGTTGGCTTGTTCCTCTTGTATTTCTTGCTTCTATTGGTATGATGATTTTACTAAATCTCGGAAGCAATTTCTTCCTTGGTGAAATATCATACATAACAAAAGCTCTTTCTGCAGTTTTACAGCTTGCAGTTACAATGGATTACTCTATTTTTCTATGGCATAGTTACAATGAACAGTGTATTCACTACAACGATAAAAAAGAAGCAATGGCTGTTGCAGTTAATGAAACATTGCTAAGCGTTGTTGGAAGCTCAACCACTACTATCGCAGGCTTTATTGCTCTTTGCTTTATGTCATTTACAATGGGACGCGACCTCGGCATTGTAATGGCTAAGGGAGTACTTCTCGGTGTCATCGGATGTGTAACAGTGCTTCCTGCACTTATTCTTATACTCGATAAACCACTTCAAAAAACAAAGCACCGATCCCTAATTCCTAACTTAGAAAAACTGGAAAACAGTATAGTAAAGATATTCCCTGTATTTCTTGTAATTTTTGTGCTTCTTATTCCACCTGCATATTATGGTTACAGAGAAACAAACAGAGAAGTCTATTACGATATGGGCGAATGTCTTCCAGAGGATATTGAGTATGTAATTGCCAACTCCAAACTTAGAGAAAGCTTTGATATTGGTTCTACACATATGATTCTTGTTGATACTACTGTCCCATCAAAAGATATTCGTTCTATGATAAAAGAAATGGAACAGGTTGACGGAGTAAAATATGTACTGGGTCTTGAATCAATTGTCGGTTCCCGTGTACCGGAAGAAATCCTACCAGAATCGATTACATCGATTCTAAAAAGCGACAAATGGAAGCTTATGCTTATAAACTCTGAATATAAGGTAGCAAGTGACATGGCAAACAAACAAATTGATGAACTAAACACCATACTTAAAAAGTATGATAAAAAAGGAATGCTTATAGGTGAAGCGCCATGTATGAAGGATATGATTGAAACAACAGATCATGATTTCAAGGTTGTATCAGCGTTTTCAATTTTAGCAATATTCATTATTATTGCACTGGTTACAAGAAGCATTTCACTTCCATTCATCTTAATTGGTGTGATTGAACTTGCAATATTCATCAATCTTGGACTACCACACTATCTCGGTCAGAGCCTACCATTTATTGCACCTATATGTATTAGTACAATTCAATTAGGTGCAACTGTAGACTATGCTATTTTGATGACAACGAGATATATGTCCGAGCGAATAGGCGGAAACGACAAAAAAATATCTGTACAAACAGCACTTGTAACATCAGTTCCATCTATAATTGTATCTGGTATGGGTCTTTTTGCTGCAACCTTTGGAGTTGCCCTCTATTCTGATATTGACATAATTAGTTCTATGTGTATGCTTATGGCCCGAGGCGCAGTTGTAAGTATGATGATGGTTATATTAATTCTACCAGCACTCCTACTCCTTTGCGATAAGCTAATTTGCAAAACAACTTTTGGTATGACAAAAATCAATAATTAAATAAAAAATACTAAATCGGAGGTTATGGCCAATGAAAAATAGAATAGTAAAAATCATTTCTCTTTGTTTATGTACAGCTATGCTTGGCAGTGGAGCAGTTTATGCGCTTGCTTCAAGCAAAGATAAAAATAATCAAATTTTAAAAAGTACTACAGAAAAACAGTCAAATGAAGTTATCACAGAAACAAAAAGCGATATTTTTAAAGACGAAACAGTATACGTACTTGCCAATTCAGATGGTACCATACAAAAAATCATCGTTAGCGACTGGATAAAAAATACACTTTCAAATGACAAAGTTAATGATGTAACAGAACTTGAAAATATAGAAAATGTCAAAGGCGAAGAAGGATATACATTAGGAGGCAATAACACCCGTGTATGGGATGCACAAGGGAACGATATTTATTATCAAGGTACAATCGAAAAAGAACTGCCAGTATATATTTCCGTTTCCTATAAGCTTGATGGTAAAACAGTATCTCCAAATGAACTTGTAGGCAAAAGCGGTAAAGTAACTATTCGTTTTGACTACAAAAATAACCAATATGAAACTGTAAAAATAAACGGCAAAGATGAAACAATCTACGTTCCATTTGCAATGTTGACAGGAATGATGCTTGATAACAACACATTTACAAATATCGAAGTATCAAATGGAAAAATCATCAACGACGGTGATAGAACTGTGGTTATTGGACTTGCTTTACCAGGACTTCAAGAAAGCCTTGCAATAGGTAAGGAGCAGTTTGAAATACCATCTTATATTGAAATAACTGCTGATGTCACTAATTTTTCACTTGGAACAACAGTTACTTTAGCAACTAACTCATTATTTAATAAGATTGATGCAGAAAAAATTAATTCAATATCAGATTTGACAAATTCAATGACAGAACTAAACGATGCTATGTCAAAGCTTCTTGATGGTTCTTCTGCACTATACGATGGTCTTTGTACACTCCTTGATAAATCAGCAGAATTAATTGAGGGAATTAATCAACTTGCAGCCGGTGCTGCAAAACTAAAAGATGGAGCATATTCCCTTGACGAAGGTACAAAAAAATTATCTGACGGAATTACAGCACTTTCAAGCGGACTTAATACATTGTCAGCAAATAATGATAAATTAAACGATGGTGCAAAAAAAGTTTTTGAAACACTCCTTTCTACTGCTAAAACACAATTAACAGCAGCAGGGCTTTCGATACCTGACTTGACTATTGATAACTACGCTTCCATACTAAATGAAATTATTGATTCACTTGACAAAACAAAATTATACAATCAAGCACTTGCACAGGTTACCGCTGCTGTTGAAGCTAAACAAGACTATATAAAATCTCAAGTTACTGACGCTGTACGTGCAGAAGTAGAAGCAAGCATCACATCAGCAGTTAAAGAACAAGTTGCAGAACAAGTTACAAAGACAGTAAAAGAACAGATATTAGCACAAGTCACAGCAACTGTTCGTGAGAATGTTGAATCACAAGTGATCCTCGCTGCAACTGGAATGAATAAAGCAAACTATAATAATGCAGTTTCTGCAGGTCTTGTTGATACAGCAACACAGAAAGCCATAAATTCTGCCATAAACGAAAAAATGACAAGTAAGGAAATCACAGATATGATTTCATCAAATGCCGATACACAAATGAAAAGCGAAAAAGTTTCTTCAATTATTTCACAGAAAGTCGATGAACAAATGAAAACAGAAGAAATCAAAAATATCATCAAAGCAAAAACCGATTCTAAAATGCTAGAAAATGATATTCAGGCTCTGATTGCGCAAAATACAGAAGCACAAATACAAAAGGCTATTTCAGAAAGTATGGCGAGCGAAGAAATACAATCAAAACTTGCAGCAGCATCAGAAGGAGCAAAATCTATTATTTCACTCAAAGCTTCACTAGACGACTATAATGCATTCTATCTCGGGCTCACAAATTATACTGCAGGTGTTGCACAAGCTGCAAACGGGGCATCTGATTTAAAAAACGGGGCAATAGAACTAAAAAACGGAACAGATACACTGTATAATGGTATTTGCTCACTTTATGACGGAATACTAACTATGAAAAATGGTGTACCAGCACTTGTCGGCGGTATCGCACAGCTAAAAGACGGAGCAATGCATCTTTCAGATGGACTTTCACAATTCAACGAAGAAGGTATTAATAAACTACTCAGTAAGGTTGATGACGCAGAAGTTCTTATTAATAGGCTAAAAGCAATCATCACCGTATCAAAGGATTATAAATCATTTGCTGGCATAAGCGACAATGCAGACGGAAATGTCAAATTCATATATCGCACAAATGAAATAAAATAGTGTCTAAATAATAAACATTTTATCGTTTTATAAAATAAATACCATCTAATTTGTGGGGTACTCTTTATAGTATTTGTATTATAAAAGTACCCCCTATTTATACCTACCTTCCTTTTGGAAACTATTAATTTTTTAAACCATAAATATAGTAATTACACTGTGTATTTACAATTTTGCCTTGTCTAATAAGGTCTTCACTGCAAAAAGACACATTTTTTGAGTAATTTTACATCTGTATTTTCAAAACAAAATTCAATCATAGCCTTTAATACTTTTTTACAGTATCCTTAACTTTATATTTGGGACTACTCTAATAGGTATACATGGATTTACCTGTTATCAATTCTTTAAGTATTTAGACCGAAGCAGAAGCTATTCCAAGTGTTTTGTTTGAATTATTATTTGCCAATTGTGCTATTTCTTCAATTTATACCACACATTTCAGAAAATCTATTCAACTTTTTTTATGAATATACAAAAATGTGCTTAATTGAAATAAATATGGATTATTGCTAAAATATATTTACATAATGTAATTAAATCAGTTTAAGTATTAGTTAGGATGCAATACAATTCTTACTTAAATATGTTGATACTCTAAGTAAAAATTACATACAAATCCTATTTTATATAAAATTTAGGTATTCTACTGTTCTAAAAAATAAAAAGGGGGGGAGAAAAATGAATTTGGAAAGCAAAAATATTGTTGTTACCGGAGCCTCTTCTGGTATTGGACTTGAACTTGTCAAAGGCTTTCTATCCAAAGGATGTAAAGTAGTAGCTGCAAGTAGAAATATTAATAAAGATTTGCTTGGGCTTGAAGGTCTCTATCACTGCCAATGTGATCTCTCTACTCCAGAAGGAATAGAAAAATTATTTGAATATGCTCTGCAGAAACTAGGTTCTATAGATATTTTTGTTGCTAATGCAGGCTTTGCCTATTATGAAAAGCTGGCAGAAGCTGATTGGGATCATATATCTTCGATTTTCAACCTTAACTACAAATCTGTAATCTACAGTGCTCAAAAAATGAAACAACTTAAAGGTAGTGAACCATTTAACTTTGTCACCACATCTAGTGGAATGGCTATTCTTCCATTGCCCGGTTATGCTCTATACAGCAGCACTAAGGCAGCTCTTAAAGGTTTTGCTGAAGCTTATCGCTGGGAACTAGACAATGGACAATATTTTCAAGTAGTCTACCCTATTGCTACTAAAACAGAATTTTTCAAAAACGCTGGTGGCAGTCCAATGCCTTGGCCATCTCAAGAAGCTCAGATTGTTGCTAAAAGCATTATTAAAGGTATCGAGAAAAATCGTAATAGTATCTATCCTTCTAAATTGTTTTATTCTCTTACTTTACTTAACAGGGTATTTCCTTTTATTTTTAAGCTTTACGCTTATATGGAATTTAAAAAGTTTAAGCAATGGCTAACCAATAAAAAATAGTTTATTTTAAGGAGGTCTATATGGAAAAAAATTATCCAGCTCCCTGGACCTTGTCTGGGAAAGGCTATATTTTACTTTATAAATTTACAAAAAATTTTGTAGAAGAAAAGACTGATTTACCTGAATTTTTAAAGGGACATTTTATTGGAGGTTTCGGAGCCCTTATGCTGGTGGATTACAGTACATCTAATGCTGGTCCTTATAGTGAATTGCTTTTAATTCCTGGCAAATTCAAGTATGAAGGCAAAAAACTCAACACCATCAGCAAAATATATGTTTCTACAATAGCCAGTGTAGAAAACGGAAGGAAAAATTGGGGAATTCCTAAAGAACTAGCTAAATTCTCTTTCCAAAACACAGATTCTCATACAGAAAAAGTATCCATATTTTCAGGAGAAAATACAATTGCTGAATTAACTCTAAAATCTGGCAATTTACCTTTTCCGGTCAACACTAAGCTACTTCCATTCCCTTTAGTTCAATACTATGAAGAGCAGTACTATTACACTACATTTGAAGGCAGTGGAACTGGCAAATTTGCCAAGCTGAAGGATGTCCGTATTAATCCACAATTCTTTCCTGATATAAGTAATTTTAAACCTATTATTGCAATAAAAGTAGAACCTTTTAAAATAACTTTTCCAGTAGCAACAATTGTATCATCGAATAACTAAACTTACCGATAAATGCACAATATCCACTTATGGAACAGCACACTATTTCCTATATTCATAAATACTTCAAATACCTTGAGGATACAAAATGCCTTACTAGAGGCTAGTTATCCCTTGGCATATAAAATAGCATTCTGAATATGCCTTAAAAGACCTGCAACTAGATAACATATAAAATGAGAATGTACAAAACTAATAGATTGTAATACAATGCAGAAGGATATGCATACTTCTTGTTTAACTCAAAAATATAAAAAACTGGTGACAAGCATTATAAAAATAGCAAAGATCAAAAAACGAAATGGAGATGATGCTTCGTGAATGAATATACGATTATGCTTGTTGATGATGAACCAGACATTTTAGATTTGCTTGAAAAGACCCTTAATATAGAAGGATATCACAACATTATTAAAATCACCAATGGTCTTTCAGCCATAAACACCTGCAAGGAAATCCAACCCGATATAATTATCTTAGATGTTATGCTTCCAGATATGGATGGGTATGAAGTATGCAAGCAAATTCGAAGGTTTTCTCATTGTCCTATTTTGTTTCTCTCTTCAAAAAATGACGAGTTGGATAAAATACTTGGCTTGGCAATAGGCGGTGATGATTATGTAACTAAGCCTTTTAGTCCAAAAGAATTAGTATATAGAATCAAAGCACAATTACGCCGCACTGAATACAAGCAAAGCTCAAGTTCAACAAATGACTATTCTATTAAAATTGGAGAATTGATAATTGACCCAAATGGTTGTAGAGTAATGAAAGGAAACAAAGAAATAGAATTAACAGCTAGAGAATTTGAAATTCTACAGTATTTAGCAGAAAATAAAGGAAGAGTTATCAGCCGTGAACGCTTGTATGAAACTATTTGGAAAGAAGATAGCTTTGGCTGCGATAATACTATAATGGTACATATTCGCCACTTGCGTGAAAAAATTGAAGACAATCCATCAACTCCAAAGTATATTATCACAATGAAAGGCTTAGGCTATAAGCTGGTGAACCCGTATGAAAAATAGAAAGAAATTAAATCCTATTTTCCGTATCTTTATTTTTGTGACAGGTTTAATTTTAATAGCATTTGTTATTGCAATTGGTCTAAGTTATTATATCTTCTCAATACCTGAACCAGAGGGACTTAGCTTAACTGACTGGCCAAATAGATTTACTAACAATTTCTCTATGTGGATAAAGAATGAGAACGGAAATATAAAAGTACGAGACGTAGGGTTACAACGATTGGATGAATACGGTCTATGGCTTCAAATCTTTGATGAAGAAGGACACGAAGTTTTCGCATATAATAAGCCGCAGAATTATCCGACAAGTTATTCTGCTCCCGAATTAATTGCATTTAGTACAAGTACCTATAAAAATGGATATACCATTTTTGCAAGTAGCTTTGAAAGTGCTGACAAAGCATACGGGTATATCATCGGCTTCCCTTATGCTATCGGAAAATATATGGTATATTATAACGGTGAAAGAATTGAACGGCTATCACCCGTATTCCATAAAGTTGTATTAGCCTTTTTCTTTGTCATAACTCTTTTTGTTCTTGCTTATGGTATTTGGCTTACTAGACATCTTAGTAAGATTACAGATGGCATTGAAAAAGTATCACTTCGCACTTATTTACCTCTTCCAGAAAAAGGGATGTTCAGTGAAATCTACAAAGCTCTTAATGAAATGAATTCAGAAATACGCCACAGCGATAAGGTACAACAAGATACTGAAAGAATACGCAAAGAATGGATAGTAAATATTACACACGATTTAAAAACACCGCTTTCACCAATTAAAGGATATGCTGAATTACTTGCTGATAATCCTACTTTTGAAAGTGAAACTATTAAAGAATATGGTTCAATAATACTAAAAAATGTGGATTACGCTGAAAAATTAATTAACGACTTAAAGCTTATTTATCAATTAGATTCAGGTGCAATACCCTACAATCCACAAGAAATACAAATCACACGCTATTTAAAAGAATTAGTAATTGATATTGTAAACAATCCTGCCTTTTCAAACCGTAACATTGAGTTTGAAAGCAATGCAGAAAAACTTATAGTTCTACTTGACCCTATTTTATTTCGCCGTGCCATTGAAAATATTATCATTAACGCACTTACACATAATCCACAGGAAACAAAAGTAGAAATCACTGTAAATGAAAACTCTCAAAAAGGTGTTTGTATTTGCATACGTGATAATGGAATCGGTATAAGCGATGAAGAACAATCAGAGTTATTTAACCGATATTACAGGGGGACAAATACAAAAGAAAAACCAGAAGGCAGTGGTCTTGGACTTGCCATTGCAAAACAGATTGTAACACTACATGACGGTGATATCACTGTAAAAAGTAAACCCAATGAAGGTACTCAGTTCTTAATTTACCTTCCGTTCAAAAAGCAACTAACTTAAGGTTAAATTAAGATAAGCAAAAGCTTCACCTAAGATAGATGATTTATGCTATTAATATAGATCATCTATTTTTTTGTCTATGAAAAAAGAAGGGTGGTATTCATATGGAATTACAATTGCAAAATCTATGTAAGCGATATGGCACAAAATATGCCGTTGATAATGTAAGTATAAATTTGGTGCCTGGATTATACGGCTTGTTGGGTGCAAATGGTGCAGGAAAGACAACCTTAATGCGAATGATATGCGGCATTCTGAAACCCACTTCAGGCGATATAAAATTAAACGGAAAACCAATAGAAGAATTAGGTGAACAGTACTACAGCCAATTGGGCTATATGCCACAAGACTTCGGTTTCTATCCTGATTTTACAGCCCGTGAATTTATGTTATATATAGCAGCAGTAAAAGGACTTAATAAAAAAGAAGCAAAAACTCGAACAGAAAATTTACTTCATATGGTAAATCTGTCAGATGTGGCAGACAAAAAAATTAAATCTTATTCTGGTGGCATGAAACAGCGCTTGGGAATTGCACAAGCAGTGCTTAATAACCCATCTATACTAATACTTGATGAGCCTACAGCGGGACTTGACCCAAAAGAACGAGTGCGTTTTCGTAATCTCATATCAGATTTAGCAAAAGAAAAAATTGTAATTCTTTCAACGCACATCGTTTCTGATGTTTCTTATATAGCAGACACAATATTGATGATAAAGCAAGGTCGTCTGCTACTACAAGAATCTATGGATACAGTAACAAATAGTATCAAAGGCAAAGTGTGGGAAGTATTAGTCAGCGAACAAGAAGCAAATAAATACATTAGTTCCTTTTCTGTTGTAAACCTACGACACGAAGACAATATGGTACGCTTACGCATTGTAAATGAAACCGAACCTATAATTGGTGCACATACCGTAGAACCAAGCTTAGAAGACTTATTTTTATACTATTTTGGTGAAGAAATTCAACCTGAAAGGAGTAATCCAAATGAAGACATTAATTAAATATGAGTTTTTAAAAATACTACGTAAAAAGTCCTCCATTATTATTATGTCAGTAAGTTTGCTTGTCACAGCATTTCTCTTTGGTTTACCTGTTATACAATATCAAGCTTACAACAAGGACGGCGTTATCAAAGGTCTTGACGGAATTTCATATGAAAAAAGACAGTATGCCCAACTTTCAGTTGTTCTGACAGAAGAGTATATAGCTGATACAATTCGTGAATATCAGAAACTCTTTGAAAACCCTGAAAATGTGGGATACGACGGAAATGAAAGATTTTTAATTGGTGACGCCTATTGGAATTTTGTTGCACCTCGAGAAAAGCTGTTAAAAGTAATTGCGACAAATTACAATAAACCTGGAGAATACTCAGGCTTAAATAAACTATTAGAAATAACAACTGAGGTTAATTTCTATAAAACAAGAAATGAAAAAATTGAAACGTTGCTTAATTCCTCCTTTCTCAAGCTATCTGAAAAGCAGAAGGAATACTGGCATAGTATAAGTAGCCAAGTAAAAACACCTTTTAAATACGGATATTATGAGGGATGGGAGATTATTATAACTAGCTTTGAACTCTTGATGTTTGCCATACTAGCTATCTGTATTGTAATAGCACCCGTATTTGCAGGCGAATATCAGGCAAGGACAGATGCAGTAATTTTGTCAGGAAAATATGGAAAAACAAAATTGATAACAGCCAAAATTGCTTCTTCATTTGCATTTGGAATTCTTGCCTTTACACTCCACATATTCTTGGCGTTTGGATTACCACTAGCAGCATTTGGTTTGGATGGCTGGAATCTTCCTATACAGATTATAAACACAACAATACCGTACCCATTTACATTCTTGCAGGCTGTCATTATTAACACAGGTATTATTTACTTGGTACTACTAGCTATGATTAGTCTTACACTTCTTTTGTCAGCAAAGTTGAAAAGCTCACATCTCGTACTTGCAGTACTTGTTCCTGTTCTTTTCGTTCCTATGTTCCTTTCATCCAATGGTATAACAGGTGCTTATAACTTGATTTTATTTTTACTACCCTACCGCTGTACAATACCTGAACTCAATAAATACATTTCATATCAGTTTGGCAGCTTAGTTTTAGATGTACTTTCTGTAAGAGCCATTCTTTATACAGTATTAACAGCTATTATACTACCATTTGCTAGATTAGGATTTAAAAAACATCAGGTTTCAGCATGATGCTTATATATACAAAAAAGCAAAGCATCTTAAAATTGAAGTCTATCCTGTTTTCACAGCTTTTCTAACTACTACGGGACAAGGTAGCTGTTCCTTGTCCCGTACATCCTTCGTTATGTATTGTACTGTAAAAACATTATTTACTAAAACTTGATTACCCTTGGCTCTTCAGTAAATGAATAGAAGGTAGCTGTAGCATCCTCAAAATAGAGAACTTCTGTATTGTCATCCTCAGCTGAATACATAGATTGAAGCTCTGGATAGTTATCAAGCATATGCTTTTTTGCTTCTACTCTGTCATCTCTAATAAGCTTACCTGCTACTCTAAGCCATTTTCCATCAGCATAAGCACATATCTCTGCTTTTGGATTTGCCTGAAGCTGTTTAGACACTTCCTTTACTTTACCTGTCTGTATATAAAGTTTACCTTCAAAAATATCAACTGTACCAAACGGTCTAACTCTAGGTTGGTCCCCCTCTACTGTAGCCAAATAATATGTTCCACATTTCTTTAAAAACTCATAAACTTCTTGCACTTCACTTTCCCTCCTGTCTATTTGTATATTGTCATATTATTGTTTTATTAAAAATTACTGGGATAATGATATCCCAAATTTTTGAACAGCTTCATGTAGTATATTTTCAATTCAATAATGTATGAATTAATCAAAAAATATTGTATTCCTAAATTCAAATAATTTCAAGTGAAAATTCCCATTTTTCTCACTTTATTTCATTCTGTAAATTTGAAATAAAACTCTATTAAAATTAGAATAAAGTTTTGATAAATTAGAAATAAAAAAGAATGCAATTTATAAAAAGATGATTATAGTTTGAATCATCTTTCATAATTATAAGCATTACGCTCTCTTCTTTATCTACTTACACAAATCTAGTTAGAATACAAACAAAAATATCAACAACTATGCCAAAATTGGTCTAACCCTCTGCTGATCGCTATCTGCTTCAGTCAAATAATATATCTCACAATTCTTTAAAAACCATAAATTTTCTATGTTTTTTTATCACCTGTTTGTGGTCAAAAATGCCTTTATTGCAACCTATTTTATAGTATTGCAGATTCTTGTTTGAATATATAGAATTTTGTTGAATTTTTTATTTATATGGCATGATTTGGTATAATAAAACGATCTGTTGGCACGAATCAAAACTTCTTGCAGCCAACTCGGCTTGCCACACTATTACTTTCAATCAAACTAAAGAAAATAGGAGGGGATTTGATGAAATTTAAAAGTATTACTAATCAAATAATTTTATTATTTGGTATGATAATGTTTTTAATTTGTGCAGGTTTAGGAATTTGTGCTTACTTTAGCGCAAGCAACGCCCTAAAAACAAGTATAGATGAAAATCTTATAGAATTAGCTAAAGCTGATGCAAGGTGCAACCACTGTTAATGAAATAAATACAATGAGTGAAGAAATGAAGGTAAACGCCATCTCTTCTAAAGAGGAAGCCCTAGAGATATACAGCAGAACAAAGGCTGATTTGCAGAAGGCCATAGAACAAGCTAAATCCGTCCATCAAATTATCGAGCTATCTAATGCAATTTTAGAAATTACTTCCCAAACCAATTTGTTAGCTTTAAATGCTGCTATTGAAGCAGCAAGAGCTGGAGAAGCAGGAAGAGGTTTTGCAGTAGTTGCAGATGAAATCAGAAAGCTAGCTGAAAGCTCAAAGGATTCTGTAGAAGTGACCTATGGGGTTCTAGCTGTAGTAAATGCTCTTTCTTCGAGCTCTATGGAGATTATAGATTTTATCGATAAGAAAGTCCTCAATGACTATGAAGGCTTAGTACAAACTAGTGAACGTTATAGTAAGAACTCAGAAGTAATCAACGATATAGTAACAGAATTCAGTTTAACTTCAGAGGAACTTTTGGCATCAATACGGAATATGGCTCAAGCTATCACCCAAATAATCACAGTTTCCAATGAAGAAGCTATGGGAGCAACAAATATTACACAAGAAGTGCAAGAAATTGCTAAAACGGCTAAAAATGTTGTAAACTTAGCTAGTCAAGCCAATGAAAAGTCAGATTCCCTAATTAAGCTAGTACAGCAATTTAAGATTTAAAGCATACTACACTTCTGCCGCTAAAACTGAAAAGTTTTAGCGGCGGTTATTGTATTGCGTACATAATACAAGTTTGGTTAGAAAAACAGCTTTACTCCAAAGACCAATTCTTCCATCTAGATATCTCATTATTCTTAATACTCCTATGATCATACTCTTCTATAGCCTTATTTATTTTGCTAAGCAGTAAATCCTTTTGTTCTGGTAGTTTCCCTTTTAATATTAATGTATTGGTCTTATGAGTTGCATTAAATATAGTATTTTTCATATTCAGATTTTCCAGTAATATTTTTTCTTCCTTTAGTAAATCTAATATTTTCAATCTTTCAAACTCTCCACTTCTTATTTTCTCTACTAATTTTGCATCCTTGAAGATTACTAAAGTAACTACTATAATCACTTGAGGATTAACCATTGATAATAAGCTTGCTGTGTCTATTGCATTTTCTTTGCTAAGTCTTTTCCCACCAAGTCCTAACATAATGTAGGTTGAATAGCTAATATTACATTTCTCTAGTTTAATTAAAGCATTGTAATTGTCCTCTCTCGTAATACCTTTATTGTGAAAGGCTAATATCTCATCATTACCTGACTCTAACCCTATAGACAGTTCTCCTGCACCTAATTTTTTGAGTTCCAATAGCTCATATTTGCTCTTTCTTAAAATATCGTCTGCTCTAGCAAAGCTGCTAATATTTTTTACTTGTGGAAAGTACTTTTTAATCTTGAGCATTATTTCTATTAAAATATCAGTATCTAGACAAAAAGGGTTCCCTCCTACTAGAACAACCTTTTCAACAGGTTTTCTTCTATTAAAATAAAATTTATTTAAAATCTTTAACTTATTCTCTATTTCTTCTAATCCTAAAAACCTAAATCTATTATCATGATTCAAATCACAATATAAGCATTTATTCCAACTACATCCCACTGTAACAGGAACTGCTACACTATATCCCTGTGTCATTGGCACATAAAAATATTTTCCATATTCTTTATATACCTCATTTAACATATTATCTCTCCTTAATTTTCAGCAATTATGTTTGATTTAGAAAATTATATTTATTTGCGTAAATAAAAATAGCTTTATATAAATTTAAACTCAATATCTTCTATACCTTCTATTATCAAAAATTTATTGGTCGCTATCACAAAATTCAAATTTTACACTTGACCAACTATTTCTTCTCTATTAATACCTCATAATATCACACATTCAACATGAATTAAGGCAGAAAGGATATATAGTAATCTTTGTGCATTAATGTATTCCTTATACTAATTTAAATGTATATCATATAACTTTTATAAAATGCAACTTAAAGTTTTTCTTCTATGAAATTTAACAAATATATAATCTCATCATTCAACCTAAAACAAAATTTAGCATAATTTCTGCATCTACTATATAATCAGTTATCCTAATAATCTTTTTGCATATCTATAGCTTTAAGTTTATTCTGTCCTTGAAGTCTATATTAAAAATTTTAACCTATTGGAAATCCTTATAATAATATAAAAAATGTCAGATAAAATATCCCCTTGACATAAGACAAACTTACATCAAGGGGATATTTCTTACTCATACAGTTTACGGAATTGTTCTGCAACATCTAGAAAAACATCCACTAACACAGGATCAAAATGAGTGCCCTTGCCTTCTAATATTATGCGTACTGCTTCTTCGTGGTTAAGTGCTTTTTTGTAATGACGTTCAGAAACGAGTGCATCATAAACATCGACTATAGCCATAAGCCTGCCAGCAAGAGGAATATTCTCTCCTTTAAGTCCTGCTGGATACCCAGTTCCATCCCATTTTTCATGGTGGGTACCAACCATAATCCTTGCATATTTCAAAAAATCATCTTCAGAGGCACATTCAGCAATTTTATCAATAATTTTAACTCCCATTGTTGTATGGGTCTTCATCACGTCAAATTCTTCAGAAGTAAGTCTACCTGGTTTTCTTAAAATTTGATCACTAATTACTATTTTTCCCACGTCATGAAGCTGTGAAGATTGCAGGAGTAGTTCAATATCCCAATTTTCTATCTCCTCCAAATATATATGGCGGTCTTTAAGAGCATTAATTAAAATCTCAAGCCCTTGCTGTGTCTTCTCGATATGTACACCAGTGACATCGTCTCGACTTTCCACTAAACTTGCTACGGTTCTAAGAATAGTATTCTGCAGTTTTAAAACTCTGCGAGTTTTTTCCTCTACCATTTTCTGCAGATTGTTATTGAAATCCTGCAGTTCTAATTGCTGCTTTTCAAGAATCTTAGTTTGCTCTTCAAGCCTTATCTTCTGCCTTTCCACAGTTAAGTGAACTTCAATCCGTTTACATAGCAAAGCAGGAAGAATAGGTTTGGAAATATAATCAATTGCTCCAAGACTTAAGCCTTCTATTTCGCTATTAGTGTCATTTTTTCCTGTGAGAAAAATCACCGGAATATCCTTTAAGGATTCCCGAGATTTAAGAATTTTTATAGCTTCATAGCCATTCATTACTGGCATATTAATATCCAGAAGGATCATGGCGGGCGTTATTCTCTCCAATAATTCAAACATTTTACCTGCTGACAATACAGTATAAACATCATACTGACTGCTCAGTGCATTTTTAACAATTCTTAAGTTTGTAATATTATCATCTACAACTAGGATTTTCTCTCTCTTCTCATCCATTTTTTCAATGCCCCCTTAGCTTAAAGCAAAATACATACACCAATTTATTCCCTCGCAGATGTTTAAATAGCCATATTCAGTTACAAACTTATTTTTCTGATAAGCTAAGAAGATCCATCAGAATTTTTCTTCCTTCTTGAAATTCTGATATCAAAGCGCAGTCCGCTATGGCAGTGAGCATATTCATTTCCTCCGTAGTCATAGTTTTACTGCACATTAGAGTTTCAAGTAAGCTATCTATTCTACCTATATTCTCCTCTTCTATTGCCTCTTTTAACTGAAGAAGAAGTTCCCTGTCATAAAGGCTCATACCTTGGGCTGAAGATTCAACTCGTGTCTGTTGGATATATTCCCTAATATTTTCAACTAAAGCTGTAATCTCTTGACGGAATACTCCAAGTTGATTCCGAATTGTATTCATATCTTTTCTTACCCCAGCCTCTTCCAAATCGGCTGCCATTTCCCCTATCTTAATAGCACCAATACTAGCAGAAGCACTTTTAAGTGCATGTATTTGAATAATAAAATCTTCTAATTTATCTTCGTCTGGTATATGCTGCAAATATGGCTCTCGCAGCCTGAAATCTTTACAATACAAAGTAAGAATCTCTTGATAATTTTGAACTGACCCTCCAGCCATAAGTAACCCTCTTTGAATATCAATACCATCAATCTTAAAAGGCAGAGACTGATGATCAGTTTGAGCACTAGCAGGTTCTTCTCGCTTCATCTGTTTAGCTTTAGGTACCCAACGCCCCATAATAGCATTTAATTTTGATAATTCAATAGGTTTAGCTAAGTAATCATCAAAACCATTACTTAAAAACATTTCCTCCATTCCAGAAACAGCGTTAGCTGTGAGAGCAATTATAGGTAGTTTTAAAAATTTACCTTCTTCCATTTCTCTGATAATTTTCGTTGCTTGAATTCCATCCATATTTGGCATCATATGATCCATCAAAACAATATCATAGTTAACATTCTTTATAAGCTCGATTGCCTCAGGACCACTTGTACAACAATCAACTTGAACTTGGTAGGGTGCTAATAAGCCTTTGGCTACTTTCAAATTAGTTGCAATATCATCCACCACTAAGATACGGGCTGTAGGAGCCACAAATCGGATATTTACAGCATCACCTTGCTGATAAGAACTAGAATATGGATTAATATCTTCAACTCCATTAAGTATATTAGCTAAAATCAGTGCATGTATAGGCATAGTAACATTTTGAATATCATAATCGCTGGCTGTTTCTCCAAATTCAGTAAGCAATACTGGTTTTGCTCTCTTTACTCCTATTCTATTCATAATATTCTTAGCAGTTGGATATAAGCTGGAAGCAATAAATATAAATGCATAATTATTTTGCGTCAATTCTTGTTCAAAGGTATCTTCAGTAAAAACGTGGATACATTTTACACCTAAATCCTCCATTGTACGCATAATAGAATAAGCATATGGTTGTCGATATTCATATAGAAGCGTACTTTTACTTTCTGGTGCTTCAACTTTTGCAAAAGGAACATCCTCTACAATTTTTTGCGGTATAGTAGCCGTAAATATACTGCCTTTACCGTATTCACTATATACTGTAACATCTCCTTCCATTAAACGACATAGACTCCGAGTAATAGCAAGTCCAAGTCCAGTGCCTTCGATACCTTTGTTTGCTTCCATATCAACCCGCGAAAACTCCTTGAATAATTTCTGTATATCTTTCTCATGTATACCCGGGCCTGTATCTTCCACTTTAAAACTTAGAGTTACTTTATCATCATTTCTTACCCCACTCACTGTAAGAGAAATATAACCTTCACGGGTATATTTTACTGCGTTGCCTAGCAAATTCAATAAGATTTGTCTCAATCTTACTTCATCCCCAAGTAAAGTATTGGGAAGCTTGCTATCTATATTCACCAAAAAGATTAGATCCTTCTCTATTGCCCTCATACGAATAATATTAATGACATCATTCATAAGAGATCCGATAAAGTAAGGCTTATTTATAATTTCAATGCAACCAGATTCAATCTTAGAAAAATCCAAAATATCATTGATAATGGAAAACAAATTATTTCCAGCATGCTTTATGGCTATGACATCTTCTCGTGCCTCATTTGTCAGATCTTTACGCAAGAGTAGCTCTGCCATACCAATAATAGCATTCATAGGGGTACGGATTTCGTGGCTCATACGGGCTAAAAATGAAGACTTTGAACGATTTTCTTCATCTGATTTCATTTTCTCTGCGCTAATTCTTAACAAAATAACGCAAAGAACAAGCATTAATCCGGCCCCTAGCACACATAACCCTATTTCCATTATATACATTTCTCGATAGTATGTATCAGCTGGCGCAAGCATTGCAACATACCAGCCATTATAGAGTTGACGAAAAAAGACAAGCCATTGAACTCCGTTTGCATCATGTACACGAACATCTATGGTAGGTTTGCCTGAAAGTAGCATTTCTGATACTTTTGCAAAGTCTTTTGATAGGTTGGATATTGGAATGTTCACATATTTCTTGTCAGGATGAGCAATAATATTGAGATTGCTATCAAGAAGTATACCATATCCTCCTTCAGCTAGCTGCAATGAGCATACATAATCAGTAATATGGCTCAGTTCAACATCAATTGAAATTACACCTAACTCATCACCTTGTTTTCCTAATATTTCTTGGGCATAAGAAATAATAGGCAAGCCTGTTTGTGCATCATAGTAAATTTCTGTAGAAGCAATCTGACCACCACCTTTTTTTCCTGCAATATACCATGGGCGTTCTTTAGGATTATAATTTTGAGGTGGATACCAGCCAAATCCATCAAGATATTTTCCCTGAATAATACCATATAAGCCATTAAAACCAGATATCCTTTCCTTATTAGCTAATAGCCAATCAGTTAGCTTAATCATATAGAGCAGTACATCTTCGTGGCTGGCATTATCGCTTTCAATCATATTACGGATAGTAAATGCAGAACTGACCAAAGTTGCCTCTGGTTCACGAAGGCTTGTTCTAATATTTGCTTCTACAGTGCGCAAAGTCTCATTGGTGCTCACTTTAAGCTGCTTAGTTATCATATAATTAACTGAGAAAAAGACCACTAATATCATTACAAAAAAAGCGATGAAAACAAATATTAGCTGCTGGTAATTATTTTGAATGACTGGCTTCCATTTTTTAACAAGCTTTAATAACATATTTTTTCTCTCCTATATAGCCAATTATGAGTGCAAATTAGCACTATAATATAGCCTTGTATATGAAATTAAAACGAAACAACAATCGTTTTATTTTACAGAAATGAATTCATGGACTAGGTTTTCTAACAATTTCAATAGCTTAAAAATGGTATTTCATTACAATTTATACATAACATAAGTATGAATATTCTGTCAAGTTTCACATAATTACTCCAATTTTCTCCAAAATATCCCTTGGATATGTTCCCACTTACACAAACACTACGATTTACTGGCATAATATCCAAGACAACTAATTTACCACTACTATTCAAATCTCATTATTAACTGATCTTTCAGCGGTTTCTGCTATATACACATTAATATATTATCAACAACTCTTTTTTATATTTTCCAAAGTAAAAAAATAACATATCAACCTCCAAGGCAGTTGATATGTTATCACAATCAAAAAATATGGTATCCTTGACTTCTAAATATCTTTCCGCATACCTGTAAAAATAATCCAATTTTCGCTTGAAATATGTCAATGAGTTTCCATATGTTTTTTAGAAAAATCGAATATAATGAAACTTGTCAAAATATGCCTATTATCCAAAGAGTATCAAAACTAGAACAAAATAAATTCTCAATTATCACTCTTTTTCTCAAAATGAAGGTACGACAGTATACATATTGGCAGGAAGTAGCAGCACCACACTTCTAAAATCAATGTTCCAATCCAATCAGCACCATCCATTTCTGAATTAAATACCCCAAACATTGGTAAAAGAAAACAACCTACAAAAAAGACTCCATAAACTATTAACAGCCATTTATCTGACCTAGATTTAGCATTAATGGTGAGACCAATGAAAAAAGTTGCTAAAGCCATAATTCCATACCCTAGTAGATCGTAGCTGAAGAATAACCCATATCGTTCATAATCAATTATTCTTAAAGCTTCGTTACCTAATGAATCAAGTCTAACTGCTGTTGTCTGTGCAAAATATACCAACAAAATCAAAACAGTGTAAACCCCAGATGCTTATCCCTATCAATCGTTTTATATTTTCCCAAAGCAATGTTATCAATACATTCAACATCGGTAGTATCAAGTTATTACTCTCAAACATCGAGAAATTATAGATATAACACTTACCAAGATTACATATTATTTCTTGTGTCGATAACCACAGCATTCTTTAAATTAAAGAAGTGATTAAATTTTTCTTTTATTTTTCTTGATTCTGCAAGTGTTCAGTATGAAAAAAATTGGATATGTATGATATAAATGAATGGCATAGGGACAGTTCTTTTGACTGTTATGATAAATAGTATTGACAGAATCAAATTTATCTTCAAGAACTAAAAATATATTCTTTTTTCACTACCTCTTAATATCACATAGTATTATATACAGGTTCTGCTGATTTGTCGTGCAGTTCTAGGCACTAGAAAACCTATTTTTAAGACACAATATCATGTGAAATGAAGAATGTCAAGAGAACTATTCTCTTTATATATATTAGTATTTATAAGATTTCTGAAAAACTCCACAAATAATTTACCTGTAAAAAATTATAAATGATTTAAGATGAATAAACTTCATGTATGCTAAAGAAGAAGGCATATTCCGACATATATGAGTATAGATTTTACAATGCCTTATATAAAGCTTTTGGTTTTCGAACTGACTGTCAAATTATCATTACAAATATGGTGAAAAAATTTTTAAGCAACAATAATATAAAAAATATTGCACGCTTTTTGCAACAACATAAAAACCTGCAAATCCTTTCATATAGATGACTTGCAGGCTTTTTATGTTTATTTCAAAAAAAGGTTTGGTACCTAGTTCTGCTTGGATCAACTGTAGTATATTGACATAGATACAATAAATGCGTTCTCTTTTTCTTATGTTTATCTTATAAAATGTGTAGCAACTCTTTCTTCTACTTCTGGTAAGCCAAACTCCTTCTTTCCAAGTTCAATGCTTTTCATAAGAAAAACCATATTTCTTGCAAGAGTTCTCATGGTCTGTTTTCCTTCTTCATCCTGATTAGCTTCACCAGGAAGAAGACCATGAATTGAATTCCAATATTGACTAGATGCAACTGGCATTCCAGAAATTGTGAAGTATTTATTAAGCTGATCAAAAGTTGCTGAACAGCCTCCTCTTCTAGCACATACAATACTTGCCCCAACCTTCATGGTCTTATCAAAATGAGTACTATAAAAAAGTCTATCAAGACATGCTATAAGGGTTGCATTTGCAGATGCATAGTAAACTGGACTTGCTACCACAAGCCCATCTGCCTCTTGAAATAGCGGAGCCAACTTGTTTACTTCATCGTCAAACACACATTTACCCTCGTTAGCACAGTAATTGCAGGCAATACAGCCTCTAATGTTTTTATTACCTACTACAACCTCTATACATTCAATACCCGCTTCTTCAAATATTTTCTTCATCTCATCCAACGCTACTCCACAGTTACTCCCTTGTCTTGGGCTTCCATTAATCATTAAAACCTTCATAAAATAAGTCACCTCTCTATATGTATATATTATTTTAGTCAACCGCTATCAAAGGTATAAGCAAGTTGACAGATTTGAATTCATTTTATGAAACACAATATTTTCAAGAATTTGAAGATTTCATCACATCATACATTCCACAATGCTTAAAACCAATTAGATTGATGTCTTAATCCAGTTTTGTACCTTGTGTTTGTAAGAAAACAATAACACTATTGTCATATAAATATTGCTTGCATCACCAGATTAATGTCCTTGTACTTGGAAATAATTAAATAAGTCCTGCTCCAAGCTCATATGCTTCTTTTAATTTAAGTGGAAACGCCACTTCATGGTGGGCTTTTTTCTCAACTGGGTTAAAAATAGTCCAGTCGTATTTACTATAATCATCTACCTGCAAAGTATTCCCACAAATCATGATTTTTGTTGACCCAACAAAGCGTTCCAATCTCTGTTTATAGCCTTCTAGCATGGCTGTATAACCTATTTTATCATAAAGACTTTCATCACAATTACTTGTAGTGATGAGGAGAATTGGAATTATGTGTTCATTACAACTTGGCAGTTCCTTATTATAGGTTAAGGACTGAAAAATCAGACGTTCGTAAAGCGCCCTAAATCCTGCTGTCAAATCTCCCAGATAATTTGGTGAACCTAGAATAAGGCCATCTGCCTTACGTATTTTATCCAACACATCTGTTAAGCCATCTTTAGCAACGCATTTCCCGAAGGACTTAGGTAATTTGCAACCAAAACAAGAAATACAACCTTTAAAAGACTCCAGCTTATAAAGATCAATTATTTCTACAGTTGCTCCAGCTTCTTTTGCCCCTTTTGCAGCTGCCTCTACTAATTGGCTTGTGTTCCAACCACTGCGTGGGCTGGCATTAATGGCAACAACATATTTCATCTTTATACCTCCAACTCAATTCTAATAGTTTCAATTATTTTACAATGCAGTTGGATTTATTTCTAGTAATACAATTCATACAAAATATTGATAATTAGCCACCTGCCATAATTATACAAGATAATTATTTATTGGCTTAATTTAATAAAAATAAAAACGCTGTAAATGATAAAATTAAAATGTACAAAAAAGAGAAAATAAAAATGTACAAAGTTGTACATAGTTGCTATCTTTATCTTAGGAGGGATAGCAATGGAAGACAGCTTAAGAGTACAACTAAGTATAATAAAAGCCATGGAATTAAAACCTAACTTTTCAGAGTTAGCTAGAAAATATGGATTTGATAGAAGAACTATTAAAAAGTATTATGATGGATATGAAGGAAAACCAAAATCAAGGAACAAACCAAGCAAATTGGATAAGTATAAAGATGAAATAATTGAAAAACTCCAAATTGAAGGAATTAAAGTTAAAGCTGTTTATGAGTATTTCGTGGACAAGGAGTGTGATGTAGGAACTTATTCTAACTTCAATAAATACATTAAGAATAATAATCTAAAACCCATTAGTAAGACAAAAGGACATCCAAGGTTTGAAACACCACCTGGTAAACAAGCTCAGGCAGATTGGAAAGAAGATTTAAAGTTAATATCCAAATATAACGAGGAATTTATCATAAATGTTTTTACCTACAAGCTAGGTAATTCAAGATATTGTCATTTTGAATATAAGAAACATAGAACTCAACAGGATGTATTTGATTCGCTAATTAAGGCTTTTAAAGAGACTGGAGGTGTTCCTAAAGAGATTTTGTTTGACAATATGACTACTGTTGTAGATTTAATAAATGGAAGGAGGAGGATAAATACAAAGATGCAGGCATTTGCAAATGATTTTGGCTTTAAAATATCTCTTTGTAAGCCAAGAAGATCATTTACTAAAGGAAAAGTAGAAACAGCAAATAAATTTGTTGAATGGCTTTTAGTCTACAACTATGAATTTGAAGATGAGGAGGATTTAATTAATATAATAAAAAACATCAACAAAAAGGTAAATCAATATGCTAGTCAAGCTACAGGTGTGCCACCAATACTTCTATTTCAAAAAGAGAAAGAGTATCTTCAACCCTTACCTAAGAATCAGGTAATTGAATCATATATGAATCACGAGTTGAGAGCCAGTGTTCATAAAGATTCATTAGTAAATTACAAGGGAAGAAAATACTCTGTTCCACCGAAATACATCGGTAAAGAAGTACTATTAAAGCAAATTCAAAATGAATTACATATCTATTGTAACACAGAATTGATACGTATTCATCAAATAAGTGATAAAAATTTTAATTATCAGCCTGATGACTACAAAGCACTAATGGCACAGTCTATTAAGGATGATAATGATTTAGAAAGAATAATATCTGAAAATCTTAATGCCTTAGATAATTTCTTGAGATGAAAAGGGTGATTGATTGAGTAACTATATAAAACTACTAAACAACCTAGAAAATTTAGAATTAGGGAATATTAAAGCTAATATTGACCTTTACATAGAAATGATAAATTCGAATGAAAAAAGTGTTGTAGATGCATTATATGAGCTTAGTGAATTAGAGATTAAGGCTAAGAAAGAAAAGGCTATCAATGCATGTGTAAAGGTTGCTAATTTTCCATTTATAAAAACTCTAGATGATTTCGATTTTGACTTTCAACCAACAGTAAATAAACAACAATTGCTGGATTTAGCAACCTTGAGATTTATAGAAAATAATGAAAATATCCTATTTGTAGGTACGCCAGGGGTTGGAAAAACCCACTTGGCAACCTCAATAGGAATAGAATGTGCAAAAAATAGATATTCAACATATTTTATTTCGTTCCACGAGTTAATTACACAGCTAAAAAAAGCTTTACTAGAAAACAGATTAGAATCAAGACTTAAACATTTTTCAAAATATAAGATTCTAATAATCGACGAAATAGGATATTTGCCTATAGATCTAGATGCTTCTAATCTATTCTTTCAGCTAATAGCAAAAAGATATGAAAAGCATTGTACAATAATTACCACGAACTCAAATTTTTCAAAATGGCCAGATATATTTGGTTCTCCTACAATTGCTAATGCGATATTAGATAGACTTCTACATCATAGCCATATTATTTCAATTAAAGGACCATCCTATAGAATTCAATCTAAATTACAATATTTAGATAATAATTCTGTAAAGGATTCTGAAGCTTCTTAGGATACTTTTTGTACATAATTATTTTCCACTTTTCGTACATTTTTATATTGACATTTACATCGAAGAACTCTCGTTATCTTAATTTTATAAATCATTAGCTATACTTCAACCCCTTTTTTTCATTTTACAAAAATAATTAGTATAAAAGGAAACCCTCTTGGACAGATAAAATCGCTACAAGAGGGCAGGTTTGGTTCAACAACTATTTATTTCCTAAAAAACAAGCTCATACATTTTCTTTCGATTAGACAACAATTTTCTTTGATAACTTGATAACAACTTTTCTAAACTACTTCTATATATCAACCTCACATAACTGTTCTACAATTTGAAAAATATATTCTCGTCTATTACTATGAAGCTGCTTGACATAACTTTCTAAATATAATTGTAATACTCGTTCCGCTTCCGATATATTTACATCTTGAAAATCCGATCCAAAAGGGTGTCTTTTAATCATCGCTGCAATTTCAACATCTCCAAGAATATTAAACAGCGAAATGAATTCCTCTTCTTCTAATTGTGCATCAATTAATATATCTTCAAGATCATCAAAGGATTTTACTTTTTCTTTTATAAGCTCTAACTTATCAGATGTATATCTACATCTGAGCAGTTCTTCTATTAGCCTTCTATATTCCTCATCATCCATTTTAACACCTGACTTAAATTGAATTTTAGGTTCTAAATCTGGATTTTTTGGTGTTATAAATACTTTATTGAGTGTATTTAATTCTAGTGCAATTTCTATATTTGTTACAATCTTTGGCAAACTTTTTTCAATATATTTTTTAAGTGAGTAGTTTGTAATATTAAACTCTTCAAATATGTTTTCAGCTGCCTTATGGATATCTAACATAAGTGTATGTTTATCATATTTTAATAGTTTCTCATACAAATATTGAATATCTTCCTTAGAAATATTCAGTTCCCTAATGTTACAGTTAGCAAGAGAACATCCTAAAGCAGCTGTTAATATTTGTTCAAAAATATTAATTAATAAATCTTGATACCCTTTATCATATCCATAAAGTAGATAATAAATATTATCACTTGTAAAATTATTACAAAATTCGTTCTCAAGATATAAATTCTCAAGGTATTTTTGAATATATTCTATTCCTACCAAATCATTAACAGGATTGCAAAGCTGATAATCAATAGAAGCAGGAATGTCATGAGCCTCATACTCTATGTTGTATGACTTAAAGAAAAGTCCAATTCCATTTACACTAAGCGTTGAATTATAAGAATGATTAGGTGTTTTAATTTTATTTCTTTGAATCATTTCGTAGATATGCTTTGCTTCTCGAAATCTATCATAAATTAATTTTTTACCTCTTTCATACAGCTCGGAAATTTTTTCTGATTTTAGTTCAGCTGCAGCATGGTCCGGATCTTGTAAAGACTTTAAGTATAGCCCTATTGTATAAGAAATAGATTTCATAATGCTTTCAGCAACTTCAACTCTTATAGAACTGCTTTCACCCATATTATATCTTTCGCTTTTATAAGCTAAGAGGCTAATACATTGTAGTTGAATATTTTCTAAATCAGACTCATCTAAAAGTCCACATGCATATGCCTCCTGTAATATAGAATTAAAATAGAATTCGCCACTTAATTTATTACTATCAATGATGTACCGCTTTTCAATATTGGTCATCCTCATCCTCCTCTTCATATTCATTATCCTCTGAATAGTCAGGTGCATATCCGTATCGTAAATTACGAGCCATTTTATCAAGTTCCCTCCCTGATAATAATTCTAATGACCCTTGGCACTTCCCATCAAAGGAATTTTTCATGAATTTAATGAGTTCATCATCACTTATTAAATCAAGAGTTTCATTTTTATAAAAATAAAAAATTTCAATTAGCTCAAGAAGTGTTTCTACATAGTTATTCATAGAAATATAGGGAGAATCACAAAATTCCTTAATTATTTTATTAATTACACCACCACCAAATTCAACACGTCCATATCTTTTTAGTGACAAAGTTCTCATTTCAACTAGTTCAATAGCATTTTGGTAAGATAAGGTTAACCCAAATCTAGCAGTAAAATCATTACATTTTTGAATTTCATCAACAGCTTGTTTTTGTATCAAAGATGAAAATACATTCATAATATCTAGTGACAATAAAATTCACCTCCAAAAGAAAAATAAATATAAATATTTTTCTAAATTACTCTTGACAATTTATTTAAAATATGATATGATAAAATAGAGTTATTGTATGCTTCGGCAAACAGTCGTAAGGTTTATTTTATCATATAATCTTGTTAAAATCAATATTAAAATCAATAAATAATATAAAATAAAAAGCCACTATTTATATAATCAGTGGCTTTCGTTATATATAATAAATATTTCATACAGGACTATCAGTATATCCATTTACAATTTGCTAATTATTTCACTATAAAATTTTACTGCCCCCTGAATCTCATCTTCAGTAGGATTTTCCTTATTAATTCCTCCTATCAGTTTAAGAGGTCCATATGTGTCATAGCCTTTACAGCAATATGTTCCAAGAATGTTACATTTCTTTTCGGAAAGAATACTCTTTATGCTTTTAGCAAAATCCTTCCCTGTTTTTCCGCAAGTATACATAAGAAACACATTTTTGCCTTCTGGCATTTTCTCTTTAACTACTTGTTCAACTTTTTCATAAAATTTACCATAAGCAATGCCAGATGCAATTCCAATGAGATCATATTCTTCCAGCGCAATATCATCTTCCCTTACATTAAGAAGTACAGCACCGAATTCTTTTTTAATAGCATCACAAAGTTTTTTTGTATTTCCATGATGCCATGATTCATATAATATAGCTGTTTTCATCTTTATTCTCCTTTACTTTCATATTCTTTATCAAGGACCATTTCGAAAGAATGTAAAAAATTTCTCATTTCTTCTATAGCATTTTCACTCATACTATCAAGCAGTTCTCTCCATACTTTACCTATTTGATTATGATACTCCAAATGTCCTTTAAAAGCAGCTTCTCCTCTATCAGTTAGATATAAGGAAATTTCAGCACCAGATAATGGTGATTCCTTACGTTTAATATATCCTTTTTCTACAAGTCTACTGACCATTTGTGATGCTGCTCCTTTAGTAACACCTTGCATTTCAGCAAGAGACTTAAGATTAATTCCTGGATTTTCCCCTATATATTGAATTGTATGAATCTCTTTTCGTGTCAGAAAATACTCTGTTCCATAACTTCTTTTTATGTCTTCATTTCTAATATATTTATGGATAATACGATCCATAGCTTGAGCAATTTCTATATAATCACGCATAATCCACCTCCTAAATACCAGCCAGTTTAGTAGTTAAACTGTTTAGTATATAAACAGTATCATTTATTTTTATATCTGTCAATAAAAATTTTGTAGCAAATAAAAAAATAATTATGAAATCAATATCTATACACTCTAGAAATGCTATCATCTGAAATTTATAAATTAGCAGAATTTAACATAATAACCCATTTTAAAAGGCTTCTCGCTACAGACGTATCTGTTAGTAACGAGAAGCCTTGATTTGTTAGTCAGCCAAGTATGACTCATCGTAATTGTATTTTTTGAGAATCCTTCCAAAAACTAGACATATCACCATTCCTAACAATCCGAGAATAAATATCATCATACCTGCTCCTGAACCCTTTCCTAGACCAAACATAGTAGCCATTATGCTTTCTGTAGATACATGTTCCATAAATGGTTCACAAATTACATCGACCATCCAACCACCAAAGAAATATCCTATTGGTATAGTGAAAAACTGCAGTGTGTTTCTACAAGAGTAGACTCTGCCTTGCATCTCTGTTGGTATCGTTGACCTCACAATAACATCCAAATTAGTACTCATCAATGGAACAGGCAAGTATCCTAATATCTGCGCAATACACCATATAGCCGGAGTTCTTGTCAAAGACATCAGAAAGTTGTCTGTTGTCAAAGAAAACAACATTGTTGCCACAATAAGACGTATTCGATCTTTTGGTGGAGGTAAAACAGATGCTATCAAACTACCTATAAGCATAGCAATACCAGCAAAAGAAGTGACGATTCCCAATATCGTCTCTCCGCCATTCTCTCTTGGTAGGATAAACGCTGGAAGTACTGCATCAAAAGCAGATGCAACTAAATTAACCCCCGACAAAAACAAAATCAACATTAACACCATTCTATTTTGGTTCAAACACTTAAGTCCAGCTTTTACAGATGCAAACAATGTTTCATTTTCTTCTGTGTTGGATACATTTACAGATGGAATCTGTACAAACAATAATAATGCAAAAAATGCAATAAAAAAAGTACTTAAATCTACTGCTATCACAACATTCATGCCACCGAACGCATAAAGAGATGAGGCAAGCATCGGATGAAGGATAGTTATTAGCGAACTAGAAAAGGACCGCAATCCACTAGTCTTTTGGTAATATTTTTTAGGTGTAATCAATGTAATAGCAACATCACTTGCTGGGCTCTGTACAGTATTCATCAAGCCATTTACTGCATTTAAGAAGTATAAATGCCGTGCACAAAGTAATCCAGTCTTTAAAAAAATGAGCACCAATATTGTACAGCAAGCTGCAAATGTATCACAGACAAGCATAGTTTTTTTCTTATCCCACTTGTCAGACAATGCCCCAGCAAAAATACTCATAATGACATACGGAATATAAGAACAAATAGATAACAGTGCTGTTTGCAGCGCTGACCCAGTTTTCTGGTACAACCAAAGAGTCAATGCAAAATTCGTCATTGCACTACCTAGTTGCGATAATCCTTGTGTACTCCACAATATATAGAAATTCTTTAATTCATACATTCTGTTTTTCATTTTGACTTTGCTCCTTTGTTTTTTATTTATATACATACCAAAAATGCAAAGTCTGAGGATAATAGCCTATAATCGGCTCACAGCTCCATGCAGTATCCTCAAACCATGCATGGAGCTTCTACACTTATTAAAATCATATAGTTCATCCCTTAATAACATATTTTTCTGTAATTCATATTAGTTATTATAAACTAATCTTATGCCTAAACTCAAATCTATTTCAATTCAAATAAAGCATCTTCACAGCACTCACTAACAGCACTATGATACATAATCATGACATATAGTAATTATATTTGCCTTGGATTCATTCTTTCCTTTATCTACTTTATTTTCTCAATTTATATAATCTACTCTTTCAAAGAAATTAACTTCCTTACCCAATTAAATAAATGTTCCGACATTGTATCAAATTCTACCGCAGCACCATTTTTTAGTGCAATAAAGTCATTTAAAATCTCTTTCTCTTCATTGTTTACCACTTCAAGTAAATCTTTTTGGTGTTTAATATATTTGCCTGTATCCTTAAATACAATCGCCTGTATAATAAAAGATGCCGACTTATACAGCCCACACACTATATCATCGCTTTTTTCATGCAGCATATTGTGTACGCATCCGTAATAAATGTTGCAAGTACCTATTTTAATAGCACGCTCAACTGCTGCATTATCTATTTTTGTCAGCAATTCATCAAGGGTACCTATTTCGTTCCAATTTTAATAAAATCTTTTTTCATTTTTTATTTAACAATTTCAAATAGTGGATATGTCCCATATTAGATTCTATCATAAATCTACTTACAATTTGATAATTATTTCACTATAAAACCTCACTGCGCCCTAAATCTTATCTTCAGTAAGGATATACCGACACAGCCGGTGATTTATTTTTATTGTAATACAGAAATATCCTCAATATATTCTAAGAACGCATATCGAGGGTATAAACCCGTTGATAGATTTACTCTTTATTCTTTACAAATCCATCTGTTCATAAATGGCTCACATGTGATACACTTCTTGAAAATAAATTCCATCTAAAGGGCACATAAAACACACTTGCATGCTCTATTAAAATACTTTCACAATAAACCTAAAAATGCTCCTTTACTTATGCAATTCATAGTGATAAAATAAAACATTATGGAATTTATTTCTTCTCCAGCCTAAATTAAAACTTGGTCATTGTTCCGAAGATGAAAAGATTTTATAAAAATTTTATACAAGATCAATCAATAAATCGTTTCATTAGTCATATAGAAAGAATAGGGCAGTCTATTCTTTTTGCTTGACCGGATTTTTGACCTATACTTTGTTAGATTTAATATTATGAAACCAAAGACTAATAATAGTCAAATTAACAGCATGAAGACACCAGATAAGGAGACACGAACATGTTTAAGAAAGCAAAGAAAAAAACGATTTACAGCAGTTACTTGAAGAAAGCCAAGCACTAATAGAGGCTGCAAGAAACGGTAATTTTAATTATAATCTAAGCTACACTACAGAAGATGAACAGTTACAACAAATACTTAACAATTTTAAAGAGTTGAATGCTTTACGAGATGAATACGAACGCCGCCTAGTAAACCAACTTAATACAATGTTCCATATGAATAATAGTGGCTTTTGGGAATTATATCTAGAAGACATTCAGTTCGATAATCCAAAAAATAAAGTTGTCATTTCTCCTGAATTACAAACACTTCTTGGATATAATCCTGGTGAACTTAAGAATGATTTAAATGAACTTTTACATATTACACATCCTGATTATCAAGCATCCATAAATGAAATGCTTAAAAACCACTTACGTGACTTTACAGGAAAAACACCATTTGATATGGTACACTTAATGAAATTTAAAAATGGAGATTATCGTTGGGTTCGTACTCATGGTTATACTATGCGTCGTGAAGATGGCATGCCATATTATATGATAGCTGTTATTACAGATATTCATAATGAGGAAGTATATCATAAAGAACTAGAAGCTTATAAGACTCGCTACGACTTAATTGCTGAAGTATTAGAAGAAGCTCCTTGGGATATGGATGTACAAGATAAGGACGTAAATAGTTTTGATAACCCTTGTTGGTGGTCTGATCAATTCCGTCGTGCTTTAGGCTATAAAGATGAAACAGATTTTCCAAATGTCATATCTTCTTTGGCAAATGTTTTACATCCGGATGATATAGAAGATGGCTTTGCTGCATTTGGTGCACATGTTAATGACAGAACTGGGAAAACTCCTTTTAGTACTGAATATCGTCTTCGTACAAAATCAGGAGAGTATCGTTGGTTTGCTGCGAATGGTAAAACAGCACGTGATAAAGACGGCAATCCACTACGAGTAGCAGGTACATTCCGAGATATTACACATTTAAAATTAAAAGAACAAAATGTAGCAGAAACCACTGCTCGTATGGAGGAATTATCAAACTCTATTAATGAAATGGTTCGGGCTATTTCCGAAATCACAATTCAAGCACAGCAGCTTGCTGTTACACAAGAAATGGCTGCAAAAACTGCGAAAGAAGTAAAAATGTTAGCTGATGAAACACAAGAAATATCTGAATTTATAAAATGGGTTGCTGGCCAAACAAATTTACTTGGCTTAAACGCTGCAATTGAAGCTGCCCGTGTAGGTGAACATGGTAAAGGTTTTGCAGTAGTTGCAGATGAGGTACGTAAATTAGCTGATAATTCTTCTCAAGCAACAGGTAAGATTGAAAATGTATTAAATAAAATGAAAGAATCTATTGATACAATTATTAAGCAAATGGATGACGTAAATGAATTAGTACAAACACAGGCAGCACTTTCCGAAGAAGTAAATGCTTCAGTTGAAGAAGTTAATAAGATGTCAGTAGATATTGTGGAATTTGCAAAACGTTCCTAAAGTATTAGAATATATACCATCTTCTAGGTGAGAATTAGATATAAGTGTCTCATCAGGAAGGTGGTTTTTTATAGGTATCCTTTCTATACTATTTTCTGATATTATAGTAGGAATTTCCTCTAAGAAATAATCCATATCTACATCCAATATTCTCATACTTTTCTTCATTTCATTACCTACACTTAAACTTAGCATATTTACCATTTTAGGCACATTATCTAAATGTAGTATTGACCTGACTTCTGGATTTTCTGCCAAAGGATTTTTTCATCATAAAAGATTCAACCTCATCTCAGGATTTTTCGACTGCCTATATACAAATCCAAGCTTTTCATACACCGGTTTGCCAGAATCAGTGGCAGAAAGCTCCAAATATGAAATATTCATTGCCTTTGCCTCGCTGATCATCATAGTGAGTAATTTCGTTGCAATCCCCTTGCGGCGATAGTCTGGGTAAGTAAACACATTCAGTACCGTTGCGATTTTACCTGTTATGCAATCTGGGTTTGCAGGCTTTTCCACAACTACCATGAACGCAGTTGAAATTACCTGACCTTCACATTCTGCAAGAAATGCAATAAAACTACTGTTTAGTTGCTTTGGAAAATAATCCTTCAGTTGCGTAACTATAGCCTCTGTTTCCTCTTTACCAAGCTCACCTCTGTTCTCGGTTAAAAAATCGAGACGCAGCTTAATAAGTGTATCAATGTCCTTATCTGTTGCTTTTCTATATGTAATATTCATCTCAATCCTTCTCTCACAAATTCATCATATACAATCCTAAGCCCTAAGAAGATGTGAGTCTCATAATTTGAATTTGCTCTCAAAAGCTTAAAAAGTAGGATCATCTTAATTTAACGTTACTGTTCAAGTTTTATTATAATAAATAACAATTAAGATGTAAAATTATCAAATTCTTTTGCGAGACAAAAGAACAACTGTTTCAATATGAGGCGAGTTGATGGAATTGATGTCTGCGGGCCATTTTTTAGCATCTGTACGCAGAAACATGTCAATGGGTTTTCGGTCATTTTTGAAAAATCACCGTTCAAGGGAAAATATCGACCTATATTGTATGACATCAACCTCACCGAGGTATATTTTCTTATTCAACAATACTCACTGTCCCGATAAAATATCCTTTCTAAATCTCTGTAAATGTTGCTACTTCGCATACCAAAACTGCACAATAATTTATCTCAATAAAATTCAAGGTCAGTAGTAGCATAAAAAGCAGCAATCTGGCAACCTTACTCACGACAGTGTGTGCAGCTACAAATCTCTTGCAGTAGATAAATCCTAAAGCAACATTAATAATCTTAATTACTGTAGTGAGTACAGTTCATATCAAGAGTTAAGTAGGTATATCTATCGCAGGAAGCAGTTTTATCAAACATGCTACTACAAATATGAAATCAGCAACCATATCCAGCTTAGAGCTGAACTCATTTACAGAGCTGGACTTCCTCGCAACAATGCCGTCAATCATATCTATAAATCCATTTAATAAATAAAGAATATAAAACCACAGAAAGAACGCAGAATGGAATAACAGCACTATCTACACAAAATATGAAAGCTGGTTTTTTATATTGGCCATGTGCTCACTCCTTCCTCTATCTTCTTTATTTTCTAAAACGCTATAGACTGCTCTTTCATATAAAATGAAAACAGCCTTCATATCTATATTAGTTTCCTTACCCAATTAAACAAATGGCTTAGACATTGTATCAAATTCTACCGTTGCACTATTTTTCAGAGGAATAAAGTCATTTAAAATCTCTTTTTCTTCATTGTTTACAACTTTAAACAAGTCTTTTTTGTGCACAGTATATTTGCCCATATCCCTAAATACAGTAGCCTGTATAACAAAAGTGCTAACTTATATAGTCCACGGACCGTGTCTTGCAGCAGGATAAATTGTTTTAAGGTTTGCTTTTTCAATAAAAGCATCTAATATTTTAAGAGAAACTTGTTCCTATCCCTCTCCATTGACGATATGTATGACTGACACTGTCATCGATAGTAGATACACAATTCTCACATCATGATCTGTGAGCTTGGTCAGTTTTTTGCTTGCCTGTTTCAAGTCCGCCGCAGAGTTCAAGTAGAAATGCCCATCTTTCTTGAAACATCTCTTATTGTAATAAAATTCATAATGATTTTCTCCTCTGAAATTAGTCCCGATTAACCAAACCGTATTCAGTATGAACTGCAACGTCACATCAAAGTCACGGGGTGAATTGTTAGAGAGTTCTGCGTATATGTATACGTCAAACAAACGCAAACATAGAATAAGAGGCGTGGGGTGCCTTTTTAATATTGATCTTTTGAATAATTTGATACAAATAAAAGAAAAATAGCGTTAGTACAAAAAAGATATTTAATACAGAAAAGATGTGTTGTACCATACTATGGAAAGAATTTTACAAACAAGATTGCAGGAGAAACTAGACCAATTAAAGAAATCGCCTAATCCAGAACCCATACGCTCAGATGGCTGTGGCGCACTAGATCTTGGCCCAAGAAATCTAAATCGTGATAAAGAAAATCCTGATATGTTAGTCCCACCGGCTACAGATATAGGTCTCATCCCGAACCTGAAATTTTCATTTTCAGATACGAACATGATCCTCAGACCGAGCGGATGGTCAAGGGAAATTACAGCGCGTGAGCTCCTTGTTTCTGACACATTTGCCGTTGTGAACATGAATCTTTCCCCAGGTATAAGAGAAATGCATACCCACCAGCAATCAGAGTGGGGATTCGTTCTGGTAGGAGCCTGCCGCATTACTGCTGTAGATGAAATGGGAAGAAACTTTGTAGCTGATGTTTATCCAGGTGAAGGCTGGATTTTCCCAAAAAATATTCCTCACAGCATCCAAGGTCTCCATGAGGGATGCGAGTTTTTAATGTTCTTTGATAAAGGAGATTACTCGGAGCACAATACCTTCTCTATTTCAGAACTGTTTGCCCATATGCCCATGGATGTTCTATCGGCAAACTTCGGAGTGCCAGAAGAAACCTTTAAATGCATTCCTAAAAAAGAGGTATATATTACAGACGGTGGCGACCCAGGAACCCTAGAATCCCAAACCGTAGATTCTCCTACAGGAAAGGTTCCTCTTTCATACAAGCATGAGCTTTGCAAAGTAGAGCCAATCAAATGGGACGGAGGAACCATTCAAATTCTTGACAATCGCAACTTTCCTGCCTGCAAAACTGTAGCAGCAGCTCTCGTAACAGTAGAACCAGGTGCTATGAGGGAAATACATTGGCATACTAATCAGGACGAATTCCAATATTATATTAGGGGCAGGGCAAGAATGACAGTATTTATGCCAGGTCCCAAAGCTCGTACTTTTAATTATGGTCCTGGAGATGTAGGCTATGTTCCGGTAGGTGGCTTCCATTATGTACAGAACATTGGCGATGAACCTCTGCAATTTCTTGAGGTCTTTAACAGCGACCATTTTGCTGATGTATCACTTGCTCAATGGATAGCAATAACTCCACGTGAAGTAGTGAAATCAATATTAAACCTTCCTGATGATTTCCTTGATACTTTACGCAAAGAAAAAAATCCTGTGGTGAAATACAAAAACTTTGAATTTCCATATGCCCAAAACACACCACAGAACATCTGCTACTTTAAAGATTTTAATTTCAAAGCACCTGCTGATCCAGACGACAAAAACTATTCCATCTAAACTACTGCCCTCTAAATAATCTTTTAGGAATAAATATGAATAGCTATACACCTCCAAATGATAGATGTCATTCTAACATCAGAGGTGTTCTTGATAAAAAGAAGTATTAAGATGTGTTAAAGTGCTAAATAATTTATATCGCCCAGAAACTTGCCCCCTCACAACAAATCGAAACTCAAATTGACCACTCGTAACCTCTGACAAATTTTAGGGAAAACATAACAACCAAAATTTTTAAAGTAAATTTTTTATAAATAAGGCTTTGTTATTCTATTTTTGAGGGATATTAAGCTTGTAGGATGTGCATCCATCCTGTCTCCTCAACCCATGAAAAATGCCCGTTATCTAGTCTGTCAACTCAACCCTATCTATTTTAGAGCCTAAATTCTACCCTAAAAGCCCCCCTCTATATGTTCCCATGAACTCATTTTATCTCTTTAGATCGAGTAGACAACTTAAATGTAATTCTGCAAATCCTGTAATTTCAAGAAATCAAAGCAATACACTCAATATGGTTCGAGTTGGTGGAATTGATGTCTGTGGGCCGTTTTAACCCATCTGTACGCGGGAACATGTCAGTGGGTTATTTACTGTTTCTTTCATAAAATTCCGTTCGAAGTAACATATCAATATAGTCTACAAGAAATGTAACTAAAAGAGGCTGCTAATAAGATATAGATAGGTATCAAGGAGCACTGACTTACACGAAATCCATCTATGCCCACTGGCTTAAAATGTGAATTAATATTGTAATTTAACGGCTTAAAAGAAAGAGCCGGCGCTGGGCAAAGGTCGTAGACACCTTTCCTGATGGGAATTCAGCTTTTATTTTAGTTTTGGAATCATGAGCTTGCTGAAAACCCAGGCATTGTAAGATGCATTTCACTCATCGTGCTCTCCAGCTACAAAGTTGACACAGGAAAAGTGACATTAACCATGTCACCGTATTACTCAATTATTTCATAAACAAATTCACATGGTTTTTCACCTTTACTGCTTAAAACAGAAGATACAACTTCTATTGTTCTTAGCTTAACTCCTAATGCATTCTGATAGTGGTATCGGAAATGTCCTGCACAACATAAGCAATATGTAGTAGAAACAGCTTCATTTAATTCAAGACCTTTAAAATTTGTACATGCGCATTTAAACTTTTCATTCTCTTTCCAATAAATCTATGTTGATATTGTACCATCATCATTCAGCTTTGGTCTCCCCATATATTTCACGCTTGACAGACCTCTTATCTTTTGCTCCAAAGGTTGTCCAACCGATTTCATAGCATATTGCTTACAGTCCTTATCCCTTTGGCCTCCTTTGCAGCATGCACACCAGTCCATTATTTCGCTGCGTTCTTTTTCATCTAAATATGAATCTATCCGGTTTATCACATTTATAAGATGGATAGCCTTTTCTTTTTTATTACTCTTTGCTGTTAGATTTTCTTTCCCAGCCATAATAGTTTCAATAAGCGCTTCTGAAATATTATGTTTTCTTAATGATTTTCAATCTTGTTTGCATCTGGCATAATCGTTCCTCCAAAATTTTTTAACTACTCATCATAGTAAATTCAAAGCAGTCATCATCGTTCGGAATATGTAAGCTTGACCATCTAAAGCCATGTTTCTCAGGTTTAAAGTTTATTCATCTCGGTAAAAAACTGACTTCACTACTCTTCCATGGTCTTTCTGCGGGTATGGCGGATATCGGTATTTTCGATTGATTATATAGCTTACTTGGATCTCAGACATTTTGCATGCTATTCTATGTTATATTAACTGACAACGGTACAGAATTTTCTAATCCAAAAGCATTGGAATTTGATAGCGAAGGCCACCGCCGTACTCACATCTTTTATTGTGATCCGCGTGCTTCCTTTTAAAAGCCCAATGTTGAATTAGATCATGAATTCATAAGAAAAATCTTACCTAAAGGTAGTTCTTTCGATAACTTGACACAGGCTGATATTAATTTAATTATGTCAAATATAAACTCTTACTTACGTAAAAAACTTAACGACAGATCTCCATATGAGGTGTTTTCTTTCCTCTACAGGGAAGGTATTCTTGGAAAAATAGGGCTTAGGAGAATTCCATCAAACGAAATTATCCTAAAACCCCAATTTCTGAAAAAATAACAGACCCAGTTATTATTGTACCGCAAAGATACACTAACATCTAATATAAAAAAGGATGGCATTTACTACTTCCGAAAAATTGTACTGAATGTACCCTATAGTTGGTATACTCGTTTTTTGATTATATTTTCAATATTTCTAATCTTTTTCATCCATATTGTGTATTCAATTATATTTTGTGGATAAATTTTACCGAGTAAGTGCAACTAAGTTGCATTTACTCTTTCAAAGGCTGCATTTACTTTGTCCGTTCACCCTTTTCTTAGTCAATAGAAAGGTGAAAATGATATTGGGATTTAATAGGAAACGTATTAAGAACAAAATTTGTGTATTTATTTCTTCGCTTTTAACTATAATATTTTTCGCAAATTCTTTTTTTAAACCGACAAATGTCCGCACCCCCATTTGTCCATTTATATCATGATCATGCAACAAAAATGTAGCAACTTTATTCTACCAAAACGGTTACGCCCCAGTCATTTTTATTGGTCATCTTTGAAAATTGCAAAAAATATTATACTTTATCCTGTACATGGGAATATATCAATGTTTTTTTCGGTTATTTTTGAAAGATCGCCGTTCAAGGGAACATATCAAATAGCTTCCGTCTGTCAGCGCTTTGATAATGTCCTCCATTGTATATTTTCCTTTACTATTTCTAATTCCCCAAGATAGATGCAGTGTTTAATCAGATTTTTTTCAACAGCTTCCATACATTCGTCCAAGTCCATCCACAGCACGCTGTCCACTTCTTCTTTTTGAAGAGAAAATTCCTCTTCGTTCATATCCCGCCACAGAGCAAACACACGTGAATACTGTCTGTCATGAAACGGCTTTCCATGGAAGTTGTCGTCCCAGATTACTATCCTGTCACCGCATAATATGAGTTCATCCTCAGAAGCTGTAATACCGAGTTCTTCTTTTAATTCTCTTATGGCTGATTCCGCAAAATCCTTTCCTGCCGGAATGTGACCGGCACTAGAAATGTCATAACAGCCCGGGAATGTTTCTTTGGTTTCACTCCTTTTCTGAAGCAAAATCTGAACTTTCCCTGATCTTTTTCTAAGAAGCCATACATGCGAGGTCCTGTGCATGATACCTTCTGCATGTGCTCTTTCCCGCTCTACTGTTTCTCCTCTCGGATTGCCGTTTTCATCAACTATATCCAATATTTCCATTAATCTCACTCCATAATATTTCTGGTGTTTCTCTTCATGAATCATAGTCTACACAAATTGTAATTCATTTCTCATCCACAATCAAAACGATTATTACCCTTTCGGATGCTGTTTACAACATATTCGTTTCACCGTAACGACTGGATCGTATTCTTTTCAATTCTTCCCGTTCAGTACGGCTGATTGAATACACTTTAGTGATTTTATTAGTAGTATCTTCAAATTCAGCAACCAGATACATACATAAGCCATCGCCCTTCTATATGATGAAACATTCGTATACTTCATATAGGAATAAATGATATTGAAAGGTGTATTCTTAAAGATCCAGTCTCTGACTGCTCTTGTAGCTTCACTGGCATCTCGCAATATCTCCGTACGGTTACAGGTATCCAGATCAATTATCGTACATTTAAATGATTTCTTTCTGTTGTGAATCTCACAGACTGGAGTTAATCTATCTAGATACCTTTCAAAATTATCTTTCTTCTTTATAGATATTCCACATATGGTTAAGTGGTCCACTTCCTTTCCCTAAATTAAGCATTGCCTTCAATGCACCTGATACATAATCCTTTGCCATTTGAATTGACGTCTCCAAATCCATGCCTTTAGCAAGACCGCAAGCTATAGCACTGGATAAAGTACATCCTGTTCCATGTGTATTTTCATTGTTAATTTTCTCACCTCTAAACCATTTGAATTTATGGTTGTAATATAA
>ENA-OWPA01000547-OWPA01000547.1-bioreactor-metagenome-genome-assembly--contig:-NODE-547-length-46916-cov-19.556609_pt1 | contig 46916 bp, 36 predicted proteins | sample MGYA00238139_ERZ651803 | MGnify/ENA primary metagenome ERZ651803 (study PRJEB26909, sample SAMN07631231) | bioreactor metagenome | isolation source: Switchgrass digestor | place: USA: Dartmouth...
AACAGGATTGCAAATGAATTGAAACAGGATTTTTTAAGGAGATATCAGGCCGAATTATTGGAAGCAAGCAGAAAAAGGTTCCTTTGGATTGGCTAAAGCATAACAGAATAAATAATAGTTTTTATGCCCATTACAATAGAGACAGATTTTATTCGCTAATAAAATCCTTACCATTTAATAAAGCTGTTGATATGTCAGTTAATAATAAATATGATATCGGTTTGGTGGGTAACTGGAGCTTTCCAAACTATGGTTCGGAATTAACTTATTATGCTTTAAACCGGGTATTGACCAATATGGGATATTCGGTTCTGATGATTGAGTGGCCGGAAGATTCAAAATGGAAGCCTTATGGTGCAACGCAGTTGTTTGCTATTGAGCCATATGATAAAGAAGAGATTGCCAAGGGCTATCCGACAAAGAAAAAAATGACGGAACTCAATTATATGTGTGAAATATTTGTATTGGGTTCCGATCAATTAATGGATAATTATCTTTATTGGGTATTTGGAAGCTCTTTTGCTTTAGATTGGGTATATTCGTATAAGAATAAGATAGGTTATGCCTTATCTTTTGGACGGGATGAATATCATGGATCGATTTATGAACAAGCCGAATTGGCCCATCATTTAAAAAGGTTGAATTGTATATCAGCCAGAGAAAAAAGCGGTGTCAGGATTTTTAAAGAAAAATTCGGAATAGATGCCGAGCAGGTGCTTGATCCCGTATTTTTATGTGATGAGTCGGAATACAAGAATTTAATCAATAAATTGCATATTATTACACCAGTAAATTATATGTTCACATATATATTGGATCCCGATCCCGTTAAAACTTTAATTCTGCGACAGTCTGCCGAAAGGCTTAATTTGAAATTGAAAGCAATATTGGACGGGGAAAAAGACAATATTATAAACGATGATTTCTGGAATATTGATACGGTTTACAATGCGAGTATTGAAACATGGCTTGCATATATTGCAGACTGCGATTTTTGCATAACGGATTCATTTCATGGCGTATGTTTTTCTATTATATTCAGAAAAAATTTTATTGCCATTGTTAATAATAAAAGAGGGGCAACACGCTTTGAATCATTACTTTCTTTGTTAGGGCTTGAAAACAGAATGGTATACAAGGCAGAGGATATACCTGAAAGACCGGAACTATTTAATCCTATAGACTATGACAAAGTATATAAAATACTGGATGATGAGAGGGAAAAATCAAGGCACTGGCTTGTTGATGCTTTAAAGGGTAAATATAACGTGGAATTGTCAGATTATGATATTTTAACCATGAGATGTGATATGCTTGAGGAAATGATAAGAAAATTAAGTGAAAAGCTTAAGTAATATTAGGGGGAAATATGACGGAGTCAATTAAATATCTTTCGTTTTTAGATGCTTATTATGATGAATCCGAAGACCGATTATGGGTTTCCAATTGGGCGTTTAACGGATTATTTACTGTTGATTTAAAATCATATAAGGTAAAATATATAGGAAGATTTGAAAATGAAGAGATCTGGAAGGGAAATCTCCACAGACGTGTTATTCGGTATAATAATACTCTGTTTTTTATACCGTACAATGCAAAGGGAATTAATAGTTATGATTTAACAACCGGCAAATTTGGCTATATTCCTGTTTTCTCAGATAACAGAACCGTAAGAGTGGCTGATGTTGTTATAAAAGAGAATCAGTTATTGATGTTTCCGGGTTATAATTATCAGCCGCTGTTAATTTTAAATATGGATACCAGTGAAGTTATTTCAAAGCCTGAATGGAATAAACGGGCGGAAGAATGCTCATGCGGCCCTTATGGAGTGATGTTTGATTTGGCAGGAATATGTCAGGCCGGTAATAAAATATATATGGCACCTTTTTCATCCAATAATATTATAGAATATGATACTGACACAGATAATATCAAATCGTTTTCTATAGATTCAAAATATCATATTCGAAATATTACTTATACCGATAATACATTTTGGATAACTTTGACTGACAGTATGGATGTATTACAATGGGATAATGTAAGAAACAGCATAGAGGTATATAAAAATAACGATACATATGCAAAAGTTTTATATCCATATACAATTGCATTTTCTCACAAAAATGATGTTTTTGTACTGCCGTCGTCTTCTGAATATATTTGTAAAGTTGATATGATTACCAAAACATTAAGGGCACTGAAAAATTACCCTAATGATTTCAGGCGGATCAGAAAAGATTATTTATTATTACACGGATATTTAATCAAAGATGATAAAATATATCTTTTTCCACGGGCAGCCAACCAGCTGCTAATTATGGATCTGAATACATATGAATTAACAGGGCATGAATTAAGAATACCGGAAAGTTGCAGTATATTCCTTAACTTTGAAAATATAGCGGACGAAAACAATACAATATATGAAAACATGGAAGCAATGCGTACTTTGGATTTTTACATTGATATGATATCAGGTAATGATTATAAGGAAATAATAAAAAAAGAGGCTGATTCGGGAAACAAAATTTTAAATTACATACTGAAAACTCTGTCATAATTATTCTGTATATTTTAAATTATTACTATTATTTGACAGATTAAATTTATAAAGGAGAAACACGCCAATGCATAATATGGCCGATATTTTTGCAAACTCAACGGTCCTTGTCACCGGAGCCACAGGCTTTATAGGCGGTTTGATTGTGGAACAATTAATCGCTATGAATTTGGAATACAATACCGGAATAAAGCTTGTCCTGCCGGTACGAAATATCGAAAAAGCCAGGGAAAAATATCCTGAAGTCGACGAAAAATATAAATCGATAACACTGATAGAAACGTCACTGGAAGATATCCGTCCGGAGATGCCGGACATGCCTGTTGACTACATATTCCATTGTGCGTCGACGACCAAATCTTCCGTTATGGTGTCAAATCCGGTGGAAGTCGCGGACGGTATTGTTATAGGCACCAAAAATATATTGGAACTGGCAAGAATTAAGCAAGTAAAATCCATGGTATATCTTTCGTCCATGGAGGCTTATGGGATAGTTGGCGACGATTGTGGATTAGTTACCGAAAATATGCTGGGCGATGTGGATATCTTCTCGGCAAGAAGCTGCTATCCGTTGGGAAAGAGAATGGCGGAACATTATTGTTATATATATTACAAGGAATACGGCGTTCCAGTTAAGATCGCCCGTCTGGCACAGGTCTTCGGCTACGGGGTTGATAAAAATGACAGCCGGGTATTTGCCCAGTTTGCAAGAGCGGTTATCAACAATAAGGATATAGTATTACATACAAAAGGCTTGTCCATGGGAAATTACTGCGAATCAAAAGATGCCGTAAGAGCATTGTTTACAATTCTTGAAAAGGGAGAAAACGGAGAAGCTTATAATGTGGTGAACGAAGAGAATACCATGCGAATCTGCGACATGGCGAGGATGGTGGCAGAAAAGGTTGCCCTTGGGAGGATAAAAGTCGTATTCGACATACCGGACAGCAATGCCTACGGTTATGCCAGCGATACTCATCTTAGGATGTCCTCGGAGAAACTTAGAAAATTAGGCTGGAAACCGACAAAGAATTTGGAGGATATGTACAGGGATCTGATTTATTATATGAATATACAGGATTAAAAGGGGGGTGAGCATCCTTGACGGACAAAATCAAACATATTTTTGAACGAAATATCTATCTTCTGGATCAGGCGGATAAGGCTGTTTACTATTTCCGCAGGCAAAGGCACGATGTTGCTCTCGGTATCATTGCCGATTCAATAGGCGTATTAAGAAAAAACATTGAAGCAATCATTTCGGACAGGGAATATTTTAATTCTATTTCAACCGATTCCGTATTGGAACTGCTAAGCGCCATATTGGAAGCTTACAAAGAAGAAAATTACATCCTTCTGGCAGATTTGTTCGAAATGAGGATGATCACCTTCTTATGCAGGATACAGGAATTAATTATAAGCAAGGAGAAAATCGGTTTTAACGAAGAACAATACTATGACAATCTAACGGCGATTAAGGATAACAGCATAGGCCTCGATGAATCCCTGCTTTATTCGATAGACCCTCAACCTCTTCTTAAAGAGGGATACAGGGTTGAGATTACATCATGCGGTTTAATGACTTTGGCTGCCGAGAATAACGGCGACAGTTTTTATTTCCATACCAACGGCAGGGTACAGGCGGAAGCTTTTATTCTGGCAAATCATTGGTATAAAGAAGAAATTAAAGAATATATTTTATACGGATTGGGTTTTGGGTATCATATTAAAGAACTGCTTGCACTGTCAAAGGAATCCGAAATTACCGTATATGAAAGTGATTTAAATGTTATTTTGCTGGCCTGTGCGTTTACAAAGATTAAGGATATGTTTAAGAGCAAAAGGGTAATACTTGTTTATGATCCGGATTATAAATATCTGAAAAGCAAATTAACGAATTTATCCGCTGGACAAGTTTTTTACGTTCATTATCCGTCATTCCAGAATATAAAATCCAATGAAGGAAGAAAGTTAACGGAAAAATATGTTTCATGGTCCAAAAAAATATAATATGAAGGAGGGGTTTGCATGATATATGTCCTTATAGCATTAGCCGTATTTTTACTTGACTGGAATATAAAGAATTACATTGAACGCCATTTTGATACAGGAAAAGAAAAAGATATCCTGAAGGGTAAAATTACGGTGAAAAAACAGTATAACAGAGGGTTCAGTTTCAACATTCTGAAAGAAAAGGCTGATTATGTCAGAAAAATATCGGCTTTTGTGTTTGGTATTCTTCTGTTCATTTTTATACTGCTTTTGCCGCAGAAGAATAAAGCCATAAAGAAGCTGGGCATGTCGCTATGTGTGGGAGGGGCTGCCAGTAATGTGGCCGATCGCGTCAAGAGAGGTTATGTTGTTGATTATTTCATACTTAATATAAAACCGTTAAGAAATATTGTTTTTAATTTGGCAGACATTTTTATTTTTATAGGTTGCTTTATAACATTTTTGGCTTCCCCGGTTCATAGCGGAAAAAGTCCTGTCAAATGTAACGAAAATTTTTCAGATGCGGTTGAGGATTAAGATTATGCAGTCACCTTTTGGGACTGCATTTTTGTTGATCAGTTGTTCTTATGGATTTTCCGTAACAGGATAACTTATATGACAGAAAGAGACTAAAAACAGATGGAAAGTTTAAAGTTCTTTTGTTTGCCGTAAAAGAAGCAGAAGCCTTAAAAGCGGTATATTTATTATATAAAATGGTGAAATATGATAGAAATTTTTTTAAATTTACTATAAAATAATATTGAAGATATATAAGTATTGTTTGAACACAGTTTGGTCACAGATTTTTAAGATCTATTTTATTGATTTATAGTGGTACAATCAGTATAATGTGATATATTACTTATAACGGTTTATTGTATATATTGATATGTTGCCAAAAGATGGCTGATCCGGTGTTATATTGCCTTATATAATAAAAATGGGAATAAATTCCTGTTGAGGTTATGCTTGGCATGGATTAATATAATATAATTAGTTTATGGATGGAGGATTTGATGGATAATAAAAATAACAATCAAAACAAAAACAATTTTCCGAATAAATCTGTACTTATAGTTGCACTGATAGCTGCTTTATTTATCTGGTATTTGTTTTCCTTTATTCAAAATCAGATAAGGGAAAGCACCAATATAGAAACAACCTATGACGAATTTATAAGCATGCTGGAGGAGAATAAGCTGGAAAAGGTTGTAATAAGCGGGGATAAAATTATATTTACACCCAAGAACCAGCCCAATCCTTATATCGATACAACTTACTATACGGGCAAGGTGGAAGACGATGCAGTTCTGTCGGCAAGACTGGATGATGCCCGCCAGAAATATGGCCTTGTTTATAAGCGTGAAGTGGTGGATAACAGAAGCACCATTCTGGAAACGATTATTAATCTGGTGCTGCCTTTTGTTCTGATCTATGTGGTTATGTGGTTCCTGTTCAGGACCATATCCAAGAACAGCGGCGGCGTTATGGGCTTCGGTAAAAGCAATGCAAAAGTTTATGTGGAAAAGTCAACCGGTGTCACTTTCAAGGATGTGGCAGGGGAGGAAGAAGCAAAGGAATCTCTTAAAGAAATTGTTGATTTTCTGCACAATCCCGCCAAATATACCCGAATAGGTGCCAAACTTCCGAAAGGTGCCCTGCTTGTAGGACCTCCAGGAACCGGTAAGACATTACTTGCAAAAGCCGTGGCCGGTGAAGCCAAAGTACCTTTCTTCTCTTTGTCCGGTTCTGATTTCGTGGAAATGTTTGTCGGCGTAGGAGCGTCGAGAGTAAGGGATCTGTTCAAACAGGCTCAGCAGCATGCTCCCTGTATCATATTTATTGACGAGATAGACGCAATCGGAAAATCCAGGGACAGCCACTACGGCGGGGGAAACGACGAAAGAGAACAGACACTCAATCAGCTTCTTGCCAATATGGACGGTTTCGATTCTTCAAAAGGTCTTGTGGTTTTGGGTGCCACGAACCGTCCGGAAGTCCTTGACAAGGCTCTTTTACGGCCCGGCAGATTTGACCGCCGTATTATAGTCGATAAGCCGGATTTGAAAGGCAGGGTTGACATTCTGAAAGTACATGCCAAGAATGTACTTATGCATGATTCGGTCGATTTGGAAGCCATTGCAAGGGCGACCAGCGGTGCCGTAGGTTCGGATCTTGCGAATATAATAAACGAAGCCGCAATCCTGGCCGTAAAAAACGGACGTTCTGTTGTTACTCAGGAGGATTTGCTGGAATCTGTTGAGATTGTTATAGCCGGCAAGGAAAAGAAGGACAGGATACTCAGCAAGGAAGAAAAGAGAATAGTCGCTTATCATGAGGTCGGCCATGCGCTTATAACCGCTCTGGAAAAACATTCGGAACCGGTGCAGAAGATTACAATTGTGCCCAGGACCATGGGCTCTTTAGGATATGTCATGCAGGTTCCGGAAGAAGAAAAATATCTGATGAGCAAGGATGAGCTGATAACCAGAATTACCACCCTGCTTGGCGGTAGGGCAGCGGAAAAGGTGGTCTTCGGTTCCGTGACAACCGGAGCTGCCAATGATATAGAAAAAGCTACGGAACTGGCAAGAGCAATGGTAACCCAGTACGGTATGAGCGACAAGTTCGGTCTTATGAGTCTTGAATCTATAGAGAGCAGATATCTCGACGGAAGGCCGGTATTAAACTGCAGCGATGAGACTGCCGGCGAAATCGACAAGGAAGTAATGAAAATTCTCAAGGAATGTTACGACAGGGCTGAAAAGCTTCTTTCGGAGAACAGGGAAGCGCTGGATAAAATTGCGGACTATTTAATCACCAAAGAAACCATTACCGGCGAAGAGTTTATGAAAATATTCAATGAAGTAAAGGGTACTGAGCCCGATAATAATGAAAACAAGCCGGCAAAATTAAATGATTCTTTGGATAAGAATGAAGAAACGGAAGATTATGCTACTGCTGAAGGAAAAGTTAATAAGCATGACGATAATATAACAGGAGATACTGGCGATATAGTTTAATTTCAGTTTTAAATAAAATTTGTAAAAGGCCTATCTTTGTTTGTAAAAAGATAGGCCTTTAATAATATACAAGGGGGATACTGATGATAAGCTTTTGTGAGAAGGAAGTATATGTTGTATATGAAGAAGAAATAAACCGAAGACAAATATTTTCTTATTATCTGCATAATGACAACAAGACGAATATAATTTTAGTAAAAAATTATAATGAAGAATTTGCCGGAATTATTACATATGAAAGAATACTTTATTCGGGAGATAATTTTATACAAAGGGAAAAACTATATGTTGGTGCAGACATCTGGGATAATGCTTATAAATTATTTGAAAAAGATAAAAATATTATTTATTTGCCGGTATTTGACAAGAATGATGAATTGGTATATTTTTGTTATAAATCTGTTGTTGAAAAAGAGGATATAACCAAGCAAATTATTAAGGAATTATATGAGAATGAAGATTTACTTTTTATAAAAGAATTATATCCCAAAATAAAGGTAGTCTATCTGTATGATCTTAACGAAATAGCTTATGAATTTTATAAACTTTTAATAAAAAGAAACATCCCGGTTGTAGTTTTTGGCGACAAATGGGAAATTATATCAGACATTAAAACTGATTTAATAAAAGCACCCAGTTTTCAAATTATGACAGTTCATGCTGAGGGTATTCCTTTAATTGTGGATGAAAAGGATATTTATGATAAACATCGGTTTGCTGTTTCAAATGCTTGGGGTTTTTTATATGAAATTGGAGTATTAAATCGTGTACATTTAGAAAATTATTATAAAGAATATTATACTAATCTTGGAGTTAAAACGTTTATATGTCGTTTACCTCTATATGAAGATTTATCCGAATGTACTGTCGATGAAGAATATAGACATTATAAAAATATTGTTATATTTAATGAATCTTTGAATTTTCAAAATGAGAATATAAGAAATCAAATTTATAAAATTTATAATATGGACTATTCAGATGTATTAGAAAAACTAAAAGACGAAAATATATTTGAAAAATATAAAAAGTTTGTAGACAATAATAGCTTTAAAAAAATCGGTACAGAAGAAAATATAATATATGTTATAGGTCCCTGTATAGTAAATGGCTTTCTTACTTTTGAGGAGGACAAGTTATTATCTTGTCTTTACAGAAGACTTTCAAAAGATAATTTGAAATATTCCATAAAAGGAATTGCCATATCCGAGGAAAAATGTAACAATCTAATAGATATCATAGAATCTTTATCATTAAGAGAAAAAGATATAATAATTATTATTGGACAAAATTTTCAGAAATTATGTCAAAAGCATAATATAAAGGATAATGTTGACTTAGACCTTAAAGATCTGTTTAACTCTCGGGATAGAAGAGAAACGTGGTTTATGGAATTACCTGCGCATACAACAAGAATTGCTAATGAATCGATTTCCGATGAACTGATTGAAAAATTAATAAAGCCAGCAAATGCAAACATGAATTTCTCAGATAAACCTGTTTGCCTTCAAAAGGGTAGAGTTTTATTATCGAAAGATGAATTACGAAAATTAAATTTGTTTATCCGTGATATCCGGAAATATAAATTTGAGACGGATGAGAATGCGGTAATAGGTTCCATAGTAATGAACTGTAATCCGATAACTTTGGGGCATCTGTATTTAATTGACTATGCCAGCAAAACGGTTGATTATCTTTATATTTTTGTTGTTCAGGAAAACAAATCATTTTTCAGTTTTGAAGATCGGTATAATTTAGTTAAAAAGGCTGTAGAGAAATATAAAAACATAAGAGCAATACCTTCCGGAGAATTTATTATATCCAATAAAACATTACCTGATTACTTTACAAAAGAATATGAAAAAGAAAAAATAATTGACGCATCAATGGATATCGGCATATTTGCAGAGTATATCGCTCCGGCGTTAAATATAAAGATAAGGTTTGCGGGAGAAGAACCGCTGGATCCGATTACCAGACAATACAATGTGGAGATGAAAAGAACATTAACAGACTACGGAATGCAATTTATAGAAATACCCCGTAAAGAATTGTCCGGAGAAGTAATCAGTGCTTCGAGAGTAAGAAAATTGCTAAAAAGCGGTGAGTTTGATGAAATCAGAAAATTAGTTCCGGATGTCACATATCAGTACTTATTGGAGAAGCATCAACATACAAGCGATATGTGATATTCTGTGTAAATGTGTCTGTTATATTAAAATATTCATATTAAGCGTTATTAAAGAACAAGGTACGGTGGTTAATACATATCCTGTATTTGTGCCGATATATGAAATGCAAAGTTAAAACCATAAAATGCCTGTCCGGAATGTATTGATGTGAAATATCTTACTTGTTAATGTCCAGATATGAAATATCGGACTTATGGATATTAGGTATGAGTATATGATATCTGACTTATATTAGTTATCTTCTAAATTGAATAAACATAAAATCAAGATACCTCGCACTGAGCTGTTTTTAATCCGCATCCGTATTGAGATAATAATTATGTCAAAAACGGCTTAAGTGCGGGGTATTTATAATTTACCGTTTATTATTTACTGTATCGGTTGCATTTATCTTTCATCTTATATAAAATAAAGACTAACAGGAGAGTGTATGTTTGATGTTCAATATAGAAGAGGAATTAAAACTGCTTCCCGACAAACCGGGAGTGTATATTATGAGAGATAAATCGGACAATATTATTTACGTAGGGAAAGCGGTTGTACTTAAAAACAGGGTAAGGCAGTATTTTCAGAACAGCAGGAACCATACCCCGAAAATACGGCACATGGTTGAAAATATCGATCATTTTGAATATATAGTAACGGATTCCGAAGTGGAAGCCTTGGTACTGGAATGCAACCTGATAAAGGAGCACAGGCCGAAATACAATACCATGCTTAAGGACGACAAGACCTATCCCTATATCTGTGTTTCGGTCTCGGAAAGCTATCCCAGGGTGTTCTTTACAAGGAAAATAAAAAGGGATAAATCAAAATATTTCGGCCCTTATACCAGCGCTGAAGCAGTCAGGAACATTCTGGACCTTTTGAGAAAAATATATAAAATAAGGACATGCAACAGAAACCTGCCAAAGGATATCGGAAAGGAGAGGCCTTGTCTTTATTATTATATGGGGCAGTGTGGCGCTCCATGCCAGGGGTTTATTTCGGAAGAGGAATACGGTCGGAATATAGAACATGTTATACAGTTTTTGTCAGGGAATTATGAACCCGTGGTAAAGATGCTTACGGAAAAGATGAACGAAGCGGCTTCAAATATGGAATATGAAAAGGCCGCAACGATGCGGGATCTGCTGGGAAGCGTAAGGCAGATTATGGACCAGCAGAAAATCACCCATACCGATTCGGCGGACAGGGATATTATCGCTTTTGCCAGAAACAAAGACGAGGCGGTTGTACAGACTTTCTTTATCCGGGGCGGAAAACTTATAGGACGGGATCATTTTTATCTGACCGGCGTGGAGGATGAGCCGGACAGCAAGGTTCTGGCCAGTTTTATCAAGCAGTTCTATGCGGGAACCCCTTATATACCGAAAGAAATTTATCTGGAGACGGAACCCGAAGAAGAGGAAGTCCTTAGCGAATGGCTCAGTATGAAAAGGGGACAGAAGGTGCACCTAAGGGTTCCCAAAAAAGGCGAAAAGGAAAAACTGGTGGAACTGGCGAAGAAAAACGCCATGCTTATTCTTAATAAAGATGCCGAAAAACTTAAAAGAGAAGAGGCAAGAACAACCGGAGCCCTGAGAGAATTGGCCGATTATCTGGATTTGCCGGAAATAGTAAGAATTGAATCCTATGACATATCCAATACGGCGGGATTTCAGACAGTCGGCTCCATGGTGGTATTTGAACACGGTAAGGCAAAAAAATCCGATTACAGGAAATTCAAAATAAAATCGGTACAGGGTCCCGATGATTATGCCGCCATGTACGAGATGCTGACAAGAAGGTTTACCCACGGCATGAGAGAACTGGAAGAAATGAAAGAAAAAAATCTGGATGAATCCCTGGGAAGCTTTACAAAATACCCGGATCTGATCCTGATGGACGGAGGTAAAGGCCAGGTTAATATTGCCTTGCAGGTACTGGACGAACTGAAACTGGATATAGCCGTCTGCGGTATGGTTAAGGACGACAATCACAGAACCAGAGGATTGTATTATAAAAACAGGGAACTTCCCATTGACAAAAACAGTGAATTATTCAGGCTCATAACAAGAATTCAGGATGAGACTCACAGATTTGCCATTGAATATCACAGATCCTTAAGAAACAAAAGCCAGTTGCATTCCGTACTGGACGATATCAAGGGCATAGGACCGGCCAGAAGAAAAGCCCTTATGAAACATTTTGGTTCCCTTGAGGAAATACGGAATGCTGACATAGACGAACTTTTGAAAGTACCTGAGATGAATAAAGCGGCTGCAACGGAGGTATACAACTTTTTTCATTCAAACGGGAATTCGTTCCAGTCGCCTGCTGAATAAATATCCCATAAAGTTTTTATAACTTTTCCGTAAAGATTTACATGACACAAGAAATTGTGTTAGAATGTGTGAAGAATTGAAAAATTCCTGTATCGGAAAAAAGAAAGAGAGGATGAAGCGGTGTATACGGTTGATTTGGTAAAGTTAATAGAGAAAATGAATTTGGAGAACCTGACTCCGGATATTGACATTAAACGGATTAAGATTTCCCAGCCGGATGTAAACAGGCCTGCTCTGCAGCTGGCGGGCTTTTTTGACCATTTTGATTCCGAACGTGTTCAGATTATAGGTTATGTTGAATATGCCTATATGCAGACTTTCAGCGAGGATGAGAGGATTAAAATTGTAAGCAGGCTGATGGATTATAAAGTGCCCTGTATCGTATTTTGCAGGAATCTTGAGGTCAGCGATAAACTTATAGAGATTGCCACCGAAAAAGAAGTTCCCATATTAAGATCGTCAAAAACCACATCCTCATTCATGGCAGAAGTAATCAGGTGGCTTAATGTGGAGCTGGCCCCGAGAATAACCATTCATGGCGTTTTAGTGGATGTTTACGGCGAAGGAATTCTTATCATGGGAGAGAGCGGCATCGGTAAAAGCGAGGCGGCACTGGAGCTTATCAAACGCGGACACCGCCTGGTGGCCGATGATGTGGTTGAAATCAAAAAAGTCAGCGACGAAACCCTCATAGGCACCGCTCCTGATATAACCAGGCATTTTATTGAGCTCCGCGGCATAGGTATAATTGATGTAAAGACTCTGTTCGGAGTGGAAAGTGTAAAGAATACTCAGGCCATCGATCTTGTTATAAAGCTGGAAGAGTGGGACAAAAACAAGAATTACGACAGATTCGGCCTGGAAGAGCAGTATATGGAGATTTTGGGAAATAAAGTAGTATGCCATAACATACCGATTCGTCCCGGAAGAAATCTGGCTATAATCTGTGAATCTGCGGCGGTAAATCACAGGCAGAAGAAGATGGGATACAATGCCACCCAGGAAATTTTCAAACGGGTGACGAGCAAGATACAAAAGAATGCGCAGAAATTAAATCTACAATAATTAAAAACAAATAAAAGATATACAATAAAGGTCGTACGATAAGAACCATCTTAAAAAGTCTTAAAAATTAAATTCATATAACAAAAGATATGCGGCGTAATATACAGACAAGGGAAATAAAAATCAATCAGGAGGAATACTTAACATGGAACAGTATTGCTTTGGTGTGGATATCGGAGGAACGGGCGTAAAGGTCGGTTTGTTTGACGCATCGGGTAATTTAAGGGAAAAATGGTCTTTTAGTACGAGAAAAACAGGCGACGGTAAAGATGTACTCAGGGACGTGGCGGATTTTATAAAGACCAGGACAGACGAAAAGAAATTGGCCAAAGAGCAGATTCTGGGTATTGGAGTGGGCTTGCCCGGGCCTGTTAATGAAAACGGAGAGGTCCTGGAGCTTGCCAATCTGGGATTGGCACAATTTAACATTATAGATGAATTGTCCGGAATGACAGGTTTGACTGTAAAAGCAGGAAATGATGCCAATGTTGCCGCTTTGGGTGAGCAGTGGAAGGGCAGCGGTAAAGGATTTAAGAGTATGGTCTTTATAACCCTGGGAACCGGCGTAGGCGGCGGAATTATAATCAACGGAAAAATTCTGGCCGGCAGTGTCGGAGCTGCCGGAGAAATCGGTCATATTACCGTACAACCGGATGAAGACAGGGCTTGCGGGTGCGGAAAACATGGCTGCCTTGAACAGTATGCTTCCGCTACCGGTATAGTAAGAATCGCGAAAGATTTACTTAAAAACGGCGGTAAAAATACGGCACTTTCCGATTCTGAAGATATTTCGGCAAAGCTGGTATTTGACCTGGCTAAGAGAGGTGACGAACTGGCTCTGGAGGTTGTCGATAAAGCCTGCGGATATTTGGGTTACGCTTTAGCCCAGGTGGCCCAGGTTGTGGATCCCGAAGCCTTTGTTATAGGAGGAGGGGTTTCACAGGCCGGTGAGATACTTATTGAACGTGTAAAGAAACATTATGAACCGTTTGTCATGAAATCACTGAAGAACAGGGTGTTTTTACTGGCATCTCTTGGAAATGATGCGGGAATATACGGATGTGCAAGACTGATTCTGGCATCAAATTATTGAATCTTACATAATAACTAGAATAATTGCATTGAAAATTGGAGGTAACTTTTGAATAAATTGTTCCTTGACGAATTAAACAGTATATTAAACAGCGATCAAATAAGATTAAATGAACCCATGTCTCAGCATACTTCCCTTCATATCGGAGGAGAAGCCGATTATATGGTTATGCCTTCTTCAATCGGACAGATCCGGCAGGTAATCCTGCTCTGTAAAAAACATAATATACCTTATTATGTTATGGGAAACGGGAGCAATCTGCTGGTATCCGATTCCGGCTATCGGGGTTTGATTATAAAACTGTGTGAGTATTTTTCAGGGATTTCAATCGGGGATGACGGCATAGTTAAAGCCCAGGCGGGAGTGCTTTTATCCAGGCTGTCCGCCGCAATAGCTGAAAATTCACTGACCGGCTTTGAATTTGCGGCAGGTATACCGGGAAGCCTGGGAGGTGCGGTAACAATGAATGCTGGAGCATACGGAGGGGAAATGAAACAGTGCCTGCTTTCCGCCACCGTCATGGATTCCGAAGGAGAAATCCATGTTCTGAGTAATGAAGATTTAAAACTGGGATACAGGACCAGCATACTGCAGGAAAGCGATTTTTGCCTTTTAGACGCCACCCTTAGATTCGAAAAAGGTGACAAGCAGAAAATTATGGATAAAATCAGGGAGCTTAACAGTTTGCGCAGGATGAAGCAGCCTCTTGATAAATACAGTGCCGGCAGTACGTTTAAGCGACCTGAAGGATATTACGCCGGTAAGCTTATCAGTGATGCCGGCTTAAAAGGATTTCAGATAGGAGGGGCTGCGGTTTCCGAAAAACACTGCGGTTTCCTGATTAACAAAGACAACGCAACCGCCAGGGATTTCGTGGCTTTAATCAGTGAGGTTATCCGGATTGTGGAGGAAAAATTCGGGGTACGCCTTGAGCCAGAAGTGAAATTTCTGGGTCAATTTTAACAGCGAATAGAAAGACGGGTGTGTTATGAGATTTGTTATTGTAACCGGTATGTCCGGGGCCGGGAAAAGTTCGGTTTTAAAAATGCTGGAAGATGCCGGTTTTTTTTGCGTAGATAACCTTCCTATAAAGCTTGTAAATAAATTTGTAAAGCTTATAATGCAGGGAAATAATGAAAAAGTGGCACTGGGTCTGGACATACGTAGCGGAGAATCATTGGAGGAATTTGACCATGTCCTTAAGGATATGAAGAAAGCCGGGTGCCCTTATGAAATATTGTTTTTGGATTGTTCAAACGAAGTTTTGATTAAGCGTTATAAAGAAACCAGAAGGCTTCATCCCCTTTCGAGAACAGGCAGAGTGGACAAGGCTATAGAGCTGGAACGGGAAAGGCTGGAATTCTTGCGTAAAAAAGCGGATGTAATTATAGACACAAGCTATCTGCTTATACGGGATCTTAAGTCCGAAATATATAAGATATATGTCGAAAACGAAAAATTCATGAATTTTATAATTATGTTTTTGTCTTTCGGATTTAAGTACGGAATTCCGGCTGATGCGGATTTGGTTTTCGACGTCAGGTTTTTGCCGAATCCTTTTTATGTGCCCGAACTGAAATTTAAAACCGGTTTGGACGAAGACGTAAAAAAATATGTGATGGAATCCGATATTACCAAACTTTTTTTAACCAAACTGGAGGATATGCTTACCTTCTTAATTCCTCATTATATATCTGAGGGGAAAAACCAGTTGGTTGTTTGTATCGGCTGTACCGGCGGCAAACACCGGTCGGTTACCATAACGAATGAAATATCCCAAAGAATGGCCGGTCTGGGCTACGGAATAAAAACGGAACACAGGGATATCGAAAAGGATTAACATTTTAAGGTGGATTGAGAATGTCGTTTTCAAAAAAAGTAAAAGACGAACTGGTTATGCATGTGGGCAGTGCCAGACATTGCAGGCTGGCGGAACTGTCGGCGATTTTGGCTTTCGGAGGCCAGCTGTCAGAAAGCGGATCCCATTTGATCTTAAAACTTCATACCGAAAATGAGGCAGTTGCAAGAAAGTACTTTACATTAATTAAAAAAACCTTTAATATTAATATTGAAATTTCGGTTAAGCAAAATAAAAATGGCAATAACGAAAATAATAATCTGACATATACCTTGATAATATATAATAATGATATAGTAACAAAGATCCTCCAGGCGACAAAACATGATATTAACGATGTGGAGGACGGAAAGCTCGGTTTTCCGGGGCAGATTGTCGTCGAAAGGATCTGCTGTAAAAGGGCATTTATCCGTGGCGCATATCTTTTGGCAGGCTCCATGAGTAATCCCAAAAAGGCATATCATCTGGAGTTCGTTACGGAAGATTTGAACAAGGCGGAGAAATTGGCCGAAATAATAGGTACATTTTCCATAGATGCCAAAATAATAAAAAGAAAGAAAAATTATGTGGCATATATCAAAGAGGGATCACAAATCGTGGATTTGCTTAATGTCATGGAAGCCCATGTGGCTTTGATGGATTTGGAAAATGTGCGTATACTGAAAGAGATGCGTAACCAGGTAAACCGTCATGTTAACTGTGAGGCCGCCAATATCAGCAAGACTGTCGAAGCGGCATCAAAGCAGATAGAAGATATCTTATTTATCAGAGACCATATCGGCTTTGAAAATTTGGCCGAGAATCTCAGAGAAATTGCAAGGCTCAGAATAGAATATCCTGAAGCCTCGTTACGGGAACTGGGAACCATGTTGTCACCGTCAATCGGTAAATCCGGTGTTAACCATAGATTAAGAAAATTAAGTATGATAGCTGATTATTACAGGGAGCATAAGGAGGAAAGCTTAGATGATAAGAAAAAAAATTGTAATTAACATCCCTAACGGTTTGGAAGCCAGACCGGTTGCAATGCTTGTTCAGGTGGCAAGCCAATATGAAAGCAGCATTTATTTGGAAAGCGATGATAAAAAGGTAAACGCGAAAAGTATAATGGGCATGATGAGTCTTGGCCTCGCATCCGGTGAAACGGTGGTTGTAACTGCAGACGGACCGGATGAAGAAAAGGCGATTGAAAATATTGAGAAGTTTTTGTCCGGTAAATAATACGGCATATAGACAGATGATTTAAGAAGCTCTCACAAAGAATTATCATCCTTCCGGATATCTTTGGGAAGCTTCTTTTTCTTCATATTATAAAAAATTACAAGTTATAATAACGGTACAGAAAGAGATAATATTTGTACAGACAGAACAGTGAGGTGACATATGTCAGTTAAAGGGCAAAAGAGAAATGATGGCAGACACAGAAAAAGAATGCAGATATTTCTGATCTGTGAAATTATTGTGCTGCTATTTTTGGCAGGATCATATTATTTTTATTATAACAAAAACACAGATCCGGGAAAAGTCAATGAAAACAATGAAGGCAGCAACAACGGCAACAGGGACGACAGCGGCGGGGAAGACGAACTGTCTCCCGAAGAAAAGAAAGCTTTAGAAGAGCAGGAAAGGTTAAGACAGGAAGTGGCCGAAAGGGAAGCTCTGATAGAACAGGCAAAAAAGCTTACATTAAGTTATGATTATGACGGAGCCATAGAACTTATTAAGAGCTATCAGGGAAAAGAAGGAGGCTATGAGGTTTATCCGGCATTGGTTTCGGCTATTAACGAACTGGAGGCTGAGAAAAGCAAACTGGTGTTATACGGAGGATCGTATACTTCCGTTACGCAGTTTAATCATATATTTTTTCATTCTTTGATCGCAGATAACAGCAAGGCTTTTGACGACGATTATGATTCCGTGGGATATAATATGTACATGACCACAGTATCGGAATTTAAAAAGATCATTGAGAAAATGTATGAGGACGGATATGTGCTGGTCAGTATTCATGATATTGCAAAACAGGTAACCGATGAGAACGGAAAAACAAAATTTGTTGAAGGGGAGATTTACCTTCCGCCCGGGAAAAAACCCTTTGTTTTATCCCAGGATGATGTAAGCTATTATGAATATATGGACGGGGACGGATTTGCTTCCAGAATAGTTATAGGAGCAGACGGCAAACCAACCTGTGAGATGATACAGGACGACGGAAGTGTGGTACAGGGAGATTTCGATTTAATACCGATTCTTGATGCTTTTGTTGAAGAACATCCGGATTTCTCATATAAGGGTGCGAAAGGAATTATCGCTCTCACAGGATACGAGGGAATATTGGGTTACAGAACCAACGATACCACTTCTCCCACATATGAACAGGATGTGGAAGCTGTCAAGGAAGTTGTAAAGGTCCTTAAAGAAAACGGATGGGAATTTGCTTCCCACAGCTGGGGACACAAGAACATGCAGGAGAAACCATTTGAGTTCATTAAAAAGGATACTTTGCGCTGGCTGGATGAAGTCGGTTCTTTAGTCGGGCCCACAGATATTTTTATATTCCCTTTTGGAGTTGATATAGAAACGACAGTCGGACATTATAAAAGCGATAAATTTAAATTTTTGAAAGAAGTAGGATTTAATTATTTTTGCGGTGTTTATTCCAAACCGTGGATGCATGTCAAAGAAGATTATGTCAGAATGACCAGACGGCCGCTGGACGGACAAGCAATGCTTCAGTTTCCGGAGCGTCTGGAAGATTTGTTTAATGTGGAGGATATAATCGATCCCGAAAGGCCACCCAGAAACTGGTGAGAACGTGGGAATCCCGTGTTATGGGATTCCCTTGTTAATTTACGGAAACTTTCGTAGCTTACCCAAAAACGAAGAACAGAATTTGAACTATAGAATTTGAGTTTACATTAAATAAGTATTTTAAAGCGAAACAGATATATTTAAGTAAAACAGGTATATGAATTTATGTTTAAATGAAATAAAATTAAAACAGGACGGTTGGATTAATATAAAATTTTTTATATTTGAAGAATAAAAAAGCCTTATAATGAATAATAAAATGAAAGGCGGACATGTCCGTTATAAATTGCGCATTATTACATATGGCGGAGAAGATTTAGGCCGATTAATTTATTATTTTATTTAGTGGCAAAGGAGGGACGGCCGTGAACTTTACCCATTTGCATTTACATACTGAGTACAGCCTTCTTGACGGTTCAGGCAGGATTCAGGAGATAGTGCTTAGAGCTAAAGAGCTGGGTATGGACAGTATCGCGATTACCGACCACGGCGTAATGTACGGCGTAATAGAATTTTATAAAGCCTGTGTTGCCGAGGATATTAAACCGATTATCGGCTGTGAGGTGTATGTGGCACCGAATTCCAGGTTTGACCGTGAACCCGGGGCGTCGGAGGACCGCTATCATCATCTTGTGCTTCTGGCGGAAAACAATATCGGATATAAAAATCTCATGAAAATCGTGTCGATAGGTTTTCTGGAAGGATTTTATTATAAGCCCAGAATTGATAAGGAGGTTTTAAGACGTTACAGCGAAGGAATAATTGCCTTAAGCGCCTGTCTCGGAGGAGAAGTGGCCGGAAATTTAAGGAGAGGTTTCTATGAGGAAGCCAAAAAGGCCGCGCTGACCTATCGTGATATATTCGGTGAGAACAATTTTTTCCTTGAACTTCAGGATCACGGAATTCCCGAGCAAAAAACCGTCAATCAGGGACTTATAAGAATGTCCAGAGAAACGGGCATAAAACTGGTGGCGACCAACGATGTCCATTACATATATGCCGAGGATGCGGAAGCTCATGACATTCTGCTATGCATCCAGACCCAAAAGAAGGTTACCGACGAAAACCGGATGCGCTATGAGGGAGGTCAGTATTACCTTAAGTCTCCCGAAGAGATGTATCAAATTTTCCCTTATGCCAGAGAAGCTCTGGAAAATACATACGAAATAGCGAAAAGATGCAACGTAACCATCACCTTCGGAGAGTATAAACTGCCGGTTTATCCCGTACCTGCTCCGTATACTTCCTTTGATTATCTTAAAAAACTTTGTACCGAGGGAATGAAGGAAAGATACGGCGAGGTTACTCAGGATCTTTGGAATCGCCTGGAGTATGAGCTTGATACCATCCATAAAATGGGATTTGTGGACTATTTTCTGATTGTATGGGATTTTATAAAATATGCGAAAGATCACGGAATAATGGTGGGACCCGGACGGGGAAGCGCAGCAGGTTCCATAGTGGCATATGCCTTAAAAATAACCGACATTGATCCCATAAAATATAATTTGCTTTTCGAACGGTTCTTGAATCCGGAAAGAATTACGATGCCCGATATAGATGTGGATTTCTGCTTCGAAAGAAGGCAGGAAGTTATTGATTATGTCACCAGGAAATACGGCAAGGATAAAGTGGTGCAGATAGTAACCTTCGGTACCATGGCGGCAAGGGCCGTAATCAGGGATGTGGGAAGAGCTCTGGATATGCCTTATTCCCAAGTGGACACAGTCGCGAAAATGATACCGAACGAGATCGGAATTACGATAGAAAAAGCCCTGAAAATTAATCCGGATTTAAGCAAGCTTTATGAAACGGATCCGGATATCAAGAAACTTATAGATATGTCAAAAAGGCTCGAAGGTTTGCCGAGACATACATCCATGCATGCGGCGGGTGTAGTTATAAGTAAGGACAGTATTGTGGAATATGTTCCTTTGTCCCGTTCGTCCGACGATACCATAACCACCCAGTTTACCATGGTGACTTTGGAAGAGCTGGGTTTGCTTAAAATGGACTTTTTGGGTTTAAGAACCCTTACCGTAATTCAGAATGCCGTAAATCTCATAAACAAAAATAAGAGTGAAGGCGAGAAACTAAATCTGAACAAGATAGATTACAATGACAGCGATGTTTATGAAATGATCGGTGCCGGTAAAACCGAGGGAGTCTTCCAGCTGGAGAGCACGGGAATGAGAAACTTTATGAAAGAATTAAAGCCATGCAATCTGGAAGACATTATAGCAGGTATTGCCCTGTTCAGACCGGGGCCCATGGATTTCATACCCAGGTATATTCAAGGGAAAAATCATCCGGAATCCATCAGTTATGAGTGCCCGCAGCTTAAGCCTATTCTGGCGCCTACTTACGGCTGCATAGTTTATCAGGAACAGGTCATGCAGATTGTAAGAAGTTTGGCAGGATACAGCTACGGCAGAAGCGATCTTGTCCGCAGAGCCATGGCAAAAAAGAAAGAAGCCGTAATGATAAAAGAAAGGCAGACATTCATATACGGCGACGAGAAAGAGGGCATTCCGGGTTGTTTAAAGAACGGAATACCGGAAGATATCGCCAACCATATATTTGATGAAATGCTGGATTTTGCAAAGTATGCCTTCAATAAATCCCACGCCGCGGCCTACGCAATCGTATCCTATCAGACGGCTTATCTGAAATATCATTATCCCGTGGAGTTCATGGCGGCGTTAATGACGTCTGTAATCGATAATCCGGGTAAGGTTGCACAGTATATTTACAGCTGCAGGCAGATGAATATACCGATACTTCCTCCCGATATCAATACCGGGGATGTGGTTTTTACGGTACAGGACGGAGCTATCAGGTATGCCCTGTCTGCCATAAAAGGAATAGGCAAGCCCGTCATAGAGGCTTTGGTTGCCGAAAGAGAAGCCAACGGCCCTTTCACCAGCCTCGGTGATTTCGCCGGCAGGCTGTCGGGAAAAGAAGTCAATAAGAGGACCGTCGAAAGTTTTATAAAAGCCGGAGCATTCAGCACTATCCATAATAACAGGCGTCAGCTTATGATGTGCTATGTTCAGATTCTTGATCAGGTAGCCGAAGAGAAAAAGAAAAGTTTAACGGGTCAGATGAGCCTGTTTGATTTTGCAGAGGAGAATGACCGGAAAGAGTATGAATTTAATTATCCCGATGTGGAAGAATATTCAAAAGAAGAATTGCTGGCATTGGAAAAAGAAGTGCTGGGAATTTATATAAGCGGGCATCCGCTTGATGACTATAAAGAAAAAATAAATAAAAATGTTACCGGGTATTCATATGATTTCGTTTTGGACGAAGAAACCGGCAAACCCAGGGTCGAAGACGGAAGCCTGCAGGTTATAGGGGGAATGATAACCTCCAAAACCGTTAAAACTACCAGAAATAACGGAATTATGGCATTCATAACACTGGAGGATTTGTTCGGTTCAGTTGAGGTTATCGTATTTCCGAAAGATTTTGAAAAGTATAAGACAATTCTTGAGATAGACAATAAAGTGTTTATTCGCGGAAAAGCGACCGTAGAAGAAGACAAGGATGCAAAACTGATTTGTCAGGAGATCATTCCTTTTGATGCGGTCCCCAGAGAGATTTGGATCCGTTTTCCCGATTTTTCGGGATATTTGACATTTGAAAAAGAATTGTATAAACTTTTGGAGGAATATGAAGGCAACGATTCCGTGGTTGTATATTGTGAAAAGGAAAAAGCTATGAAACGGTTCCCCAAAAACATGAATGTCAAGGCGGATTCCGAGCTTATAACAAAGCTTCAGCAAATTTTTTCAGAAAAAAATATAAGAGTAGTCGAAAAATGTCTTGATTCGATCAAATAAATAAATTAGAATACAATATAATTTTATTGTTAAACAATATATATTGGAATGGAGTGGAGGATGTTTATGGAAAATAAGATAAAAACTATCGGAGTCCTTACTAGCGGAGGAGATGCTCCCGGTATGAATGCCGCAATTCGTGCGGTGGTAAGGACGGCATTGTCGGCCGGAGTAAAGGTCAAAGGAATAAGAAGAGGATATGCTGGATTGCTGGAAGAAGACATTTATGATATGGATTCAAAAAGCGTATCCGATATTATTCAGAGAGGCGGAACAATTTTATTTACGGCCCGCTGCCCGGAATTTATGAAACCGGAATATCAGGACAAAGGCGCTGAAATTTGTAAAAAGCATGGAATAGACGGTCTTGTTGTAATAGGCGGTGACGGTTCGTTCCGCGGAGCGAGAGACCTGTCTAAAAGAGGTGTAAATACGGTTTGTGTTCCCGGTACTATCGATCTTGACATTGCATGCACCGATTATACAATCGGTTTTGATACAGCGGTTAATACCGCCATGCAGACTATTGACAAAGTCAGGGATACATCCACTTCCCATGAAAGATGCAGCATAATTGAAGTTATGGGAAGAAAAGCGGGTTACATTGCCCTTTGGTGCGGCATAGCAAACGGAGCCGAAGATATTCTTATAGTTGAGCGCTATGATCATAATGAACAGGAAATCATAGAAAAAATTAAGAGCAGAAGAAAGACAGGCAAAAAACACTATATCATTATTAATGCTGAAGGGGTCGGAGATTCCTACGGCATGGCTGAAAGAATTGAAAAGGCTACCGGAATGGAGACCAGAGCCACTATCATAGGCCATGCCCAAAGAGGAGGAAGCCCTACCGTAAGGGACCGTGTATATGCTTCCATAATGGGATCCAAGGCGGTGGATTTGCTGCTTTCGGGAGCCACCAACCGGGTTGTTGCATACAAGGACGATAAATTTGTAGATTTCGATATAGATGAAGCATTGGCCATGACCAAGGACATAGACCAGTATATGTATGATATGGCAAAGAAACTGTCAGGAAATTATATAACGGCTTAACTTTCGGGAGAATTTCGGTAAATGGACAAGAAAACAAAAAAGTTTTTGTCTTACTACAGACCATACATCGGGTTATTTATAGCGGATATGTTCTTTTCCTTTTTGGCGTCGCTCATATCGCTTGTATACCCGATGATTGTACGGTATATTACCAACGATATTCTGTTAAATCATGATATATCGGAGGCTGCGCCGATTATTGTAAAACTGCTGTTTGTAATGCTGGGCCTGGCCGTTATCGAATATATCAGTACATTTTTTACTTCATATCAGGGCCATATGATGGGTGCAAAAATCGAATATGACATGCGGAATGAGATTTTTGAACACTATCAGAAGCTTTCATTTAAATTTTATGACGAGCAGAAGATCGGCCAGCTTATGAGCAGGATAACCAATGATTTGTTTGATGTTACGGAGCTGTGCCATCACGGGCCTGAGGATATAATTATATCCACAATTAAAGTTGTAGGGGCGTTCATCATCCTTATACGCATTAATCTTCCCCTGACACTGATAGTGTTTGCTTTTCTTCCTGTAATGTTTATTTTTGCATTGTCAATGAGGGGAAGAATGCAAAGGGCTTTCAGAAAAAACAGGGAAAAAATTGCGGATATAAACGCCCGGATTGAGGATAACCTGTCCGGTATAAGGGTCGTTAAATCCTTTGCCAACGAACCGGTTGAAATGGATAAGTTCAGGGAAGGGAACCTGCAGTTTGTCGACAGCAAAAGAAACAGCTACAGGGAAATGGGCAGGTTCCATTCAGGCCTGACATTATTTACGGCATTGATTAACATAGCGGTAATAGCCGGAGGCGGATTATTCATAACCTACGATCTTATCAATGTCGGAGATTTGCTGACTTTCCTTTTGTATATCAATTTGCTGGTGGACCCCGTAAAGAAACTTATCAACTTCACCGAACAGTTTCAGAACGGCATGTCGGGTTTCAGCCGCTTCTATGAAATAATGGAAGTGGAACCGGATATAGTGGACAGGCCAGAAGCTGTTGAACTTAAGAATGTCAGGGGAGAAATCGAATTTAAGAACGTATCGTTCAAGTATAACGAGGAAGCCGGCGACGTATTCCGGAACATCAATCTGAAAATCGAAGCCGGGGAATATATTGCGCTCGTGGGTTCCTCCGGTGTGGGAAAGACTACGATGTGCAGCCTTATACCCAGGTTTTATGAAGTTTCGGACGGAGTCATAACCATAGACGGAATCGATATCAAAGATATAAAACTGAAATCCCTCCGTAAAAATATAGGAATAGTTCAGCAGGATGTTTATCTGTTTGCCGGCACCGTAATGGACAATATCCGGTACGGCAAACCCGATGCCACGGATGAAGAAGTAATTGAGGCCGCAAAAAATGCCAATGCCCATGATTTTATTATGGAGCTTCCGGACGGTTATAACACCTATATCGGCCAAAGAGGTGTCAAATTATCGGGTGGCCAGAAGCAAAGGCTCAGCATAGCCAGGGTTTTCCTGAAAAACCCTCCGATTTTAATATTCGATGAAGCGACTTCATCCCTGGATAACGAAAGCGAAAAGGTTGTTCAGGAATCCCTTGAAAGATTGGCCAAAAACCGTACAACCATAGTGATTGCCCATAGACTTTCGACCATAAAAAATGCAAAGCGGATTATCGTACTTACCGAGGACGGAATAAAAGAAACCGGAACCCATGAGGACTTGCTGGCAATGAACGGCATTTATGCCGGGCTGTACCGGCTGGCTTACGGTGAGCAAAAAATATAAAAAGTATGGGAAAACAGGCTGTGATTTAAGTAGTCATAAGCGGACATGTTTGTCCGGTATGACACGGGGTCACAGCCTTTGCGCTTGTATCGGGCGTTTAAAACGGCCTACAGGCCTTCGGCTTGGAAAATATGCTCAGTTAAATATTTTGGAACTAAACCGGGCTTTTTCGCGTCTAATATTCGGAAAGGGAAAGATGACTATGTTTGCATCCAAATAGGCATTTACATTAGTTGGCTGTACATGTATACTATAGTTAACGTAAATTTTGGGACCGGTTTGATTAGTATAGTATAGTATAGGGGGATTGTTTGGATGCAAAAGGATATTCAAAGCGACGGCTCGTGGCAGTCATCTGCCCATGAGTCCGTATATGATATGGAAGCCCTAATCAGAGAATATGGTAATGATGTTCTCCGAACGGCATATATATATGTCAAAGATCTACATGCCGCCGAGGATATATTTCAGGAAGTATTTATTAAGGTTTATAAAAATTTATCCACTTTTGAAGGCAATTCAAGCATAAAAACATGGATAATCCGGATTACTATAAATACATGCAAAGACTATTTGAAAAGCGCTTATAAAAGAAAGGTAATTCCCATGACGGAATACCGGGAGGATGCAAATTTAGGCGCATCTGAATATGATGAAGTTGAGAAACGGGATACAAACCATCTGATCAAGGAAACGGTCCTTTCCCTGCCTGCTAAATACAGAGATGTGGTACTGTGTGTCTATTTCAATGATATGACCATAGCGGAAGCCGCAAAAACTTTAAATATTGCGGAAGGAACTGCAAAAAGCAGACTTTCGAGAGCAAGGCAGAAGTTAAAAGATATTTTGGAAGGGAGGATATCAGATGAGTTTTGATCGAGATAATAGAGATAAACTAGAAATAGATGATTTGAATATAAAACACATTCTGAACAATTCCCTGGAGAATGAGGGGATAAGTGTTTCCGAGGATTTAATAAGCAGGACTTTGGAAGCAATTAAGAAGCAGCAAGCGGATGATTCAACCGATAAGGGAAAAGATGAGAAAATAAAGCCCGTTTCTCTGTTAAGAAAAACAAGAATATGGATTTCGGCTGCGGCCGCGGTCTTGTTGCTTCTTATCGGTATGAATGCAATACGGTTTCTGTCACCCGAAAAAAAGGCGGATCAGGAGTTTTCAAAATCAGATAATATGGAGAACGGTGAAGAAAACGCATATTCCATGCTTACGGAAAAAGACGGGAAAACTACCGAAGCCGGAACCGGTGATGAACTGATGAAAAGCGCAGGAGAAGCCACGGCACAAAGCGAAGCATTCTCGGAAGATGCAAATGATGCGAATACCGAAGAAAAAACCACAGAGATTTATGCGGACGCCACCGGTGAAGATGATTCCGATACGAACCTTATGATGGGGATTTCATCAGTCCTTAATGTGGATGAAGTTGAATTTTCGGAAATTGCCGGTATGGAGCCTGCCGATATAAAATCGGTTGAAATTACGGCAATGAATGGCAACAGGACAATTACCTTAACCGAAAAGGAGCAGGTGGAAAAGTTCTGTTCAATAATGGGTAACCATTCTTTTGTTCGGGAAACGGAAGGTAAGTCCGATGAACAGTTTTTGATTGAAATTTTCGGGAAAGAAAAAGAAAGCAGGCTGATAATCGGTTCAAATTCCGTTGATGTTGAAACGGTTGATAAGGATATGGTTTCCCACAGCATATACAGTGCGGTCGACCAGAGCAGGCTTATGGAAGATCTGAATCAATTTTTGCAGCAATAAGTTATTAAGTCTGATTTTAAAATATGAGGAGGCTGTTCGAAAATGGAATATTACCGTTTTGAACAGCCTCCGGCAAAGTTATAATGAAAGCTATCATTAAACAGGTTTCGGCCTGTTTTTATAATTAAATTAAATTTGCAACAGTTGCCGTATAATTATTCGGCTGTTGCGGAATTTTGATCAGCCGCTGCGGTATTTTCACCGGCCTCTTCAGGTTTTGCGTCTGCGGCTTCGTGATCCATTTGTATAGTCACATACTCTCTGCCGTTATTCCCGGGGGTATTGTCATCGGTGTCGCTATCTTCTAAATCGTCAAAATCATCATCAAATTCATCGAAATCGTCTGTATCGTTTTTAATAAAGTTCTTATAGACGTAATAAGCACCTGCTGCAAATGCAGCCGCTGAAAGGGTTCCTAATATAAACTTGCCTATTTTTTTCATGTGCTAAACCATCCTTTCATTTATATTTATAATTATATACTATTCTATCATTATAATTCTGATATGAAAAAAAAGAAAGTAGAAAATAATTTATTTACCAGTATTATGAATCTCCCGGCTTAAATGGGAGACTTGCTTTGAATAACCGTTTATGCAACTATTGTATTATTATTTATATCTTTACTTTTAACCTCAAATATCATATTATATGATCATGCTAATAAAAAGGAGATTAATTATGGTACAGTTACATGAATGGATTAAACTGATTATAGTACAATTGCATGAATGGCTTGATCTGTTATGTGAAGCTGCCGTATGGATGTTTGAATTTGTCGGAGTGATTATTTTAATTCGGACACTCATTGGCGGTGTTTATAACTCAATAAAGAAGAATCCCTATACAAGACTTGAACTGGCAAAAGGAATGGCGCTGGGGCTTGAATTCAAAATGGGCGGAGAGATTTTAAGAACTGTCGGCGTCACCCGCTGGTCGGAAATCCTGATGGTGGCCGGAATTATCTTTCTGAGAGCCGCATTGACATTTCTCATTCATTGGGAAATAAAAGCCGAAGAAAAAGAATGCGAGACATTGTCTAAAAAGGACCATACGGAAGAAAAAAGCAGAAATTAAGATATTCCGATAATCCCGATAATACAGATAATTACAAGGATGTTATATATAATTGTAATTGCAAGGATGTAATATAAGGGCTGAAAGATATATCGCAAATTAAAATAAATAAATAAATAAATACTGATAATGCAACATGAAACAATTTTTTGACAGAAAGTTACTGCTGTGATAGCATAAAAGTAGTAATAAATAGAAACTGCGTAAAAGAAAAATGGGAGGAATCAGGTATGAGGAACAATCCGGGCAAAAAGGCCGCCTTAATTTTTACACTGGTATTGCTGCTTACACCTTTGTTTTGGATTCAATGTATGTCGGAGGCTATGGCTGCAACGCCGTCATTTAAGGAAAAAGAGGTTGAAATTATTGGCGTAGGTGAAACATATCAGCTGGATATAGTGAATAAAGTGGATGGCAGTAAATATAAATGGTCTTCCTCAAATACCAAAGTGGCCAGGGTTTCCAGTAAAGGCCTGGTGACTTCGGCAGGCAAAGGTTCGGCTACCATAAGATGCGTTATTACCTATCCCAATAAAAAGACCAAGACTCTTAAATGCAAGGTTACAGTTACGGTTCCGGCAACAAAGATTGTGATAAATAACGCCAATGATGAATATAACAAACCGCATGTCATGAAAGTCGGAGAAACCTATAATTTCAACAGGGATATCTTTCCTTCCAATTCGTCATATAAGACATACTGGTATGTCAGTGATGTCGGCGGAAGCGAACCCGAATGTATTAAGGTGAACAGCTCCAACGGCATAGTTGAGGCAGTTAAGCCCGGTTATGCGGTTTTAACAGCTGCAGCCGTAAAAACCGCTTCGTATGAGGAAGCACTGAACAGTAAAATAAACGATGCTGTAATCATACAGATTGTGGAGCCTACGGCATCGGTTACAAATGCAGAAATCACGGACAGTACGCAGTTGAAAGTAGTCTTTGACAGCCCTATCGATGCCAGTACGGTTATCGGTTCGAATAACGCTTTGCTTGACAGTATCGTAATAACACTTAATAAAAATGCAAAGGGAGTCAGCGCTTCGGATCCGGGTAATCTGACAGCGAGTCTTTCTGAAGACAAAAAGACGCTTATAATTACGGCTTCAAATCGGTTTGAAGGAGAGTACGTCATCAGTTTTACAAATAAAATTAAGACTACCGACGGTATCGCATTGAATGGGGATTATAAACTTATAAAATATACGGATACCATACCTCCGGCCATTAAAAGCTGCACACTGGATGATACAGGCTTTATAATGACAATAGAATTTACCGAGCCTGTCGATTTTACCGATCTTAGGGTATCCAATGCTACGGTAGTTGCCGTATTGCCAGGCTCATCCACTACCACAACAACGATGCCCACATATACGATGGATCCGACTACGGCTCTTATACTGAATAACAGGAGCAATTACATACCGAGTGAAGACAAGAGATCCTTAACCATAGACTTGTCCAAGATAGCTTCTACTGACTATAACAAGATATTCAGTGTGGCAATATCGGGTATTAAGGATTTAACGGGTAATGCACCGGCAAATTCATACCTTGTGGCTAATTTGCGTACAGATACTTCAACAAAACCTCAGGCAAAACTGATAAATGTAGTAAGAACCGGTTATTACACACTGACGGCCACATTCGACCGCGCAATTTTGACAGGAGGTTATGCGACAATCCAGAACGGTTCGTCATATATGGTGGGAGTTGTCGACTCCAAGAACCCTAAGAGAGTCAATTATACCATGAATGATTCCGATGCTTTAAAGACCGGAACTCAGACCGTTATAATAACCGGATGGAATTCTTACAATGTCGATCCGAAAGATACGGCATCTTATCAACAGCATACAAGAAGCGTGAACTTTACCGTAGATCAGACCAATCCGGTATTGCTGAAAGAAGAATATGACGCCAAGACCAGTACCCTGACTCTCACATACAATAAAGAAGTTACCTTAAGCTTCAATACCGGTTCTTTCGTGGCAAGGCTGGTAACGGTAAATGATGAAATAAGATCGAATATTATTACGTATACGATGCTGAATTCCGACGATGCCAAAGTAATTAAATTAAAGTTAACCAATATGACATATTATGGATACTATACCTTTACCTTGGATAAGAATTTTGTAGTGGATAACTTTAAGAACGGCAGTCTGGAAAGGACAATAACCGTAAACAATATCGAGGGAGTTGACATGGAGCTTCCCGGACCTTACCGTATAACCCAGTCCACCACCAATTTGAACCTGATATACCTTGATTTCGCCAATATGCTTGATGCGGCTTCGGCACAGAATGTAAGCAATTATTCAATCCCCGGTGTAACGATATTAAGTGCCAAACTGGAGAAGAACACCAAGGATGAAGGAGCTACGGTTGTACTTACTGTTGCCGACGGTTCCATAGATATTTCGATTGAAAGACCCATAAGGATAAGCGGTGTAAAGAGTTACAGCGGATTGTACGGACCGATATCTGACTATTCCGCAACCGTTTACCTGAAGGAAAATAAGAAGCCGTATTATGTATCGACAATATATGATAAAAACTATCCCAGCGAAGTACGGCTCAGGTTCAGTGAACAGATTACCGGAACCATGTCTGTCAGGGTTGTGAACCAGTCAGGGACATATTATTACGAAATCGGCAACACGGTTACCGTATCGGGAACGGATGTTATAATCACCTTAAGCGGTGCGCCGAAAAGAAATGCTCTGCTGAGAATTGAAATTCTCGAAAATAATATTAGAGATTTAAGCGGCAACGAAACCGCACCTATGAATACCCAGTATTATGTCGTCGCTCAATACTAGGAGTAATCTTAAGTAAATTATAAGGTATAGAAATATGGGATATACGGATATGGCTTTAAGATATGAGTCAGGCGAAAGTCGTAATCCGTATATTCCTTTTTATATACAGAGTGATTTTTCGAATTCCGGTATAATTGTGATTTAATGCTCTTTATAAAGAGAAAATTTCATTGTCTGATAACATTAATAAATGCTTCGGATATAACCGCAAAGCAACATTGAAATAACACAGGCTGTGATTTGCACGATGGACGGACATATATATGTCCTGTTTTTTCGTTCATATCACAGCCTTTATATTTGTACCGGTGTTGTGTTTATATCCGTATCATTTATACAAATTTAGTAAACAATTCGACAGCCTTTATCAGTTTTTAACCGAAAATCTGCGGGAGAAGATGTCGCTTTCTTCCAATAAGCTTTCCACGGTTTCGAAACCCAGGCGTTTCAAAAGTTCTATAACATACGGATTGTCGATAGGTGTGGGATATGTGGCCTGTTTTCCGTATTCTTCGACGTTTTTTCTGCCTTCTTCACGGGGGATAATGGCTTTGGGGCCTCCGACACATCCCCCTTCGCAGCCCATTCCTTCATAGAAATTGGCCGTTGTTTTTCCGGCAAGTATATCGTTGATCAAAGCCCGGCAGCCTTTGACTCCGTCGGCCTGCTGGGTTCTGATGGTAATATGCCGGTTGGGATTTATCCTATCCAAAGTTAGTTTTACCGCTTCGCTGACACCGCCGGTATGGGCATATATTCTGCCGGCCCTCGAAGAATGATCCTTTTCGCTTTCTTCCATTTCGGCAGGGTTAATATTCATGATATTGAATATATCCTGAACTTCCTGGAAAGTCAGGACATAATCTATGGCATCGGCAATATCTTTATCCCTTGCTTCCGCCTTTTTTGCCAGACAGGGCCCTATAAATACGGTAAGAGCATCGGGATGAAGGGCTTTTACCGTCCGGCCGCTGGCAATCATCGGAGATACGGCCGGCGGTACATGGGGAATCAGTTCGCTGTATATGTTTTTTATCAGGGTAATCCAGACGGGGCAGCAGCAGCTGGTAAGCTGAAAATCCTTCTCCGTCTGAATGTTCTTGTCAAATTCCAGGGCTTCCTTTAAGGTTAATATATCCGCGAACAGAGCCACTTCCAGCATCCCGTCGAAACCTATTTTTTTAAAAGCAGTTCTCAGTTTTCCCGGAGTAACTTCCTGCGAAAACTGGCCCAAAAATGCCGGAGCTATTAATGCATAAACCAGTCCTTTGTGGGAACGGATGGCCCGCAGCACGGATATTACGTCCTTGCTGGACGTTAATTTTTGGGAACGGCATTCCTGTATGCAATATGCACATCCGGAACAGGCTTCTTCGTCTATGTGCATTTCGCCGCCTTCGTCAGGATGTATGGCATGAAAAGGGCATACCTTTACACATTTCCTCTCGTTTTCCGGGCAGTCACAGTTTCCCTTATGCCATACAACCGGGTATTTTTTGGGATAAAGCAGACAGTCAAGCTGACTGGCGTCAAAAGGGTCAAGGGAATTTAGATATTCTTCGTCACGATTTTCAACGGTTGCTTTAAGCAATTCATTATATAGGTCGTCAAAGCGTTTCATTTGAATACACCTCTGGGTTTTGTATAATTGTATTATTTGCAAATCATCCTTTAATATTCAGATCTGTTCTTTACTGGAATAGGTATTTGGCTTATAATTGGTTTGAGATAATTATATCATATGGTGAATATAAACCGCAATAAAGGAAAATCTAATAAAAAAGTGTATGGAGAAGAAAATTGAACGCAAAAAGTAAAAGACAAATAATCATAATCGGACGGATTATGTTTTATATATACATTATAATGTTGTCATATTTTTTGTTTTTCAGTGAACGGTACGGCAGGGATCTGGTAACCGAAGAGTATAATCTTAAGCTGTTTAAGGAAATAAAGCGTTTTATAAAGTATAGGAAATATATAGGTTTGGAGGGTTTTGTGGTGAATATCGTGGGCAATATATTGGCCTTTTCGCCGTTCGGTTTTTTCCTGCCGCTCCTTAACAAATCATACCGCAAGTTCTATGTCATTGCCTTCTTAAGTATTTTATTCAGCCTGATTATTGAAACCTCCCAGTTTTTATTGAAAGTGGGGGTATTTGACGTAGACGATATTTTGATGAATTCGGTCGGTGGAATTTTGGGATATCTGGCATTTTGCATTTCTTATGCCGTATATAAGAGAATTTATGCCCGCAAGGCGCCTTGACGGCTGGAAGGGAGGTATAGTTATATTTAAATTTGTGAAAAAAAAAGAAACAATACAATTTTCAGGAAGAAGACATACACGTCTGGGGATTTTATCGGCGGTTATCGGAATAGTTAGCGTTATAGGGTTTATCATTGTCAGTATTGTCTCTGGCATAAACGGAGGCGGGGGAGGATTAATAATCGGCATAGCGGGAATTTTATTGTTCGCCTTGTCTCTGTTGGGATTTATCATGTCATATAAGGCTTTAAAGCAAAAGGATATTTTTTACCGGTTTCCAATGACAGGCCTAGTTGTTAACGGCATTATGATGATTGTATATGTGATTTTATATGTTATGGGTATTGGCGTATAAATAATATAAATAATATATTTAAATAAAATAATTAAGAAATAAAGTAATGTGACAGTTTTAAATAAAGTAAAGAAAGATAAATTACATAGATGGGAGAGCGGTTTTATGATATTTTCGGATGAAGAAATGAAGGAAATTAAAGAAAGATATGATATGGCCATGGAACGTATCCGTGAGATTAAAGAGGAAAATGAGGTAAGGGAACCTCTCAGGGATTATTTTCATAAGGTATCCGATTTTCTGATTTTGGTTGACAATGTCGCCGGTATGATTAATGACGGCTCGTATAACAGGCTTTCTTTGAATGAACTTAAGACATTGAACAAATCCTTATATGAAGACATTGAAGGGGACAATTATCTGACAAGCTATGCCAATCCCGCATATGCCTGCAACAAGCTGGGGAGGAAATACGGCAAATTATTATCCTTTTTATATACAGAACTTCGCGGTGCGATCATTTTGGCTTTTGAGAAAAAGCTTTACCTGCATACCGTATATTTGGAGCTTTTTATCCAGATTTACGGACTGGCAAGGTGGGAGGACGAATATACACCGAAGGATATTAAAAGGGCGATCTATGACTTTATGTATGACTATTGCGATGATCTGATATACTGCCAGACATCGGAAACGGCGGACCCGAACATTTCTTTTGCAAAGGATATCATATTAAAATCCGATCTGAACGATCTGAGATATCTATACCGGTACGGAGACTATATTTCAGAGAATGATATAAAAACTGCGGAATTCATCAATACACTTACCGACGGACAGATAAAATCCATGGCAGATACATTTACCTCAGGTTTTGAAAGAGGGTTTGAAATTTACAGGCTGGATCTCAGCAAGAAATCCTATGTCAATATAAGATACCGCATAGGTTTTGAGCGGGTGGTCCGGAAGGCCATAGAGAATTTCAGACAAATGGGTCTGGAACCTATTATATACCGGGCAGGATACCTGGCTTTAAATAAAAGACAGCATCTGAAGATCGGCTACTATGCCACATCTCCCAACAGGCAATATGATTACGACCACCGTTTTGATATCGGTCTCTTTTTGGACGCGGCTTTTGTAAGAAGAAGGCTGGATGCGAAAAAAGACGCTTTGGAAAAGTTAAAAAATTATACGGTGAATTATGCGGGACCGGCCGTAATTGAGGTATTCGGTGAGGAACTGTTTTCGCCGGAGGATAAGCCGGAGGCTGTTAAATTAAATAAGAGGCAGCAAAAGCTTATAACACAGTATTACAATAACGAAAGGTTACTGAATAAGGAATATTTTAAGTTAGACGAAACGTCCTTTACAATAATATCCTATCCGATTCCGGAGATCGGAGAGGATTTCGAAGCTATATTTGCCGAAACCGTCAAGGTAAATACTTTGGATAATGAGGTCTATAAAAGGATTCAGCAGCGGATAATCGATGTACTGGATAAAGGTGAATACGTAAGAATTATCGGAAAAGGCAAGAACCGGACCGACATGAAGGTAAAGCTTCATCCTCTTAAAAATCCTGAAAAAGAAACAAATTTTGAAAACTGTGTTGCGGACGTAAATATTCCTGCCGGGGAGGTGTTTACATCCCCTATGCTTGAGGGTACCGAAGGAATATTGCATGTTCCTCTTGTATATCTTAATGATCTGGCCTATAAGGAATTGGAATTGGTATTTAAGGACGGCCGTATTGCGGAATATTCCTGCAAAAATTTTGAGGATGAAGAAAAAAACAAGAGCTTTATAAAAGAAAACCTGATGTTTAACCATGACACCCTGCCCCTGGGCGAATTCGCCATAGGCACAAACACAACGGCGTATATGATGGGCAAAAAATACGACATTGCGTCAAAGCTTCCCATCCTGATAGCTGAAAAAACCGGTCCTCATTTTGCGGTGGGGGATACCTGCTATTCAATGCAGGAAGAACTGAAAATATATAATCCTGACGGCAAAGAAATCATTGCCAGGGAAAATGAGATAAGCGCACTCAGAAAAACAGAGCCCGAAAAGGCATATTTTAACTGTCATACCGATATTACCCTGCCTTATGATGAAATTCAGGAAATATCTGCAGTTCTTTATGACGGGACATCAATACCGATTATAAAAGATTCGCGCTTTGTACTGGAAGGAACCGAACTTTTAAATGAAGCATTCGATATAGATTAGCCGGAACATTTTTAAAATATCTTTTAAGGAGGATGTCGTGTTAAAGATAGTAAACTTTTCAAAAAGTTACAAAGGAGGAAAAAGGGCTGTCGACGGATTGAATCTGGAAGTGGAAAGCGGTGATATTTTCGGATTTATAGGCCATAACGGTGCGGGCAAGACTACGACTATCCGTGCGATTGCCGGCGTCCTTGATTTTGAAGAGGGGGACATACTTATAGACGGAGTTTCCATCAAGAAAGATCCTGTAAGCTGTAAAAAGATAACCGCTTATATACCGGACAATCCCGACTTGTACGAGCATCTGACCGGCATCGCTTACCTGAATTTTATAGGGGATATTTATGAAATCGGCAAGGCCGAGAGAAAGCAGGCAATTGAAAAGTATGCGGATGCATTCGAGCTTACTGCCGATTTGGGAGACAGAATATCGTCATATTCCCACGGTATGAAACAAAAACTGGCGATTATATCGGCACTGATACATAAACCAAAACTTTTGGTGCTGGACGAACCCTTCGTAGGACTTGATCCTAAAGCTGCCCATACTTTAAAAACCATTATGGCGGAAATGTGCAGAAACGGCGGTGCCATATTTTTTTCCACCCATGTACTGGAGGTGGCCGAAAAGCTCTGCAATAAAGTCGGTATCATAAAAAACGGAAGACTTGTAGCTTATGGCCTTACACAGCAGGTCACGGGCGATTCAAGTCTTGAAGACGTGTTTATGGAGCTTATTGATACGGACGGTTCCAAGAAAGGTACGGTGCAAGCATGAAGAAAGTTTTGCGTTTGGTAAGTGTTCAGATTTGGGCAATGCTGGCGGGAATGGTATCTGTCGGTGATTACAAAAAGAAAAAGACGAAAGCTTTGTTCTCCGGTTTTATTGCTTTTACCGTAATTATAATTGCCGCATCCTTTGCATATGCTTATCTTACTGGAAGCGGCCTTATGGCATTTAACAGTGTGGAGATTTTACCTTCCATGTTTATGTCCGTAACGAGCATTGTAGTGTTATTTACCACAATATATAAGGTAAAGGGAACCGTTTTCGGATTTAAGGATTATGATTTGGTCATGTCCATGCCCGTAAGTAACGGCAAAATCGTAGCCAGCAGGCTTTTGCTGTTATATTTCATAAACCTGTACTTTGTTCTTATAATAATGTTGCCAATGGCGGCGGCCTACGGAATGCTGGCCCGTCCGGGATTTATATTTTATTTGTTCAGTATTTTGACGGTTTTTTTCATACCCCTAATTCCGATTATTATTGCGTCGTTACTGGGCACGGTGTTTGCTTTTATATCCGGCCGCCTCAGATACAGCAACATCTTATATATAGTTCTTATCTTTGCGGTGCTTGTTACATGGATTATCATTCCTGGCTTTTTAGGAGATTCTGAGGAAGCCATGGTTGAAATAAGTAAAGTTATATCAGGAAGGATAGACAAAATATATCCGATGGCCACACTGTATTCCAGGGCGGTTACGCAAGGGAATGTTTTGGCACTGGTAATTTTTCTTACCGTTTCCGTACTTGCTTTTTTGGTTTATTCATGGGTTGTAGGAAAAGTATTTATAAAGATTAATACTGAAATAATGACGGGAAGGCATAAGGCCGATTACAGGATGGGGGAGCTGAAAAGTTCGTCCCCTCTTATGGCATTATACAAAAGAGAGTTCAAAAGGTATTTTGCTTCCCCAGTCTATGTGCTTAATACAGGCTTTGGTATGGTAATCCTGCTGCTTTTTGCCATAGCCATGCCGTTCATTGACCTTGACAGGATGCTGGGAGATATGCAGATTACAGGGACAATCGGGAAGTATTTACCGCCAATAATCATGTTTTGTATGGGAACATCCTGTACGACCATGGCTTCCGTTTCCATAGAGGGTAAAAATCTGTGGATTGTAAAAAGTTTGCCGGTACCGGCATCTACGGTGTTTGCTTCTAAAATATTGGTTAACCTGTCGGTTCTGTCACCGGCGGTTTTGGCATCAGTACTTATGGGGATTATATTAAAGATTCCCTTCATTAACGGACTTTTAACCGTATTTACCGTCATTTCTTTTGCTCTTTTTATATCTGCCTTTGGTCTGGCTGTCAACTTAAGTTTTCCAAATCTGACATGGTCTAACGAGACGGTCATAGTAAAGCAAAGCGCCGCATCATCTATTACAGTTTTATCCTGTACCTGTATCAGTGGCCTGCAACTCGGATTAACGACAGTTATAAGAAATTTCCGTTTAAGTATTTTTATTTCCCTGTGCCTGATATGGCTTCTTAATGTATTATTGTATAAAAGACTTGCCGGAAAAGGAGCAAGACAGTTTGAAGAATTATAGTGGCATTACAGCTATAAAAAATACTAATATATAAAGCGGTATTATAAGGATGGCTAATAAAAAGCATAAGAATAATTCTGCTGAAAGATTACCTCATGTATGCTAGAATGGTGGCAGAAAGACAAGTATGGCTGTGCTTAAAGCATAGGAGGTAATCATGGATTATAAACAGGCGGGTGTAAATATCGAAGCCGGATATAAAGCAGTGGAGTTAATGAAAGAACATATAAACAGAACCCTGCGCGAGGAAGTATTGACCGATATCGGCGGATTTTCGGGGGCTTTTTCGCTGAAGCCGTTCATGAATATGGAACATCCCGTTCTGGTTTCGGGAACCGACGGGGTGGGAACAAAATTAAAAATTGCGTTTATCCTGGATAAGCATGATACAGTAGGTATTGACTGTGTGGCCATGTGTGTCAATGACATTGCCTGCTGCGGAGCCGAGCCGTTGTTTTTCCTGGATTACATTGCCTGCGGAAAAAACAAGCCTTCAAAAATAGCGAATATAGTAAAGGGCGTGGCTGAAGGCTGCAGACAGGCAGGTGCCGCTTTGATAGGCGGAGAAACGGCTGAAATGCCGGGCTTTTATCCCGAAGACGAATATGATTTGGCCGGATTTGCCGTAGGAATTACAGATGAGAAGAATATGATAACCGGAAAAGATGTTAAAGAAAATGACGTGCTTATCGGAATCGCTTCCTCCGGTATCCACAGTAACGGTTATTCCCTGGTACGTCGGGTATTCAGAATGCAAAAGGAAGCCCTCAATACATATTATGAAGTTCTCGGAATGTCGCTCGGGGAAGCTTTGCTTGAGCCCACAAAAATCTATGTGGGTGTGTTGCGGGCTTTAAGAAACGGAGGCGTAAGTATAAAAGCCTGCAGCCATATAACCGGCGGAGGTTTTTATGAGAATATTCCGAGGATGCTTCCCGAAGGAGTGCGTGCTTTTGTCCGTAAAGACAGTTATGAAATCCCTCCTATTTTCAAAATGCTTAAAAGAGACGGCGATATCTCCGACGATGTAATGTATAATACCTTCAACATGGGTATAGGTATGGTTATTGCTGTGGATCCCGATAAGGCCGATAAAACGATCGAATTAATCAATAATGTCGGTGAGAAGGCATACATAATAGGAGAGGTCCGTAAAGGGTTAAGAGGTGTAAGCATATGTTAAAACTGGCGGTACTGGTATCGGGTGGCGGAACAAACCTTCAGGCTCTGATTGACAAAATAGAGCAGGGAAAACTTCCGAATGTATCTATTGAGATTGTTATAAGCAGTAACAGAAATGCTTATGCCCTGAAAAGGGCAATGGACCATAAAATACCCTGCGCAGTGATAGAAAAAAAGGATTATGATACTCAGGAAGAGTTTGATGAGGCATTATTCAGCCTGCTTTCCCAATATAGAATAGATTTGATAGTTTTGGCAGGATTTTTACTGATATTGCCCGTTAAAATTGTAAGACACTATAAAAACAGGATTATCAACATTCATCCTTCCTTAATTCCGTCCTTTTGTGGTAAGGGATATTATGGTCTTAAGGTTCATGAGGCCGCTCTTGCCCGCGGAGTAAAAATTACCGGGGCGACGGTTCATTTTGTGGATGAAGGTACGGATACCGGACCGATTATCCTTCAAAAAGCGGTGCCGGTGCTTGAGGGGGATACCCCTCAGAGCCTTCAAAGAAGGGTTATGGAACAGGCCGAATGGGAAATACTTCCCGAAGCGGTCAGGCTGTATTCGGAAGGAAGGCTGAAGATTGAAGGGAATATTGTAAGAGTGTCAGGCACCGTTAACGAATTGTAAACAAAATGTAAATAAATAATGAACAGTTTCCGATTACTTATATTTTTCAACGTTGCGGAGGTAAAGTCTATGAAAGTGCTGATAATCGGCGGAGGCGGCAGAGAGCATGCCATAACCTGGAAGGTATCCCAAAGTCCCAGGGTGGACAAGATTTACTGTGCGCCGGGTAACGCAGGAATAGGCGAATTAGCGGAATGTGTGGATATTCCAGTGACCGACCATGATGCTCTCGCCGAATTTGCCTTATCGGAAGGAATTGATTTGACCATAGTCGGACCGGACGATCCTTTGGCGGAAGGCGTGGTGGATGTTTTTGAAGCAAAGGGGCTTCGCATTTTCGGCCCGAGGAAAAATGCGGCAGTTATAGAAAGCTCAAAAGTGTTTGCAAAAAATCTTATGGTAAAATACAATATACCAACTGCGGCTTTTGAGACTTTTGATTCAGCCGGTGATGCCATGGCTTATCTTAAGGCATGCAAATATCCGGTTGTTTTAAAGGCGGACGGACTTGCATACGGCAAGGGCGTCTTAATCTGCAACGATTATGACGAGGCGGTTAAGGGCGTAAGGACGATAATGGAAGAGAAGAAGTTCGGTACAGCCGGAAACCGGCTGGTAATTGAGGAATACATGACGGGACCGGAAGTTTCTGTTCTGGTATTTTCTGACGGAACCCATATTGCACCTATGACCAGCGCCCAGGATCATAAGAGGATATTCGATAACGATAAAGGGCCCAATACCGGAGGCATGGGGACCTTGTCTCCGAGCCCGTTTTATACAGCCGTGATTGACGCTTACTGCAGAAAACACATATACCAGCCGGCTATAGATGCAATGAAAGCCGAAGGAAGGGAATTTGTGGGCGTATTGTTTGTAGGTCTTATGCTTACGCAGGACGGTCCCAGGGTACTTGAATTCAATGCCCGTTTCGGAGATCCTGAAGCCCAGGTGGTGCTTCCCAGACTAAAGAATGATTTGGTGGAAGTATGTGAAGCCTGTATTGACGGAAGGTTAAATGAAATAGAACTGTCTTTCGATGATAATGCCGCAGTGTGCGTTATTCTGGCATCGGAAGGATATCCGGAGAAATTTGAAAAAGGATATGAAATTCAGGGGCTTGAAAACCTGGAAGGCAGACAGGATTATGTGGTATTCCATGCGGCAACCAGAAAGGAGAACGGCAGGTTCCTTACAAACGGCGGAAGGGTTCTGGGTGTTACCGCCATAGGCAAAGACCTTAAGGAAGCGAGAAAAAAAGCATACGAAGGGGCAGATAAAATATATTTTAAAAACAAATATATGAGAAGAGATATCGGGAGAGTAATCGATAATTTATAAAATTCTGCGGTGTTGCAAGTCGTTTAAAAAATTTACGGCAAATCAGTCCGTATCATGCAGGCTAATCTTGCAAACCGGTACAAATATAGGCTGTGGTTTAAATGTCATGTTCCCTATATACAACGGGACATCCTATGACATTGTAAATCACAGCCTTTTTTGGCAAAGTGGTTATTTCTGAGTTACGGAAATATTTTTTGTATAATTTCAAAAATTATCCGTTTATAGAATCATACGACATGAAATGCAGCATGTGACAGGAAATACAGTAAATGCCACAGAAGTGACATATCTCTTTTTTATTCTTAAGAAAATTCCGGCGAAATCCATGTATAAACTTAGGTTTTGGACTGATTTCCCACTTTTACGAAAGATATTTGTTCACTTACGCTATTGAGCTTTATTTGACGGTTCCGCATACGAAACCGCAGGACGAAGTTTGCCGGCAGGGCCGGTTAGGCCGGGCGTAATGACATGACGGCAATATCATTTTTTGAAAGCAAATATTCATCAGTAATATCTGCAAAGCATTGAACCGGATTTGACAGAACATATGATAACGATTTAATCGACAGAACATAGGACCAGTTTTATTTTGAAAGGAGCAATAGATGAAGAAGCGGATTTATCATAAATGGATTTTGTTTATACTTTGCGTTGTCATATTATTTTATAATCCCATAAAGCAGACGACAGATGCGGCATCAAAAGAGGGAGTTGTAACCGCCGCCACCCTGAATGTCAGAAGCAAACCGTCCACAACTGCTTCCAAGGTGCAGCTTCAGGACGGGACATATGTCTATCTTCGAAAAAACGATACCGTTACGATTCTGGAAAAGGATGGGGAATGGTACTATGTCTCCCTGAAATTTAACGGTAAAACAGTTAAGGGTTACGTACACGGTGACTATATTAAAGTAAAAGAGACAGTTACACCCACACCAACCCCTAAACCGACACCGACTCCAAAACCGACACCAACCCCGGCTCCTGCCTCCAATAACGGGACGAATTCCGCGGAAAGCGGGTACCGGCATGAAGGAGTAATTACTGCCAAATCGCTGAATGTAAGAAGCGGTCCGGGAACCGGTTACAAGGTTGTGGGCTCCTTAACGCTTAACAATACGGTTACAATAATCGGCGAAGCTATGGAAGACAAGACAAATACAAAATGGTACCTTATAGAACTTCCGAAAAATTCATCGGCAAAAACCGGATATATCTCCAGCATCTATGTAAAACTTAAGATCAATAAAAGTATAAAAGCTGTTGTGACAGCTTCGAAAGTAAACGTTCGGCAAACCGCCAGTGATAAATCTGCTTATCTTAAAAATAAAAAGGGAAACATAGTATCGATAAAGAAGAACAAGAAGGTAAACATTATTGATGATAAAACAGTTTCAGGTGTAAAGTGGTACAAGATATCTTTTACGGTCAGCGATGTAAAATATGAAGGTTATGCGCAGGCCAGTCAGATCGGATTCAGAACGGCGGATACGGTAACACCGACACCGACTCCTACACCAACCCCTAAACCGACACCGACTCCAAAACCGAGTCCAACCCCTACACCGAGTCCGACTCCCAGTCCTGCACCTACCAAGACACCGAGCAAGGCACCGACGCCGACTCCGACACCAACACCCATACCCAGTCCGACTCCGACACCTACGCCGAGTCCTATACCGACCCCCGTACCGACTTCGGAGCCGGAAAAGGTACTTCAAATAGCAAATAATCCGGTATATACAACTATTACCGAACCGGTAAACGGTTATGTATGCAATACCGTATATCTGAATGTTTATGAAAATGTTGCCTTATCCTATAATTTCCTGTATGACGCATACGGTATGCCTGTTTTACTTACGAGCGGAACTCAGGTTACGGTCACGGAAGTTATTAAAGTGGACGGACAGCCATGGTATAAGATAACCACCTCCAGCGGGATAGCCGGACATGTAAGGGCCGAGTATATATATGTGGGAACTGGACTGCCGTCCGATGCCAATTGGTCATCCGAGGGTTCACAGGGAAACCTGCCGGAGGTCACCCCTACTCCAACACCCTATCCTTCACCGGGTGTATATGACAATGTAGATTTTGAGACCATGCTTATCATGGAAGGCTTCCCGGAAAGCTACAAGGATGCTTTAAGAAAGCTTCATGCCCTTCATCCGAATTGGATATTCAAGGCATATCATACCGGACTGGACTGGGATACGGTGATTGCCAATGAAAGCATTCCGGGCAAGAATACGATACCGAATACCCGCAGCTATGAATGGTTGTCATTTGACGAAGGGGCATATAACTGGAAGACGGACACATTTGTGGTATTTGACGGCACTTACTGGGTAACGGCTTCGAAAGCGGCTATCGAATATTACATGGATCCAAGGAATTTCCTTACCGAAGACTATATATTCCAGTTTGAACTGCTTACATATCAGAGCAATTATCAAACCGTACAGGGAGTGGAAAAAATTCTGGCAGGAACACCCTTGGCCAATGCTTCATACAGCTTCCTGGATGACGACGGCAATTACAAAACCCTGACATATGCCGAAACATTTATAAAAGCCGCCGAAGCGTCGGGTGTAAGTCCATATCATCTTGCATCCAGAGTAAAGCAGGAAGTGGTTACCGGTTCCACAACCTTAAGCGGCAGCGCAACAGGTAAGTACAGCGGTTATGAAGGATACTATAACTTTTATAATATAGGAGCCAATGACAGCCCTGGCGGCGGGGCAATCGCCAACGGACTGAAATTTGCAAAAAACGGAACAAACAGTTCGTCCCAGAACAAAGAGTATCTTATCCCATGGACAAGCCCGTACAGATCCATAGTGGGCGGGGCTAAGTACATCGGCAGCCGTTATATAAACAGGGGACAGAATACAATATATCTGGAGAAGTTTAACGTGACACCGACATCGACATATTCACACCAATATATGACTAATGTAGAGGCGCCATATGCCGAAGCCAGGAAAGTGGCTGCAGCTTACAAGAATATGATTGATTCTCCGATTGTGTTTTCTATACCGGTTTATCTGAATATGCCGGAAACTCCTTGTCAGAAACCTACGACACAGTTTAACCCGAACAACAGGTTAAAGAGCCTCAAGATTCTCGACAACAGCGGCAATGAGCTTAAATTGACTCCTACCTTTGATCAGACCGTTTACAGTTATTATCTCATTGTAGGTAACGAGGTTGAAGGAGTGGAGATTAAAGCGACTGCGGTAAGTAAAAAGGCTACGGTATCAGGAAGCGGTTATTATCCTCTCATTGCAGGAAATAATGAGATAGTTATACAGGTAACCGCCCAGAACGGTAATATCGCAAATTATACCGTGTATATTGTCAGGGAGGAAAATCAGCCTGAGAATAACTGAAGGCTGGAACAAGGTTTTTGACAGCAGGTCTTTCGATAAATCCGGCCGGGAAGGCTTAACTTCCGGCCGGATTTAGTTTATTAAGGATAAATTAAAAAATCAACAAATATATTGTTTCTTACAATCAGTATGATATTATTATTTTGAAGGGGGAAAAGTAATGAAAAAAAGCTTAAAAGCTGCAATATTCTGTCTTATTTTATTATTGGCCGGATTTATGAACATAAACACGGTAAAAGCAGCCAGTGTTGATATAGACATATCGGCAGACAAAAATCCTGTGACTGTAGGTGATACCGTCTATGTATATATAAATATAAATTCGGACACAATGTTCGGTGACGTTGAGGCCAATCTGGTCTATGACGAGGATATCCTGGAATATAAGAACGGTGTATCTTTTATCACGGGAAACAGCGGTTTTTTAAGAATATCCGATATTGATATTTCCGAAGGAGGAAACAGCAGAAAATACGTATTGGAGTTCAAGGCCCTTAAAGTGGGAAAATGTGAAATAGATTTTTCCGGATCGGTCATGGTATATGATTATGAATCGGGACTTCCAATGCCTGTTTCAAACAATGTACTGGAACTGGAAGTAATACCGGAACAAACGGCATCGGATAATGCAAGCCTGTCTTCGTTAAAAATAAATCCCGGCGTGTTAAATCCGCCGTTTGACAGGGATGTTTACGAATACAGCACAAGCGTGGGCTATGATACGGATAAACTGGTTGTGGTGGCAATTCCCGATGACGATAAAGCTGAAATTAACATAACCGGTAATGATTTTCTGGAAGCGGGAGAAAATAAGGTCATAGTTACTGTCACGGCAGAATCGGGGAATAAAAAGGAATATACGATTAATGTAACCAAGGAGAGTGCTCCGGAAGACGAAACCGGTACAAATCCGATTGTGCCGGACAATAAACACGGCTCCTTTGAACTGGTTCGCGAAGAAAATGAGATTTATGCGGTATACGGGGGAAAATACAAACTCATAGAGCCCGATGACAGCGTTAAGATACCGGAAGGGTATTCAAAGACTAGAATTATCATATCCGGTATTTCCATAGAAGTATATGCCCCGGAAAAATTGGACAGCGATTTCCTTCTGATATATGCGGAAAATGAGCTGGGTGAGGCAAACTGGTACCGTTATGACAAGGTTGAAAGAACCATGCAGCGGTATGTGGAGGAACAGGCAGCGGTTACAGAACCGGCGAAAGATTTGGAAGCTGAAATAATGACATCCGAAGAATACCGCTCAAATTTGAATAAAGCAGCTATAGTAATTGCTCTGTTAAGCGCACTTTGCATACTGCTTATGATTTTGTCTATCCGCCTTTTTGTGACGACGAGAGATAACAAAGATAAAAAGAGGAAAAAATATTGACAATTGTGGTTGGCTGTTATATTATATATATAACAGATATAACTTTAAAGGTTGTGTTTCCCATAAACGCAATTACATAAAATATTATATAAGAGGGTGTATACAATGCACATGAAGATTGATTTTAACAGTGATGAAGCGCTTTATATACAATTGATAAATCAGATCATATATGGCATTGCAACCTCTCAGTTCCAGGAAGGCGATAACCTTCCGTCAGTCAGGGAACTGGCTGAATATATAGGGATCAATATGCATACTGTCAATAAAGCTTATACTATCCTTAAGCAAGAAGGATATATAAAACTTGATCGAAGAAAAGGGGCGGTAGTTGCTGTTGATATCAATAAGATGAAAGCAAGGGAAAATTTGAAAGAAGAACTCAGAGTAAGTATTGCCAAGGCCATATGCAAGAATTTAAGCTGCGAGGAAGTTTATGAGGTAGTCGATGAAATTTTTAAAGAGTTTGAAAGGGGGTAACTCCTATGTTATGTGATAGGTGTCATAAAAGATATGCAAAAGTATTGTAT
>ENA-OWPA01000549-OWPA01000549.1-bioreactor-metagenome-genome-assembly--contig:-NODE-549-length-46547-cov-7.208134_pt1 | contig 46547 bp, 32 predicted proteins | sample MGYA00238139_ERZ651803 | MGnify/ENA primary metagenome ERZ651803 (study PRJEB26909, sample SAMN07631231) | bioreactor metagenome | isolation source: Switchgrass digestor | place: USA: Dartmouth...
GGACTTACAGAACGTGAAAAGCAAGTAATAAAAAATATTCCAAACTTTGATGCAGATAAATTTTTCATAATTACTGGTATAAGGGTTGAGTGATGCCTATGCATCTATATGAACACCAAAAGCAAGCACTAGAACAAACAAAAGGCTTCTGGGAAATTTGTAGTATTTGTAGCAATAGATATACTTCAAGATGTAACCCAAGTGAATGTAATCCTCTGGATATATAATAAGTAAACCATGAATTTTATATAAGAGGTGTGATAATGTTTGGTAGATGGGATAAAGTAAAACGAGATTGTATGGTTGGATATGAACCATCAGAAAAGTATTATAGAATAATTCAGTTAAGTGAAGATAAAGAGTCTGGTGAAATAATTGACAACTATTATTTAGTTTTAGACACAGGTAAACATCTAAGTGGTCGATATGTTAGAACAATTGATATAAGAGCTTTAGAAGTTTTTTCAACTGATATAAATTATGACGATAGAGTGGACTTAATTAAGCTATCTGATAGACATATACTTATATCTTCGAAAGATATAATATTAAAATCTTATATGTATAAATAAAATAAACGATTTATTTTGAGGAGGTAATATGTTAAAAAATATAAATATTAATGTTGAGTTAAATAAAGAAGAACTTAAAAATGTCATTTCTAATGTATTATTTGAAGAATTTATAGGTGGTAATAAAAAGAAAGTAATAGATATGACTTGTTATGAAATTATCAAATCATTTACCAGAAATAATTGCTAATAAAATTATACAGGCTCACGAAGAAAAAGATGAAATTATAATAATGAAATAACTATTTCATTATAAAAATAGGTCGAATTTCCTATAACAATAAAAGTATGTAACTGTAAAAATATAGTTGACATACTCTTCTTGTTATGTTAAAATTTAATCAAACACAATATAAAACTATTGATTATATAAGAAGGGTGGTGTTAACTATAATAATTTTATTTTGTTATCAATATTATTAATCAATAGAAGGAGAATTGAACTATGAAGATAAAATTCGATACAAGTTGATCAAAAATAAAATAAGAAAGGGAGAATGTTATGGAGTTGAGATTAAGAAGAGGAGATGTGTTTTACGCAAATTTACCAGAGTTAGAAGATAGTAATATCCAGCATGGTGAAAGACCTATTATCATAGTAGCGAACGAATGGGCATTAAAGTATTCGCCTGTGATTCAGTATATTCCTATAACAACTAAAATGGATAAACCTAAAATTCCAGTACACGTTGAATTGAATAATTATAGTTTCTTAAAACCTTCTGTTGCTTTAGTTGAGCAGGTAGGGTGTATTGATAAAAAAAGATTGTTAAATAAAAAAGGCACATTATTAGAATCTGATATGGAGAAAATAGATTCTGCTTTAATTAAGCAGTTTAATATAAATAATGTGTATGAGCAAAAGAAACAGTATGGGTATGTAATGGCTAAATAATAAAAATAATATATAACGGTATTGACATTTTTGAAAGATAGTGATAATATTATATTAGACAAATAGGAAGGAGTTGGCAAAAGTGAAAGTAAATGATAATATATTGCGTGATGTTTTAAGAGAAGCCATTACAGATGTTAATAGACGACCAAACACATTTAAAAAACAAGTAAAAATAACTATGAGTCATATGTATAATTTTACACCTGGAGAAACAGCGTATATATTAAATGGAAGAATTCCTGTTGACACAATGGATTACAATACGATGTTTAAAGTGGCATCAGTTTTATATAAATTAAATAAAGATAATCCAAGTAGTTTTGATTATGAAAAACTAAATGTTGACAAATATTTTACTGAAACTGAAAAATCAAGCTATAATAAGAAAATAAATAGAGAAGAAATTGATAAAGATATTGTATTTAAAGATTTTGTTCAAATTGCACCTGATCAATATGTTGTCAAAACTGACAACAAAATAATAACTCGACTTGCTTCTATGAATAAAATCCATTATAATCCAGAAACACAAAGAGCATTAACGGTAATACAAACAAAAGATGGTATTATTAAAAAGGTAACAATTATTCCAGAAGCATATGAAGCTATATTTGAAAACATGAAAAATGGTGTTCATATTCCAGATGAATGGACTTTTAATGTAAATCCTGATTTATATGAACCACCACGAATAGTAAGAGATAGTTTAGTTATATCTAGTAATTCTGTTATAGATTGTATAGATGGTTATCATCGTTTGAAAGCTTGTGTTGATTTAACATTATTAGATCCAAATTTTTATTTACCAATTATATTAGTGATAACAGTTTTTGATGTGGAAAAAGCAAAACAATATATTTTACAAAAAGATAAAAAGAATCATTTAACTGATGAACAAGTGACACAATATGATCAATATGATACTGCGAATTTTATAATAGAAAAATTAAAGCAAAGTATGTATTTCAAAAATAGTAATATATCTGATATATCTTATACGCTTAATAAAATCATTACAAATGTATTTAAACCAGACAATTTAAAAAAACCAGATGCTAGACCAAAAGCGGTAGCATTATTTAAAAAAATAGAAAGTAAAATGAATGAATTGATTGAACTAAAAGGATATTTTAATAAAAATTTTTCAAAAGAAGAATGGTTTATTTATATGTATTTAATCAAGTATTGTATGGATAATAAAAAAGATTTTATTTCTGTTGTAGATCAAATCAATGTTGAATATTTATTAGAAAATATAAAAATTACAAACAAACCAATACAGAAACATTTTAAGTTGATAAGTGAGGTGATTGTAAATGGTATATGATAGAGTAGAAGAAACTTGGTTTAACCCTGAACGAAAAAAATGGTATCTTGATTACTGTAAGAAAAATGTATATGAAGAAACAACAATAAAACTAATAGAAAGAATATTTACCTCTACAGCTATAAGTGAAAATGTGTTTAAAAAAGATGTCAGTGAGTTTAATCAAGAAAATGTTATAGATTTACTAAAAAGCTATGATAGCAAATCGCCTCAACGTTTAAGAGTATTAGCATATTATTTAAGAGAGTATTATCAATGGTGTTATAATCAAAATATTGTAACTAACATAATAAATCCTTTTGATGAAAGAACAATTCAGATTATTATAGAACAAGTTGTGCCTCCTGAAGTATATTCAGATAAATATTTTGGAAAAGAACAAGTGATAGATTGGGTTGAAAATCGCATATTAGATGACATAAATAAATTTATCGTGGTAGCCTATTTCTATGGTCTAGATCACGATGAATTAGCTAATTTAAAAATGATAGATTTGGATGAACAAACAAAAACTGTTAAATTAATCACTGGTAGAATAGCCTATGTTGATGATTTCTTTATTAAGTATATGAAAAAAGCTAATCTTACAATTGAATATAAAGTTGAAAGTGTAGCTGCTAGAATAACTAATTATAAAGCTTATATATATAATAATGGTAGTTATGTCGTAAGAACAACTGGTGGTGAAGTGGATGATAATCCTGTTAAAGTAACTTTCCTTAACGCTAGATTAAATATTGCCAGAAATCAGATTGGTAACGAATTTGTTACCAAAGCTAATTTAAATAAAAATGGTTTAATCTGGTATATAAAAGAAAAATATCAAGCCAAAGGAATTACACTTAAAATGGCAATTTTCCATCAAATAAATGGGAAACTGTACACTTACGACAAAGAAACAGAAGGATATATTAAAGAATTTGGATCTAAAATGACAGTAAGAATGTTGCGTATGTATCTGAAGGATACAATAGATTATTATAATTAATGTTCTGTTTAGAGTGATAGCGCATCACTCTAAATGATAACATTAATATAAGTAATATATAACTATGGTCAATAACCCACCACTAAAGTGGCAGGCTTGCAAAAGCCTTTATTGACTAGACTAAGCGAAAGCTACGTTACCTATATCATAACACCTACGAATGTTTACCCTAGTTCGTAGCTCTGTTGCTTAACTTTAAACAGTTCTGATGGGTAGGAACAGTGAGTTAAGTGTAAAAAGTATAGGTAACATTGTCTAAGGGTACTAACTCCAGAAAGGAGGACATAACTTGAGAGTATATGTCATTAATCAAAGAAAAGAACCATTAATGCCAACAACGCCTTGTAAAGCAAGAAAACTTTTAAAACAAGGTAAAGCTAAAGTAGTAAAAAGAGAACCATTTACAATTCAATTATTATACGCAACTGGTGAAACCAAGCAGGATATAACATTAGGTGTAGATGCAGGAAGTAAAATAATAGGATTGTCTGCAACCACAGACAAACAAGAATTATTTTCAGCAGAAGTAGAATTGAGAAACGATATTGTAGACTTACTATCTACACGTAGAGAATTCAGACGTACAAGAAGGAATAGATTAAGGTATAGAAAACCCAGATTTTTAAATCGTGTTTATAGTAAAAATAAAGGTTGGTTAGCACCTTCTGTTGAAAATAAAATACAAACACATTTAAAAATAATAAGTAAGATACACGAAATTTTGCCTATATCAAAAATAATAATAGAAGTTGCTTCCTTTGATATACAAAAGATTAAAAATCCCGATATAGAAGGTGAACAATACCAACAAGGAGAGCAATTGGGATTTTGGAATGTAAGAGAATATGTCCTTTGGAGAGATGGATATAAATGTCAAGGCAAAAAGGGTTGCAAAAATAAAATATTAAATGTACATCATATAGAATCAAGGAAAACTGGTGGAAATTCCCCAAGCAACCTTATTACTTTGTGTGAAAGTTGCCATAAAGATTATCATGCTGGTAAATTAAAATTAAATTTAAAACGTGGTCAATCATTTAAAGATGCTACTTTTATGGGTATTATGAGATGGACATTTTATAATAGACTTAAAGAAGTGTACCCTAATGTAAAAATAACTTATGGATATATTACTAAAAACACTAGAATACAGAATAATCTACCAAAAGAACATAGGATTGATGCATTATGTATAAGTGGTAATCCTAATGTTAAAAGATTAGATTATTGGTATTATATTAAGCAAGTAAGAAGGCACAATAGACAAATACACAAAGCTAAAATATTAAAAGGCGGCATAAGAAAATTAAATCAAGCTCCTTATTTAGTAAAAGGGTTAAGGTTGTTTGACAAAGTAAAATACAAAGGACAAGAATGTTTTATATTTGGTCGAAGAAGTAGTGGATATTTTGATTTACGAAAACTTGACGGAACTGTGATTCACAGGTCAGCAAGTTACAAAGATTTACAACTATTGAGTAAAAGAAAAACATTATTATGGGAAAGGAGGGAAGGCGTTTCCTCCCCAACTTAAAGAAGTTGGGGTCTCCACGCCTTAATTTAGATGAAATTCAGCTATCATACATTTTTTATAATGCAAGATGGTACTATAAAATGTTGTGGTCGTAATAACTATGGTCAATTAGGACTTGGACATACAAATAGCCCGGTATCTACAGTTATGGACTTGCCTTTTACAGGAGTAAAAAATATAGTAGGTGGTCTTTATTATACATTTTTTATAATGCAAGATGGTTCTGTAAAATGTTGTGGTAATAATAACCAAGGTCAATTAGGGTTAGGACATACAAATAACCCTGTTTCTACAGTTACAGATTTACCACTTACAGGAGTAAAAAATATAGTATGTGGTAATTCTCATACTTTTTTTATAATGCGAGATGGTACAGTAAAAGCATGTGGCGATAATCAATATGGACAATTAGGATTAGGATTTACAACATCTTCTCCATATGCATATCCAACTGTAACAAATTTACCACTCACAGGAGTAAAAAATATAGTATGTGGTCGTTTTCATACATTTTTCATAATGCGAGATGGTACTATAAAATGTTGTGGTCATAATCAATATGGACAATTAGGATTAGGATTTACAACATCTTCTCCATATGCGCACCCAACTGTTACAGACTTACCATTTACAGGAGTAAAAAATATAGCATGTGGTCAATCTCACACCTTCTTCATAATGCAAGATGGTACTATAAAAGTATGTGGTTATAATTCAGATGGACAATTAGGATTAGGACATAGAACTGATGTATCTACGGTAACAAATTTACCTTTTACAGGAGTAAAAGATTTTGCAGATATATCATCACTCAGCCGTACTATTATAAATATTTTATTGAAATATTTAAACAAAAACTATACTTTGAACAATGGAGAAATGATTGAATTATCTGATGAATTAACAAAAGAACTATTTGATAAATACGGCATGAATGATTTATATAATATATATAACGATTGCGATAAGATAATTACCCAAATGGAATTTGATAGAGTTGAGGGGAATGGGACTATTTATAAAAAGGTTTTGAACCCTGCCGAATTTAAAACATTATCTATCGAATAGCAAAACTTTTCGGGAGTGAGATATTATGAAATTCAGCTATCATACCTTTTTTATAATGCAAGATGGTACTGTAAAATGTTGTGGTCATAATCAACATGGTCAATTAGGGTTAGGATTTACAACACCTTCTCCATATGAATATCCAACGGTAACAAATTTACCTTTTACAGGAGTAAAAAATATAGTATGTGGTGCTAATCATACATTCTTTATAATGGAAGATGGTTCTATAAAATGTTGTGGTAATAATTCACAAGGTCAGTTAGGATTAGGGCACACAAATAGCCCGGTATCTAAGGTAACAAATTTACCTTTTACAGAAGTAAAAGATTTTGCAAAATATTCCTCAATAATTGATATTATAAAATTTATAATTCATTACTTAGGAAAGAATTATTCGTTAGATGATAATGGCTTTTTTGAACTATCTAATGAACTAACAGCAGAAACCTTCACGAAATATGGAATAGATGATATTTCATCCATTCCGGAATCACAATGGAAACAATTTAATGATGAAATCATATTGTTTTCTTTCACTAATACTGGACAGGCGCCTATAATAAAAAAGCATGTCGATACATTTAAACCAATTAAACTCAGACCGTTATCTGTGTCTGTATGGACTGATTCTGATTTAGAATTGCAGATGGTACAGGAAGTCCCTGATACTGAGATATTTTACGCAATCTCAATGGATAACACTACTTATTACGCATATAAAAACAACGAATGGGTCCCTGTAACAGACATATATTATGAAGGTATGACAAAAGAACAGATTAATGCACTTACCAGGGCAGACTTTGATAAAATATTTACGCCTGGTAACCTTTACATCAAAGCAGTACTAAAAACCAATGATGAACATAGAACTCCGTACATTAATAATGTTATTGTAAGATTCCCTGAATCTTATACAACTGGACAATTTTATATTATCACAGATAACGGTATGCAATTAAATACATTGGATTGGGCTAAAATCAACTCATGCACAATCGAACAGACAATGCCCGAAGGAACAGAAATTAAATATCTTTTTTCAAATGACAATAAAAATACATGGAAGGTTTATCGTAACGGCGCCTGGGTAACAACAACATTAGACAACATAAATATAGACGGTATGACTAAAGAAGAAGTAGAAGCACTTGCTTCAGACGAGTGGGACGGTATTCTTTATGAGACGCTTGATGTAGCAATTATGTTATCATCAACCAGCATCAGTGTATCACCAGAAGTAGATCAGATTACGTTCGATTATGACCAGACACCGTCTCCTGTAATTAGCAATGACATAAATATACCGGTCCCTGAAGTCGGATTCCGTTTTGTATTACAACCGGATGATACATATGAATTAAAGATTGCCGAAGGTTTGGCTTTTGATGATCCTGAAGTCGATTATAACTTCTATACTTCTCCGGATGGCGTTATCTTGAGATCTCTTAATATGGGGCAACTTGTTGGAGGAACCTCTTCGCTTATTCATGCCGTAGAAGTTATAAACGGATTTGATAATATGGACTTTACTGTTACACTAAGGGTTTCTCAGTCCGGCATATGGTGTGAAAATGACGAAGAGTTTGCTTATTTAAATGATGCTTCAGAAAAGCATCTTAAAACGAGAATTGGCTTAAGCTTAACAATGGACCCGTTTAACGCCGAATATCCGTTGGTTTTCGATCTTCCAAGAGACTCAAAAAGATTGGTTTACATTAAAATGTATCCTACTTTTACAAAAGCGGTTTTATCAAATTTCCAGGTAAGACTGTCTGCATTGCCTAAATGATTTCTGTAAGGAGGCAATCCTTTGGTTTATAACGATCTTGACGCAGGATATTTTAATACAGAAAACGATTCGGAAGGTTTACTTGGGATAACGGAAGTTGAAGAGCAACAGAACGTACTTGATGTTACTTACTCTATTGAAGTGCCTGATGTTGCGTATTTCGATTTAAAGCAGACCGTATATATCCCTATAACTCTTGATACTATCTTCCATGTTGCTTGGTTGCCGACAAGAATCGATTTAAAATCAACATTCCGTTTCGTTAAACAAATAGATGTCCCATTCCATGTAGAGTGGTTGCCGACAAGAGTTGATTTTGAATCTTCCATATATGTAGCGAATCGCTTTGATTTGCCTTCACATGTCGAGTGGTTACCAACAAGGTTTGATTTTGATTCATCCATATATGTAGCCAACCGTTTTGACTGGTTATCACATGTTGAATGGCGACCAACATCATTTGATTGGAAGAGCAGAGTTTATGCCGGGTATCATTGCGACCTCCGTACCACTTTAAAAGTTCTGGATCATAAGACATTAAATGTAGATTATACAATAGTAATGCCTCCTTTTGAGGAGCTACGTTTTTATCCGATACGCGATACCTATACGAGTTCTGCCAACCCGTTTTCATTCTACGGCAAACGTCCAAACTTAATAACAGGACAATATGCCGGTGGACAGTATAGGACTTATATCCGTTTTGATTTAAGCGCATATTTTGCTATGCCGGAAACTGTACTTAGAAGTGTGGAATTGTTCTTAACTTCAAACAGTTATTTACCTGGCACGGTATCTGTTTACGAATGTCTTTCGGAATGGAATGAAGACTTTCTTGCATGGAGAGATAACATTGTTTTAGGGGAACTTGTATCTACCGCTATAATCGGGCAGAAAACAAAAATAGATCTTTATAGCTATGTGCAGCGGTTAAAAGAAAAAGGCAATACAAGTTTAAACCTCTGTATCATATCAGACAGCTATGTAAGCTTCTATTCCAGAGAAAGTGATCAAAAGCCGTATCTGCTTTTGTCTTACTTTGTCACAAACTGGCAGGGACAGACTGATGCTTCCGATCTCTTATGCAGAATTGAGATACCTGAATCTTACGAACTGTATTCTACTGTTACACCGGCATACAGTATAGATTTGCCATCTACGCTATATGTTGTAGACCCGAATAATCCTATCGTCAAAGCATCCTACTTGTTGCCGAGTAAGGTGCGATGGGAACCCACCAGATATGACTGGATATCATCTGTCACTGTAATAGATATAGTAACCGGCGAATTCTTCTTCTACGGCAGCGTATATGCAATTGGCAAGGGTGAAACACAAACAGGTATATCTGTACAAAGATATTTTGACTCTTCATTAAGAAGTACGGTATCAACGAACTTTGAATCTTCTCTGTATTCTTCTATTACAGTAAGAAGAACAGAAGAAAAAGTGTTAAAAATATCTCTGAATATAATGCATTCTTGCGATATAAGAGGCAGCATACATGTAAGTGACAGAATAGATTTGAGCTCTTTTGTAAATGTCATACAGTTCGGGGAAGAACAACTTGGTATATCCACTTCGTTAATGAAGTATTATGACATAAAGGGAAGCGTACAGATAGAAAGAGATTACGATTTATATTCCACTATTAACGTCCGTAGAACAGAAGACTTGGACAATCGGATTTCCTGCTTCCTGGAAAAAGAACACCTGTTCTATGGAACATTAAGTATCCCGGCATACGATTACTTGTATTCAACTGCGACAATTATACGCACCGAAGAAGTAATATCCGGAATATCTGTGTACAGATATTTACCTGAAGACTTATATTCAAAGATCGGATTAAACCACGAGTTTAATCTATACAGCACCATTACGATAAGAAATACCGATGAAGAATCAATAGGCATTACCTGTAATAGATATCTTGCATGTGACATAGAAGGAGCAGTAACTCTTGTCTACTCTGAGAACATTTACAATAAACTATCTATTACACGCCACAATTACTTATACAGCACCCTCAGAGTGGTGCAGGATAACGTAGCAGAGCTCGATTCAACCATTAATATTGCAACACCGCTGATATGCGAAATATACAGCCAGGTATGCCCTATATGCAAGTTCTATCATTTCTTCCTTGGGAAAGTCATTATCAATCAGTCAGCAAGAGAGTATAAAGGAACAACAAGGAGAGTGCTACCGAGAGAATGGAGACAGGAGGACTTCCTGGAAGAAAGATATATCCCCATCCCACCCAATACAATACGGACAAGAAGTTCGTAAAAGAGGGTGGACACATGATTATATTGTCGATATAATGATAATAGAAAATGTGTATATTTTGGTAATGGAGACCGATTTATGGCAAGTATATACGAGTTTCTTTATCCAACTGAAGAAAATCAAACAAAATTCTTTCTCGAAAATAAGATAAAAGGGGTAGCTACCGTTTACAAAAACGGTAGTAATCCCATCAATTTTGTCGTTGGAACAGAAGTAGTATATGAAAACAACAAAGAAGTAGAGAAGGAATATATCGAGGTTGAGCCATTAAACATGGACGATTACTTAATCGTACAGACAACCACAAATATGCTTGTTACCGGCAATTATAAAAATGTCTTGTTTAAGCAATACGGCTCCGACCAAAGACTTTTGTATAACCAGAGATATACAATTAATATAGAAGATGATCCTATTAATGTTAATCTCAGTTTCACTTCACGATATGACCCTCTCTATTGCTCGGCGAAGCTGGTTCGGGAAGATATCTCGCCTGTAGTTACGTTGCCTGAAGATGATATCAACTTCATCATCTATACCAATAGCTTAAAAATATTAACAGAGACAAAAGGTAATGGCGACTTAAACTATGACATGCCTACGCCGTACATATTGTCCAAACCGGCATCAATACCTTACAATATACAGATGAGAGTAAGGTATATGTCAGATATCGACATACTGTATGCCGTTTATATGAAGATGACCGGCCAGTACGGCAGCTTTAGCAAGAAGCTTGGCAATATGTCAATCGACAGGCAAGTAAGAATCCCGTATCTTAAGGACTTCTTAAGTGTAATACGCCAAAAACTCGCACAATACGAAACCATGAGAGTTGCAAGCGCGGTAAAAGGAGAGCTTTTCGAACCGTATCCGATTACTCCGCAGAGGAGGAGTTTTTAATGGAGCTCCGTATCAATGACGGATTTATTGACCTTCGCGAAGAGTTTGACCAGCTTTTGAAAGATTATGGCCATGATGTAATACTTATTCGTGTAAGCAAGGTTACTTGCACTTGCGCTGATACTCATGGCGAACAGGTTAGCGACAAATGCCCGAAGTGTCTTGGTATTGGCCGTGTAATACGCCCATACAGAGTTAAGATAATAGATGAATCTGCATCACAGGTCGTAAGTCTTCCTAATACCACGAAATTCACTATTATCGGTGATATTTACTCAAACGCTAAAGCTTTTTACTTCAGATACAATATTCAACCAAAAGCTGGAGATTATATTTACGAAGTATCGTGGATAGGGGACAGAATAGCAACACTGCATGGGGTATACAAGATAGAGTATGCCGAACCATTCAGAATGGATAATGGAAGAATAGAATATCATCTTGCCTCTGGGCATCGTGATGTTTCTAATATACAATTTAAAGAGCAGATGTTAAAGAGATTGCCAATAAGGAGATTATCATAGTATGAACTATGAACCGGGAATTTTAAATCCTGGCACAATGGAACCAGGGAAAACAATATATTTTCTTGGTACAGCAAAATATGGCCCTATATACGAACCAGTTCTCGTTAATAACGAGAATGATGCTATACGTATTTTCGGTTCTCCTTATGAAAGTCCTTTAACGAAGGCTTTTATGATGTTTCAGCAGTCCGGCGGCGAAGAGGCGTTCCTTTTCCGTATAACCGGGAACAATGCAAAAGTTGAACTGTACGGGCCGAGTGGGGTTGTGGTAGAGTTCTATGCGCAAAATGCAGGAGTAATAGGAAATACATTCCGCATTTCGGTATTCCAGGACAAGTTATCTTTTTCATACAGCAATAATGGACAGGCTATTACGAGTGAATATTTTTATGGGGAATATGATACAGTTGGATACCTGTGTAAAACAATAAACCAAACTATAGGGAACGTAATCGAAGCTGTAGCGATTGAACCATCCTTTGTAACAGCCAATCTTCCGCAGTACAATATCACTTATAATAGTTTTAACGGTGGAGATGACGGGCTTGATGTCACAAAGAATGAGCTGTACTATGGGCTTGAAACGGCGCTGAACCTTCTGGAAGGAAAACATATTGACCTTATAGTTCCCGTAGGGATGTATGTGGATGATGTCCAGCCTCTCCATTACATAACTGATCCGTCCTATGGAGACATGTATTACGTTGCAGACAGGGATTACTTGGATATTGATCTTGACAACGGAGAAAAGGCAGGGTATCACAAGCTCCTTATTTCATTTGCAAGAAAGCAATTGTTCCTTGGAACATTTACACATATTATTATGGGCATGAATCCAATACCTAAAACTTTTCCCGAAGGATATTCACATACATTTAAAATAGCACAGGCATCACCAGTAGGAAGACAAGATGGATTCAGGCTTTGGAGTTATAATAATTGGTATGATGTCGGGCATTACGTTAGCGTATGCTACGGAGACTGCAAATACTTTAAAGACACAGGACTCGAAACCATAGATAACTGGTATATCACATATGCTGCAATTTGGATTCGGTCAGGATATGGTGAATCAACAACCGGTATGAGTATACAAGGAGTAGAAACTGTACAGGATTTTGAAGATGTCCTCGAAGACTTAGCTACACTTGGGATAGTAACGTACAGATACTCTCCTGTAAAAGGATGGTGCGTTGCAGCAGGAGTAACACAGGCCCTACCTACAAATCCCTTTTACTATGCTCCTAACATAAAAATAGTACAAAGGACGCTTTCAAAGCTATACGAAGACATCATGATATTTAAGGACAACGACGATACCCCAGTTATAACTAGGACGACCTTATCCAAGGTGATAGAAAGATCAATTGATCAGCGTAAAAACATTGAGAAGATTATAACCGACTATGATTACACAATAACAGTCGATCCCAATACGGATATCATATATATAGAACTGTGGCTCTATACGCCATTTACTATGGAGGCAATCGTGACCACAAGTAGAGCCACTATAAGGATGGGATAAATATGAGAGATAGCGAACTCGAAATAATGCAACAATATATGAAATATTCGAGGGGGCAGCTTGACGGTAATGAGACAGAAATAAAAAATCCCGCCAACGAACAACAGGAAGATTACTCAGGAATAACTGATTACTATACATCGTTAGACAATATAGACGATATTGACAGAATGGTTTTTGTTATTAAACAATTACTGCAGAAAGCCTGGGGAGACGATTGTCCGCCTATTGTCGATCAATATCCGACCAATAGAGAAAATGCAAATGTTAAAATGCCGATGATTGTTTATGATTATTATGACAGGCAGATTGCAGAGAATACCAAAAAGGTTCCCCAATTAATGACAACATATAAATACAATGGGGAGCAATATGAGATATATAGCCAGTTTTTCGATTGTACTTTGGAATTTAATATCCTTGATACTACTGCCAGTGGCGCTAAGGTGCTTGCAAAAAGGTTTGAAATTTTCCTTCAGACCTATATGCAGTATCTTAAATATATAGGCGTAAGCAATATTTATTTCTTAAGTGAGCCAAAAAGTTCTCCGGTCCAAATAGCAAATCAGGACTATCAAAGGAGAGCACTTAAATACAAGGTTAGAATCGAAAGACGGTTCTTAAAACGTTATGGAGAAGTTATCGGAACCGTACAAGTAGTTCTTGGTGTTGACGGTAAAAGTTCAAATTTAGGTATACCTGGCGTCTACTTTAAAATGAATGAATAACCGCTTAACACCAAATAAAACCTTTAAAGAAATGGAGGATAAGAAATGGCACTTATTACTACTAATTTGCCAGGAATGTTGACCGAGTTTCAGGACGGTGGCCTCCAGCTCAGAGAACAGCAAGTTGCCGCAGATACCGGCAGTTTACTGATTCTTGGTACAGCAACGGATGGTCCTGTGATGGAACCGGTCGCTGTTGACGCTTCAACTGTAGAAGCAGTTTTCGGCAAATCTGTCTATCAGAACGGCAGACCAAATGGCGCAACATTGCCAGAAGCATTCGCCCAGGCTTATGCGACTGGATGTAGAGATATCCGGTTGATGCGTATATCGGGTAGTCCTGCTACTTCTACAGTCCAGGGTGCAAGCGTTACCGAGACAATCAGAAAGATTGAAAGACCTGTTTTCGGTACAGTTGGCGGTAATGATGAGGTCACATTCACTCTTGGCAACGAAAATGTCATAATAGGAAGTGTCGCTGTAATAGGTGGAGGCAGAACACTGCTGAACACTACTTTTACAGCAGCAGAAGAAGGCAAAAAGGTAAAAGTAACATTAAAGCCCAACAGCGTTAATGCTGGAACCGATATCGCAATCCGTTACTCTTACTATCCTGAAGAGGCCGCTGAAGACGAATTCGTAGCGGAAGAGGAACAAACAACCTTTGAATTGACACATACTCCTATTGATGGAGGAATAGTATCCGTTACCTTAAACGGTATACAGGTTGAAGAAAACGGCTATACCCTCAATGGGAAAAACGTTAACGTACCTAATGCTGAGGCAGGAGACGAGGTTAAGGTTTCCTACATCTATCTGTCGGCAGAAGAAGTTACTGTAACAGAAAACTCTGATGCAAATGGACAGTGGATTGCCGGTGCAGAAGCAATGCAGGAATTCTCTTTAACAAAGAGGCCTGTTGTTGACACATTCAAACTCTATGTAGACGGAAGAGAAATAATTCCATCCGCAGCATGGGCTTTGGATTATTCGGGAGAATTTGTTAAACTGAAGCTGGATAAGTCCTACTTCACAATGGGTTCAACCGTTGAAGGCTCATTCTATTACGAAGAGTCTACATCTTATACCCCTGAAATTCGTCTTGAAAGCTATTTCGGCGGTATGATTTACAATGAAACCCAGAGAGAAGTAGTAAACATTGTCGCAGAAAATGGAGACATTCTCGGTAAGAAACTCATAATAACAAAACCTGTTTCCAAAAGATCTGCTGCCGATGAAGCTCCGAGAGAATATAGCTCTCTGGATTATCCGACCTTCGGACAGCTTGTTGAAGCAATAAACAACGACTACAACAATGGCGTTGTTCGCGCAGAGACAGACTATCCCGATGCAGAAACCAAAGATTTGCTCGTTTCCGCAAAAATATCCTTCACTGGCGGAGATGACGGACTTGTACTGACAAAAGAAGAAATGTATAAACTGCTCGCCGGTGAAAGAAACGCAGAAGGACTTCTGGTCAAGTACGGCGCATTCCAGATGCTCGAAAACTACAAGGTTGACTATGTAGTTGTTAAGGGTGTTTATGCGGATGACGAATTGGTCGATAAACATGCAAACTTCGCTTATGAGCTTGCTGCTTACTGCGCGGTTGCTTCGCAGACTCACATGACTCATGGCGTAATAGCATTGAGACCACCTCTCCGTACCGGTCTTGCAAATATCGAAGAGCATGTTAAGAACCTTGAAGCATTCCAGAACGACTTCTATCTGAAAGGTACTGATGGCGCAATATTAACAGATAGAGAAGGTAATCCCTTCGATATCGGACGTTATATTACCATCGTTGCCGGTCCGCAGCTTACATTTACATCACAGAGACTCGGTACATACAACGATGATGGCGATGTAGTGTATGCCGCTATGAATACTGTTCTGGCTCCATCTTCAGCTCCGACCAACAAGAAAGTAGCTAATGCCAGAGGATTACGCTTCACCTACAGTCAGAAACAACTGCAGAGACTCTTAAACAAGAGGTTTGTAACATTCCAGTATAGAACATTGGATAATGCAGTTTCAGTAACAGACGGTGTAACCTGTGCGCAGCCAGGCTCTGATTACTCAAGAATAGTTAACATCAAGGTTGTAAGAGCATGTCTTGAGGACATCTTCGTGGCAGCTAACCCGTTCATTGGTGAACCTCCGACGGCAGTAAATAACAACGCTTTAATCTCCGCTATTGCTAAGAAATTAGACCTTCGTATGGAAAGCGGGGATATCGCTGATTACGACTTCCAGTTGGTAAGCAACCCTCTGGACAAACTGATCGGCGACTCCAAACTCGAACTGGCAATCGTTCCTCCTGGAGAAAGAAGGAGAATTACGGTTGTAACCGGTTTGAAGAAATCTTTATAAGGAGGTAAGTTAGATGGCTTCTCCATTTGTTCATACACTAACAAGCTTCTCCGGAGCTGACCTTGTTGTCAGCTTCGGACCGAAAGTTGTCGGTGAATTGCAGCAAATCTCTTATGCGATTCAGAGAGAAAAAGTGCCGGTATTTACCCTTGGTAATCCGAACGCACGCTCCTTCTCAAGAGGCAAGAGAGCAATCGCCGGATCTTTGGTTTTCGCCATCTTTGACAAGGATATTCTCCTTGAAACAGTCAAAGAGATGTGGGACCAAATCGCTCCCCCAGCAATGTTTACCGCTGCCGGGAATATTGCACAGGCTCTTTCCGAAGACTTTGCCAATGCAATAGATCTTGCAGCATGGAACAGGGCTGCAAGCGAAAATCCTTCAACCACAGGAAACTTCGGCTTCTCCGGTTCAGAAGCACTGAATCTGAGAGACACAGTGCCCGGTTCTGTAACAGGTTCTCAGGTTTATCAGCCTTCTGGATTTAATGTTATCCGTAAGGCCAACGTTCAGTACGTTGACCAGCTTCCTCCGTTTGACGTTACAATGACGTTTGCTAACGAGTATGGCCAGACAGCATTCCAGAAGATTTACGATATGGAAATCCTCAACGAATCTGCTGGCGTATCAGTAGACTCAGTTGTAATGGAAAAGAACTACACCTGGATCGCGAGGAACATATCTCCTCTCATCAAGGGTGTATACTACAGAGCTCAGGGCGGCATGATCAAAGCTCACAGTGCCGTAGCCGATGCCGGTGTAGCATCCAACTGGGGCGGAGACGTAGATGTAGACTATCTCTAAGAATAAAAGGGAAACATAGTGGAATTAAAAAGGGGAGAATTATCTCCCCTTACCCTTAATATAACGGGGTGGAAGAATGACATACGAAGAAATATCACTTGTTATACAGGAAAGGCAACGACAAACAAATGAAGCAATCCTGAAAGAAAAGATCAATCTATGGAATAGGTACATGAACGGCGAAGTCAGTGTCGTTCAAGCTTTCCCTACCATTTTTAGCGATGAGGGTAGAATCCAGTCGCTAAGAAACAACTATTACAACTTCATTAATTCGTTGGGTGTAGGGTATGCAAGCCAGTATCAGGTATATCGTGATGACAGTCAGGAATTGCTCGACATAAGAGAAAAGTTCATCAAAGAGATGAACACACAGATAGACATTCTTCGTTCCCGTTGGCATACTGTGGATCTTAATCCCACAATGCCGGACACCGTAAAAAATCAGATCAAGAACGAAGTTCATGCGGAGGCAGAAGAATGGAGACAAAAAATAATTGCCGTTGGCGGTACTCCTATTTCTGCAAACATGGACAATTACGTATCAAATTACTACAAGGATTTATTAAAGAAATATACGGAACCAGAAAACATTCCGATAGATAGTTATAACCAAAATCCCACCAATCTTGGCAGAAAGCTTTCAAAGTTTTATAGATCCTTTTCCGGCACTGATGCAATAGCAAGTCTTATTTTCCCGAATCAAAAGCCAATCATCATGGGAGAAGTAAGCACATTAAGCTATTCTATTTACAGGCATAAGACACCAGTAAATACGCTCGGTAGAATTTCTCCGAAAGGATTTACAAAAGGAACAAGAACTGTTGCCGGTTCTATTATATTCACAATGCTCGATAAGCATTGGGTTAATGAAGTAAGAGAAACCCTTAAAGATATTTTTGGGAATATCAATAAACTCAAGGCTGACGAACTTCCTCCGTTTGATATCGTTATTACATTTGCAAATGAATACGGGGCAAGTTCTTCCTATACTATTTATGGTGTAACTATTCTTGAAGAAGGACAAGTAGTATCAATAGAGGATGCCGTAACAGAAAATGTCTGCCAGTTCATGGCGAGAGATATAGACCTGACTACTGCAAATACATTAATGCCGGTATCCGGCAGAACTGACTTTAGAGAAAATGATTACGAGACATTGCCTCGTTTTACAATAAACAATTTAATATCAGACGACGCATACCAAAGAGCACAACAAGCAAGAAGCAACTTATTGCCCGAATTGAAAACGCCTCCTACTGATATAGGGGTATATAATGGCGGGATCATATACATAGATCCTTATACCGGGAATGAGGTAATTATTCGTCCTGATGGAGATGTGGAAGTTACAGAACCACTACAAAAAGATGAAGCTGGCTCTGTAGAATTCCGCATCAAGTTCGTAAGTGAAATTTCTACTGGATCGAAACTTTTAAGCGGGGTCCCAATTAACTATAGGTTATATGCAAGATACAATAAAGATACATCTGGCCAAAGGATTAACCTTAAAGAAGGGACCACAACAGACGGAACCTGTGTTGTAACAGTTCCAATTAATAACCCAAACATTGGCGGATTCGATGAGAGTTTGGCAGTAACACTCTATTACGATTATAAGGTTGACAACGGGAACTGGGTTACCGGTAAAAATGCCGGTATATATTCCATATTAAAAGCAAATAGGACTCAGAACATATCTATTACAATACCTATTGCAGATAACGTAAATGTTGTTAAGACTACAACATTAGATACATTATGGGTTCCTGTGCCTTATCCTCATGATGTGGCAAATGTATACGACCTTGAACGGATAGGAGTTAAAATTACACCCACCTTCCCCGAATTTTCAGAAAACTATTATGTGCGTTGGACTGTTATATGCAAGAGGTCTTATGACGTACCTTATAGTCAGAATCACTTATACAAAAGAAGTGACATAAATAAGAATACTGAGATAGATTGGGAGATCGTACTATACAGTAAAATAGGAAACTCCGGCGAAAGTAACGTTGCTCAAGGATATACCGAACGGTACTTGTTTAATAACTATGGGCCTAACGAGATGGATTCTGTACTTGACGGTACTAAAATCGGCTGGCGGCAGCAAGGCGGAATTGTTTCGTACTTAAGGGAAATAATAGTCCGTCCTTATCGTGGGCAGAACGAAACTATCGTAAATTCAAAGATAAAATCATGCAACTTTGAAATAAATATTACCGCAGAAGTATTCTCCGATAAAAGCTTTAATTCTGGTAAACTGAAAAACAAAGTCGGTCGTACTATTGAATACATTGTTTCAATTATCGGAGAAGAACTGTGGAATTACACAACATAAGGAGGGAAGAAGATGGCGTCAGTTAACGCGGTAGCAACACCAAGAGGAGTTGTATATCAATGGACAAAAGGCCAAAATGAATACCAGCTCTTCCCTGAAGAATATTTCACCGGAGCAGATATAAAGATCTATTTCGGTGATCTATGGATAGATGATATATTGGGGCTTTCTTTCGTATTAAGAGAAAATGTCAGACCTCTCTATAGCTATAAGTCAAGAACATATAAAGAAGTCGCCAGAGGGAACCGGATTGTTACCGGGCAGTTTTATATCGCATTTAAGGAAGCTGGATATATCAACGCTGTAATGGACCATCTTGGGCAAATGGGTATCAGGAACCAGGAAAGCGATCTTGTAAGCATCATGAGAGGCGAAGGAGAACAAAAATGGCACGCTGGATGTTTACAAACTATGGAACAATTAATGGATAAGTATTATAATGATAATGGAAAGACAAGATTAACCAATTACGAAAGAGAGATATGGGGAAGAAACAGCTCTGCAGATATTAATCATGAATATAAACCATATTTCTTTACTTCCAGAACAAATGAGGAATTTCAAAAGAGACTTCTCAAAGAAGGATTTGATATCATAATCACATATGGGCCTTTACAGGAAGCTTTAATGTCCTCTGCTTCACAAGGACAAACCGTTAACAGATCTTTGCAGACGTTATCATTCGACACCACTGTAAAAGCCATCCGCCATGTTCAATTAACTGGATGCGCGCAAGAACTTACCAAAGATAATACAGTCGTAGAACTTTACACATTTACGGCAAGAGATCTTGATTAGAATGTATTAAAACTCAAAAGGAGTGATTAAATATGGCTGGACCAAACAGTCCGGATAGAATGCGTGAATTTGAAGAGGAGATGATGAGACAAGCGCAGAATGAATACGACGTTTATATTCAAAGGGAAGACGAACTGCCAAAGATTGAACACACCCAGGAACCGATAGAAGAAGCTGAAGGGGCGCCAACACAGGCTGATATTGATCTTTGGAAGAAGCAGTTCCCAGATTGTAAAATATTCAGAACTGTTATCGCCGGACACGAAATAGTCTTCCGTACAATGAACAGGGCAGAATATAAACAGATCGTCAGCACAGAAACTTTAAATCAATTAACGCGTGAAGAAACAATATGCACCACTTGCAGTCTTTGGCCTCATATGGATTCAAAATGGATAGGGTTAAGCGGGGCCGGTGTATGCGGAACACTTGCGCAATTAATAATGGAACTATCCGGATTCTGCGAGCCTGATGTGGTGGAGCGATTGGCATGAATGCAATAGAGCTTGCTGCCATAAGACAAATGTTTCCTGATGACGATCTTTATTACATAAAAATTCTTGATGACGAATTCGTAATAAGAGCAATATCACCGAAGGAATATGCAACCATCCTTGATATTGCCGTAACAGAATATGACCAGGAAGACTTGCTTTGTCAAGTTGCCATAGTTTATCCTCAAGGATACAATGTCCTGAACGGACCGGCAGGGGTCCCGAAGACTCTTGCACCATTTGTAAAACAGTTATCTCTATTAGGAGACGAATACAAGGCACATAGAGCCGCATTAGGCCAACGGTATATTGACAATATGTTCAATAACGTTGAAGCTCAAATTCCTGTTATTATTAAGACAGCCTTCCCGGAATTTACGTTTGAACAAATTGAAGACTGGACAACGGATAAAATCCTCAAGATGTTTGCAAGAGCAATATGGGCATTACAATTAAGAGGAATTGACATGAGTGCTTATAATATACAGTACACCCCGGAAGAGCCAAAGTCATTTAAAGAAAGAGAACAGGAAATCAGAGAACAAGGAGGCGATCCAGTTCTTGCTTTATACGAAGAATACCGACCAAATAGAAACGTCGTTGACTTCCCATTAATTATCGGAAAGAACTGGAGAAACCAGGAGGTAATCAATGCCCTACACGAACAATTACGAAGACAGAAGAAAGCAGCTACCAGATGATACGAAGTATCTTCCAGAGAAATCCCCCCTTGGTTTGGTCTTAGGGGGGATTCTTGGTATAACAGCCATTGCTATTGGTGGTGTTGCTGCATATAAAAGTGGCAAATTAAAACCGGTAATGAATCAGATGATACAATCTCTCAGTAATTTCACCGGTACATATCCCGATGCCGTTTCCCGCGCGACAAGAGCATGGGCTGAAGATAATGCTGAAGAAATCTCAAAGTCAATGCTGCGTACTCCATTTCTGCAGACTATAAAGAATTTGTCTAATAACAGGGTCCGTAACGAGATGTTCGAGCATACTGTAAGGGATGTTCAGAACTTCAAAGACAATATAACTAATGCTATCAAAAGAACATCTGAAATCAAACAGAAGATCATGCCCAGTATAGAGGAACTTGGAGAAGGTATGGCTCCGGAACTTTACAGAGATATTGACAACATGAGAGCTATTCTTAAGGAGATTCAGGGAAGAGCAACAGGCCGCGAAGGCGAACTTGATATGAAAGTTGCCAATAAGTTTCGAGACCTGATGTACGAAGAATTAATCAAGAATTATACCGTAACAGCAGAACAACAGGCGGAACTTGCAAGACAAACCGGATACCGTTTCCTTACTATAGGAGACCTATTTGATGTTCGTGGTAATGTCATTGACGAACAAAGATTACGTCAAGTTATGTCAAGAGAGTTCTATGACGATTTTGTCCAGTTTGTCCAGACAGAGCTTACGTCTGTTACAAGAGGGTCTGCTTTCAGGAATCTTCGCTTCGACAGAAATATATTGATACAAGATACCAAAGGCGTACTTGGCGATATCGCAAACCTAAAGCCGTTCTATAATTCTATAAGCGACTTTGTTAACAGCCTTGCGAATGACTTTCAGATTCCGTTTGTAGGAATAAATCCAATCAAGCTGTTTAACTTTAACGCGCCTTTCAAAGATAAACCACCTATATTCGAAATACTTAAAAAGGGTTCTATACAACCCGTCATCACGGGAAGCGCAAAGCCACTAGACTTTGACATGTTCTTTATTAACGGCAGAGTTTATGGCGGGATAATAGACGAGAACGGCAAGATTGTATATGATTTTGTAAATCCTATAGCTACAAATATGGTTCTTAAAAGCACACGTGCCGGTCTAAATACAGAAGCAAGATATTTAAAAGAGATGGCCGGGTTAAGTATGCGTACTGTAAAAGAGCCCGGAATGGAAGAGCCGCTTCGTAGAGCGTGGTACAAAATTGCAGAAATTCTTGACGTAGGATTTCAGGACAAACCGACAGATCCATTCGAACTCACAAAACCGTTCAGTTATCTTTCGATAATAGATAAATTCTTAAAAGGCGCCGGACGTCCCGGTGACGATGCAATGAACGAAGTTGGGAAGGCATTACGAGATGTTTTTAAATCAGACTTCGTTGTAATGAATAAGTCTGTAAGATTATTCGACGTATTTAAAGGGCAAAGCGAAAATACCGTATTCGATTATTTCAAGCAATACTTTGTCAGCAGGGACAGTATCAAAAATCTGACCGGCAGAGGCTTAATACCTTATGCCTTCATGGAAAGATTAAATTCCGGTATTGGCTCTGTAGGATTGGGACTAAGCCAAAAGAGCACAAAGAGTGCGTTCGACATATACAAGAACTTAATGTTGAAACGACTTCTTCCCATCGTCGGAGCTATTACACTGTGGAACTATATCAATTACGAATCAGAAAAGATTTTCGGATTTGAACCCGAAGATGAACTCGCCGATGCATATGTAAATGCAAGGATAGGCTTTGCCAGTGTAAGGGATATGCTTGGGATAACAGATGTGGCAAAAAGGATAAGATTACTTACTCCTGGCAGTGAACAAATTAGCGACATACCATTCATACCCTTTGGCGATATAGACAAGACGGCAGAAGAACTTGAACAGTATTATCTATATGGCGAAGATCCAATAAGGAAAGGGCGTTACTGGACATTAGGTAATACCCCATATACCGGTATGAAAGTCCAGTATTACCGTCCCAACTGGTATCGTCGTGTAAAAAGCGATTGGCAATATACTGAAAGCTTATACGGTTCGAAAGATGAATATTGGCAAAATTATTGGCTTCCAACTCCACGTTATCCATTGGCTCCTGTAAGACACTTCATTACAGACAATAGACACTGGGAAGAAAAACATTACAAAGATAGGCCATACCTGATTTCCGAAGGAATAAATGAACTTGAGGGTATCCCAATCTTCGGGCCGCTTATTGATGATACTATTGGGAGGATATTAAAGCCGCCAAAGAAAATGCATCCTGAATATTGGGAAGCATATGAAAGAGGGGAACTGTTACCAGGACAATCATATGGTGTACAAAGAGAACCTGGTGAAACTCCTATATCTGAAGAAAGACGACCCGATGCCGCAAAAATAAGAGATTCAAAAAGCAAACAGAAAGTGGTTGAACCCGCCAACTATTCAAGTGGTGTTGTTTATGTTGAACAAGAAAAGAATAATGATGATTCTACCACATTAACATACATAACAAGCTCTGGCCAGATTCAGGTTGTAACAGCCCCAGGAAGAGTGCATACAAACGAAATAAACAAAGCAATAAAAGCGTCATCCTTAGCCAAGTCAATAAGGGGTGTCCAAAAGAAGTATTTAACACCAGAAGGCCAGGATTTAATAGTAAGAGGTTCAATGCCACCATACGATCCTACACTCGCGGAAGTAATGATTGATATTTCTGAAATGGGCGGTATCTATGGTTTTGCTTTAACGGATTTACTTGGAATATATGAGCCGGATCAAGTAGAAGAAATGGCTACCCCAAGTGATATTAGCAGCTTAAGGGATAGTTTCTGGGAACTTGAAATAGGCGGTCTTGGCGGTAACCTTTCGGAAATCGGAAGAAGATTTATACCAAGAGATAAAAACAAACAGGATGAGTTCAACCCAATACGAAACACAATGCCTACATGGATTCCAGGAGACGATTACTTCCTGAACTTGCAAAGAGGCGATCCATACAGAATACCATACGGTGAAATAAGATTGCCTGGAGAAGCATTTGAGAAGATAGAAGGACTCGGTAATGTAATGGATTTACCGGCACGCGGTTCGATGATGGGCTATTCAAAGGACGAAATGATATCATTCTTCTTTAATGATAATGCCGTAATGAGCGATTATGTCCGTGAAGCGACTGAAGAAGGGGATAAGCTCCACAGACGACTTCAGGAACAATGGGCTAAAGAAGGAACTCTAATCGACGCCGAGGTCACAATATACAATGAAGAAGACAATTATACCGGGCATTACGATGCGAGAGTGGTAGACGAAACTTCTCCAACAAGGGAAGCTCTTGTCGATATTAAAACACTATCCCAAAAAAGATGGGATCAAATGATCGAACAAGGAGCGCCATACGAACATCACTCCGGACAGATAAACGCATATTTACATACTACAGGAATACCAAAGGGATATATCTATTACATAAACAGAGATAATCCGGATGCGGAACCTGTTGTATTTGAGCTATGGTATGACCCTGAAAAATATCAAAGACAAAGAGAGACATTAGAGGCAGCAAGACAAGAAGCAAGGGCTTTAATAGAGAGTGGCGCAAGATCAAGGGGGGACTTGTATGATTATTTCACCCGCTTTAAAATCCTTGCCGATGTCGCTCCGTATTCAAAGGAATTCAAAGAATACAAGGCACTGCTTTCTCAAGTGCAACTGACCGACGAACAAAAAGAAGAACTGAAGGTTATTCTTGAACAAGTAAAAGAGCAAAAAAAGAAAACCAGGATGTATGATTACAGGTTTGCCACAGCAAATCTTAAAGGGGAAACTGTAACCATATCAAAGGTTTTAAACAACAGCATGTTCCTTACAGAAGAATATCCCGAACATCCAATAAAGTTCGCCGGGATAAGCGTATCTTCTTCAAAGACTTCCAAAGAAGGAAAAGCAGCAACGGAGTTTTTATCAAACTATATCCGGGAAGGAATGAAAGTAAGAATCTATTATGACCTTGATGAAGCAAAGCGAATTAATAATGACACTTACAGAACTATAAGCGCTGTTGTGAGTAGCCGTGGAATAAAGAACCTAAATAAGCGACTGATAGAAGAAGGACTTGCCAAGGAGAAAGAGGAAGATTGGTCGCCAGCCGGAGTAAGGGCAAGATTTACCCCTGCAGAAATACGGCTCGGTGCCATGTGGGAAAGAATCGCCCATATGGATACGTTCGTCAATACAAAGTTCCTCCAGGTAAGAAGTCCGTTAGAACAATATGAAAGAAGACAGGTGTACGGCAAGGACTTCCAGAGCTGGTCAAGACCAATAAAAGACTATATTGTACCCGGCGTAGAAAAACTCGGAGGCAGAGGTTTCGTTGGTGCATTAATTGCCGGTACTGTAATTGGTAGCCTATTTGGGAAAACTAAATACGGAAAACTTATCGGTGCAGTAATGGGTGCAACGACTGCCATCACAATGCAATCTGTTGCCAGAGCCAGTGAGGCATGGACAGGAGAAAGATGGGTTCCTCAAAGAAGAAGAAAGGAATGGGAAATTAATGAGTATATCGATATGCTTAAATATATCCGTTCAAGAAAATACTTTGAGGAATATGCAAAACTATCTCTTGATAAAGAACAGTTTGATGTAAAAGCTTATATTGCGAAAAAGAAAGCTGAAGGAGAAGAAAGGCAAAGACGCATAAAAGAGCTTGAAAACATAAAGAGGTTATTAAGACTTGAAAGTATAACCGCAGAAGAAGCGGTAAAAAGAGCCGGTATCGAAACCGATTCTACAGACTCAAAAGAAATATTAAGACAGATAAACGCAGAAATTAAACAACTGTCACAGTTTAGAGAGGTACAGAAACTTCCTCCACTGGCCACCAGGGCGTTGCAATATTATCTTCAGTCTGAGAGAACGCTATATGGTTTTGATCCTGGAGACTCAATACAGAATGCTATTGCTGCTCTGCCGACAAAAGAAAGAGAATACTTTATGGCATTCCTTGAGGCGCCTGAAGAAGAAAGAGACAAGATACTCAGAACTGTTCCGAGATATATGCGCAGAATGCTGCAATCTTCATGGGGGTTGAAGGTGGATGAAAAACCGGATCTCGTAGAGTATTTTACAACTTATCAGCTTCCATCTCCCGCATGGGAAGGTTGGAGTGAAGCTGTTGATCTTAACATTGTTAAGACGAAGATAGTACAGCATACGAACCTCGATCCAACAGAACTTAATATATGGCCGGACGACGAAAAAATAGCCGAGAATTATCCCGTAAGAGCTCCGAGAATGAATGTGCGTGACAATGCTTATAAAGTAAAGAGAAGGCTTGAAGAATTAATGCTTGGCTCTGGCTTTGAGGATATAAGAATAGATATAGAACCGGCAAATCATGACTATCTTGACATCTCTATGGATATACGAAATGATAAAAGAAGAGAGATTGAACAATGGATGAATGAATACGGATACACCCTGCTTGAATAAGGAGTGGATGAAATGGCATTTGACGATATAAAAAGAAAATTATCAGAAAATCTGGGAGGGAAGGTATTAGAGAACCAATGGGATGTATTTATTGAATATAAGACCTACTACGACCAGATAATGAATAAATTCAAGGAATTCGACAAAATCGTTGAAGATTATATTGCCAAAGCGGGGCCTGACGAAGCAAGCAAGATACGCAACGATATCGATGAACTTAAAAGACTTTTAACTGATGCTGTTGAGCATAAAGCGGATACTGGGAATTTCGTTATCAATATTCCCAGTAAATCTTTGTTGGGTAAATTCCGCAACAACATCTTCATCGACCATAGGAAAATGAAGCAGTTTTCCCAGTATCAGAAAAATACAGAACTGTTTACAACACTACTCGATGCTATAGGTGCAAAGCTCGAACTTAGCACTATCGATCATGGTGACAGGAATGTTTTAAGACTTCTTCAGGCAGGGTTCCAGGAAGCACTTACTGATGAGGGAAAACTTGCTATGGTTATATGGGGCAGGAACAGTGAAAAAGCTGATCTCTTTCATTCTCTCGCTGAAATCGGAGGTATGCGCAGTATCACCAATATGTTGCTGACACAAAGAAGACATACGCAGGAAGTTAGAAGCATCATAAAACAGATGCTCGATAGTGGGATAGAACTGAAAGATTTCAGCTTCGACATGATTGGCCGTGACGGATTTATAGTTACCGATTCGATGTTAAGGTCAATGGCGCAATCATTGGGACTTAACGTATCTGTAAATACCAACATTCCAATTAACAGGGAAGAAGTTATAAACTTAATCAGAGGCAAATACGCTAATTATCAGACGGATGCAAGACGATTCCTTCAGCTCATTCAAGATTATACAGGTATCAGTTTTGAAAGGGGACCAAATGCTGTTTTAGATTATAATGCTTTATATACATACGCAACTACAGGCAAGGGCAAAGGTTCTTTCTCTTTTGATGTCATGCAGTCATTACAGAAAAATCTTAAAAGGATAGATAAAAGACAGTCAAGATATTTCCAACTTATGAGGGAGTTCTATGAAGGACGCGACAGTGTTGTGGAATACTTACGTTATATTACTGAAGAATTGGGAGAGGCAGAAGACACATTACATCAAGAAGGTAGAATGATCCAGGTAGATAGCAAGAACAATGAAAGAAGAAGGCTTTCTTATGAACAAAACCTTGAACGGTTAAGAGGCGGCGGATATGACTATAATGATGCGGCCGAACAAATGGCCAGATCGGAGATTGATGCTGCTGATGCGTATGAACGTTACTTGAAACAAGTAGGAGATGCCGCAGGATGGACAGAAGCACCAATGTTAAGACAGGTTAATCTCGGCACATCTTCAACTCAGGTTATCAAGGAAATGATTGACGGTAAGGAAAGAGTATTTGAAATCGTCAATACCGGTAAACCTCAAATTGTTGACGGAAAACTTGTCGTTGAACAACTGGCATATGAAATCATCAATAATCAGCGTCAGGATACGCTTACAAAGATTACAAAGAAAATTCCTGGTTTTATGGACAGGCTTGAAGCAGCAAGACTTCTTGGCGAAACAGTAAACGTGGATGGTTTCGGAAACGTACTTGTAGAAAGTGTTGATTCCAACAAAGGAACTTTTACATTTAAAAAAAGTATCAGGTCAGCATCCGATGTTGTAATAGATATTGCGGAATTAAAGCTTGATTACATAAAGAAAGCTATTACAGAAAAGGAAGACGACATATACAGGATTATAAAAGATCAAGTAAGCTACGAGATTAACAGAGGGAAAAATGTTCTGTTATATCTTGACGGTACATTAAAGGACATTATCAGCCGAGAGAACATGGAATTCATGTTCTATAACTTAAAGTTACCCGGTGACACAAGATACAAAGCTGACGTAGTAGAAAGAGTATTTGGTAACTACATTCACAGAAACGTAAGAACAGTTCTGTCAAAACATGCTGCATGGGCGCTATCAGATCCAGATGCTGCAATTACTGCCGCAAACGAAGCTCACTTGAGAGCTCTTGCTGACATTGGCGAAATAAGACTTAAAACCAAAAAAGAAGGCGTAACACTTGAGCAAATGCTTGCAAAAGGAGCTATCGATACTGACAGCATTGAAGTATTGGTCGGAAAAGAAGGCAGAGCACTTGATTTCAGCGCCTTCATGCACGAGTATAGCGACAGGTTCACTCATTACTTCTACCAGAAAAACGAAATGCTAATGAGTGACAAGAACCCTATACTTGAAAAGTTAATTGACGAATACAATAAAATTCCTGAAGCCAGGGAAGGAAAGATATCTCTGTATGCTTATCTACAGAATGCGATAGCTGCTTCTAATGAAGAGTTTAAGATGCGTTTTACGCTGGACGAAATAGTCGATTATGTACAGCAGCGTAATCTTCTTGGCGATATACCTTTCACTGAGGTGTCTCTTGAGGCGGCCATTGAAAAGGGTATTCCTATTGGAAGAATGCGTGCAGATGTCGGTTCCGAAATGCGTGCATTTAGGGAAAGAGGAATTCTCCGTGGAATACTTGACAGGACAGAACGCAACTTCATGGATCGCCGTAAAAGAGAAAGTATCCGTAATATTTCCGGTACTGTATTGGATTTAATTGAAAACGAGGCACTTGAAGGAATATCGAGATCCAATAGAAAAATTGTAGCTAATAAGGCGAGAGCAATTTACGGAAGGCTATGGAAAGTAAGCGATATCGTCCAGGGCGGAACGGATATTAATACCGCATTAAGAAGAGTATTCAGCGAAGACAACTTGAGAATCCTTGATGAAAAAGCGATGCTCGATGCGATAACAAAACATGGATACGAGCCTGGGGAAAATCTTGTGACCTTCTACAGAGAGGTTGTTGGCGGCAAGGCTCCAAGGTTAAATGTACAACAGGATGTGTTGGACACTATACTTGAAGTATATGCTGGGATGAAAGCAGATGCTATCGCAAAGATGGATATCAATGCAAAAATAAATAAGGCCGTTGCCACCGCAAGAAGCATGAAGCAGGGTGACTTTAAAGAGCTTGCTGTACGTGCAGCATTAAGAGGTACTGATGCCGATATTGAAGAAATTATTCATATCGCACGCGGAAGGGCTAAAATAAAAGCCATCAGGGAAACTGAAGGTGTTCCTCTTGATGTTCTTGGCACAATCCTAAGAAGATACGATTTACTTGACGATCTTGAGATGGAAGGACTAGGGATTAAGCCAGGATTGTACGGGGTACATAGACAATTCAGCCTGTCAGATCCCGCATCAATGATAAAAATACTTGAGGCCGTAGACGAATTTAAAGGTACAGTAGATGGCAGAGAATACACGTTCAGATTGAAGGGTGGAGTACCAACGGCTTATGATGAGGCAGGACGGGAAATTTTTAGTATCGGCGATGAAAGAGAAATAACAGCAAGTGTATTCAGCGAAAGGCCCGGGTATATTACTGCACCAATAAGCCAAACCACAAATGTAAGTGACAAGATAGAAATTATAAGCGATCTTGATTTAGAAAGAGCAAGTAGAAAGCCATATACTAACACCTACATGAGTCAGAGTTCGCTTGAAAGCGTACAGAATCTCCGCAAATTCTTTGACAAAACTGGAGAATTAAAACCTGGACAGAAGTTTACCACAATTGACTATGAAACAACAGGGCTTATTGGAAGAACCCCAAGCGAACTGATGAATATTATTGAAGTCAACGCCCAGACATATAAGATCGGAGAAGTTTCCCCAGATGCTGTTGTAAAAGAAGTTTCCATGCTCGTAAAGCCGACAGAAAAGGTGAAAGAGTTTATCGGCGGTATTACTGATGTAAGTGAACTTTCTGATGCGGAACTATGGGTTCTGCGCAACTATGCAAAATATTCTCCCGAAGTTTTCGACTTCAGAACATCTATGCTTGTCGACAAGGAAAGATATTTAAGATACGTCCAGGGAGAGCTTTCTTCCTCTGATTACGAGAGACTGCTTGCCGACGCAAGATCTGGTCTTCGATATGTCGATGAATACGGTGAAGATTTAATAACCGCATTAACTGCCGTACAGAATATTTCCCGCGGAAGTATCATTGTCGGCCAGAACTATGCTGACGCTGACGCACTATTCAGGATCGCCGCAATTGACAATCAGATTAATGAATTAATGGACATACAGGCAAAGATTGATGCGGCAAATCAACTTGAGTATCGATTTGGTCCCGGAGTCGAATTGGAAAGAGAAATAGCAGAAAGGACTAACGAATTAACAAGCAGGAGAGGATATTCTAATGCTCTTGAGCGACAATTAAGGGCAATCGATGATATAACAAGCGAGTTCTCTTCAGCAGAGGATTTAAACCTATACATACAGGATCTTAGAAGCACTCATAATGAAATATTAAGAAGGACCGTAGAAACACCGCAGGACAGGTTAAAAGTCCAAAGGGATATGCAGCGCATCAGAGACGAATATCGCAGCCTTTCTGAAATTACCGGTATTCCTGTTGAAGAGTTATATGTTATAGGACCTGAGAAAGTTGAGAATTATTTTAACGAACTGTCAACGAGAAGGGCAAATATCGAACAAGGAATAGCCGCCGTTACCGATGAGATTACAACATTACAACAAGAAATCGAAGCAAGGCGCGTACAACTTGAAAGCGCTCCTGTAACAGTTATCTCCAGAGAAGAAATCCAGAATCGCATAAGGACACTGGAAGAATTGAGGGCACAAAAAGAAACTGTTATAGACCAGATGGGGTTGTATCCACTTATACGTCCTGAATCGGAAGCAAGAAACCTTCAGGCGCAAGCCGCTGGACTCGGAATTGATGCTGGTATTGATGAAGCATACCATATCGCAAGATATGATGCCCAGCAACTTGCACAGGTATTCGGTGCCACAGTGGAAGAAATAGCAGAAGGTAAACACCCCGTACTGCGGGAACATTTGACACATTCAAGTACACTGCGCAGGGGAAGGTACGTTGCCAAAATTTCTGGCGGCAATGAACTCGGAGAAATTATCCACGGCGTATATAAATACCAGGGGATAGAAAATCTCGGAGACGAAGGTGTATACATCTATTTGCAGGATGTCTTAAAAGGAAAAGATGATAACCTTATCGTACTCAAGGCTCATAATCTAAACGAAGCAAAAACAATACTCCAAAAGGATTATGTACCTGTCTCCGCAAAGGAAGCAAAAGTATATCAGAAATACTTTGCATGGGACAGGACCAGAAGGAGTGTTGAAGATGCACGTAAAGGTTACATTTCTCTTGCAAATCTTGAGGAAAATGTGTCCTTTGTATTAGGAAGCGATAGTGCAACCAGCGCTACCGAGAATGCATTGGCAATATATGAAGAAGCAATAAGAAAAGTAGCAGCAGGAGAAGCTCTTACAAGAGAGGAGCAAATGATTATTGCCAATAGTCTCAGCAAGGACATGACAACTGGAGAGATGCTTCGTCAGAAACTTTCTGAATTAGAGAAGAGATATCCTGAAGATAAACGTGAAGGGTTGCGCCGCCTCCATTACGAAAAGGCAAGAGAATGGCTCGACAGTACCGAAGTCAGTGTATTAAAACCAGCATATCATAAATTAAAAGTTCTTGAAGACAGCGGTATTTTAACAAGCAGCGAAAGAGGTGCTATTACCGGTGCCATTAACAACATTGTTGCAGAAGCTGGTACAAGAAAAACACTTGAGTTTCCGTGGCTTAAATCGCTTGGTACATACATAAGCAAAGAAGCACAGGAAGTAACAAACCTCTATATAAATACCTCTTCATTACAATCTACGCGTAGAAGCGTATACAATGTATTCGAGCTTCTGCAGAAGAGGGAAATGGCATTTACACATGCCGATCTGCTGAACATTATAAATGAAGCGTATCCTGGATTAATGGACAATGCTGATATTACAAACTTAAATACAATAGCCTATCATCTGTACAAGAACAGAGAAATGTTAAATGTTGCGCAGATGGAAGACTATGCTATTAAACTTACAAAGAAGCAGGCTCAGAACTTACAGGAAGAGATAGACAAGTACATCAATCAGCGCGTCGTTGCCAAGTTCGAGTCAGCATTGTCAGAGGACCAAATTAACGATATAATAAAACAGGTGGATGATTATACCAGGAGCGTTTCCACAGATCTACCATTACATTATATTGCTGAAGATATAGGTATTAGATTGCCTGTCAGCGGTAGTCCTCTTGTCGCATCTCAAGCTATGGGCGATATGGTAACAATAGACCAACTGTTTGAGTTCGCCCAGTCATACAAACAGCAAGATTATTATAATCTCCAAATGTTTGAAGATGCGATAGCAAGAAAGAAGTTCGACACCAGATGGCGCGAATGGATGGGTATGAGGCCAGATGAAAAAATAAACATATTCGCTGAAGACTACCGTGCAGCAAGAGATGCATATAAACAGGCCATTGATGAAAACGTTAAACCCATATTAGACAGGTTGCAGGTCGAAGGGATAGGCGGAGCTACTCAAGAACAGGCAAGAATAGCATGGAGCGAAATAAATCAGCTTCTTGGTAGAGATACCGTAGATGATATAACAAGAGCTGTAAGAGAAAGACTTGGATGGATAGACACTGACGAATTAATCCAGCTCGAAGGAAATATCAAGGCATTCAGGAACATGCAAAGGACAATTGATGAGGCTGGATACGATGCAATGAGAGCTACCCTGGAAGGGTGGCATGATAGACTTGGACAAACCATTCTGACAGGCAACCAGGTCGGCGGACTCCGTTTCAGTGAAGTAAGTTTTGCGGCATTAAATGATGTCAATGAAGTTATCATAAAGAACGAACATATGCGCAGGCAGGCGGCCGACTACCTTGAACTTGCAAAAGTATTACAAAAGGCAGATCCGGGTGCAATAGGCAACATAGCCCCGCTGTCTGAAGAGGTAGAAAAGCAATTAGACAATATTCTTGATGTACTTGAGCAAAACAGGATAAGAAGAGTAGTGGCCAGTGACGCCACCCAACAAGCAGCAGGAGCCACTATGAGGGTCGTTAGAGAAACGGCATCCGATGCCGCAGGCGCCGCAAGCGATGCTGCACAAGGAGTAATGAAGAGTGGTTTCTCCGGGAAAGCCCTCGCCGGTATTGCAATAGCAGCAACTCTCGGTGGAATGTTAATAGGCGGCGCAACAAAAGGAGATCCGCAAGAAAGGGCAAGACAAAGAAAAGAACGCGAAGAGGCGGAAAGCAATGTGGTCCGTGGTTCTGGAGAAGCAGACTGGGCTGCACAACATGCAAGATCGGCTACCAAACTCTGGGTTGATCAGGGTAGAGGGGCCAGAATGAAAATCTCGGCAAGGTCAACCAGGGGCACAAGAGGAGAACAAATTATTGATGCTGTAAAAGATGATTTAGGAAAAGCAAATGTCCATATTAAAACTACTGATGATACGACAACAATAACGAAGTCCTGGATGGAAGAAATGTTTCTCAAAATACTCAATGGATAGGAGGAAGCTTAATGTCTGGTTACGAGGAAATTAAAAAGGCCTTTGCGGCTTATACAAAACATATTCCAAAGGGTAGGATTGTAATCCCTCCTGATTATTTAGACAATGTGGTGTGCAATACCGCCTGCCCAAGCTGGAGAGCACAAGATATCAGCGACGTCGGAAGTGATTTTAGAAATCCATTGTCTCCTGATTACTTCCGTATAGGCGACTGCGTGTTCAGAATTCCTCCTGAGCAGATTTCTGTTACAGTGTTATCTCAAACAAAACAAACCGTTGGACTTCGCCAGAAAGATTCTGTTAAAAGTAAAACAGGATATCGTCAAAGAGAAATAAGGGTTCCAGTAGTATTTAACGGTTACGATCAGATTAACGGATATAAGGTACCTGGCCCATTCGGCATACAATATGTCGATGGGCTAAGGCCTTTAATAGCTCAAGTAAAGAAAACTCCATTTCTTCCAGTGGAGAATTATCATCTTAATGTCAATCTAAATATCCATGCCGTTGTAATAGGCGGACTGAGTATTCATACAGTAGAAGATTTTCCTGACTTATTAGAAGGTGAATTAATACTTTATGAATTTAATGCGCAACCTTACCTTACGCTTCCTACGGAAGCCATGAATGATATGATTGATTGGGACTTATTCCGTTGGTATTACCAACGTTCAATGCAGTACATAGATGACAACTCTACTTATCTTGAACCAATGAATGAGGACGCCGGTGATTGGTTCAAATTTTATGTAATAGAAGAAGAAGTATTGGCGGCATTAACGAATGCAATGGAAGATGTCACAAACATTCAGGACTATTACATGAAAGAGGTTGTTATGCCTGACGACATCTATGTCAAATCTATATATGTCGGGATGGGCAATTTAATTAAGAGCATCTTCCTGTCCGATCATAGCGCCCCAACAACTCAATATCTTGGCGCTACTTCTTCATTAATTTCCTGTACCTTCCAAACACAAAATGAAGAAGCTATCAGTATATTCAACAGCTTGCACGAACTTACTGAAGAATACGCAAAAGATTATCGTAACAGGAATGTCCAGGGATACATCCGTTTTGATAATGCCTTTACCAGACTGTTCGGCATTAAGTACGTCATGATTGAATCGTGCATGGTAGATACTGTACCAGGATTCCCTGACCTGTATGAAATTACTGTCGTAATGTCTTCTTACGACAAGACGCAGGCAAAGCTACATAAACCAACAGGCATCAGTCCAGTTAACGAACAAGGCGATGTATATGATCTTTTGACTAACAGAGCTCGTGGTTTTAAAACATCAGCATATTACGATCAACTTGTAGAAGATATGCTGGACAGAATTGATTTATATCCAGACCTTGAACTTCCCACGGTAGAGGAAGTCAATAATGCCATTGTAGCCATCAACGTGTTCCGTATAAAGAATGGATTAAACCCGCTTCCGTATGCAAGCTTCGCTGGTACATCAAAAGACAGGGTGGAACCTGATTTCTACTTCTGTTATCCTACGATGGAACAGATGGGATTACTTGAAATAATGGAAGATGCAAGCGACATTAAAGAAATAAGCGATAGGATAGGACAGATATTGCGCAAAACGCTAAACGGCGAAACAACTGGAACTGTTACGGACAATACCGGCGTTTCAGTTGTAAATCCGACAACAAACTTATCTATTCCAACAAGAACCGATTATGACACTCCCTGGGACCAGATGAAGGATATATTCAAAATATACGACACAGGTGTAATATATGACATTCAGACAGGTATTACGTTTGCTGTACAAAGGACGTCCGGGTCAAATCACGCCAATGTTGAAACATTAACAAGGGCGGATACAGAAAAGATGAGAAAGGCAGTCGGAGGCAAATGGTCATGGAACAGAAGACCTGTAGTATTCTTATTTAAAGGCAAGGCGTATGCTGCCTCTATGAATGGTATGCCTCATGCCGGTTTTGATGATTTACCTGAAGGTGCACAAATTCGTTGGGCATGGGATACATTAAGAAGACCCGAAGAATATACGAAAACGGATTATGTATTCCCGGAGGGCGGAGGAACTGCCGGGAACATGGACCATATTAAAGGTAACGGAATGGATGGTCATTTCTGTCTCCATTTCAAAGAGAGCAAGATTCACTGGAACGGTAATACGGACGATAGACATCAGAAAGCTATCCAAGAAGCAAAACAATGGATTATACAAAATAACGCAGAACCAAAGCTTCTCGGTATTGATGTCAGCGGAAACGAAATAAAAAGCACAAAACCAATTTCTGATACAGCCACTCCTGTAACAGAAATTCCCGGAATAGTTAATAGCTCAAAAGCAACCACCGTTGATATCGACCGCCTTGGAGAACCAATACGCGTAAAGGTAGGAGAACCGATTGATAATACCAGCGAAGGACTTACCGAACGAATGTGCGTAGACATGATCCGATATAACAGGAGAGGAACTATGGCCAGAGCTTTTCCGACCTTCCTTATGCTTTTTGTTGATGAAGGAATGTGGTTGGATGGAAGACGTTCTTGGTCTAATTATTATGTTTGGCATTCACTTTGTAACATCTCTGTTGAAAAGGATAGGCATAAACCCGCTGATACGGCAACTATTCAGCTTATTAATATTTATAATTCTCTTGGCACTAATCCAAAAGTAGACAGAGGAGAGTATAGCTTTTTTAATGAATTTTTAAAGAGCCTCAAAATCTATAGCTATGAATTATTGAGTCAGCTTACCGCAAACAGGAGCAGACTCCTTTCCGCATTTAATGTTAAGCCTGGCGCAAGAATCCATATTCGCATTGGATATGGCGCAAAGGCTTCTGATTTACCTGTTGTTTTTAACGGCACAATAGCAGAGGTTAACACCCAGGACGTTGTTACCGTTGTTGCCCAGGGTGACGGTTACGAACTGACATTGAGGCCAGTTGGAATAAATAAAGAGGACGAAGTTAATAGAAGAATTGTAATGGGGGCCGAACCTGAAAATATTATTACATACCTCCTGACGGCAAGGGCAAAACCATTTTGGTTCAACATGAGTGGTGGTCGTTGGGGAGAAATGTCCAAGTACGGTATTGAGCATTTCGGTACACTCTATTACAGAGATATGGAGGCATTCTTCAGAGAGTCGTTAAAATTCTATGGACTCGAAGATCATTTTGAGGAAGTCATAATGGATGATGGCGGCCTTGACAAGCTCTTGTACGCCATCATGTATGGTGCTATACAGATAGATTCAGGATTAAGATCAATCCTATTACACCTTTATCCCGCAATTGATGGCCAGAATGTCCACTACGAAGATTTGGATATTATAAAAAACATCTACAAGGCAAACCTAAAAGGAGTTGTAAGAACTCAAAGTAAAAACAAAGATATTAAGATAACCGAACTTTGGGATCGGGAACCCGATATAAAGTTTTATATTTACAACAGAACTCCGTGGGATATTTGCCAATTACTTGCCGCCGCCGTACCGGAATATATCTGTCAGCCGCACTCTCATCAGTTCAGGAGTACGTTATTCTATGGTATGCCTCACTGGAATGTTCAGTATAAGTATGAATACGACTATAATACAGACACCGTTTATACATATGCAAAGCCATTCCAGCAACTACATATAGTAAACTCACTGTATGATATTATCGATAATAAAATCCGTGCAGTACCTCCTGAATTTACCGCTGTTATTCCTACATACAATCTCGGAAACGAAGCGGAAACAAAACGCGGATTAACGCTATTCGCAGACAGCGAAATTAAGGGAGAAATGCAAAAGCATAAGATGCTTGATACAACAATATACTGGAATACCCCAGGACCGCAAGTATTGGATAATATTCTTCCGATATTCGGCATAGATCCCGGCGGAAATGTATCAAGGACTATGGGTATTTCTGCACTGCAGGATGCCTTTAAAGACATGTATCAGGATACATTGCTTATTCTCGGCGATGCAAGTATTAAGCCATACGACGTTATTGCAATCGACGATAATTATGTCGGAATGGCCGGAACCACAGAGGTAGGAAAAGTCATAATACATATGGGGATAGATACTGGTTTTGTAACAGAAATAAAACCTGACTTAATAACGGTACATCTCCAGGCGGATATGGGCAGATACACCGCTATACATCTATGCGCGAATATTGCCGCGGCTATAGGCGTACATGTACGTTCCGCAAAACTGTGCGCAAAGCTTGTTCGTAGTGCAAGAAAATTGTTCAGCGGAATAAAAGCTGCAACAAGCTCATCGACTGCAGTTACTACTATTACTACACAAGGAGCAAATGTTCTTAAATCAACCACCGGTGTTAAGAATGTAGTAAGCGCAGTCAAGGCTGCAAAGACATCAAGTACCGCAATGAAGGTTGGTACAGCAATAGGGACCGGTGTTGTAAGTTTTGGAATAAGCTTATTGATATGGGGATTGATTGATAATGTATTCGATCATTTCATTGAGTGGTTTGAAAACAAAAATGTAATAAAAATATATCCACTGTGGTATGATGATAAACCTTTTGTTGCCGGAATAAACGGTCACAAGAATTTAATTCCCGGATATACTGATTCTGATTTCTATCAGAACTATGAAAGCGATAGCGAAGAAAAAGATGTAATTCTTCATTCTACCAAAGTCACTCAAGCATTACTGGGTGATGAGGGTAACAGGCTGTCAGAGCAGTTTGAAAAAGAATCGCAGTTACTTACACCAAAAGAAGAAGACAGAAAACTTCTTGAGGAATACAACAACTACCTAGAAGAGAATTACGCATATACTATTTGGGAGCACAAAAATACCTGGGGGCAAAAGAATACCGTCGCTAATCCTCCGGAGGGAATAGAAAACACCTATCGGCCCATCAATGCTAACTTCTATGAAAAAGAAGTAGATGGAATTTACTACGCTGGCTTTTACGGAAAACATTCCGAATCCTCCAAAACCTTGTATGGACAGTTTCCTGTATTTGCTTTTGCAGATGGCAAGGTTATCCTGGTTGCCATTACGAGGTCAACCCTGGAAGAAATGCAGGCAAAACGCCCGCAGGATCAATTAACAAGCGTCAGGGCTTCTCTCAAGGCGGGGTTTGACAGGTTTATCGTTGAGATGCGCCATCTATTCGATCCGTTGAAAAACGAGATGCAATATAACACAGTTATTGTTATAGAGCATAGCTCCAAAGATAGTAATGGCAAACTGCATACTTGGATGACAATATACGGTTCACTGCTTACTTCATTTGTCGTTCCCGGGGACGTTGTAAAGGGCGGTCAACCTATTGGTGTTGCAGGAGCATTAACAAGAATGATAAATGCTGTTCCAGGAGTAGAGTATCCGAAGTTTCAAATTATTACTGACGGGGAAAACGCAAGACCGAGCGACTGGATGGAAGAGAAGTATTGGAAATGAGAAGGAGTGGAACAAATGGCCAATAAAATCATAAAAACAATTCAAGAAAAATGCGTTTTGCCGGAACTAAAAAATAAAATCACCAGCGTCAAGGGGATTGTATACGAGTATGACAAGGAAACCAATACGGCAAAAATAGGGTACACATCACCAAGATCTGGTGGTATGATAGAAATGAAGAATGTCCACGTTGCAATTGAGTCACAGGGGATAAAGGGTGCATCGCTAAAGCCTGACGATGAAGTATTAATCACTTTTGTAGATAGTGAAGGAACATTGCCAATCGTTACTAAACTTTTAGACAGACATTATTCTTATGATACCAAGGCTAAATCGAAACATGACAGAAAGGGTGCATTCCTTCCTGACATTCTTTGTATGAGGTGAACTGATGAACGAAGCCGCAATTAAAACTTACCTTGGGGACGATACCGTAGACCCAATACGAACAATTATGGATAGACTTAATGAATCCCGTTTCTTTTCGGAAACAGAAGTGGGCTTCTTTCATCCGGTTACATCAGCCATAATAAAATTAAAAGATAACGGAAGCATTGATATTTTTACCGCAACAAACCAAGGAATAAGGATAGACAGAACCACCAGCAGCATAAACTTTTTTACGAATAACGAGAAGCATCATATAGGGAACATGTCGGCATGGGTTGAAGACTCTGTTTCTCTTCATGTTAAAAAGTCCATAATGGCTAAAGCGATGGAATTGCTGTTGGAATTGCAAAAACTCAATGTCATAGCTAATAACGGAAAATTTAAAATCGACGAGTTTGATGTAATAGCTGATGAAGGAAGGGTGCAATCAGGCTTGTTAAACCTGGATGTTCCGGAAGAAACGCTTATCCTTGCCGGGACAACAATGAAAGAGCTTAATGACAGGATGCAGCAGATGGAAGATTCAATAAATGAAAACAGACAAATGGTAAATAGCCTGAACAGTAGTGTTGATTCTTTATCCGGCGGATTAAATTCGGCTTTCGATGCTATCGATAGACTAAGATCACGCATTGATGATTTGGAGGACGATGATTAATGAGCGAACGTTTTAATGATATCGATTTGGCTATTACAGATGATGGGGATTTGATGCTTACTGACGATGGCGATCTTGCGATTGTGGAAGATATTGAATACGTTGCTCAGATGACAAAGAATCGTCTTCGCTCTGTCGCCTCTGATTGGTATTATGACAATATAGGTGCCGACATTGAAACATTTATCGGCAAACCTAATACAAAAGAAACATGTGACGAATTAATTGCCAAGATTACTGCTGCATTGACATCTGATGCATTTTGCAATCTCAACGACATTTTGATTGTTGCGAATCCTCTATCTACAGCAGAAGCTATGGTAGGGGTTTTTGTAAAAACAGACTTCAGTGAAACTCCTCTTGGATTTCTTGTAAGAATGAATTTCTTAACCGGATTTTCTATAGAGCGAATTCAGTAAAGAGGGAGTAGAGTATGGAACTTCTTTTATTTAAAACAAAAGAACAAGTTATACAAGACGGAATAGCAAGACTTGAACAATCCGAATTAAATATTCATGGTTCATCCGGTAAGATAGCAAGACTTCTTTTGAATATTGTGAACAGCATCCTTGCAGATGAGGGTGGTATATACGAAGCTCTCCAAATAAACCATGTAAGAGCATTCCTTTCTACGGCAACAGGAGATGCACTGGATGCAATAGGGTATATGCTCAACTGTCAAAGGATTATTGGAGAATCTGATGATAACTATAGGTACAGAATAAGTCAGCAGGTCCTTTCTTTTGAGAAAGCAAATGAAACCGCAGTAAGACTTGCAGCACTTTCTGTCGACGGAGTTCGGGATGTTATAACCAAGCCGTTTACTTATGGAACTGGCTCCTTCTCAATATATGTCGTATCAGAACAACCAATTACCCCGAATTCAATTTTAGAAGCAGTAAGGAACAGCGTCTATAGTGTGGCAGGTTACGGTATCCGCTTTGAAGTCTTAAGTCCTGATATTATCGACGTAATGATGAATATACTTGTATCATTCCAGGCAAGGACAACAGAAACCGATAAGAATATAATTCTTGCTAACGCCAGGACAAAAGTAATAAGCTACATCAACAGCAGAACCGTTGGACAACCACTTGTTGTATCGGAAATTGAAAATGCAATAAGAGACGTAAGCGCGTACATAACTTCGGTTAATATCGCCTCCATGAGAATAGGGGGTAAACTCGTATTTACGTCTGATCAAAAATGTAGATGGAACCAGAGATTTTTAACATCTTCACAACCGGATTCAATCGTATTACAGGCGGTGTAATTAATGGCGAACAGATTTTCCGAAATCACTAAAAGAATACAGAAGAAACTCCCGTACTGGATGAAAAAGATGCGTAATGATGAGCACTCGATTGGTGCTCAATTCTTAAACGTATTCGGTCTTCAACTGGAAGATGTCGAATACGTATTAAATTACGCATATCAACAAACTAATCTTCTTACTGCCGATACCAATCAAATATCAATGGTATATAAGACGTCTATACCGATCGTATTGGATTTAACTAATGACATCCAGATTATAGCCGGAGGTTATGTACTTACCCGTTGTAATAGCCTTGAAGAATTCTTTATGGCCACAGAAGAAGATCCAATACACGGAGAAATCCGTTTTAATAATCCGTATTTACTCGATGCTGAAAAATTCATTATTTACGTAAGAAAACCATATGATGCAGACATCCAATACAAATACGGAAGAATAAGGGTTATTGTAAGCAATAACGAAACAACTATATTTGACAATACTCTACCTTTATCACTCCACCCTGTTTGGAATTTCTTCGATGAATTCGGACTGCTCCTTGCCACCCCAAGAATAGAGGGAGAATCAAATGCGCATTACAAGGAAAGACTCCTTGACGTATTTAAACACCCTGGCGGGGCAGCTCCGAAAAATCTTTTATACGGGATTGCGAGAGAACTTGGATTAAGGGTGAATCTTCAGTGGACTGATGGGGGAAAAGATTATATACTGCCGGATGATATGATTACGGCAAACGCTATAGAGATTGATGGACAGGAAGTTCCATTAACCGAGGTATATCGGAATAAAGATGGCAAGCTCGTATTAAGAGGTAACCCTATCTATTCCGGTGTAACCAGAACAGTATCATACGTCCACGGCATAGAAATGCACGCATTGCATAACAAAGAAGATAAAGTTTTACAATCACAAGTAAACATGCCAGGTAAACCATTATTGAATTACATAAGAGAAATCGTAAGCACAAAAGCTCCTATTCTATGGGGCGAATGTATATGGGATGAATTTATCTGGGATATGTTAGATGAGAATACTGGCAGTACCGGTTCAATACTTGATGCATTATTGATTGGGGGAGAACAATGAAACTTACTGTTACAGGTATAATGTCTGACGGCAGTATTGCTCCAAACGCAAAGTTGAAGAATTTACGCTGGATTATACAAGATGCTTCCATTGCAAAGATAGAGGGTAATAGAATTATACCGGTAAGCAAGGGATCTACAAAAGCTATGGCTAACGTAAACGGTATAATTGCTTTCGTTGATATTAATGTAGTATAAAGTAATAATCATTAATATAGGTGAGATTATATGAGAAGCTCTTGGTATAACTTTTTGAAGGGTATTATGAGATGGACATTTTATAATAGATTAAAAGAATTATATCCTAATGTGAAAATGACATATGGATATATAACTAAAAATACTAGAATACAGAATAATCTACCAAAAGAACATAGGATTGATGCATTATGTATAAGTGGTAATCCTAATGTTAAAAGATTAGATTATTGGTATTATATTAAGCAAGTAAGAAGGCACAATAGACAAATACACAAAGCTAAAATATTAAAAGGCGGCATAAGAAAATTAAATCAAGCTCCTTATTTAGTAAAAGGGTTAAGGTTGTTTGACAAAGTAAAATACAAAGGACAAGAATGTTTTATATTTGGTCGAAGAAGTAGTGGATATTTTGATTTACGAAAACTTGACGGAACTGTGATTCACAGGTCAGCAAGTTACAAAGATTTACAACTATTGAGTAAAAGAAAAACATTATTATGGGAAAGGAGGGAAGGCGTTTCCTCCCCAACTTAAAGAAGTTGGGGTCTCCACGCCTTAATTTTGATGAAATTAAACCTAGATAAAAACTTACTAAACTTAAAAGGTCAACCATTAAAAGAAAAATTAAGCGATATATTAGCTAATATATTAGCAATGTCTAATGTTGGAAAACCAGCCAAAATGATTACTTGGGCTGTAAATTTAACAAATCACGGCGAGATAGACATAAAAGATAGCGATATTTCTTTTTTAATCAGTGTAATAGAAAATAGTCCACATACTATCAATTTGGCTAAAGCACAATTAATAGACGAAATAAAGAAACTTGAAGAATGAAGGTGATGCTTATGGGACTAATAAAAAACATATTTGCAAAAGCAAGAGATAAGCCAGAAAACAGAAATATACCAATAGGAAGGCAAACCCAAATAGCTGGTGGTTATACCTCTACTCTCTCCCCTCTTAGGTCCAGAACCAGTGATGTACTAAAAACTTTAAGGCGTATTCCGGAAGAAACTGCTGCCATTGAATATCTTAAACGTGTAAATTCAGATGTATCAATGGCAATATGGAATTTTGTTAGACTTGCTAATCAAGGTAATGAAATGATTTTCTATGCCTTAGATGGCAAGACAAGACGTACTGATTTGGAAGAAAAATGGAGAGATTTTGCTGCTAGAATTAATGAAATAAGCAACGCAGGTCTTGATGGATTAATAGACCAATTGCATTATAGTGCTTTTGTTTTAGGTGCTATGGGGGTTGAGGTTGAGGTTACTTCTGATAGAAAAGATATATACGACGTCTACCCTGTCAAACCACAAACTATAGAATGGGAATTAAAAGAAATAAAAGGCAGAAAAAAATGGGTTCCCTATCAATGGAATACAGAAACACATCAAAAAGTTTACCTTGACCCTAGCAATGCAAACTTCTTTTGGGTACCTTCTGACCCAAGTATAGGTGACCCAAGAGGAACATTGACTCTTTCCCCTGTTCTACAAGCAATAGATTTTCAGATGCAGATATTACAGGATTTACAAGCTGTGCTACATCATCAAGGTTATCCTAGAAATGATATATCAATTAATACAGAAAGAATATTAACTAGATGTCCACCACACATTAAGAATGACCCGAAAGAATCGGATGAATGGTTAAATGCTCAACTCAATGCTTTAGTCAATATGTTCCAAAGTATAGAACCTGATAGTGATTATATACACTATGATGAAGTAACAATTAATATGAATCAAGGTGCTAATGCTAGTAGAAGTCTTGATGTAAGAGCTATAGCAGAATTAGTTGATACACAGGTACTAAATGGTTTAAAACAACTTGGCACATTTATTAATAGAGCTAATGGGAAAACTGAAACATGGTCAACAGTAGAATTTATGATAATGACACAAGGTATTAAATCTTGTCAGAGAGGGTCTAAGAGGATAATAGAAGAGATTGCTAGACTTTGGTTAAGAGTAAAAGGAGAGCAAGCAATACCCCACTTCTCACATAATGTGGTTAATTGGCAGAGTGAAGAAGATAGACATACTGTAGCTTTAATGAAAGAGGAACTTTACGCAATAGCACAAGGTATGGGTTGGATTAGCCCTGATAGAGCAGCTCAAGAAGTTATGGGTGAAAAGAAAGCATACACACATATACCACCAGAGCAAATAAGAATTAGTTTTAGCAGTGGAACAAACCCAAATAGCAATGAGCAAAAAGAAAATACGGAAATTATTTAATTTTTCCGTATTCTTTAAGTAATTGTTCTACTGCTTTATCTAATAGCTTGGATATAGGTATCATTGTTTCCTTAGACAATTCCTGCAATTGTTTTAGCAATGTTTTATCTAATGTATTTGTAAATCTTTCTCTTGTTTTTAAATCATTTGCCATATTATCACCTCTTAATAATTATATAACTTAAATATACTTAAGTCAATACACTTATTCTTATTGCAGTTTATTTAAGTTTTTGATATAATATATTTGGGGTGAGATTATGAGCAAGCAAGGGAAAGAATGGGAAACTGTACCTATTGATAAAGCAATAGAACTATACAACAAAGGGGTAACTCAAGCTGATATAGCAAGATATTTTGGAGTTAGTGATTATGCTATAAGATATATTTTCAAGAAAAATGGAGTCAAAACAAAAAGAAGAAATAATCCATTTACTGACGAAGAAGTTATTGAACTTTATAAACAAGGTTATTCTATGGAAAAGATTGCAAAAATGTTTGATGTATCTAGCACAAGAATAAGAACAGCCTTAAAAATTAAT
>ENA-OWPA01000552-OWPA01000552.1-bioreactor-metagenome-genome-assembly--contig:-NODE-552-length-46382-cov-7.116985_pt1 | contig 46382 bp, 35 predicted proteins | sample MGYA00238139_ERZ651803 | MGnify/ENA primary metagenome ERZ651803 (study PRJEB26909, sample SAMN07631231) | bioreactor metagenome | isolation source: Switchgrass digestor | place: USA: Dartmouth...
TCAGTATATATTATCAGTCATTATTTATATATATTATATAGATGTACGAACATTTTGACAATAACCTGTAGAGCAATGATGCTGTCAAGTAAAAGTAGGTTGTTTCCTGTAACCACCAAAGCAACTCAACCAGATAGAATTTTGGAACTCAATCAAATAATTTAAAATATACGGTTCGCGGTCTTGAATACTACCCATGTATGGTCTAACAAAATATGCCGACCAAGGGAGCACTCCTATAGACTTTCACATTAGCCGTATCTCCTGTTAAACCAGACCTGTTTTCCATAACAATGTATACCCATAAGGAACATCCAAGCTCCGCCGATAGTATGTCTTAAAAAAGCCAGTCTAAAGTTAGCCGGCTAATCAAAAAAGCCAATTCTCGGGTTCTCTGGTTGGGTCCATAGGCTGCCGGGAGAGATGCCCGGAGCCAATCTGCAGGGTCTTTTTTATCCAGACCGTCCGTTTGTCTCCTGGCCCAGTAGCCATTTTGAACAGGCACCGGTTCCTCTTCCAGCAAGAGAGGCGGCCCGGGAAGGTTGAGCATTTTACTAAGTTCACCGTTTCTCTTTGCGCAGCGGACGCGGGCAAGGTGATCTGCCCCGCTTACCGACCAGGAAGCCCCCAGATGTTTAAAGCGCCGGGCAATGGTGTGCCCCACATTTGGTTCGATCGCACCCAAACCACGGGCCGGGGAAGGACAGGGAAGGGAGCGCTCCCGCCAGTCGGTGATGCCCTCCCAGACACTGTTGATTCCGCTCTGAAAAGCTTCTAGTTTTTCTTTTCTGTTTTCCTCAGTTTCTGCGATGATCAGTGTTCTCATCAACAGATTAAAATCATCCCGCCTGTTGGCTTTAAGGGTTTCTTTGATTTTTTCCCTCATTCTGGGCTCAAACAGTCTAGTCAGTTCTCTTTGCAAGTGAAAACGGGAGTATTGATATTCAGTTCCCAGGAGTTCGGCGCCTTTCCGGATCCACTCAGAACCATCTCCAGCAATGATTTTTCTTTGACACCCGTCAAGATCATAGACCCGGCTCAAGTGTCGTTCTAAGGCAACCCAAAACTCTTCTCCCCTCCCGTGATAAACAAAGTAGGTGGGATTAATCAGTTTCGCCCTGCCCCCGGGACATTCTTCCCATCCTTCATAAATCACTGCTGTTTTTAATTCAAAATGCTTCCCCTGGTTTTTAGTTCTACGCTGCCGCCTGACCATCGCCCCGTCCACCTCGATAATCAGTAAGGGAACGATACGGGTTCCGGTATTGTCCAGTGCAGTTTCTTTATCCCACTTTTTGAGGTGCTCACCGGCTACTTGCACATCCTGGTGGATAGTTTCATGGCTGATACTTACACCTAATGCTTGGCTTAAGGTTTCAGCCGCCTTCCGGTAGGTTTGCTCAGCCGCCAGCATCACCGCTATTTCATTTAGCCGAGGAGAAACGTGGACTCTTGCCGGTATGCCCAGCAGTTCATCTAACAAAAAGACGTAGGCATAAGCCCCACTTAAGGTGCGCTTTTTGTAGTAGCGTCTCCGGTAAGTGAGTACCCCTAAGGTCGTTTCTAGGGCACGTTCCCTGATGTTAACAACTTCCCACCCCTCCCGTTCTGCAGAGTAGAAAATGCAGCGATCCAGGTATTCCAAAAAGCTGGCTAGCATTTGCATTAAATAATCCCGCGCAATGGCAAATAACTCTTTCTCTAAGGTGTTGAAATTTATTTCGCCAGCGAGTACACTTTTAATTAGAGTACTCACCCGCCCTTCTTGCAGCCAAGGGCTTTCTTTCAGATAGTCACCAGCTGCTTGGATGTTGGGTGCTGTATTCACCGGAAGAAACCTCCTTTCTGATTTGGTTGGTTGCTTTGGAGGTTTCTTCTTTTTTTCCAGGGAAAAATCCTCCTTGGTTTCTACTGGAGATTACTGGTGATTACCTACACTTATTTTACAGCTACCTTTTGCCTGACCTCTTATTAAATCCCCACCAATAGTTCCTCCACCCGCTGATCAATTCTCTCCTCAACTTTTGTGTAAACGCAAACTGCATCAGATTGCGGGAAATCTTGTCAACTGCGGAAACTACATTCATTTCACGAAGATTGATCTATATCTTTTGTTATTATCATAACTTCCCGCCCCAGACATGATATGCTATACTTTGAAAAGAACATATATCGGAAGGATGACTATTTGTGTCTGAAGAAATACCACGCAACAGACCTGCACGCTATATCAAAATTGCCGTAGATATAGCCACATGTATTGCCAGGGGTGAATACCGGGAAGGACAAAAAATACTTGGCAGGTCATCACTGGCAGGAAGATACAATGTTTCTCCAGAAACAATAAGGAGGGCTTTGGCAGTCCTAGAAGAAAGAAAAATCGTAAAACTGCAGCCAGGAGTAGGGGTTATTGTTTGTTCCCATACCGCTGCAGAAAACTACCTGGCAGAATATGGTCAGCGCCAAATACTAGAGGATGTACAAAAGAAGTTGCATTATTATCTGCAGGAACGGAGAAAACTCGATCAAAAAATTGCCCAACTCACCAATGAACTGTTGGAATATACCTTTAAAATGGCAACACGCTATCAGCGGATTCATGAGTTTCGAGTTGAGGAAAATTCCCCTTTAATTGGGAAGAGTCTCAAAGAAGCTGAATTCCGCACCCTGACAGGAGGCACAATCCTATCAATTAACCGCAATGGAAAAGAGATTGTGTCCCCTGATGCAAATACAATCATTGAGAAAAATGACATACTAACTGTTGTTGCCCCACAGGAATCGATTGATGAGTCCAAAGCACTGAACCTTACACATTTATCTGGCCCTGCAGGTAATTTGACGGGAATAACCGAATAAACCATCCAAGGTGGGTGATCCACATGTCTGACAGAGAAATAAAAGCTAAGCAAACTGCAAAAAGAAAAAGAAGAAAAAAGAAACTCAGCTTTGCAAGGGTGGCGCTCCTTACCCTTGTCTTAATTGGAATAGTTCTTATTTTTGTTGGTTGCGGCTATGTGGCAGGTGCTGTGATGTCACTGCCTGAATGGGATCCACAAAAACTTGAGGGTAGTGAGTCTTCTATTATTTACGACCGGGAAGGTAATGCTGTTTCCCGTTTATTTGCGGAAGAAAACCGTACCCCTGTTTCACTCCATGATCTTCCTCCCTATCTTCCAGAAGCCTTTATAGCAATAGAGGACAATCGTTTTTATGATCATTATGGTGTAGACCTGGAGGCTATCGGGAGAGCTGTTATTGCCAATATCAGAGGAGGTATCGGTGCTGAAGGGGGCAGCACCATTACTCAGCAGCTCGTTAAGAACTCATTCCTCACCCAGGAAAAGACATTTAAAAGAAAGATTCAGGAGGCAATTCTTGCACTCCAGGTGGAACACCGCTACTCCAAGGATGAAATCCTGGAATTCTATTTAAACCGCATCTACTTTGGCAATGGAGTTTACGGTGTGCAAACCGCAGCTCAGCATTATTTCGGGAAAAATGCTAAGGACCTTACACTCGCGGAAAGTGCTCTTCTGGCCGGTATTGTGCGCAGCCCCAACAACTATAACCCTGTACAGGATCCGGAACGGGCTAAGAATAGACAGGAACTAGTCTTAAGCCAAATGGTTCAATACGGTAAGATCACAAAAGCAGAAGCAGAAGAAGCCAAACAGGAGGAACTTCAGTACCGGGAGGGGGAAGTAAGCAGTTATAAATACCCCTTTTACACTGATCATGTGATCGCTGAAACTGAAAAAATCCTCCAGGAACAGGGTATGTCAATGGAAGACTGCCAGGTACTTATTTATCGCGGCGGTTTAAAAATATACACAGCACTTAATCCAGAGGTACAGCAAAAAGCCGAGGAACTGTTTGCCAACAGCGCCAATTTTCCCAGAGATCAAGGAGATAAAAAGGTAGAAGGGGCAATAGTGCTGCTGGAAAACAAAACAGGTGAAGTTCATGCACTGGTTGGTGGGAGAGAACACTCCGGAAAGCGTTCCTTCAACAGAGCGACCCAAGCTAAGCGCCAACCAGGTTCTGCAATTAAACCGTTGGTTGTTTACTGTCCTGCTCTGGAAAAAGGGTATACCACAGCCCTCTCACTGCTGGATTCCCCTGTTAAGGTGGGAAATAAGACTTTTCACAACTATGACCATAAATACGAAGGTATGATCACTATGCGTTACGCTGTGCAGGTGTCCAAAAACACCTATGCTGTGCGGCTGTTGAACACCATAGGAATTGACTATGGCTTGGAGTTTGCTAAAAAACTGGGTATAACCAGTTTTGATGATAGCCGTGACCGCAATTTAGCCCTTGCTCTGGGTGGGATAACCTACGGCATCTCACCATTGGAGATGGCAGGGGCCTATGGCGCCATCGCCAATCAGGGTGTTTATATCGAACCCCACACTGTGCTCAAAATATTAGATCGTGATGGAAATGTCATCTATGAGGCTAATCCCGAAAAACGGGTGGTTATGTCTGAAGAAACAGCTTATATCATGACGGACCTGCTCCAAACGGTTGTCAAAAGCGGTACTGGCACAAGAGCCAGGATGAATCGACCAGTGGCCGGCAAAACCGGAACTACTGAAGAGACAAAGGATATCTGGTTTATGGGTTATACACCTGAATTCACAGCTGCTGTCTGGATGGGATTTGACAAAGAAGAGAAAATCAATGACCCGCGGGCTGCAGGGGGGTCTTTCCCGGCTTTAATCTGGAAAGCGGTTATGCAAAAAGCCACAGAGGGCCTTCCTGTCAAGCAGTTTAGCAGGCCATCGGGAATTGTGACTCAAGCAATTTGCTTAAAATCAGGTAAACTGCCTAACGCCTTTTGCCCTGAAGATGACCAACTCAAGGAAATATTTGTTCGGGGATCAATGCCTAAAGACACCTGTGACCTACATGTACAGGTAGAAATATGTGAAGAAACCAAACTGCTGGCTGGCCCATATTGCCCCAACAAAGTAAAAACAGTTTTCGTTAACAATGATCCAAAGATCAAAATACCCACAGAGGTCTGTGACAAACACGGGCCCAACTTTCAGCAGGAGGTAACCCTTAAAGTTTGTACCGACCCGCGCCATAATGGTGTGCTCTATCTGGCCAACACACCAGGCCTTTTGGAAACAGGCGGGTGTCCAGCAGAATTTATTGAAGAGCGGAAATTCAAACCAGATGAAGCACCAAAACAGCGCTGTCCGCTACCGGACCATCAGGTTGAGAAAAAGAAGCTACCGATAATTGATAATAATAACGGTAATGGCAATGGTAATGGCAAAGATAATGACTAATAATGTGTAATCTAAAGAGCCAGCAGATCTCTGCTGGCTCTCATTATTGATGGTTATTTAAACTCTACAATGGTAACTCCTGTTCCCCCTTCATAGTAATCACCACTGCGAAATGATGCCACAAGGGGATGTTTTGCCAAATAATCCCGCACCGCATCCCGCATAGCCCCTGTCCCTTTGCCGTGAATAAGTGAAACTCTGGTCATACCCGCCAGGTATGCTTGATCAATATACTTATCCACCTCTTTTAACCCTTCTTCTACCCTAAGTCCACGGAAATCAAATTCAGAGGGTACTGCCGCATTTCTGCTAATAGCCTGATCCTTGGAAACAGCAGACTGTACAGAGTCCTGTTTTTTCTTGTTGCTCTTTCGCAGGTCCTTGAGGGAAATGTTCAACTTTAAAGCCCCTACCTGAACCAGCACCTCTCCATCTTCATTGGGGGATTCCAGCACACACCCCTCCTGCTTGAAACGGGGAATCAGCACAATATCTCCTGGTTCTAAAGCAGTGGGGACTTCACCTTCAGGCGCTATTTCAACAGAACTGATCTTCTCATCGATCCTGGATGCCAGTTTACTGATCTCACGCCTGATCAGTCGGGCATGTTCCAGACCTGCCCTGCTCTCCTGGTACTTTACCTCTTCCCGTAAGGTACGAATCAATTGCTCCGCTTCTCTTCTGGCGGTTCGCACCAGTTCCCGGGCCTCCTCATGGGCTCGGGACAAAATCTCCCTCTGCTTTTGCCGCAGTTTCCTTTCTTCCCTGGCTACCCTTTCTTTTAATTCCTCCATCTCTCTGCGCAGTTTCTCTGCTTCAGCCCGGGCAGAAGATGCGGCAAACTGGTCCTCTTTGAGATGTCGGATCAGATCTGACAACTCCCTTTGTTTGGGATCCAGGAATCCTTTTGCCTGCTCGATAATCTCTGACGGAAGACCAAGCCGCTCTGCAATAGCAAAAGCATTGCTCTCCCCAGGAACACCGATAGAAAGCCTATAGGTGGGTTTCAGTGTTTTGCTGTCAAACTCCACAGAGGCATTCTCTACCCGGGACCTGGCATGGGCAAAAACCTTTAATTCACTGAAATGGGTTGTAACAATCACCAAAACACCCTTTTGCAGCAGGCTGTCTAAAATAGCCATCCCCAGGGCAGCACCCTGTTCCGGATCAGTCCCTGCTCCCAGTTCATCAAGGATCACCAAGGATCCCCTGGCTGCACTCTGTATGATTCGCACAATATTAGTCATATGCCCGGAAAAAGTGCTGAGGGACTGTTCTATGCTCTGCTCATCACCGATATCAGCGAAGACATTCTTTAAAATAGGTAGAACAGTTTCTTCCTGCGCCGGTATGTGCAAGCCGGCTTGAGCCATGGCCAGCAGCAACCCCACAGTTTTCAGAGCAACTGTTTTGCCCCCGGTATTGGGCCCTGTGATCACCAAACAATCAAAATCCTGACCCAGCCTGATATCCAGAGGGACTACCTCTCCCTTGAGCAGGGGATGACGCCCCCCTTTGATGACCAGATATCCCTCCTGGTTGAAGCCAGGAGGATTGGCTTTCATTTCCTTGCTCAGGTACCCTTTAGCCAGAATAAAATCCAACTCTCCCAGCAACTCCAGGTTCTTTTTCATCTCATCATGATAGACTGCAGCTGATCTGGATAACTCCTCCAGAACACGTAACTCCTCCTGATTGACCGCAGAGCGTGCAACTGCCAGTTCATTACCCAGCCGCACCAAAGGCATGGGTTCCATAAAAACCGTTGCTCCACTAGCCGACTGGTCATGCACCAAACCTGGAAATTGGCTGCGGTATTCCTGTTTAACAGGCACCACATAACGGTCACCACGCATGGTGTAGATGGGCTCCTGCAGGTATTTATTCCACTCCGGTTTGTTCAGTATCTCATCCAGCTGTTCCCGGATCTTTCCTGACAGACTTCTCAGCTGCTGGCGGAGTCTGAACAGTTCAGCTGAGGCACGGTCTGCGATCTCACCATCAGGCTCAATACAAAATGAAATCTTCTCCTGTAGCGGAAAGCACTCCTGCAGCTTTGCCGCCCGTTCTTGCAAAAGGGGCAGTTCTAGATCATCTTTTAAGAGTGTTTCTTTCATGCGCTGGGCTGCCTTTAACAGTCCTAGCAGTTTGAGCAGTTCGTCAGGCTCTAAAACACCCCCGATCAGGATCCGCCTCAATGAAGGTGTCACATCCTGCACACCCTCTAGGGTAAGATCTGGCTGCATTCTTAAGAGATGACATGCCTCTGTGGTCTCCTGCTGCAACCGCAGGACTTCTTCTGCTTCCACTGCCGGTTCTAAATCACGTACATAGGCCTTTCCCAGAGAAGTGGCACAATGCCGTTCCAGCATCTCTTTTATTTTATGAAACTCTAGTTTCTTAAGGGAAAATCTATCCATTTAAGCTTCTTCCTCTCCCCTGCTATCATCCTGCAGCACACCCCGCAGGTAATGTCCGCGGGTCAACCCCGACTGGGACAATTTAGCCAACTCTTCCCAGGCAGATCTTGCTTTCCTGTGCTCCCATTCCCCATGAGCAGCAGCAGTTAACGCCCTGCGGTAGAGGCTGGTTACCTTAAATACATGCTCTGCCGGGTAAGGGCGGAGTTCCAGTCTAAGAATATCATATCCCTCAGCTCTTATCTCTGCAAGGTACTCGATCAGGCAGAGTTCCCGGGAATTGTAAATGGTCATGCGGCAACTCTCATCACTGACCACAGGGAAAAGATAACCACGGCGGTCCTTTAAGAAACATGTTTGCCTGCAGGGAAAAGAACATTTCCCCTTGCCTCCGGCGAGAGCACCCGGGATGCAGTGCTCACTGATCACCAGCGGCAGTGCCCCATGAACGATCATCTCCAAACTGCCGCTTCCTTTAAAGGCAAAAGCCTTCAGCTGCCTGCGGTTTAACTCAGGTGAGAGGGTTATGCGGCTTACACCGGCCTTCAGCAGTAGATCTGCCGCTGGGTCATTGAATACAGGCAGGGAAAAGTCAGCTACCACCCTTAAGTTATCCCGCAAGGAATAATAGCAGCCACCCAGATCCCCAGCCAGCACACCGTCAGCAGCCAGGGTTTTAGCGAACTCCAGATATTTGATGACCAGCTTTTCCTGGCCCTCTTGCCAGATCCGGGGCAGCATCAGATATGAGGCTACACCCTGTTTGCGGCACTGGTCCACCCCTGCTCTCAGCTTCTCTTCAGTCCAGGGCTCCCTACCCCTTAAAGAATAACCGCCAAAATAGATGAAATCAGCACCCCCTCTGAGGGCTGCCTTTAAACCAGCAAAATCCCCCACAGCCACAGCAAGCGAGGGACGCTTCTCCCCAGTTCCTGGCAGTTGAAAGCCATGCTCTCTCCTTTGAACAGCGTGCTGCTGTAGTGCCGCCCAATACTCCTTTTGCCTTCTTTGGGCATCCCTAGGAAGGTTGCGCTGGTAGCGGAGAAGGCGGGCCTTTTCCAGATCCTCAGTGAGCTGCCGCCGCACAGCATTGATCTCACTAAGCGGAAAAATTACCCCTCTTTCGATCTCACACTCCAGGTCTTGAAGAACAAAGGGGGTGTTCCCCAAACGATCCAGCTGTGCCCGCACAGTTTCTTCGGTCAGCTCATGCTTGATCGCCTTTTCACCGATGAACTCACCTTGAGCTGTATAATGATAACCATCCTCATCCCAACCTTCCAGTAAAAAAGGCTTGCCTATTCTTGCCACCGCTCTCACATGAAGGGGGATCCTCCGTCTGGAGGGGCCTGTGATCCTCTCCCTTGCTTCCTCTTCCAGCCGGCGATCCCGGGTTTTAAAAATCCGGTCACCCTTGCGCACAAAAAAGGGGATCTTGATCTCCACTTCACTGCCAGGTAAAACCTCATCCACTCTTCTCCCCTGTACGTACATCTCCTGTACAGTAACCCCCCTACAGCCCTCTCCGGTCCAAAACTCAATCTCATCCCCGGCTAGCAGGGGGAGTTTTGTTTTAAATTTGATCCTTCCTTGGCCACCCTTGAGCACCCTCCCCAGCTGCAGCCCCCGGTTGTTGGGCTTGGTGTAGCCCATCAGATCAGGGCCCGGGTTGCCATAAAAATAACCTGTTGTGAAACCGCGGTTAAAAACAAGGGCCAGATCCCGGATTTCTTCAAGGCTTACCTGATAGTTGTCCGGATCCTCCCAAGCTCTCTGCAAAGCCTCTTGATAGATGCGCACTACAGTTGCTACATACTCTGGGCTTTTCATTCTCCCCTCGATCTTGAGAGATGAAATGCCGGCTTTAATCAGGTCCGGCAGTTCTCTGATCAGCATCAGATCCTGAGGGCTCATCAGGTGTTCCCCCTGATGGTCCTGATAAAGCTCCCTCCCCTTCTCATCGACAAGCTGATAGGGCAGCCTGCAGGGCTGGGCACAGCGACCCCGGTTGCCGCTCCTACCACCCACCATACTGCTGAACAGACACTGCCCTGAATAACAAAAGCAGAGAGCCCCATGGACAAAAACCTCTAGATCCAAAGAGGTCTTTTTCCTAATCTGCAGCAGATCAGAATACCCCACTTCTCTGGCTAAAATCACCCGATCAAAGCCCAGTTCCTCCAGAAACCTGACACCTGCGGCATTATGAACTGTCATCTGTGTGCTGGCGTGCAAAGGGATCTCAGGGAGCAGTTCTTTGATCACTGCCACAGCACCCAAATCCTGAACGATCAGCGCATCTACACCCTCCCTGTACAAAAAAAACAGGTAATCGGTAAATTCACCGAATTCCCTGTTATCCACCAGGGTGTTGACTGTAATATAAACTCGTACATTCCTGCTATGGGCATACTCAAAGGCATCCTTGAGGGCACTGCGGTCGAAATTTTCGGCATATGCTCTCGCTCCAAACATCTTCCCTGCCAGATAAACAGCATCAGCGCCGTTTTCCACCGCAGCCCTTAAAGCCTGGGGGTTTCCCGCAGGTGCCAACAGTTCCGGTTTTCTGATCGCCATTTCCTTTAATCAGTAACCTCCATATATGATCAATTTTTAATAAATATTAATTCCCGTTAAAAAGCAAAGCCATAACAATAACCTTTACCACCTCTGCACACGGCTGATCCGCAGCAGCCCTGAACAGGGGACAATCTCCACACCCCGCTGTTCCAGTTCATCCAAAAAGAGATTTAACCCCAGGGAATCGCTAGCCATATGGCCGGCTATCACCACATTGATGTGGTGTTTTTCCGCCTCTTTGCGGTGGTCCTCGCTCATGTGCATCCCCACAATGGTTCCTACACCTGCTGCAGCCAGTTTTTCATAGGACTCCCTGGCACCGCTGGTGCCACCGGTCATATCCACAAAAATCTTACCAGCCCGCCTCTTGTCGCTTCCTACCACGATCTTAGGCCCAGCCTTGCGCTTCATACCCTCTCTGTATTCAGGGATCTCCTTCAGCAATCTCACTATATCCCCCACTGTTTCTGGGTCATTTTTTGCAAAATAACGATTTAAATAATCCTGTACCAAATTATCAGCCGGTGTGTGCACACACATCATCGGGATACCTAACAAAGCTGCTGCATCCACTGCTCTGTTATGGTTGATGGGCATGAACCTGCGCTCTACTTCAGCAATCCTTTTGGCCATCAGCCCCTCTGCCACATTGATCGGCACACCCAGCATATGGAGTTCATCCTCCTGAATGTGCATCACCTCATACAGGGCTGCCAGTGCTTTTCCTTCCGGGTGGTGGGAAATGATCAGGTCGATTCTTTTCCCCCTTTCACGCAGGCGGTCAGCCAACAGGACTTCTCCCACTTCTATATCAATACCAGCCAATACACAATTCACATCCTGATCAGGATCCCCATAAAGCACCCTTGTATCGCTGTAAGGGTTTCTCAATGATTCCTGGTCAAAATCCTTTTTCTCCTTTTCCTTCAGGTCTGCGTACTCCTTTTCCCGCTTAGATAACTCCCTTTTAACACCTTTTTCACCCCGCGGGTCAGCGGCAATTCCTTTGCGAACAGCGATCTCATAAATTTCCCTTATTCTCACCAGTTTCCCCTCCCTCAACTAAGATTAAGCCCTCTGTAGCCAATCAGACAACTGCTCAAAGGACATGGTATTAATAACATCATCCCTCTCCAACCAACCCCGGCGTGCCTGCAGCACCCCGTACTGCAGATCATCCAAATAATGCAGGTCATGGGCATCTGTATTGACAGCAAAACAAACCCCCAATTCCTTCCCCCTGCGGATATACCGGTCACAGAGGTCTAAGCGGTCCGGGGATGAGTTGATCTCTAAAGCTGTGCCTGTTGCTGCTGCCACCTTTAAGACCTGTTCAATATCTATGGAATAGGGCTCTCTTCTGCCGAGCAAACGCCCTGTTGGATGCCCGATAATATCCACATGTTTATTCTCCATAGCACTAATCACCCTCTCAGTGAGGGTTTTCTCATCCTGATTGAAGCCTGAGTGAATGGAAGCCACAACAATATCCATCTCTGCTAACAGGTCATCATCGAAATCCAAACTGCCGTCAGGGCGAATCTCCACTTCAATCCCAGCCAGCAGACGAAAATCAGTAAATCTTTGGTTGAGACGGCGGATCTCCTCCCGCTGCTCCCAAATCCTGTCCTCAGTTAAACCACGGGCAACATGGAGAGATTTAGAGTGATCTGTTACAGCCAGATACTGATAGCCGCGCCTACGGGCCTCTACAGCCAGTTCTTCGAGGCTATTAACCCCATCACTCCAATGGCTGTGGACATGCAGATCCCCTTTGAGATCACATAGCTCAAGCAGATAGGGGAGAATACCTTTTCTCGCGGCCTGGATCTCCCCCCTCCCCTCTCGCAATTCGGGCGGTATATACAACATCCCCAATCTGCTGTAGAGTTCCTCCTCAGAGGAAGGGAGTTGTCCCTCTTGACCGGGAGAGAGCCCTTTTTCACTGCTCTCCCACCCTAAACTGCGGGCCAGAACACATAATTCCTCATTGTGTTCCTTTGACCCAGTAATATACTGCAGGGCAGTGGCATAATACTCAGGTTGAACAACCAAAATATCTGCTCTGATACCCCATTTTGTCATGAGCGACAGCTGAGAATTATCTGCCGTCAACAACTCCTGGAGAAAAGGAGCAGTTGCCAATTCCTTAATTACAGTCAAAGGATCATGAGCAACTGCAACAAAATCCAAATCACCCACAGTCTCTGTACCGCGCCTGAGGCTGCCGGCACTGCTTGTCATTGTTATGCCAGACAAACTTTTTAGATAATCCCTTATCTCCCCGGCAACAGTAAAAGCATGATGCAACAGCAACCTCTTTTTAGATGAGGCAAGGGCTTCCAGGCCGCGCAGAATCGCCTCTTCGGTTTTGCTGCCGATACCGGGCAGTTCTCTGAGGCGCTTTTCCCGGGCAGCGGTCTCCAATTCAGCTAAATCTTTCGGCCTCAGATGTTGGTAGATAATTTGGGCAGTCTTGGCGCCGATCCCGGGTATCAGCAGCAGTTGACGCAGGGAAGCGGGCACTTTTTCCCGAAGCTCATCATAGTACCTCAGCTTCCCTGTAGTTACTAACTCTTGTATTTTCTTGGCCAGAGCATCCCCTATCCCCGGTATCTCTTGAAGGCGCCCTTCCTGGGAAAGCTGAACAGCATCTAAATAGGTAGTGCTCAACTTATGGGCGGCTCTCCTATAGGCACGGGATTTATAAGGGCTCTCCCCGAGTATGTCCAACAGGTCCGCTATTTCATTAAAAATCTGTGCTATTTCCCAGTTATTCATCTTTACTGCTCAGTCTTTTAACCTCATCCAGTTGTTTGGAAAGATTGTCATAATCCTCATGTAATTTGACCAGATCCTCTGCAATGTTCAGAGCAGCCCATACAGCCACTTTGCTCAAAGGCAGTTGTGGATTCTTCTGCCCCACCAACCGCATCTTCCGGTCCACATAGGCAGCTATTTTTTCAATCACCGCTGGATCAGTCTGCCCTTTGATAACATACTCTTCACCATAAATATTCACTGTTACCTTAGTACTTCCCTGATCTGCGATCTCCCTCTCCGCCCCTTCTAATAAATTCTCCTCACTTGTAACTCTTTCCATAATCCAATCTCTCCCCCTGGATTGTTGAGGATATGAAAAAATTCTCCAGAAGCTTAGCCGAATCCTGCCAAAATTATCTCAAACGTGCACCTGCTTCCCTCTCCAGAAGCAGAATAATACGGCTGTGTATCTCTGCCACCTCTTCATCGGTCAGTGTGCGCTCCGGGGACTGGTAGAGCAGAGAATAAGCCAAACTCCTGTAACCCTCTGGCACTTGGTCACCACAATAGACATCAAACAGCCGCGCTTTCTTGAGAAGATCTCCTCCCCCTCTATAGATCAACTCCTGTACCCGGGCAGCAGGCACTGAAGAAGGAACAAGCACAGCCAGGTCCCTACTCACACCGGGATAGCGGGGTATAGGCTGAGCTATCAAATCACGGCAGCTGAATTGAATCACTTTCTCCAGGTCTAACTCACAATAGACAACCCTTGCCTTAATCTCGTAATTAGCTAACAGATCAGGATGAAGTTCTCCCAGATAACCCAGCAGTTCTTTTTCACAAAAGATCTGCGCTGACCGTCCTGGGTGCAGGGCCGGGGAATCGGCATAGCTTTGGAATTGAACACCTTCTACCCTCAGTATCTCCAGGATTCCCTCTACAATCCCTTTGAGATAGTAAAAGTCCCTCTCCACATCCTTTGCCTGCCAGCCTGTATTAACTTTGCCACAGGCAATCATTCCCAGATGGAGGCGCTCGTCAGGTGTTTTGCCCTCCCCAGTGGGGATAAACACCTTGCCCACCTCAAACAAGCCGAGATCAGTCAGTTTGCGGTGATAATTATAAGTCAGTACATCCATCAAGCCAGGCAGGAGCGTTGTGCGCATTACACCCTGCTCTTCTCCCAAGGGATTTTTGATTCTTAAAACATTTCTCAAGGGGCTGTCCTGGGGTATCCTTAGCTTATCAAAAACATTTTCTCCGATAAAACTGAAGGTAACCACTTCATCAAGACCAAAACTGCAGACCGTATCGGTCACCAAATCTTTAATGGAGTCCGAGTATTTCTGGTCCTGGACCAGAGTCCCTAATGGATAGGTTACTGGTATCTGATCATAACCATAGAGACGGGCCACCTCTTCGATCAGATCCACTTCTTCAGATATATCCACCCGGTAGGGGGGAACTGTTACCAGAATACTATCCTGACCGCATAGTTCACAGGGAAAATCCAGTTTGCTCAGGATCTCCTGCACTTCTGCCCGGGATAATTCGGTCCCCAAAACTTTGTTCACCCGGGAGGTGCGCAGTCTGATAGTGCGCTGAGATTCAGGCCTTACGTAATTATCGATCAGATCTGATGTAACTTCCCCGGCACCCAACTCTTGGATCAGCTGTGCCGCCCGATTGAGAGCAGGAATAACACCCTCCGGGTTAATACCCTTTTCAAAACGGGCTGAAGCCTCTGTCCGCATCCCCAACCTCATTGCTGTCCTGCGCACACTATAGGGATCAAACAATGCGGATTCCAAAACAACTGTCCTGGTTTTTTCAGTCACTTCACTGGCCAGACCGCCCATCACACCGGCTATCGCCACAGCTTCCTCCTGATCAGCGATCACCAGCATCTCATCATCCAGTTCCCTTTCAGTTCCATCAAGGGAAACTATTTTTTCTCCCGGTTTGGCTCGTCTGACATTGATCTGTCTCCCTTTCAGCATATCATAATCAAAGGCATGTAGGGGTTGGCCGTATTCCAGCATAACATAATTAGTTACATCAACAATATTATTGATCGGCCTCATCCCTGCTGCCAGCAGCCTGTACTGCATCCAGGAGGGGGATGGGCCCAATTTGATATTGCGCACAACACGGCAGGCATAACGGCGGCAGAGATCCGGATCCTGGATCGTGACACTGATCAGGTCCTCTGTTTTTTCCTCACATTCTTCCACCGTGATTTGGGGCAGGTGCAACTTAGCCCCCGCTATGATCCCTTTCACTTCCCGGGCAATATTGATCACAGACTGGCAGTCCCCTCTGTTGGGGGTCAGCTCAAACTCTAGGATATGGTCATCAAGATTCAATGCCTTATCCAACCTGGTTCCTGGGGGTAGATCACCGCTCAACAGCAGGATACCCTTATCATCGCCAAAACCCCATTCATCTGTTCCCAGTTCTGCACCAGAACAGAGCATCCCTTCAGATAGCTCACCCCGAAACTTCCTTGCTTCCACCTTTCCACTGGGCAGTATCACTCCGGGCAGAGCCACAGCTGCACAAGCACCAACTTTTAAATTAGGTGCACCGCTTACCAGTTGAATAATCACAGAACCTGTATCCACACTGCATAAACTGAGGTGGTCAGCATTGGGATGAGGTTTCACATCCAAAATCTTTCCCACAATGATCTGTTCCAGCCCCTCCACAGGGGGAAACACACCTTCAACAGCTAAGCCGACCATAGTCAACTTTTCTGCCAGTTCCTCTGGCGGTAATTCGCAATCCACATACTCCTGCAGCCAACTATATGCTACACGCAAGGTATTATCCCTCCTAAAACTGATGCAAAAATCTTACATCATTTTCAAAGAAGAGGCGCATATCATTGATGCCGTATTTGAGCATGGCAATCCTCTCCACACCCATACCGAAAGCAAAGCCCACAACCTCCTCTGGGTCATATCCTGCATTGGCCAGCACCTTCGGGTGGACCATCCCACAACCCAGGATCTCCAACCAGCCAGTATTTGAACAGACCCGGCAACCTTTTCCACCACAGTTGATACAGGATATATCCACTTCAGCACTGGGCTCTGTAAAGGGGAAGAAGCTGGGCCTCAATCTGATCTCCCGCTCCTGACCAAACATCTGTCTGGCAAAGTTCAGTAATACTCCCTTCAGGTCCCCAAAAGTACACTCCTTGTCAACCAGCAGTCCTTCCACCTGATGAAACATCGGTGAATGGGTAGCATCATCATCCCTCCGGTAGACCTTGCCTGGCGCAATAATCCTGACCGGAAGATGGGGTACCCTCTTTTCCATCACCCGTATCTGCACAGGGGAGGTATGGGTACGCAGTAAGACCTCCTCACTGAAATAAAAAGAATCCTGCATATCCCTAGCTGGATGGCCTTTAGGAATATTCAAAGCCTCAAAATTGTAATAATCATATTCCACCTCAGGCCCCTCAGCCACCTTAAAACCCATAGCAGTAAAGATATCCTTGATCTCAGCCATAATAATTGACAAAGGATGTTTATGGCCAATCTGTACAGGCCGGCCGGGAAGAGTCACATCAATGGCTTCCTCTGCCAATTTTCTTTCCTTTTCCGCAGCATCAAGTACCGCCAACCGATTGTCCAGTTCCTCTTCGATCAGTTGACGCACCCGATTGGCTAGTTCTCCCAAACGGGGTCTTTCCTCAGGCGGGACACTGCCCATACCCCTTAAGACCTTGGTCAGCTGTCCCTTTTTCCCCAAATACTTAACCCGCAGCCCTTGAAGTTCCTCCTTGCTGCCGGCATTTTTAAGATCTGCAAAAGCGCTCTCTTTGATCTTTTCTATTTCCTTTTCCACCCTGTTATCCACCCCTTTATTCAACAATGAAAAACCCCCGTCTGCTAAGGGACGGGGGTTTGATAACCCGCGCGGTACCACCCTTCTTGGCCTTGCGGCCCTCTTTAGGGTAATGTTTGATGTTAACGGTACAACCGACACCATCTACTGGCAATTACGCGTTCAACAGTGCAGCTCACAAGCGAACTTCAGCAAGCCGGATCCTGGCCGTACTCTCAGTCTGTGATACAGCCTCCCTGAAGGCCCTCTGCTTACTTACTCCTCCTGGTCATCGCTTTTTGCTGTTTGCAATTTTGCTATATCACACATCTTAGTGATACAAATATTTGCGATAGAGCATAAAAGCATACAGTGATCCAGTGTACTTAAAAATCATCCAGTAAAAACGAGCGGGAATCGGCATCCCTCTCACATCCTTTATGGAGATAGACTAGATGCACCTTGAATGCATTATATCATAAGGCTTCTCCTAGCACAACATCCATAAACTACTCCCCCAACTACTCCATTCTATCGTTAACTGACCACAAGATCATTCCCAACCTGATGCGGTATATTTCCTTATAAATACCATCAGGGGAGTTCTTCTCCACGTGGTTTCTAATGATCTCCTTTTCTCGAGGGGTCAGTTCTGTATATGACCAAAAATACTGCTCAAAACTGTCTACAGCTTCTTGTACAGTCATTTCCCGATCCCGTACATCAATCCATACCTTAAAGGAAGGCATGTAGCCGGAACAATAGAGATAGTTCAGAGGGTACATGATATCATGACCAGGCAGAGGCATCTCTTCATTGAAGATCAAGCGCCATAACTCCTCATGCCCCGGAAACCAGCGCATCCCAGCGAAATCGCACAGAAGACACCAACCGCGTGAGCATTGACACATCTTCTCCAGTGTTTCAACATCACGAATCCCTGGAGTTAATGAAGCAAAAACAAGATCAAAGCGTCCAATCAAACCTTCTTTCTTTGGATCAAGGTCCTGCCACTCCTTGTCTAGGTAATCCACATTATTAAGCCCTTCTTCTTCAACTAATTTCTGCATCGCTCTCAACATAGCGGGTGCGGGCTCCAAAGCCACCACCCGAGCGGCTCTTTTTGCCATAGGAATCGCGAAGTTTCCCACCCCGGAACCGATGTCCAGTACTTCCATTCCCTGTTTCCAGACTCCTTCCTGTTGCAGCCAGGACATAACCTTCTGCACACGTCCCCTGCCTTCAGGTCTTTGAGCCGCTTTCACAAAAAATTGAGCCATGCCATCCCAGTAGTCCAACTGGTTCAGATCTCTGCGCTTTCTAGCATGAATAGAGCGGCGCTGCCCCTCCTGCCAGCACTGCCCCCAAAATGCCGGGCTTTTTTCGTTCACTTTCCCCATATCCATCTCCCCCTGCTTAAAACTATTTCTACCTTTCCTCCAGGCCCTGGGCTGCTGATTTCTCAATCTTGATCCCGCTGGCGGAAAATTTCATAAAGAATTAGAGATGCCGCTACAGCGGCATTTAAGGATTCAACTCCCCCCACTAAAGGAATACTCACCCTAAGATCAACCAAATCCAATAAATCTGCTCTGATACCACGGGATTCATTTCCGATCAGAATCAGATGGCCTCCTTTACGAAAGTCCGCGTGATAATATTTCTTATCTGCTCTTGGTTCCGCAGCAACAGTTTGAAAACCTGCTTCTTTTACTTTTCTGATCAGTGTAATGAGGTCCACCTGTTGAAAAACAGGAACACGAAAAACCATTCCCATGGTTGCCCTCAGTACCTTGGGATTATAGAGGTCTACAGTTCCCTCTCCCAAAAAAACGCCGCTTACCCCTACCCCAGCAGCAGATCTGATTATTGTTCCCAGATTGCCAGGGTCCTGCAGGCCGTCTAATGCAACTAAAAGTCCATCCCCTTCTCTAATAACCTGCTCTTCATTCCAGCTAGGCATAGAACATACAGCCACAACTCCCTGAGGTGTCTCTGTATCAGCGATTTTTGCCAACAGGTCATCTTTAACAAAAAATAAAGGAACCTGCTGAAGCCTAGCTTGTTCCATGATTTCTTGATATTTTTCGCTATGCTGGTTATTTTCCGCCACCATCACAAAATCTATGGGTGCATTATTGAGCAGCGCATCTTCAACAAAGTTGACACCTTCGATCAAAAAATTATGATACAGTTCTCTGTACTTTCTTTTTTTTAAACAGCGGGCAAATTTGATCGCCTGCTTCGATGTTCTTATTTCCAAAAAAATCACCTTAACTTCCTGCTATCAACTGCCGCAGCAAACCGGTTTAGCAAACCATTTATTCTATAAAAAAAGCATGGTTGAACACCATACTTTTTTTATGCTTCTATGTTCTTCTATTAGAGATTGCGTTTTGCCAATTCCACAAGCTTGCTGAAAGCAGGTGCATCATTAACCGCAAGCTCTGCCAGCATCTTTCTGTTCACACCGACGCCGGCTTTTTTCAGCCCGTTCATAAATCTATTGTAAGAAAGGCCATTGCTGCGGGCAGCAGCGTTAATCCGTGTGATCCAGAGTTTCCGGAAATCACGCTTCCGCATCCTCCGGTGTATATAGGCATAGTTCAGTGATTTCATCACCTGCTGGTTGGCTACCCGAAATAGCTTGCTCTTTGCTCCTCGATAGCCCCTGGCTAACTTTAGAATCTTTTTATGGCGGCGCCTTGTGACTGGTCCGCCTTTTACCCTTGCCATGACCATTAACCTCCTTTGTTCTTACAAATAGGGCAGTAATCGCTTCATCCTTTTCTGGTCAGAGGCGCTGAGAACCTCTGCCCTGCGGAGGCGACGCTTTCGATCGCTTGGCTTTTTAGCAAGCAAATGGCTCTTGAAAGCCTTCGCTCTCTTCCATTTACCGCTGGCAGTAGGTTTGAATCTCTTGGCAGCCCCCCGGTGTGTCTTCATTTTCGGCATTTTTTAGTCTCCTTTCACCTGTTCCTGGGTTTTGGGCGCCAGGATCATGATCATATTACGCCCTTCAACTTTGGGTTCCTTTTCCATAACAGCTAAATCTTCCAATTCATTATAAAACTTCAGGCAAAGATCATGTCCTAAACTGGCATGTGTAATTTCCCGGCCTCTGAACATCAAGGTTACTTTCACCTTATCTCCATCACTCAAAAACCTCCGGGCGTTCTTTACCTTTACCTGAAAGTCATGGTTCTCAATCCGTGGTCTGATTTTAACTTCTTTAACATTGATCACACGCTGCTTTTTACGAGCATCACGCTCACGCTTACTCTGTTCGTACTTATATTTGCCGTAGTCCATTATCCGGCAAACCGGTGGTTTAGCCTGGGGCGCCACCTCAACGAGATCAAGCCCCTGCTCAGCAGCAATGCGCAGCCCTTCCTTGATCGGCATAATCCCAAGCTGTTGGCCGTTGCTGTCTATCACCCGGGCTTCCCGAACACGGATCTCCTCATTGACCCGCAGATCCTTAATAATTATACGCCACCTCCTTAAATATCTATGAAAAGAAAAATACTAAAAAAGCGGGTTGGCAAAAACCACCCGCTTTTATATACAGCTTATCCCTAAAGTAACCCTAGTAGCTGTCTTCGCCCTAAGGTGAGAAGCGAGCGGCTTCTACTTGCACGTTAAAAGTATAGCATATCTATTTTTCCACTGTCAATGGGGGACTAAGGGAGAGGTTCCTTGTCACTGTCACTTGTGTCTCTTTGTCCCCTTGTTACTTAGACACTTTCCATGAAAATTATCAAACAGACGTCCTCCTAGTGTGTGTGGTTGCTAGTGTAACAATAATAAATACTATTAAAGACACTAGAACACCAAATACTTCTGGCGGGATTGCGCCAAATTGTACCCCTGATATACTCAATGCTCCTCCAACGATACCTGTAAAAAAAGCTGCCAAACCTGCCTTCAGGTTTGGCCTTTTCCAAAGTATGCCGCCCACAACAGGGACGACAAGACCACCTGTATTTAAAAGGAGCACAGTATTGATCACAGCAATGATCCCTGTAGAATACATAGCTATTATAAGGCCCAACACACCCATGGCAACAAGTGCTAAGCGTGAGATATGCAGCAATTTTATCTCATCCATTTCTTGATCCCTTTGTATGGTTTTGGCCACAAGATCGTAAGCAATATTTGAGGCTCCTACAGTCAAGAGAGAGGTTGCTGTTGACATGATAGCCGCCAGGATAGCTGCCATCAATAACCCTGTCATGAGAGGTGACAGCACTTCGTTGACCACATTTGGCAACGCAGCAGAGGCTTCAGTTAAGTTAGGGAAAAATGCATGTGCGCTCATACCAAGCAAGGTCGGGAAAAGGGTTATAACGATGATAATTAACCCGCCCAACCAACAAGCTCTTTGCGCAGTTTTTTCATTCTTTGAGGCCAATATCCGCTGGTAGATATCAGCACCAGCTAGTGTTGTCAAAAGCATGGGAATAGCCAACCAGATTATATACGACCAATCTCCAGTCCCTATCAGGCTGAAAAAGAATTGAGCTGTTTCAGCCAGATTAACCTGGATTGATGAAACAAATCCCCCCATATCTTGTAAACGCAAAAGAACAGCAACATACGCTGCTATAATTCCAACAGCAGCGATTATGAGCTGGATAAAATCGGTAAGGGTTGCTGCCCAAAGCCCCCCTACAGCTGAATAGAGGATAAAAACAAGGGCAGTGATCACTGTCGCCTCTGTTGAACCCAAACCAACAATAGATAGCACACCCTTAGTCGCCAAAATCTGGGATGCTAAAACTCCCGTAAATGTAATAAAAGTAAGAATAGCAACTAACGGCCTAAACAGCCTACCTCCATACCTGTGCTCCAAAAAATCCGGGATAGTATAGATGTTCATCGCTCTTACTTTCCCTGCCAGAAATCCTGTTAAAATAAGGCCTATCCCGCCGCCTATACCAAACCACCAGGCAACAAGTCCATCTTTAAAAGCCGCTTCGCCTAAACCTATAACATACCCGCCACCAAAATATGTGGCTGCAATAGCAAAACACGCCAGTCCTAATCCCAGTCTGCGCCCGGCAAGTATATAGTCAGTCATTCCCTTATTGAACTTATTTGCCCAAAATCCTATGGCTAACATGAGCACTAGATAGATGACAATAATTGAAATAATCATTTATTATGTCGCCTCGCTTTTTTGTTATAGGCATGTCTAATACAAGTTGTAGCAATAATAGGCACAACTGATTTACTTATTAAAAACACAAAAAAATACAAATGTTGTTTGTGGGGAAACATCACCTTATATACAGATGGGGCATTTCATAAAAGTGGTATGAACTATAAATGATCTAGTCAGCCCATGTAATGCAAGCAATAAGGGATCAGCAAACACTTCAGATCCCTTATTGCTCACCAGATTCTAACTCACCTGTTAAAATCCCTTAGTATTGAAGCCTGAAATAATCACCTGAACTTGTAGTAAACCATACAAGGCGAGTAGATTGTGTCACTACTCCGTCCCCTGTTCACTTTTAAGCGCTTGTTTTTATCACAGTTTCATTCTTTTTATTCTTAGCAAGCCTTAATAACAATACTGACGCTATTAAACCAACTAGTACAAACAAGAGCATAACTCCAAAGAGCGCTTTGTACCCTGCCACCCCTTGAAATGTATCAAGCAAATGGCCGGCTAACAGGTTCATATATATGTCAGGAGTAAAACCAATCATGGATGCAAAGCCAACAGCAGATCCAGTTAGAGCCACGGGAATGTTTACTTCTTCCATTGATGCAAAATAGATACCGCGCATGGCAAATACAGCGGCACCGAATGCTACCATGTTAACAACTAATAGATAGAGCAAACTAGCATTACCCGGGGCAACAAGAAAAATCCCAACGGTAACCGCCATCAGCACATAACACCATGTAATAACTTTTGTTGTAGAACCTACCTTATCGGCAATAAACCCTCCTATTGGCCCACCTAACAATTGCAAGCCATATGACCTTATGATTGCAAGGGCTGCACTGATAGCTACAGTTGCTCCGAATATTTCGGTGACATATGGGGTGAGATAAGTTGAACCCAAATAGACACTATAATTAGTTAATACGATTATAGCCAGTAACCATACTGCTGGCATTTTAATAACCTTAACAATATCTTCCCACACTGCATTTTCTTTCTGAACAATTTTTGAGTCCTCAAGCAAAAACCAGGTCATTATCGCCGAAATAACGCATATGGCTGAGAAGATATTAATAACCACAGTCAAACCGACAACACCTGAACCTAACTTAGCAAATAGAGCAAGTACAGCTGCTGATATGATGACAGTTGTCAATCCCCTGCCACCTTCAAGCAAACCGAAAAATTTACCCTGCTCATCTTTACCAGCCAAATCTCTTGTTGCCTTAATAAGGGCAGCCCAAAAAGTAAGTGTGGCAAGCAAGCCCCAGATCAAATTGATAATGATACACATTGTATAGGAGGGGTATGTTCCAAAATAAAACCCTAATAGGCCAGTTACAGCAAAAGCAAATGTCAATAATTTTCTAGCTGAAATACGATCAGCTAACCAACCACCAGGGAAATAAAAGATCATAGACGTTATACCATATGCACTTGTTAGTACACCAAACTGGGTATGAGTCAAACCTAGTGCTTCTTTTAATGGATCATAATAGGTCCACCTCAAATAGGGTAAAAAATAGATCGCTGTTGCACCCAAGCACAATATAAACAACATAAAGTAACGTTTTTTTGTACTGGCAGCTTGTTCCATCCGTATCTCCTCTCTGTTTTTACTACCCAATTTTTTCTTATTGTACTCATACCATTATTGCTACTCTACTTCTAATCTGCAGTCACCGATTCATATTGGCCAACACATATATGGCATTAGAAAAACATGAGAAGTTTATTAATTTATCAAAAAAATTTTTAATCACATGATGCAACTGTTGACAGGTATTGTTGGGGTTTCTCGAAACGCACAAGCAATCTAATTGTTTAATGTGGAGAAGCGCCACCTGTCAAGAATTTATAACAGTTATTGTACTGTAATGGACAAGCGTGTCTATTTCTATGTTTTCTATAATAATGGTGGCGCATCTCTTACATGTTAACTAACTAAAATCCCTTTTTATTAGCCGATAAGCTCACGTGCCTTTTCTACTGCACCTGGGGCATCTGCACTATAACCAGTGGCTCCGATCTGATCTGCAAACTCTTGGGTTACAGGTGCACCACCAACCATGGTCTTAAAGTCTAGACCTGCCTCCTTGATTGCTTCGACAACTTCCTTCATCGCCGGCATTGTAGTTGTCAGAAGGGCTGACATGCAAATGATATCTGCGTTGTTGTCTTTGGCTGCTTCCAAGAACTTCTCGGTCTCCACATCTACACCAAGGTCAATCACATTGAACCCACCGCTTTCTAGCATCATTGCAACCAAGTTTTTGCCGATATCGTGGAGATCATCTTTAACTGTGCCGATAACAATGGTGCCACTGCTCTTTGTATCGATGTCTTGCATCAATGGTTTTAGCTCAGCAACACCAGCCTTCATGGCCTCTGCAGCCATCATCATTTCAGGAACAAAAACAGTTCCTTCGCTAAAGCGCTTGCCGATTTCGTCCATTGCACTGATTAAACCTTCATTGAGAATAACTGATGGATCTGTTCCATTGTCAATCTCCGCCTTAACCGCTTTTACAACCAACTCGTCATCCATTTCAAGAACTGCATTATAAACTTGCTGGACACTCACCTTTTTCCTAGCTCCCTTCTTCTCCATATTTTTTATTTTCCGGCCAGATCTCGTTAACTGGCCGGCTAGACTATCTTTAACATTTGTCATCTAGTTCAGTTTCAGAAATCTACTTTTTAACTCTCGTTTCTGCCCTTTCAACAATAGCATCAAGTTGTTTAACTACATCTTCCGGAAGCGGCTCCGGTTTGTGCTCATTAAGTATTTGCTTAACTTTTTCATGAACCCGCTGTCCCATTGTTTTGCAGCCGTCAGCTGCCCACTGGTCGTAGCTGCGTCTATCAAAAAGGCTAGGTTTCCAAACTCTCTCCTTAAAGTTTTTAAAAGTGTGTTTTGTACCCAGGAAGTTTCCACCCGGACCTACTTGATCGACTACATCCAGGGCTAGGGTTTCATCGCTAATTTCCAAGCCATAAATAAACCTTCTGACATAACCGATTATTTCATCACACATAACCATCTGCTCCAAAGATCCGGTCATACCTAAATCAATAAAACCAACATCATGAATTAAGTGTGCTCCGCTTAACGCGCCTACAAGAATTTGAATAGAAGCATCGATTGCAGCCTGCTGGTCAACAACTTTTGAGTCAGTTACCCCTGCGGTACCCCAAATAGGCAGTTTCAGGTAGCGATAAATGTCAGTTGATATTGTTTGTTGAAGAAGGCATTCAGGAGACCCATAACAGTGCTGCATTGTGGCCATATCCATTGGGCCACCTTGTGTAGCACCGATAAAAGGTGCACCCTCACTTTTTAATTGGGTTAAAAGAAGTCCGGTCAGGTTATCAGCCACACCAACTGCCACTGCTCCTGCCAAAGTAACCGGTGCTGTACCGCCGATAATCATACCCGGTGAGTACACCACTGGAATTCTATTTTCGGCGGTTAATAATAATTTTTTTAATGCCTGTTCAGAATGAGTTAACGGACTAGTTGGTTCTGAATATAAAACAATAAATGGATTACGCTGTAATTCCTCTAGGCTACCGGCAACCACAGTACACATATCAATGATGTCCTGCATTCCCTCAGCATTGAATGCCCAACCGGCCAGTGGCTTAGTTGTATTCTGCAGCATAGCATGAATTTCGTGGACATCAGCCAACTCTGGTGTTTGATCAGAGATCATCGATAATGACATCACAAAATCGATATTTGGCAGTTTATCGGCTACAATAGCTGTGTTTACTACATCTTGTTTCCTAGCCTTTCTTCTTTCGCCAGTTTCAGCATCAATGAAATTCGGGCAAGTTGGCCCCGCTCCGAAATAGCTGTTATGGCCTTCTAAAAACAGCTTTCTTTCTCCCTTTCGGTTAGCCAGAACTATTCTCGAAGGTGCTGTGTTCAGCGCCCATTTAATAAGATGCGAAGGTATTCTTACCCTCTTGCCATCAACGTAGCAGCCAGCTTTTTTTAATAAAGAAAGAGCCTCTTCACAGTTAATATCCACACCTGTTCTTTCCAGGATCTCTAAAGCTGCTCCCACTATTTTTTCGCACTGTTGTTCTGATAACAGTTTGAACTGAGCGGTTTGATGTCCACCACAATAATTTGACTCAATACTCTGAATACTCATTGTTGCAAAAACCACCCTTTCATAATATTTTGTTTAAATAAAAAACTGTATAACTGTTTCAAAGCCCCTTGTTATAAAACCGATCGGAATACCTCCTCAATAAGATCTACGCAATACTCATGCCATAACAAAAAACCACTATAATAGTGCTTACTTTTATCAAAAAAAAAGACATGTGCACATTTTTTGTGCATTTTAGGATATATTTAATGCCTATATATTGTGCAAGTGAATAAAATTTATGCACTTGAACAGGAGTCCTTGGTGAGATAGCGAAATTAATAGTATATTTCTGTTTATTTCTGGGCACCGGGGATTAAATGTCAAACATATGAAATATTAAAAACACGGAATGGAGGAAGGTATGTGAGACAAGATCTATCTTCATATTTCCGTTTATTAGCTGATCATGCCCCTGTTGGAATGATAATTACCAATATTGATGATAAGATTTTATATATTAACACATATGCTCAAAAACTACTTAATTATAACTACGCCGATAATAGCTTATCGTCTATCATACCCACAAATGAGGTTAGGGCACATCAAGGGGAACCGGTAACTTTTAATTACAACAAAAAATCACTCATAGTGAGCGTTAATGCAGCTAATTTAAAAGACTCACCACTTTATCTTTGGTATATTTCTGATATTTCCGTAAATAAACAACAAGCTGACGAATTGTATTGTTTAAAAACTATCATGGATTGTATAGACGAAGGAATAATAATGTCTGATACGGAAGGCAGGATTACTCTTTATAATAAATCATACGCTATTTATGAAGGTTTATCTCAGGACCAAGTAATTGGGAAGCACTTAGACGAAATATATACCTCTAATGAACACACAACTGCATTAAAAACAGGAGCACCAATCAAAGACAGTTTTAAAATATACTATACCAAGGATGGCAAAGAGCACCAAGGTGTTGGGAAGACTTACCCTATCATCAAAGACAATAATGTAATTGCTGTTTTTTCAGTAGTCAGAAATATAAGCAAAATCCGCTCACTCCTCCTGAAAACAGTTGAATTACAAGAAAAATTAACCAATAGAACAGAAGCTAATGGTACCAAATATAATTTTGAGAGTATTATCGGAGAAAGTAAGGTAATGTTAGATACAATAAAAAGCGCACGTATAGCAGCGATGAGCCCATCTCCTGTTTTGATTTTTGGAGAAACCGGGACAGGGAAAGAGCTTTTTGCACAAAGTATTCATAACAGCAGTCCCCGTGCTAACCATCCTTTTGTTGCTATTAACTGCGCAGCTGTGCCCGAATCTCTGCTGGAAAGCATTTTGTTCGGTACTGTTAAGGGAGCCTTTACAGGGGCACAGAACACCAAGGGAGTTTTTGAACAAGCAGGATCCGGTACACTGTTTTTGGATGAAATCAATTCGATGCCAAGGTCAATGCAAGCAAAATTACTGAGGGTGCTGCAGGAGAAATCGGTAAGAAGGGTCGGCGCAGATTATGAGATCCCTGTTAAGTGCCGCATTATAACATCCAGTAATGAACAACCGGAAGAGTGTGTTAAAAACGGCACTTTAAGAAATGACCTTTATTATCGCCTAGCACTGCTGCGCATCAACATACCACCATTAAGAGAGCGGGGGAAAGATATTGAAATACTTGCCCGGCATTTTTTAAAAACCAAAGGACGTCTCTATGGAAAGAAAAATATCAGCCTATCAACAGAGTTTTTGAATTATCTTTATCAGCATTCCTGGCCTGGAAATGTGCGGGAGCTTGAACACACAATAGAAAGCTGTGTTGCGGTAGCGGAAGACGGAGAAGAACTGCACCTCTACCATCTGCCGCCCCACCTCAGGCATATGAAGAACAGCCAGGATAAATATAAAGTAGATAAGGGTGCATCATCTATTAATGATTTTTTGGAGCAGCTAAAAACAACCACTCTGTCTTCAGCCCTGCGTGAGGTGGAAAAAATAGTTATTCTCAATGCATTACAAAACAATCATTGGAATATATCCCGGGCCGCGAAAGCAATCGGCATAGGCCGTCAAAACCTACAGTATAGAATGCGTAAGCTTAACATTGAAAAACCATGCCGTAAATGCAAAATGACAGGGGCAACGCCTTTCCTCTAATTAGCAGGAATTTCATTCTTAACCACGAATTATAGAAAATGATAAAATAAGTTCAATTCAGGAGGAATAGCCCTTATATGCGCAAATTCATCATATTTTTTTGCTTTTTCTTTTTATTTTATGCCTGCCTATCCGACAGCACCTGGGCAGCAAGCTCAGTTTCTTACCGAACGTTAGAAAAAGAGATCTTTGATCTCATAGAGCAGAAGCAGGGGACCTACGGGGTATATGTGATAGACCTAAAAACCGGCCAGATCTGCGGTGTGAATGAGGATACAGTTTTTCATGCCGCCAGCACATTTAAGGTCCCTGTCAACCTTTATCTCTTTCAGCAAATAGCAAAGGGCAAGATCAACCCCCACAAAAAACTAATCTATCAAGCAAAACACTATGAGGGCGGTACTGGAGTGACCCCTTTGTGGTATACACTTTGGGGACGGTTAAAATCCCCTGTTTTTTAAGCTGGAAATTTATGTTTTATGTAATCTTTAGGGGACAGTCCCCCAAGGGATTTTTGTGGTCTATCATTTATATAATAATCCATGTATTCTTCTGTTATTTGCTTTACATCATCAAAATCCTTTATCTGATTTTTCATCAGATATATACTTTCACATTTGTAGTGGCTAAAAAAGCTTTCGGCCAGTGCATTATCCCAGCAGTTACCCTTTCTTGACATGCTTTGGTTGACTTTTAGCTCCTTTAGTAAGGCTACATAGTCTTTGTTGGTATATTGAACCCCTTGATCGCTATGAATGATGCTACCTTCCAGGTCAAACTTGGTGGCTAATTGTTTAATGGTGTCTATGCTAAGATATCTATCTTGAATATCACTTATATTCCAGGCCACAGGTTCCTTATTAAATAAGTCTATTACTGTACAAAGGTAAACCATCTTCCGTGGTGTTGGTATATAAGTAATATCTGTCACGAATTTCTTGCGCGGCTCAGCGGATGTGAAGTCCCCGCATAATAAATTTTCCTTAACTATTAATTGTTCTCGGGGTTTCCTGAATTTCTTTCGTACAATCGAATAGAGACCGTTTTCCTGCATAATCCGCTGTACTTTTTTATGATTAACAATAAGATCGTACTTGTTTTTTTAAGATATATTTGATTGTTCTATAACCAGCTCTTTTGTTTGACTTATTGAATATATCAATGATAAGGTCTTTAATCTCATCAGGCTCTTTTAGAGGTTTTTTCTTATACTTGTAAAAAGCCGCTCTACTGACTCCAGCTATCTCACACAACAGCCGAACTGGGAATTCTAATTCAAGAGACAGGATAGCTTCATATTTTATTTCCCGGATTGTTTTTTTTAAAAATGGTTGTAGTCTCTCTAGTTTCTCATAATATGCAACTTTAGCTTTTAAGGCTTGAATTTCTTCTTCATATTGTTTTTCTCTAGGGGTTCGGGTATCCTCCCGCAGAATCTTTTCTTTTGTTGGGCCAGCAGTCTTGTTGGGTTTAGTTGCATCAGGAGGCAGTAATCCCTTTTTTTTAAGCTGCATTTCCCATTTTCCTATGTAGTTTTTTGATGGCAACCCGTATTTGGCAGCTATTGCCCTGACACCAAGAGGGCTGCTGTAGTAATCCTTAATTACTGATAGCTTAAATTGATCTGAGTATTTCTTAGCCATAATTGCACCCCCGTTATTTAGCATACATTACCGTCCCTATTTTGTATACTATCTGGGGGTCAGACCAGTACTGGTATTCTGCAGTACAAAAAGTACGGTTCCGCCTACACAATCCAGGAGTTGGCTAAATACTCCATCATCTACAGTGATAATGTGGCCACCAATATGCTTTTAGAGGTGCTGGGCCGAAAAAAGGTGAAAAAAATGATGGAAGATTTAGGAGGGCAGATTGTAGACTATTCAAAAAATGTCACCTGCCCTCGGGATATGGCCATCTATATGAAAGCCCTGCTGCAATTCAATGAAGAACACCCTGATGAAGGAGCAATACTATTACATTATCTAAAAAACACTGTTTTTAATGATCGCATCCCCCCTCTGTTACCGAAAGGCACTGAAGTGGCACACAAGATCGGAAACTGGCCTGCAGAGGGCAGCTATCATGATGTAGGGATTGTATATCACCCCACCCATCCTTATATTATTTCCCTGTTCAGCAAAGATACGCCAAGCAGTGATTATGCTTACAAGGTATTGCAGCAGATTTCCCGTTTGGTTTATGATGCCCAATCCGCCATCACTGAAATGGAACTAGTGGTCAATGGAGAACCCCTTGACACAGAAATCCCGCCGGTTCTTGCCAATGGCACAGTATATATCCCATTCCAACCGCTGAATGCATCTTTGAACAGGGTTACAGATGCGGATAAAGAAAAAAGCGGTACCCATCACCCGGATCAGGAGGAAACGGTCTTTTACAAGGATCAAACTATAATGCTCTTAAGCAATGCTGCCCATTACCGGGACCTGCCCCCTGAATACATTGCCGGTCACTTGATGGTACCGCTGGAAATGGTCACTGATCTGTTCCCTGTACTTGTAACAGTGGATACCACTGCAAACAAAGTTTATATCGCAGATATTCCAAAGGAACAACCGGAACAAACTACAGAACAGCAAGAGGTTGCTGCAGGCCCATTTACCTTCAGTGAATACCAGTTAATTCCCCTTCTTGCTATACCAATTCTTATCTGCTGTCTGATCATGATACAGATACAGAGAAACAAGAATCAGTAAATTATCTTTTAATCTCCATAAAATTATTTCTTCTGCTCTATCTCTTCTTTCAAATTGGCCACAAACTCAGCTAAGCTGGCACTACCCTGGTCCCCAGCACCGCGCTTTCTTACTCTGACCATCCCGGACTCGACCTCCTGATCGCCTAGCACCAGGAGATAAGGCACCTTTTCCAGTTCACCCTCCCTGATCTTATAACCAACCCGTTCATTGCGGTCATCTATTTCAACACGAATACCCTCCAACTCCAACTGCTGTGCTACAGATGCTGCATAATCCACATGACGGGAGGCCACAGTAATTACCTTTACCTGCACCGGTGCTAGCCAAAGGGGAAAGGCTCCACCATAGTGTTCGGTTAAAATACCCAAGAATCGCTCAATACTGCCGAAGACCACCCGGTGGATCATCACCGGACGCTTTTTCGTTCCATCATCACTGATATAGGTGAGATCAAAGTTTTCAGGGTTAACAAAATCCAGCTGGATGGTCCCGCACTGCCAACTGCGGCCTAAAGAATCCTTTAAATGAAAGTCGATCTTAGGCCCATAGAAAGCTCCATCACCCTCATTTAGCTGGTAGGGAATCCCTTTGATCTGCAGCGCTTCGATCAGCGCATTGGTAGCAGTTTCCCAGATCTCATCTGATCCCATCGCCTTTTCCGGCTTGGTGGACAGCTCCACCCTGTAGGAAAACCCAAAAGTATTATAGAAATTGTCGATCAGGTCCATTACACCCATGATCTCATCTGTTATCTGTTCAGGCAGCATAAAGATGTGGGCATCATCCTGGGTGAAGCAGCGGACACGCATCAAACCATGGAGAACACCGGAGCGCTCATGGCGGTGCACCAATCCCAGTTCAGCGATCCGCAATGGGAACTCCCGGTAAGAGTGAGTGCGTGTTTTATAATAGATCATGGCACCCGGGCAGTTCATGGGTTTGACTGCATAATCTTGTTCATCGATCTTTAAGAAATACATGTTTTCTTTATAGTGATCCCAGTGCCCTGAACGCTCCCACAGTTCCCTGCTCAAAATCACCGGGCTTTTGATCTCCAGATAACCGTGTTTGCGGTGTTCAGCACGCCAGTAATTTTCCAGTTCTGTCCTGATGATCATACCCTTTGGGTAGAAAAAGGGAAAGCCAGGACCCTCTTCAGCAATCCCGAAGAGATCCAGTTCCTTACCTAGTTTCCTGTGATCCCGGCGCTTCGCCTCCTCCAAAAGAGCTAGATACTCATCCAGGTTCTTCTTCTTGGGGAAAGAAGTACCGTAGATCCGCTGCAACATCTTGTTCTGCTCACTGCCCCTCCAGTAGGCCCCGGCAACACTAAGCAGTTTCACAACCCCTACCCTGCCTGTACTAGGCAGGTGCGGACCCAAACAGAGGTCAACAAATTCCCCCTGTTGGTAGATGCTTACCTGAGCATCATCAGGGAGGTCTCTGATCAACTCCACCTTGTAATCTTCACCCATTTCCTGAAAAAGAGCGATAGCCTCCTCATGGGAAACTTCCTTTCTGATCAGCGGGTAATCAGCTTTAATAATTTTTTTCATTTCCTCTTCAATGGCAGCCAGATCTTCTGGTGTAAAAGGGTGATCCACATCAAAATCATAATAAAAACCATCAGCTATAGCAGGGCCGATAGCCAATTTCGCCTCAGGAAAAAGGCGTTTAACCGCCTGTGCCAGTATATGGGAAGAAGTGTGCCGGTAAACAGTTTGCCCCTCTTCATCAGCAAAAGTTAGGAATTCTACCTTTGCTTCCGGCCGTACAGCTGCAAGGAGATCCACCAATTCACCATCCACCTTGGCGGCAACAGCTTCCTTGCCCAACTTCCTGCTGAGTCCTGCTGCCACATCAGCCCAAGTGGTACCGGAAGACACCTCATAAACACTTCCATCTTTTAGGATAATAGGCATCATCTCTGATACTTTTTGCTCTTCCACTTTTACTTCCCCCTTTTCTATTAAACTAAAAAATCCCGTCCCTCTGAAAAGGGGACGGGATCCTCCCGCGGTTCCACCCCGATTAGCGAATAAATCGCTCACCTCGTTAGCACAGATAACGGTGTGCAGCCGAACGAAACACAATACAGGTTGGTTTTCCCTTGACCCTTTTCCAGAAGTGCTTTCAGCCGCGGCACCTCCTCTCTGAGGTAGGTATCAAGGTACTCGTCCTGCTGTCCGTTTCAACATCTGCTTTTGGCTGAATTATACGCAAATTAAAGGCTGTTGTCAATGAGCTATCACTTTTTACTGCTGTACAAGTGCTGGCATCTCTCACAACCGGAACAGCGAACTACCCTGTTCTCAAATACCCGTTGAATGGTGCGCAGGGGATCGCATTCCCAGATGCGGTCCGAAACATGAAAAATAATTGTTTCTGGCACCAGTGTAATCAGCATGCTCAACAGGTAATCCTTATAGTTGAATTCCCCATCAATAACAGATAATGATGGGGTACAAATATGCTCTCTCCTGATCACATGCCCCTTTTTATCGCAAATAAAAAAGGTACCATCCGGAGAAATAAAGATGTGCACCTCATCAATTTTCGACTCCTGCATCTCAATAAAACAGCGCAGCAAACGCACAAATTCCAAATAATCCTTAGCTGCCAGGAATTCCTCTCCAGTTCGTTTGACAATGCGCCGCAACTGCGCCCAATAACCATGAAGCCGGAAACGGGCAAAACCCTCGATAATAATGATCTGGTTTTCAGCTAGATAATCAAAAACACTCTGTAAAATCCTGTTTCTGCGGATAATTTTTAATTTTTCCAGAGTTTCGAGAGTAACACTTACTATTTCAAAGCGGTCCTGGGGGGAACAGTAATTGTATTCATCTTCAATATAATCCTTTACATAATCCGCCTCCAAGTGATTGATGAACAGGTCCGAGATAGCTTTGGCCACTGCAAATCTGCTGGCGAATTTACGCTCCCCCAGCTGATTTTTTCGGGACAACTGAATCAAAAAAAAGGTCCATGGTGGCTCTTCTCTCTCCTGATAATTAATAACTGTTTCCTTGTCTTCTAGAAATTTTAATTCCGCTTCCAGTTTTCCCCTTATCTCTTCCCTAAAAGAGGCAGTTCCAACAATGATCTGGGAACTCACATTAGTCACCCCTTCCTGCTACCAATTAGCATCTCCATACATGATATGTATTTATTCGAAAGGGGTTTTTCTTTATGCTAATTCCCAGATTTTTTATTTATAATTTTTATTCCTCGATAACATCTTCAATAAAAACAGTCAACTCTTTCATGAGGTCGATCTCAGGACAGTTCTTCTGGTATTTCCTCTGCAGAGAGTCTTCAATAATCCGCACAACAGGTCGTGTAGGGTAGTTCTTGGGGATCTTGACCACAAAACCCTTATCCCCTGTATTCAGCCTTACCAAACTTCCTAAAGGGTAAACAACAATATTTGTAGAAAAAACCCTCGCCAGTTCCGGGTCAAAGGCAGCACCAGCCTGGGCAGTTATATATTCAATAGCCTGATAAGGAAGTAACTTTTTGTCATAAAGGCCAGTAACCAGGGCATCATAACTGTTGGCGATTGCTGTAATGCGGGCAAACTCATGGATATTCCGGCCTTTAAGCTGACGTGGATAACCGCTCCCATCAAACATTTCATGATGCTGATAAGCAACATGTGCTTCCAATAAACTAAAACCCTTATTATTCCGCAGGATTTCGAAACCATAAACAGTATGGTTTTTCATCGCTTCATACTCTGGTCCAACCCATTCCGGGAGCCTGCTCTTCCCAATATCATGAAGAAGAGCCCCAGTCCCCAATTTCAGCAGGTCTTCCTTATGGTAATTGATGGAGAGCCCAGTTAGGAGAGCATAAATGGCAACTGTAACTGAGTGGTGAAACAGATTTTCTCCGGCGATCCGAAGCTCAGATAGGTGAAAAAGAGCATCCCTGTTGTTCAATATTTCATCGATAATCTCAGTGACAGCCTGTTTGATAACCTCTGCTTTCAGTTCTTTACCGAATCTGATATTATCTACTGCATCCTTTACGATCTCTGCTGCCTCAATCCTTGTTTCCTCATTAACCACATCATTGATGATTATTTCGGCAACACGTTCATCATAAACATATACATGAGTCACCCCAAAATCGGCCAGTCTTCTGATGTAGCTTTCTTTCAATGCAATTCCTCTATCTAAGAGAATCCGTCCACCCTTTCCATACACTGGCCTTTCCAAAACCATTCCCGGCTGCAGCCACTTCAGACCTATCCTGCGCATTGGAGTTCCTCCTCTGCTGAAAACTTCCTTCTCTTCCTCCCTTTTTCTAATTATACATAAAAATTTCTTCGAATACTTTTTTAAAATTATTTATGGAAACTGTAGTTTCCTGCGCAATAAATCCGTGACCGGGCCGGAAACCCCCTTACCCACTCTCCTCCCATCCACGGAAACAAGGGGCATTATACCCATTAAAGAATTGGTCAAAAAGGCCTCCTCTGCCCTTAAGAATTCACTGGGTAGAACCATCCCTTCGGTCACCGTAATTCCCAACTCTTTGGCCAGAGAGATCACTTTAGCACGCATGATTCCAGCCAGCAAACCGCAATCCAGGGAGGGGGTAACTATCCTCTCTTTGATAACAAAGAAGACATTGCTGGTCGTACCCTCAGCCACCTCTCCCCAAATATTACAGAAGATCCCTTCCTGTGCACCGGCAGCTGCAGCCTCCATGCGTCCCAAGATATTCTCCAAACAGTTGAGGGATTTGATCCTGACCAGGGGAGAATGAGGGTTGCGGGGAAAACTGATCAAGCAGGCATGGATCCCGCGTTCATAGAGATCACTGGGATAAGGATCTTCGTCCTGCCCGACCACTACAACAGTAGGCCTGCTGTCGGGGTGAGGCAGAAGCCCCCTAGGGGACTCTCCTCTGCTTACTGTAACCCTTAGAACACCATTCCCTATCCTTTCTGCAACTTCTGATACTCCTGCCTCAACATTATCTCGGGAGCAGTGTATTTTTAAAACTGAACACCCTTGACAAAGCCGGCGCCAGTGCTCATCCCAATCCTGGGGGAGGCCATCTCTCAACCGCAGTGTTTCAAACACTCCATCACCATAGAGAACCCCCCTTTCCAACACTCCGAACCAAGGATGAGTTAGCTCGCCGATCTCCCCGTTCACCCAGGCTATTCCAGACATACCGCGACCTCCTCCCGGTGATATCCCAGCGCTCTTAACAAAGCCCTCGCCTTAGTAATGGTTTCCCAATACTCCGTTTCCGGGTCTGAATCAGCCACAATCCCCCCTCCTACGTTGAAGTAAGCCATCCCATCTTTAACAATAAATGTTCTGATGACTATATTCAAATCGGCGTTTCCGTCAAACCCCAGATAACCTATGGAGCCCGTATATATCCCCCGCCGCATCGGCTCAAGTTCATCAATGATCTCCATCGCCCGGATCTTGGGAGCTCCGGTGATAGACCCTCCAGGAAAAGTAGCGCACAAAAGATCAACCAGGTCTCGGTCCGGTGCCAGTACCCCCCTGACAGTTGAAACAAGGTGAAATACAGTGGCATATTTCTCTAGGCAGATCAGCTCTGGGACATGCACACTCCCATAGCTGCAGACCTTCCCCAGGTCATTACGCTCCAAGTCGATGATCATTGTCAGCTCCGCTCTGTCTTTTTCGCTTTGCAACAACTCGTTTTGCAGCCTCATATCCTCTTCCGGATCCCTTCCACGTGGCCGGGTTCCCTTAATCGGCCTGGTTTCTACAAAAGGACCTCGCACGCGCAAAAAGCGCTCCGGAGAAGCACTGACCACATCCAACTCTGGATAGTGCAGGTATGCGGCAAAAGGAGCGGGATTTACCAAACGAAGACGGAGGTAAAGATGCCAGGGGTCTATCTCAAGGGGACAAGAAAAGCGCTGGGTCAGATTGGCCTGAAAAATATCCCCTGCCGCAATATAGTCCTTCACCTTATGCACCGCCCGGCAGTACGAATCACGAGTGAAATGACCAAAAATCCTTGGTGTTCCTACGAAACCAGCATGTTTTACCGGATCGACCGGTGTTCTGCTATTTGCGATAAGCTCTTCCAGTTCCTGCAAGCGCTGTTTTTCTCTCTTCTGCCTCTCTACTCCTTCCTCAGGCAGACCGGTAGATGTAATATATGCCCGCCCCTCCAGCTGGTCAATAATCACCAAGCTGTCGTAAAAACCCAGATAGAGATCTGGCACTTTAAGGTCATCAACAGAGTGTTCAGGAAGTTTTTCCAACAGCCGGCCAAGGTCATAGGAGAAATAACCAAATGCTCCAGCCACAACAGGCAGGTTATGGTCACCGGATAGTTGATATCTGCTCAGCAGTTGCCGGAGAACAGAAAAGGGATCATCTTCTTTCCTGAACCAACTCTTGCCGTCAAAAAACGCCACATCCCTTCCCCTTGTCCGCATCACCAGAAAGGGGTCGCTTCCCATTATCGAGTATCGCCCCAGCCGGGAGGGATCCATGCCACTGTCTAATAGAAAAGGAAAAGGCCGGCTGCGAAAAGACTCAAAAATTGAGAGAGAATCCTTTAAGTCGATCTCTTTAATAATCAAGATTGGCCACCCCCCGGCTGACTATGATCCCCTTCTTTCCAGTCGCTCTCGTACATTTACTTTTTCCAGCAGGCGTCTTTTCCCGAACAATGTTAAGAAAGTTACGCAGCAAAGTTTTACCCCCTTCGGTCAAAATGGATTCAGGATGAAACTGCACCCCTTCAATGAGGAACTCACGGTGCCTGACACCCATTATCTCGCCCCTGTCGGTCTCTGCGGAAATCTCCAGGCAAGAGGGAAGGGTCTCCCTCTTGAGGATCAGTGAATGGTATCTTGTCGCCACAAAAGGATTAGGCATGTTTTTGTAGATTGTGCGGCCATCATGATAAACCAGAGAGGTTTTTCCGTGCATCAAGCGTTCCGCCCGGACAACCTCCCCTCCAAACGCTTGCCCGATAACCTGGTGACCAAGGCAAACTCCCAAAATAGGTATCCTCCCTTGAAAGAACCTTACCGCCTCCAGGCAGATCCCTGCTTCATTCGGTGTGCAAGGCCCAGGTGAAAGAAGCAGGGCTTCCGGTTGGAGAGCGGCGATCTGGCTGCAGTTTAGGGCATCATTGCGGAAAACCCTTACCTCCTCCCCCATTTCACCCAGATACTGGACAAGGTTGTAGGTAAAAGAATCGTAATTGTCAATCAACAACAGCAACGGCATCCCCTCCATTCATTTTGACAACGAAATAAAAAAACCAGCACTAATGTACTGGTTCGCATCCCAATGATTTCGCGTCCTTTTTGCCATTCCCGTGGTGCCGTTCAATATTTAATTTTCTTACATATTGTCATAAACCGCCGCAGTTGTCAAGGTGCAACGCAAACCATTTCCTGTTCGAACACATAAAATAATAAAAACGATGAAAAGGTTTCAAAAATAATAATTTAATGCCAGTAACATTTTTCCTATATTCCCATATTATATATTGAGAAGACAAACGGGGATATCCCCTTAAGTTCGACAAGAAAATAAAGAAAAGGAGGTAACAATATGCCAATTACTCCAGGTAAATGCCCCCAAGTTGACGGGGTACCAAACTGCCCGCCTTACTCAGAAAAAGATTGTATTGAAGTTTTCAAAATATACGACCAGTGCGCTGGAGAAGAATTATTGGGTAGATGTGTATTAGCAAGCGAATTTTGCTCGGATCCCATACCAGCTGATGCTGTGATTACATGTAATGTAGTACCTAACTCTGCTCGCTGCTTCCATATCGGTTTCGGTGAATATAACCCGCCATTTTATCGACCCGTAATGATCCAAAGCCAATTAGATGTTGAAATCACTGTCAGTGATGCTGCCGGTAATACTATCTGCGGACCATTTGTTACAAGAATTGATGGCATTTCCCAGTTCCAAATGTGGGCACCTCCGGGTACCCTTGTCCAGTGTCAGATTATTGCTGTCGGAGATTGCGCTTGCGATCTGACAACAGACCCGGTTACCGGAGACCAGCTTATCTGCTGCAGAGTCTATGTCTGTAAAGAGATTCAAATCAAGGCCCTGGTCAGACTGCTTGTTCCTAGTTATGGCTTCTGCGAACTGGATCCATGCACTCCAGTGACACTGCCATACGCTTGTCCAGGAGACGAACCGCTCTATCCGCCTCAGCGCTGCCAGGAGCCGCCGGTAGTTATATTACAAGAGACAGATGACTCGCCGATTCCAAACGTAAATGTTTCTATTATTCGGGCCGGCACAACAACCACTGTACTCACAGATGCCAATGGAACAGCCACCTTCACAACTCTCGGCGCTATTGTAGCCGGAGACATAGTGCAATTTGTTGACCCAACTACCCAAGCATTGTTGTCCTTTACTGTGACCACCACTTTCACTGATACAGAAGGGACACTGCATGACAGCAACACTGTTTGCACTTTGCAGTTTACTAGGGTAGAAGGCTCCACATTTAATGTGTTTATCGACGGCATACAGAACGGTGTACTTACTCCATAGCTATTAAAATAGAAAAACGCCGCAGTAGCTTTCTGCGGCGTTATCCCTTTTACAGAACTGGACATCCCTTCTTCCTTTTACGCTCATTTCAGTTTGCTCATCATAATAAGATAATACACAGCCCCCCTCGTAAAAGAAAAAACAGCATTGCTACGGATAAGCAAATGCACCATTTTAAGCAGACAAAAACAGGCAGCTGATATTTTGCTGCCTTGACGAGCCTTCTATTTTGTTTTGGTCTGTTCCTCAGGAGAATATGGTTTACGAGGTGGGTATATCGGTTGATCATTTAGCAATGAGCAGAGTTTTGCCCAACTGGACACCTCAGCTCTTTCTCCTCAGCCACTATGTTCAGGAGGTTTTGGAGGTGGAGCCTTCTGAACAAAGGTTTGCTGCAGCCCAGGCCGGCTTGGAATTTTTTCGAGAGGGATAGAGGACAGGTCGTATTCCGTATAAACTTTCCTTTTTAGTTGGTCCCTTATCTGCTGTCCTTTTTCTTTTTTTCCTTGGGCGGCATAGCGGTGCATAATCTCTGAGAGCATATCTTCCTCGGTATTTGCAGATGGAAACAGATCAGCACCCTTTTCTTTAGCACCTAATTCCTGCACAGGCTTGTTTGGTAGGGAAAGGCTTTTTTCTCGCTGCTGGATAACCTTGATTAGCAGATCCGCTAGAGTGTCTATTGTCAAGGTTATGCTATTCGAGCTGGGCAAAACAGAAAGCTGCTTATCCAGCAGGTCGTTTTTTTCTTCTTGATAGTTTTCAGGCACTTTAGCTACTTTCTCGTTAATGCTTCTCTCCTTAGGTATTTCTTTTGCGCTAGGCTGTTTTTCTTCAATCTCATTTTGAAAGATTCTCTCTTCCTGAACAGAGATTTCCCCCTCAACATCAACTTCTACCCATGTTTTATCTCTGAAAATGCTTACTAATCGTTTCCACAAACTGACCCTTGATGGCTTCCCAGCCCTTACCTGAATGCTGAGAGGATAATTAGTTATGATCTGTACTCTTTCTTTCCCTTTAAATCCTGTTGTCTCAGGCAAATATTTTTTCACAAAGGTGCGAGGAATGATTACAGTATTGTATAATACTTCCTGATTATCCTTACAACTACAGCAAAAAACCAGATCATATCCTCCATAAACCAACAAGACCCCATTAGAAAGAACTTCTCCAAAAAGTCTAAGATTAGCAACCCTATAGGAAACCGGATAATCGGGTAAAACGACCTGGTGTGATGAACTTATTTTCATTTTCATTACTGAACCTGCCACTATTCCCCCTCCTTCCCCTCCGGTTTCACATCAATCCTCTTACTAATAACGGCAGACCGCCGCTATAGGCAAGACCTCCCTCAGCCTGAACCCTCCCGTTGATATTCCGGATGCATAGCTGTAGGTTGCAATTGAAAGATAAGTTTTATGATTCTCTCGTCAAGCCCGAATTGTTTATAATAATTTACAACTTCCTGCGGAAGCGCAGTACGCCGGGACAATTCTATATGAGTAAGTGTAACCTCAGAAACAGGTACATGAAAAAGATCATAAGTAAGCTCAGAGGAATGACCCTTGTCAGATACCTCTGATACTTCATTCTGACATCTATCAACATCTTCTTCGATAAAAGTTTCTTCCACATTCAGTACAAGCTCATCTTCTTGTTCAGTTATATCTACTGCTGCTTGTTCATCCTGACAGCAGGGTTCTTGTTCGGAAGTAGCGTTTCCCTCTATTACATTCTTCTCTTCCCCTTGCTCCTCAACTGAGCAATCTGAACACACTTTATCTTGAGCTGTTGTATCCAAAGCAATCCCTCCTCTTGTTTGGCCAATTGATTATTTTTCCTTGCTTGGTTATTATATGAACTAGACCTAAAAATGCCACTTTCATAGCCCTTGCACTGTGAAAAAGGAGGGCCGCTTATTTTCATTTTATTTAATACGAGAAACAAGTAGAACCAGTTAGGCATCTAGTCCTTTGCCTTGCAAAGTCTCCTCCCGATAATAGCCAAGCATACCGGCTATTATCGGGAGCCTACCTGTAGGCAGTTTTTCTAAGAAAATCCGTAAGTGGGTATTGACAATCGCACCTGTGAGGTAAGATGCAGCAACATATTTATACATATCAAACAGGTAATTTGCTGAGAGCCTGAGACAAAACACTCCATACATTGAGGATAAATATCTGCAGTTACATTGATTCGATGATCCTGAATAAGAGAGGGCATCAAAACAGCCTCCCGGCAAATTAGAGGCGGACTGGTCAGTTCCTTCCATCCGGTATCATCCTGAAATCTGATCTTATATTCGAAATAAAAACTTACCAGTGCCATATCTGTCCCCTCTATTTTTTTCACTGCAGCAAAATGCTGTTGGTCAACTACCTGCCTGACCTCAATGCATGCCACATTAACAACTTCCCCTTGAGCTATTTCCGAAACATCTATTATCTGTTTTTTTATGCGGGACTCTTTGCAGGTCATGTATACTTTCGTGGTTTCAACGCAGTCGATCATTGTTGGGGGTGGCATGGGTTGCTGTATCTTCCAGGGTATAAAATCAACATTATCGCTTACCGGATTTCCTGTACCAGCGGGATTTTTGACGGGATGAAAGGGTCCTGATCTGTCTCCCCACCAGTTATTCACAGCATTAATAAGAGTAGCAGTCTGGTTTAAGACCCCCCACACATTGCCCTCAATACTGTTGCAATCCAGACGGGGATTAGCATTATTAGGAAAAGCCCCTAATAACGAATTACTTAAATAGACCCCGGCATTGCCATTGCCAATGATTTGATTTCCGCTGATCAAAGGTCTGAGGGGAAAAGGATCAGGCGGATCAAAACCGCCCGGCCCTTGGGAATAAAGAAATATTCCGTCGGTCGCACTATTGCTAATCCGGTTGGATGAGATCAGAATTAGATCTGGTGGGGGTCCCGTCTGAGGAACCCACCCCCACATTATTCCCCTATAGCAGTTAGTTATTGTATTATCAACGATCCTTTCCGCCATAGCTTGAAATATAACGATGCCGCCTTGAAACTGATCAGTACCTAAACCACAGTTTTTAATTGTATTGCCCTCAATGGTCACATTTTTTTGATCCCGGGACAGGGTTATTCCACCGAAATTATGGTTTTCCATAACATTATTTCTGATTAGCAGCCCTTCGTTGCCCCCCTGTGCATATATCGCTTCACCATTGTTGTTGCGAATAATATTTCCTATTATGTTTGTGTTTTTGTGCTCGCGTAAATAGATTCCCGCTCTTTCAAAGCTAACAGCACTACCGTTATTTTCAATAATGCTATTTACCACATCCATTGCAGAGTGAGTGAGATTCATGATCCCTGATAAATCGTGTCCCTGGATAGTGCAGTTTTCTATGAGTATATCTTCCAGATCAGAGAAATCAGTGGACCCAACAAGGATACCCCGGTGGGGTCCATTGCGAAATGTCATAAACCTGATGGTTACTTGGCTAGATAGTATCTGCAAGGTAGGGACAGCTGCCAGACCAGCGGCATCTACAATTGCTACACCTATTGATGGAGGAGGGCCCTGCAAGGTAAGGGGTTTATCGATCACCAGTTGCTCAAAGTATGTTCCCGGGGGCACATTAACCGTTCCGCCAGGTGGGGCCGCATCAATCATCGCTTGTATGGACATTTACTGCACCTCCTTTGACATGCGGATCATTAGATTCTCATCGATTAGCTCCCCTTAAATAGACCCCGATATACAGACAGCAGTCTTTTTCCCGCATTTAAAGCAAGACCGAGCAGATAAAATCCCAAAAAACCGACTATATTTTTGCTCCATATTTCAGGGTGTGTCAAAATACAGATTCTTTCATGCCTTCCATCATTGATTAAATCGATCAGATCAGATGTGTGCTCAACCTTAACCATAGGAGAAAGCGTTGAACTCGCTACCAACCATGTTCTCCCGCTGTCAGACAAAAAGAGCATTTGATTATAATCCATAGAGAGGTAAGGATCACCAAGGAGATTGAATTTTGCCAGCTTGCATTTCTCCCAAATCTTTTTGTTATCATATTCGGTCAAGGGATGCATACAGGCCGTTTTAATATCATATCTCTCCCGCAGCATTGCTAATTCCACTGCAAAAAGCATAATGGCTTTTTCCATATCTCCTTTGGTCTTATCCAGGGTCTCGTATAGGTAGCCGATCTCATGGTTGTAGGATGCAATTTGATCCATAATATCAGGAACATATACCTTGTTTTTCATCCTGAAATAATAAGTGGCCTGGATGCCGTAACTGTGTTCCACCCGGGCCATATCTAAAGCTTTACAGGCATCTTCTTCAACATCATGGCGCATGATGATCAAATATTTATCCCGCTGAACCCCTGCTAGATAATCTCTCACTGTAACTGCCTGGTATTTGGAATTTTTGATTGTACTGCATAATGCAGCATATTGATCCAGTGTAAAATCTAACTTTTTCAATAGCAATGACAACCCACGCCCACCCCCTCCCCATATATCCCCCACTTACACTGGTAAGTTCTGCTATCGATATTATATTCAGCTGCAGAAAGATGGGTTCCGATTATGTGAGAGCCCACCCCTGAATACAGGGTAGATTTCTGGCGGCACAGTTTTGCAGTGACTTGTTTTTTTTGTAGGATTCTTTATATACTGGCACGATTTTTGCTATATGTAATTTGTAGATCCAATATTTAATCAAACAACATTTACAACAGAAAAAAGAAGAGGGGTATCAGCAAATGTCTATTAAGTGCGAGCATTGGAAAGAGTATGATTCAATCAGTGGGCCTATCAGTTATTGTGAAATTGCAGCATTTGGACACAAACTAACATCAGACGAGTTAGAGAAAATGGGGTGTACTGCCGAAAAACGTAAAGTTTGCAAACAAAAGATGGAGTTCACAGTAGGAGATGCAGTAACTCCAAAACCTGAGCCTCAACCAGCACCAGTGGTCGTCCCTAATGCTTGTGACACACCTAAGGCAGTTGCAGCAATTACTGTCGGAAACGCAGAAAAAAAGGCAACATCCCCCTTTTTCAATCTGCTTGTATTGGGGATTCTGGCCGGATGCTATATCGCATTAGCTGGAGCACTTTCAACAGTTGTTACAAATGATCTGGCTTCATATGTGGGAGACGGCCTATCCAGATTATTTGGCGGCCTGGTCTTCTCACTGGGCTTGATCCTCGTTGTCATCGGTGGGGCCGAACTGTTTACCGGTAATACACTTATGGTGACCGGTTGGTTAGAAGGAAAGATACGCGGTAGGCAATTAGTGAGAAACTGGACAATAGTATTTTTTGCAAACTTTTTAGGTGCAATCTTAATCGCCACATTTTTTTACCTCAGCGGGATTTGGGAAATGAACGGCGCACTAATCGGTGCTAAGTCAGTAATGACCGCAAATGGTAAAGTTAATTTAACATGGACTGAAGCATTCGTGCGCGGTATTCTCTGCAACTGGCTTGTCTGTCTAGCAGTATGGTTGGCAAGCGCCAGCAAGGATGGTGTGAGCAAGATCCTCTGTATTGTGTTCCCTATCACGGCTTTTGTTGCCTGCGGATTTGAACACAGTATCGCCAATATGTTCTTTATCCCTGCCGGTATTTTCTTAAAGAGCCAGGCTTCAGTTTTATCTGCTGTAGCACCGGCTTTAGGGACAGACCCTGTTGGAGCGGTTTCTGCTTTAGCAAATCTAAACTGGAGTTCATTTATATTTAAAAACATTATCCCTGTAACACTTGGCAACATTATTGGCGGTGCCATTTTTGTAGGGACTTTTTATTGGAGTGTATTCTTGAAGAGACCAGCTTCGAAAAAACCCAGATTTGCATTGAACCTAGCAGGAACCTTAACAAGAATGTTCATACGTTAATAATAGATAAAAAACCCGGACTATCCGGGTTTTTTTATGCCCAATACTAGCATCTCTTTAATGTGGCCAAACACAAATAAAATCTGCCAGTTATACGGCAAAGTTTGTCTTAGTATTGTTTTCTTAACAAATTTTCGGAATATCTTTCCGTAGAATCGGGATTCACCATATGCCCGTTTCCTCTGTATTTATTGGCTTTCAGCGATATCCGTGGTAGTGCTACAAAAAATATGCCGAAAATATGGCATCTTATGCCGATTTATCGGCATCTTCTTCCTTAACGATAACTGCTTTGGCTCCTGAATGTTCAAGAACTTTGAATCCGATGAATCCAGAAATCAACTTGACGGTTTATGATCCTGTATTTAATATTTTTACTATTCTCCAAATAGCTGCCCTGTTTTTTTACATTTTTCCTGTGATTTGCATGATATCATAAGAATTTTATCTCGGAACACAACACCTCTCCCATGTGTTTCCCCTCTCAAGGCTAGGCAATCCTTGGATCATCATCCATCAATACCTGCTGCATCTGAAAAGTATCTTTTTTGAGGAGGCAGGAAGAGTTTTTCCGGGGGGAATTGCTGAATTTCTATTGTATATTTAAATAATCATACTTTTCATTAATCTTAATCTTGGCTTGTTTTTTGAGTTTCTCTTTAAAACTATTCCAATAGGCTTCTTGTAGTTTGGGGTCCATTGCGTCAACATTATCGATAATTGGGAAGTCAACACTTTTTCGGACAGTTTGCTAAGCCACTTTTGAAAGGTGCCCGTTTTCCCAGCGCCTCAGCCACTGTATGGGGCTAAGATAATCCAGTCTTTTTTGTATCCTACGGGTGTTATAA
>ENA-OWPA01000554-OWPA01000554.1-bioreactor-metagenome-genome-assembly--contig:-NODE-554-length-46362-cov-4.440899_pt1 | contig 46362 bp, 38 predicted proteins | sample MGYA00238139_ERZ651803 | MGnify/ENA primary metagenome ERZ651803 (study PRJEB26909, sample SAMN07631231) | bioreactor metagenome | isolation source: Switchgrass digestor | place: USA: Dartmouth...
CGATGCAAAATATCAGCGGCGCACAGTTCACTTCTATCGAAATGTTTTTACAGTTACACCGCGATCCAAAGTGAAAGATGTAGCAGCAATACTGAAAGCAATACATGCGCAAGAGAATAAAGAAGCAGCAAGGCAAAAACCCAGATGGTAGTTCAGAAGTTAAGGGAAATGAAACTAAAAGAAGCAGCAGACAAAATAGAAAAGGGCATTAAGGAAACGCTGACTTACATGGAATTCCCTATGCCCATTGGCCTAAATTAAGAAGTAATAATGTAATCGAACGGCTTAACCGTGAGATCAAGCGCAGGACAAAGGTAGTTGGTACTTTTCCTGATGGGAATTCAGCCTTAATGTTGGTCTGTGCACGGTTACGACATGTTGCAAGTAAGGATTGGAGAACCAAGCGTTACATGAGCATGAAACACCTTGAGGAGCCAGATTCTGAGAATTCACAATTAACCGTCGGCTAATAAATATCTACCAAGCGGAAAATGATTTTGCGAAAAAATCTTGACGGTACCCTGGCAAGAAATTGTAAATAAAAATTTTGGCTAAAATTAGTGCGTAAGGAGAGTATATTATGAATAAAATCGGAGTCATTACAATTATTGATTATTCTAATTATGGTAATAGGCTTCAAAATTATGCAACACAAGAAGTTCTAAAGTCTTTAGGATATGAAGTAGAAACGATTAGAAATAATTCATATAAAAAGCAAAAAATTAAAGAAATTAAAGACAAGTTTGAAAGAGTTAGGAGTATGCAACTTAATGACTTAGTAAGGAAAGTTTTGCATAAATTCAGATATAAATTATTTAAAAGCAATATAGAGAAGAAGACTAGATTATTGCATGAAATGAAAGTAAAAAATTTTATAAAATTTACAAATGAAAATATTTATGAGACTTCTTATGAAATTTCGCCAGGTAATATTCCGTTTGATATTAATGAACTTTATAGCGCTTTTATTGTAGGAAGTGATCAGGTTTGGAATCCTAATTTTAGAATGGGGTCATGTATTGATTTCCTTACTTTTGCACCTAAAAATAAGCGAATTGCTTATTCTGCAAGTTTTGGAATAGCAGAATTGCCTCAAGAATATATACACAACTATAGTTTTTGGCTTTCTGAAATGCCATGTATTTCTGTAAGAGAAGATGCTGGTGCCAAAATTGTCAAAGAATTAACGGGGAAAGATGTAGATGTATTAGTAGATCCAACTTTAATGCTTACAAAAGAACAATGGTTGTTAATATCTAAGACAGCAATTCATAAGCCTAATAAACCATATCTCTTAACATACTTTCTAGGTGGGATATGCCCCGAAAATAAAGAAAAAATTTATTCTATTGCTAGGGATAAAAATTTAGAGGTAGTGAATTTAGAAGATTTGGAAGATGAAGTGCGATATGTTGCAGATCCTGCAGAATTTTTAGATTATATCAATTCATCTGCAATTGTTTTTACTGACTCATTTCATGGAACTGTATTTTCGATACTGTTTGAAAAACCGTTTGTTGTATTTGATAGGATTGATAATATACAGTCTATGAGTTCAAGAATTGATACGCTTTTATCCAAATTTAAGCTTGATTCAAGAAAATGGGAGAATGTTAAAAACACTGATGATATTTTCAACATTGACTTTTCACATGTTCCAGAAATTCTAGAATTTGAACGTAAAAAAGCTATAGACTATCTAAAAAACGCATTAGAAGTTAAGGATGAGAAATAAGTTATGAAAGTGAATCAGTTAAAAGCAGGAGCTATTTTATCATATATATCAATGGGGCTAGGTTATATAATTTCGATATTATATACACCTATTATGCTTCGTCTATTAGGCCGAAGTGAATATGGCCTTTATAATTTAGTGGTCTCAGTAGTAAGTTATTTGGGACTATTAAGTTTTGGATTCGGTAGTGCCTATATGCGGTATTATTCTAGATATAAGGTAAAAGGTGAGGAACATAATGTAGCAAGATTAAATGGAATGTTCATAATAGTTTTTACTGTTATTGGTTTTGTTGCTATAGTAACAGGGAGTATACTTGTTTTTTATGTTGATATAGTATTTGGGGACAAGCTAACAGTATCGGAAATATCCAAAGCTAGAATCTTGATGGCAATCATGGTGTTTAACATTGCATTATCATTTCCATCGAGTGTATTTAATTCTTACATAATAGCAAATGAAGAATACATATTTCAAAACGCAATACAAATTATAAAGACAGTAGTGAATCCATTTGTAATGCTACCAGTTCTATTATTGGGATATAAATCAGTAGGAATGGCAGCTGTAACAACTATGCTAAACGTAACAGTAGAAATTACTAACGTAGTTTTTTGTTTAAAAAAATTAGGTATGAAATTTCAATTCAGACATTTTAATTTGCCTTTAATGAAAGAAATGACTGTTTTTTCGTCTTATATATTTATGAATATGATTATCGATCAAATTAATTGGAATGTGGATAAATTTATATTAGGGAGATTTAGAGGAACTGTAGCAGTAGCAGTTTATGGGTTAGCGGCACAATTAAATACATATTATATTTCTCTGTCGACTTCTATTTCTAATGTATTTATTCCCAAGGTTAACAGAATGGTAGCTTCAAAAAATAATAATTCCGAGTTAACTGACTTATTTACTAGAATAGGTCGAATACAATTTATTGTGCTTTCATTAATTTGTTCAGGATTGGTATTCTTTGGAAAACCGTTTATTGGAATGTGGGGAGGAGTAGATTATACTGAAGCATATCCAATAACATTGCTTCTTATAATACCGGTAACAGTTCCTTTAATACAAAACATAGGCATTGAAATTCAGAAAGCTAAAAACATGCACAAATTTCGTTCTTGTGTTTATCTGTTTATAGCTATATTTAATATGTTTTTAAGTATTCCACTTGCAAAAAAATATGGCGGTGTTGGTGCTGCTTTAGGCACAGCAATTTCCTTAGTAATAGGGAACGGTTTAGTTATGAACTGGTATTACCATATGAGAGTTGGACTTAATATGAAGTATTTTTGGAAGCAAATACTACAATTTATTCCTGCACTTGTATTGCCTATTTCTGTAGGTATAGTTATATTAACTAATGTAGATTTATATAATGCTGTTCATTTTTTAATCTCTGGATTTGTTTATGTATTAGTATATTTTATTTCAATGTGGTTCTTAGGTATGAATAAGTATGAAAAAGATTTGATTGGTAAGCCATCAATAAAAGTTTTAAAAGCCTTAAAATTATTACACACATAATATAATTTATGTTAATAAGAGGTATGTATATAAAATGATTGAAATAAAAGAAAAAGAAAATTGCGTAGGGTGCTATGCTTGTAAAAATATTTGTCCTCAAAAATGTATTACAATGAAGAGTGATTTTGAAGGCTTTTGGTATCCAATAGTTGATGTAGTAAGTTGCATAGAATGTGGATTATGCGAAAAGGTGTGTCCTACTATTCATAAAAATGAAATAAGAAATAGCCCAAGAGCATATGCCTGTTATAGTATAAATGAAAAAGTACGAAAGGAAAGTTCGTCAGGGGGAATATTTACTTTAATTGCAGAACAGATTATTGATAATGATGGTGTTGTTTTTGGTGCACGATTTGACAATGAATTTTATGTAATTCATGACTTTATAGACAAAAAAGAAGAAATAGATAAATTTAGAGGTTCTAAATATGTACAAAGTAAAATAGGGGATACACATAAGAAAGTAAAGGATGCTTTACTTAAAGGAAGGCAAGTGTTATTCTCAGGCACACCGTGCCAAGTGGCGAGTTTGAAATCCTACCTACAAAAAGATTATGATAATTTGATTTGTATAGATATTATTTGTCATGGTGTACCATCGCCCAAAGTGTGGCAGAAATATGTTTCTTTTCAAGAAAAACGATTTGAATCACCGATAAGTAAGGTAAACTTTAGGAGCAAAGATTCTGGATGGAAGCATTATTCTGTTTCAATCTTTTTTAAAAATAGTTATGAGTACAAAAAAAAGTTTATTAAAGATTATTATATGAGAGTTTTCCTCAATGATATTTGTTTAAGACCCTCATGTTATCAGTGTAGATTTAAATCTTTACATAGACAAAGCGATATAACTCTTGCAGATTATTGGGGCATACAAAAAATGCTACCTGAATTGGATGATGATGAAGGTATTTCTCTTATATTTATAAATAGTGTAAAAGGGCAAGCTATGTTTGAAAAGATAAAAGATCAAACTGTATATAAGGAAGTTGATATTTATAAAGCTGTGGTATATAATCCATCTGCTACTAAATCATCTATAAGAAATCCAAAAAGAGAGAGTTTTTTCAAAGAAATAGACGAGTTACAGTTTGACCAGTTGGCAAAAAAATACTGCAATGATAATATTATGTTTAAAACAGCAAATAAATTAAAATCCTTAATATACAAAATTCTAAAAAAGCAGGGTTGTTAAATATCGGCAAAAGCTATTAGAGCAAGTTTTGTTCAGTTTATCTATCTATTATACTTAAGCAAGGAAATCTATCAAATGAATATTTCTATCTAAGAAATACATAAATTTTTAATAGTGAATGACAGTGATGTCAGATTTATATAATAGTACTAACTTTATATAGAAAGTTGCATCTATATAATGCAAATAAGGAGATAACTTAAATTCTTTCTTATAGTGTCTTGGCAACAGGACATCATAATACGCCATTGACCCGACCAAGATTCATAATGAACTGGGATGGCTGCCAGCCACCACTTTTGATGAAGGCATTAAAAAGACAATAAAATGGTATCTGGACAACAGGGAATGGTGGCAGCATATTTTAAGCGGCGAGTATAAAGATTATTTTAACAAAATGTATGGAAACAGACTGGCTGAAAGCTAGGTTTTGAGCGGCTTTCAATTAGCCCTGCCTTGTTATTCAGGTATCACATTGGAAGCAATTGCCGGAGGTTATTGCTTACCAGTGCGGCAAAGAGGTAGTTTTTAGGAGGTAAACGATGAAAGTACTGGTAACCGGTGTTAAAGGCCAGCTAGGCTATGATGTAGTGCTGGAATGTAAAAAACGGAATATTGAAGCCATCGGAGTCGACATTGACGAAATGGATATCACCGATAAGGCAGCAGTGGAAAAAGTGATCACCGAAGCGCAGGTGGATGCTGTGATACATTGTGCGGCTTACACTGCAGTTGATGCGGCGGAGGACAATGTGGATCTGTGCCGCAGAGTAAATGCCGATGGTACGAAAAATATAGCAGAGGTATGCAAAAGGCTGGATATAAAGATGATGTACTTTTCCACCGACTATGTTTTTGACGGCCAGGGGGAGAGGCCATGGCAGCCGGAGGATGAGAGAAAGCCCCTTAATGTCTATGGACAGACGAAATATGAAGGGGAGCTTGCCGTGGAAGAATTGCTGCAGAAATATTTTATCCTGCGCATCTCCTGGGTGTTTGGTGTAAACGGAAAGAATTTCGTTAAGACAATGCTGCGTCTGGGTAAAGAAAAAGGTGCAGTCAGCGTTGTTAATGACCAGATAGGTTCACCCACTTATACCGCTGACCTGGCAAGGCTGGTGGTGGACATGATCCAGACTGACAAGTACGGAATATATCATGCAACCAATGAGGGTTTCTGCAGCTGGTACGAATTTGCCTGTGAGATATTCAAGCAGGCTGGAATGACGGATGTGAAGGTAACTCCTGTGGACAGTACAGCTTTTCCTGTAAAAGCTCTAAGACCTAAAAACAGCCGGATGAGAAAGGACAAGCTGGACGCTAATGGTTTTAAAAGGCTCCCCATCTGGCAGGACGCGCTCCAGCGGTATTTGAAGGAGATTGGGTGTAATGAAATTTAAAGCTTTCATATTAAGAGTACCACGTTGTATGCATTATTTTTTTAAATTTGATAATACCAATACTTGGAAAACAACTTGCTTAGAACATCATAAAGAATCTTGTTTGCAGTGTTGAATTCTATGTAAATAGATTCCTTTTAACTTACTCTTAGAAGATAAACTTAAGTATGGAAAGCTAAATCATGCATGCAATACTTGGGATTATGCATTTTGAATTAACAGTATAATTCTTGGACTCTAGCATATAATATAGTGTAAATAAATTTTATAGAATAAGAATTTTGAACTTGACAGTAACTCTTGAATAATATACAATCTAATTGTCAAATATTTGTCGCTACTCGATATGCGACTAATAAGAGGTCGAGTTCAAATGATTGTCGCTACTCGATATGCGACTAATAAAAGGTCGAGTTCAAATGATTTGAAAGCTCTATCCTTAATTGGATAGGGCTTTTGTTTTAAGGGGGACCTAAGAAAAATGCAAGTGGGCAATTTTTATTTTTTAGATGATAGTTATTTCACCGACTTTAGAGATGAAAAGCTAATGGGTAATAAGGAAACAGTACAAAATACATTGCATGATCGACCTTGCTTCTATGCTATTTATGATGAGAGCACTTCATTATACTGGTTAATTCCTATCTCATCAAAAGTATCTAAATTTAAGTCTATCTATCAGGATAAGATTAACCGTTATGGTAAATGTGATACTATAGCTTTTGGTTATGTCTTGGGACATGAAAAAGCTTTTTTAATTCAAAACATGTGTCCGGTTCTACCTTGTTATATAAAAAATGAATACAAAGATAGTAAAGCCAATGTACCAGTTAGAGTAGATGGTATTTTTGAAAAGGAGCTTATTTCCAAAGCCAAAAAAGTTCTTGCTTTACAACGAAAAGGTATCAAGTTAATATTCCCAGATGTACTTAAAATTGAAAAAGAGCTAATGAAAAAATTAGACAAGCCTCTCAATGTCGATTTATCGACCGAAACGGCAGTAGAAAATTTACCTAATCGATAAGTATAACCACTATATTCCGTCTAAAGATATGGAAGGGCTCAGTCGGCATTGTTATCGATTAGAACAGTTTCCAAGCCTATACTGCTGTGGTAGGGTTATCATACATACCCACTAATAATTGCTTATACTGTTTCGATATTCACCTGGGGTTATGCCCTCAATGCTTTTGAAAATTTTTATAAAATAATAGGAATAATTAAAACCGACTTCCTCTGCAATATCCTTAATTGTTTTAGCTTTATCCTGTAACATCTCCTTTGCATGGGTAATCCTCTTCCCATTGATATAATCCGTGAAGCTGATTCCAGCTGTTTCACTTATGATTTTGCTGACAAAGTTACGGCTTATTTTAAGAGCATCCGCTATTTTATTCAAGCTTATATCGGGCTGTGTGTAATTTTTATCGATATAATCCAATACCATATCATATAGCTTCTTTTTTTCATCGCTGTCTCTTTTGGCTATATACAGGCAAACTTCCTCTATAATGTTATCTATAAGAACCTTAATTTCATCTATAGTCTGGGCATTTGATATATTTGCTCCTGCGGTATCTTCTAATGAAATTGGGAGATTTCTTGTATTCTTGAGTATTGAATTTTCCAAATAAAAGGCGCTGCTGATTATTTCATTGTCTTCAACCTTTAGATTGGGGTTGGTAAACATCCGGAAAAATTCCTCCGAGATTAGCTTGCAGGCCTCAAGGTTTCCCGCAGACAAATTATTCAATAGCTGCTTCTCAAGGTGTAAAGGATATTTATAAGATTCTTTCCTGTCTCTTATAATAGAAAAAGGAAGCAGATGGGAGCCGCACGTGAGCTTATATTTGAACATTTCAATACATTCCCGGTAAGAGGCAGGAATCAAGTTTATATGATCTTTTATTGTGCTTATGCCCAAATATATCATATGGCGGTGCGTAGAATCGATTCCTGTATATATGGTTTCTGCAATCTTCATATGTTGTTCTTCACAAGATTTAAGGGAATAAAAATTAAGATAGCAGACAATTATCGCAATTGAATTTTTAGCGGTGGTTATCAATTTTATTTTTAAGCCGTCTTTTTCGTTGAACATGCCGACAATACCAGTCAATGCGGATCTATAATAATCAAGGCTCGTATATTGCAGCGTTTTGTCTTCAAAATGGAGTACAATGGTGCCAAACTTCGCATTGCTGGTCTTAAACCAGCCGTCTATAAGTTGTTCTTTCATTTCATCATTAAGATATAAATTATCTGTGATAAAATCTCTCCATAAATTTTCATTATACTTGACCGCCATTTTATTTACGGGTTTTGTAAATGCAGTAATAACGAGAATGAGCACAAAAAGGCTGACTATGGATAGGCAGATGGAGGCAGAAATAAACCAGGTCAATCTTTCAGCAAAGTTAGTTGAAACATATGCTGAAGTATCGATGGAATTTTCGAGGACGAACTTCCATTTGAGCGGCTTGGAGTAGTAAACTGAAGTAATATCAACATTGCTGTGGAATATATTGTCCCAGAGGCTTTTTTGTGAATTCTTACTGACCGGAGATACTCCCAAAACGCGATCCGGGCTTATGTTTATATTTTCTGCAATAATTATGGAATTTTGATTATTCACTATATAAAACCTCATGTTTTGGTCTTTGGTGAACTTGACTATCATGTTATAGCGCAATTTATCCAAATCCACATTTACAACTAAGAAAGCAATATGATGCTGATCATACAACGGAACGGAAGACACAATAGAAAGGATTTGCTTTTTAGTGCCGTTGTATTCTATTATTCGAGGCTCAAGGCTGTAATAAGCCTTATCATCGATCATGCAAAAGGCATCTTTATCCGAAAAATTCTCAAAAGATGATATTTTTTCAGTATTGTTGGAAGTGCTAAGAACCAGGTCATAGTCCAGAATATATAAATATGCTGATTGTATATACTCATTGGACAATATGATACTATATAGATTCTTAAACATAGTATTCTTGCAATCAACACTATTATCATATTTTTGAACCAGTTCCAGCAGGTTTACATCGGTAAGAGCGGTTTTGTATATGCAGTTTTTGACATTGCTTAAAACCATTTCATATGAAAAGCCAATCTGTTTGATCAAGTTTTCGTTAGAACTCTCTAGCTGCTGGATATAGCTGTTCTTAGATGAAATGTAAAAAAGAACAAAACTTATCATAATAAGAAGCAATACTAAAAAAGAGGTAGATGCGATTAATTTTTTTCGGAGGTTTGAAATTTTTATCCGGTTTATATTGTTGAATATTTTATCGAGAAATCGCATTTGATACCACCTCTTACCAATTTATTTAAATATATCAAGGCTTACGCACAAATGCAGTTATTTCATAAAAATCATATCACAAATTCGCACTGAGTAAAACATAATAGAAAACATTCGGGTATAATAAAAAATCATTAATTTATGGGAAAATAAAAACACATCGCAAAATTAGTATATATTAGCGACATCAAATCATGCAATAATATTATTGCATAAGAATAATAAAATTGCTATTAATGGCTGTCCGCGGCTCTTTTTTATTATCAGAATCGAATATGATTATTTACTTCCTGTGAAGAATTATATAAAATCAAATCATAGTTACGGTTCAGGTCTTGGTATTACATTTCACTTATATTAGATTAAAGAATAGGATGAGTTGACCATCTCCAGATAGATTATTTTGTATAAATTAATTGAAGTCAGGCTTATTTAAAACTTTATATAGAATCCTGTTTTAGATTTTAAATCCTCTATATAATAGAAAGATTTCAGTATTTTATAATTAATCTTATGCTAAAGGAGAGAAGTGTATATGGCAAATCTAGCTAGAAAGAAAAATGCAATCGGCATTGGATGGGATGATATATCGTTATCAGGCTTGGCATACTTTATATCCGGCTTATTCGCCATTATGTGCGTTATACCATTTATATATGTAATTGTTTATTCGTTAAGCCCGTATAGTGAATATCTAAAGAATCCATTCAGCCTGATACCTAATAAAATTACCTTTGAAGCTTATGAGATGGCATTTAATTATCAGTACCTATGGTCCGGTTATAAAAATACGATATTTATTGCTGTAGTTGGCACTATTTGCTCAATGATTTTACTTGTATTAACAGCTTATCCGCTGACTAAAAATGATTTTAAAGGACGTAAAGCTATAATGACTCTCTGGATTATTACAATGTTTTTCAGTGGTGGCATGATCCCAAACTATTTCTTAATGCGAAGCCTAAACCTTCTTAATAATCTTTGGGCTATTGTATTGCCAGGGCTATTGGGAGCGTATAATCTTATTCTGATGATGAACTACATTAAAGGCCTTCCAACATCATTAGAAGAAGCAGCATTGATCGATGGAGCCAATGATTTGCAGGTGCTTTTTAAAGTGGTTCTACCGCTGTGTCTGCCAATTTTGGCCACATTAGGCTTATTCACCATAGTTGGTTATTGGAATACATATTTTAGCTCCATTATTTACTTGACAAAACGAGAAAAATGGCCTCTGCAGTTAGTGCTGCGTGAAATTGTTTTTGAATCTGCTGCCAATGAGATGCAGCAGGGGATGGCGGCTGAAGAACGGATAGTGCAACCATTTACATTAAAAATGTCTTCAATAGTTATAGCCACTTTACCAATTATGTGTGTATATCCATTCTTGCAGAAGTATTTTATGGCTGGGTTAGTACTTGGAGGCGTAAAAGAATAAAGGGGGGATAAAAATGAGAACGGAAACATTGGCAGCGGCGACAAGCAAGAAGCCTAATAACAGGTTAAGAGAATTGGGTGCTTATTTAGTAAAAAAAAGATATCTATACTTAATGAGTATTCCCGGTCTCGTATATATAATCATATTCAAATATGTGCCCATGTATGGCATTATGATGGCATTCCAGGATTTTAACTTTAAGAAGGGTATATTCGGAAGTCCTTTTAACAACTTTGCTAATTTTAAGCAGCTTTTTACAAGTGATATATTTTATAATGTTTTTTTGAATTCCATAACCCTTAGTGTAATGCGTCTTATCATTACATTTCCGATACCAATAATACTAGCTTTGCTGCTGAATGAGATAAAATTAAAATATTTTAAGAAATTTTCTCAAACCTTCATGTACTTGCCACATTTTATCTCATGGGTTGTACTGGGGGGTATATTAACGAATTTTCTATCCATGAATGATGGATTGATAAACTTCCTTATTGAGTACTTAACTGGCAAAAGAATTAATTTCCTGGGATCTGCAGAGTGGTTCAGAGCTGTTATTATAGGCAGTAGCATCTGGAAGGAAGCAGGATGGGGTACGATAGTTTACCTTGCAGGATTGTCTGCTATAAATCCGGATTATTATGAAGCGGCTACTGTAGATGGCGCAAATCGATATCAAAAATTATGGTATATCACAATACCAGGACTTGCCAACACTATTGTAGTTATGCTGATTCTGGCCGTGGGAGGATTGATGAATAACGGTTTTGAACAGATATATCTTTTCCAGAATGGATTGAATATTTCTGTTTCTGATGTATTTGAGACTTACACATATAGAATTGGTATTGTCGGGGGCAGATATTCTTATTCAACCGCAGTGGGGCTCTTTCAATCAGTTGTGGCAGCTATAATGCTATTTTCAGCTAATTATGTGTCTAATAAAATTCGTGGTGATTCTTTGCTGAGATAATATTTTTTATGATACATATGGGCTTATAGCCGATTTATGTATGATTATAAATAAAAAGGAGGATTTACAACGATGAAAAAAAATGTTAGAAAGCTGTTGGCGGTATGTCTTATCTGTCTGTTGGTCGTATCATTGGTAGCCTGTGGAAAGGGTGCTGCCAACACAGACAAAGATAGTGCAACAAGTGGCACTAGTAGCAGCGGCACTAGTAATAGCAGCACCAGCAATAACAGCACCAGTAAAGATGCGTCATCATCTGAAGAACCTACAACCCTTTCAGCGATTCTGCGTTTAAATGCAGAGTATGTAATTGAAGGCAACCCGATTATTGAGGAGTTGGAGAAGAGACTTAATATCAAGCTGGAAATTGAAGCACCGCCTGTAAATAACTATGGTGACCGTTTGAACATTGTAATGGCATCAGGTGATTTGCCCGACATTATATTCCTGAACAATATGGGTACGTTATACCAAGGGTGGGCAGCAGACGGATTATTGCTCCGACTGGATGAATATTTTGAAAATTCCATGCCCAACGCCAAAGCGGTTCTAACCGAAGAAGAGCTGGCGCATACACGTGTTCAGAGTGTAGACAACGGACTTTATTCGCTTCCTAGAGTACAGACGAAGCCATGGGATAATATTATTTACCGTAAAGACTGGTTGGATAAGCTTGGACTGAAAGTTCCTACAACTCCTAAAGAATTCGCGGAAGTTATGCTCGCCTTTGCAAAAAATGATCCGGATGGCAACGGCAAGAATGACACATATGGCTGGTCATATAACAGGGTAATGGCTCGTTTTGACCGTAATCTGGTTAATGGATTTAACATGAGACCAAACTCAGTGCCGGATGAAAATGGTAATTACGAATTAATGCAGGCACAAGAAGGATACTTCGAGTTTATGGATTGGCTCCGCGACATGTATGAAAAGGGTGCTATGGATCCTGAGTGGTACCTGACTAAGATGTATGAGGATGATGATAAGTTCTATGCCGGTCAAATTGGAGCTGCAGTAACAAATAAGCAAACAAACCATATTACTAAAGATGGAGCTAAAGTTAAGGAAGTGAATCCGGACGCAGAATTAATCGCAGGACCTCCATTGAGACCGGAAGGCCAGACTGTTTCCAATGTGTATTATAATCCGCAAATATGGGGCAATTATGGAATTAGTGCGGATAGCGAGCATATTGATAAAGCCATAGAGTTCCTTGATTATGGATATACCGATGAATATAATGAATTGGTATTCATTGGAATAGAAGGAATAACCTATAGCAGCTTCGATCGGGAAAAAAGAATATGCAGCAGAACGGAAGAACAACAGAAAGCCTATCAAAAATATTGCTCTTCATATGCGACTATAAATTATCAGAGACAGGATAAAGGGCTGTTGCTCGGCGGTGGAAGCACCGATGAAGAATCAGTTTTATGGTCGAATGCTTATGAAGAGATAGGCAGGCAGACAAAGCAAATCAGCTATTTACCTGAGAGCATGCTCGCTGGCATCAATGATGCTTCAGTAAAAATTACTGATTCCGGTATTACTACGAAATGTGATGAATATGAGACCAAATACATTTGCGGTCAGATTTCTCGAGATGAGTTTGTAGATTTTATTAAGAATGAGTTTATTCCTAAATATGAAGAATATATGAATATTATCAGAGGGTCTGGCATAAATAAGTAAAACCGAATATTAAACAGTTAATTGAAATCTGGCGTGTTTCAAAATTATGTTGATATTTGAAACACGCCCTATCTATAATTATAGTAAATGAAGCATATTAGTGGTTTGTATGTGTAGAATAACCATATAAACCGGCAATTGTAAATTAATTATGTCAAAGGAGAATTAAATTATTTTATTATGAAAAAATCGAAAACCATTTATTGGGAAGAAGTGTTGAAAAAAAATACTCAACCTTGGGCTTCTTCATTAGCTGATGCTATGAAACAGGATTTTGAGGATCATATTAATGCCTGGCCCAAAGACCCTCCGCTGGACAGATCTGAATGGGGACATCATTATTTCTGTTCTGATTGCGGGGTTAAATTAAAATTTGACATGACAAGTCCTCACGCCCATATATGCCCTGAATGCCATAAAACCTTCACCGGCTGGCCCTATGACGGTGCATGGTGTAAAATCATGCATTCAGCAATTGTAAACAACATGGAGCGAGCTGTGGTTTTAGCCCATATTTCAAAATCAGATGCAAAATATAGAAAGTATATTCATGACAATATACTTTTTTATGCAAACAACTATGATAAATATGAAATATATGATAGATATGCAGGAAAGGGCAAGGTTTATCCCCAGGGACTCAGTGAAGCGATTTTTGTAATAGCTATTGAGCGAATTTTGCGCATGAGTGCAGACCTTAATATTTTTAGCGAATCGGAATATAATACCATTGCACAATCATTCTTTATACCAGCTCTTGATTTAATTAAACCTCAAATTTGTTATATTCATAATATCCATGCGTGGATGCAGTCAGCAGTAGCAGCCTGTGCTAATTTTCTGGATGATAAAAATTTATTGAAAGAAGCTATTTACGGTGAATATGGCTGGATAAATCAATTGGAAAAAGGAACGTCAGAGGAGGGAATATGGTATGAAATATCAGCCTCATACCATTATTATACTTTAGAGGCATTGTTAAGCCTGGCATGGATTGCTCTTGAAAATGACATCAATTTGTTTGAACATCCCACTCTGAAGAAAATGGCATTGAATTATATGCTGCTGGCCTATCCCGATGGACGTCTCCCTGCTTTTAATGATGGCTGGTTTAATCGGAATATTTTGGATAAATGTGATATTTATGAGCAATTGGCTAATTTTGAGCCATCTATAAAACCACTGCTGTCCTGGATGTATGCAAATATGAACCCTATGCCGTATACACACTTAAATTCTCTGACAAATAGCGGTACAAGAACCACCGGCTATTCGCGCGCGTCCTTATCGGCTCTTATTTATGGACCTGTTGATTTGCCCGAAGCGGAACCACCGGTACGGAAAAGCTTTTTGCTTAAAGACACGGGTATAGCGGTACTGCAAAATGATAACTTAAGGGTGACTCTTAAGTTTACTGGTGACGGGGGAGGACATGATCACAATGATAAAAATTCCATCGAGGTTTATGCTTATGACCAATTAATAAGCTATGATGTTGGTACCACAGGCTATGGCATCGCTTTTACCAAGGAATGGAGTCGTTCTTCTATTGCCCATAATATGGTTTGCATTAATGGCCGGCCGCAAAAAAGATCCAAAGCGAGTGTATTGAATTATGATGGCAAAAGCGTATGTGCGCAAGCAAGCGATGCCTATGAAGGGGTATGTCTTGAGCGCAGTATTTTATTAGAGGAAAACGGATTCAAGGATATATATGGAGTAAGGTGTGCCAGTGAGTCACAGATTGATTGGGTTTTTCATTGCAAGGGGCAGGTGGAAACGGATTTGCCTTTGGTGGATAAGGAACCCTTTACAGAAGGAAATGGATACGACCAGTTATTTGACCTGAAGCATACATATTTTGATGGTGAATTTGCTGTGAGTTTTTTGCATGAAGGTTATAGGCTTGATATGCATTTTGAAGGAGAAAAAGGTACCGAAGTCATTATTGGCAAATGCTATGGGGCAGATAGGACCGATATTTTGTCTTTTATAATGCTGAGACGGAAAAGAAAAGAGACCGTGTTTTCACAGCAAACATACATTACTAAACAATAAAGCCGCAGGGTCTAATAGAGGGAGAGTGAAACATCATGGATACTATCATGGAGCCTGCTAAAAGCATCCCGGTGATTGAAGAAGCAGATGTCTGTGTTTTAGGTGGAAGCTGCACGGGTGTATTTGCTGCGGTAAGAGCAGCCAGGCTTGGGGCAAAGGTTGTTATAGTAGAAAAGCAGAACTCCTTTGGAGGGGTTGCCACATCAGGTTTGGTAAATGTCTGGCATTCATTATATGACAATGAAAAACGGCAGCAAATTATTGCGGGGCTTTCCTATGAAATAATTGAAAGGCTGAAAAAAAGAGATGCCATTATAGACATGGAAGCAACATTAGGGGTCAATGATTGCAATGCCTATAGATTAAACACGGAAGAGTTAAAAATTGAATTGGACAATCTTATATTGGAAGCAAAGGTTAAACCTTATCTGCATACTCATTATGTTGGGGTAAAAATGGGACAAGATGCAATTGAGGCTGTTTTTATCCACAACAAATCCGGAAGGGGAGCAATCAAAGCAAAGGTATATATTGATGCCACAGGGGATGGGGATTTATGCCGCGATGCAGGGTTACATGCTTATACCGCTGAAAATATGCAGCCACCTACAGCCTGTGCGAAAATATATGGAATGAATTTATTGGGCGATTTCAACTTGCCGTTCATGTTGCAAAAGCATGGTGAAGAATTTGGACTTCAGAAGGATTGGGGCTGGAGAGGAAAGATTCCGGGCATGCCGGAGGTAAGCATGCATGCCGAGACTCATGTTTTTGATGTGAACTGTGCTGTGGCAGATATGCTTACTTACAGTGAGATGGAAGGAAGACGGCAGATCAGAGCGGTTATGGATCTTATAAGGAAATACGCGCCCAATGGAAAAAAGATATCTTTGGTGGATCTTTGCTCTTATATCGGCATACGCGAGACCTATCATATAGAATCAATGTATAAGCTAAAGAATAAGGATGTACTTTATGGAACGAGGTTCCAGGATGCTATTGCTAACGGAAGCTATCGTGTGGATATCCATCATAGCAATGAGCCGGGAATCACTTTCAGATATTTAAACGGAGTCGAAGAAGTGGTTCGTGGTAATGGCATGCCCCATGAGTTCAGAAGATGGAGAGAGGAAACGGAAGTCAATCCAACCTATTATCAAATCCCCTATCGCTCACTAGTATCACAAAAAGTCAAAAACCTGCTTATGGCTGGCCGCATGCTGGATGCGGAAGAAGAAGCATACAGTGCTGTCAGGGTAATGGTGAATACTAATCAGACCGGAGAGGCAGCCGGGGTGGCAGCATATGTTTCTCTTGCACAGGACGGAGACGTTAGAAATGTGAATGCCAACGACGTAAGGAAGCTTTTAAAGGAAGGCGGCTCTATTATTCTCTAAGAGTTCATAGAATAAAAATAGAAAAAATGAGGGGGTAGCAATGAACATCTATACCTTAAAAGAAAAAAAGATTCAGTTGGATGATTCCTGGGATGTGATAGTGATAGGAGGTGGCCCTGCGGGCTGTACGGCTGCTGCAGCAGCTGCACGGGAAGGTTCAAGGACACTTTTGATAGAGGCTACAGGATGTCTGGGTGGCATGGGTACCTCGGGTTTAGTGCCTGTCTTTTGTCCGTTTTCGGATAAAGAAAAGATTATTTATAGAGGTCTTGCTGAAAAGGTACTGAATGAAATGAAAAAGGGAATGGCTCATGTTGATGATAAGAAGCTGGATTGGGTTCCAATTGATTGTGAGCTTTTAAAACGCATTTATGATGACATGGTAGTGGGAAGTGGTGCACAGGTCCTGTTCAATACATTTTTAAGTGCGGTTGACACTGATGGGCAGGGCAATGTGACTGCAATTATTGTCAGCAATAAGGCAGGCTTGACTGCATATAAGGCAAAAGTCTATATAGATTGCACCGGAGATGCTGACCTTTGTGCGTGGGCAGGGGCAAGCTTTCAGAAGGGAGATGAAAAAACAGGAGATTTGCAGCCTGCAACCCTCTGTTTCACATTATCCAATGTTGATGAAAATGGATTTTTATATGGAGTTTATTTGCACTCCAATAATCCGGACAGTCCAATTTATGACATTGTCAAATCCGGGAAATATCCTTTAATTACCGATGTACATATCAATTGCCACCAGGTGGGACCTTCCACCATAGGGTTCAATGCAGGACACTTATGGAATGTGGACAATACCGATCCAATGAATGTTTCACGGGCATTAATACAGGGAAGGAAAATGGCCGCTTCCTACCGTGATGCCCTGGCAGAATATCATCCAAAGGCTTTTTCCAATTCTTATCTTTCCAATACTGCTGCATTGATGGGCATAAGAGAGACACGGAGGATTATTGGGGATTATCTGCTGACCGTCGATGATTATCTGGCCAGGCGCAGATTCAGTGATGAAATAAGCGTGAACAGCTATTATATAGACGTTCATAGCACAAAAAATGAAGCGGAACTGTCCAATGCAGGAAAGATTGATCTGAAAAAACGGGAGCATCGTTATGGTAAAGGCGAATTTCATGGCATACCATACCGCTGCCTGACTCCTAAAGAGCTTCGAAACGTTCTTGTGGCAGGGCGTTCCATTTCATGCGACAGAATGGTGCAGGGCAGTATACGTGTAATGCCATCCTGTCTTGCAATGGGTGAGGCAGCTGGGCTGGCAGGAGCTTTGGCTGCAAGAAATGATAATGTGAATGTCCATGAAGTTGATGTTGATGTTTTACGGCAAAGGCTGCGGGAAGAAGGCGCCTTCCTGCCCGATTGATAATAAAAATTAATCTAAAAAGAGGATTGCGTTCTTATTGCAGATCCCATTAAAAGAGCCTGAGATATTCTAATTTAAAAAATAAAGCCAAATTCAGAAGATAAAATATATATTGGCTGACTGAAAAGGAGAGTGTAGATATGAGCAATCAGTTAAATCCAACATTAGAATCCAGTCCTGTTATCAAACGGTATGAGAACAATCCTGTTTTGTCCTATAAGGATGTTCCTTACAATGCTGCGTTGATATTTAATGCAGGTGTAGCCAAATATCAGGGCAAGTACGTCATGGTGTTCAGAAATGATTATGGTTCTGTGGAAGAGAGGCGGTTAGACGGAACAAACCTGGGTCTTGCATTCAGCGATGACGGCATACACTGGGAAGTGCAGGACAAGCCTTGTTTTGATTTGAAGGATGAAGAGATTCTTAGGGCATATGATCCTCGTTTGACAGTCATGGACGGAAAGGTATATATGTGCTTTGCGGTTGATACAAGGCATGGCATCAGAGGCGGCATTGCCGTAACCGAAGATTTTGAGAAATTCGAGATTATTAGCATGACAGTTCCGGATAATCGTAATATGGTGTTGTTCCCGGAAAAGATCGGAGGAAAGTATGTAAGGCTCGAACGTCCATTCCCGGTTTATGGCCGTGGGGGTAAGGACCGGTTCGATATTTGGATTTCAGATTCCCCTGATTTGGTATATTGGGGAAATTCTAAGCTATTGCTGGGGGTAGAGAATGTACCATATGCCAATGACAAAATAGGTCCTGGAGCTCCGCCTGTTAAAACAGAAAAAGGATGGCTTACCACCTTTCATGCGGTAGATTTGGATCCCAGCAGGGGAAAGAACGGTTGGGAGTCTGCATGGAAGAAAAGATACTGTGCCGGTATAATGCTTCTGGATCTGGAGGATCCTTCCAAGGTGATAGGATTATGCAAAGATCCTCTTATTGCTCCTGAAACAGACTATGAAACTGTAGATGGATTCAGAACTAATGTAATATTCCCAGGGGGAATGATTCTGGAAGATGACGGAGAGGTCAAGATATATTACGGTGCTGCAGATACTGTAGAATGTCTTGCCACAGCCCATGTTGATGATTTGATTAAGCTGTGCAAGCCTGTTGGATAGAGATGGGCTGGAGGGAATGGAATTACTAATGCTTCGGGGATTTACCGGCACTATAATAGTGGACAAGTTTGCTTATACCATTCCTGCAAAAGCTCTAAAGCTGAAAAAGTCGAATGCCGATGATTTTAGGCGCTTTTTACCTTTTCATTATACTTACATAAGCAGAGCCGGTATGTATGCCGGCTCTGTAAGGCTTATTACACAATATATCCATATATATTATTTACAGCATATCACTCATGATATCATCCAATTTTTGGACCTATCCTTTTCATACTACTGTCGTTCTTTCAAAGACTTATCTCCTAAAATCAAAATTAGTATAATTGAAAAGTGTCAAAGATATAGAAAAGTCATTTCGATATCAGAAGAGAGGTTAGTCAATTGAGTCAAAAAGTTAAGTCTTTCAAGGCCCGCAAATGGACAAGGGATGATAGTGAGCTGGCGCTCTTGGGACTCCCGACATTTGTATGGTATGTACTGTTTTGCTATTTGCCCATGTTCGGGTTGATTTTAGCCTTTAAAGATTACAAAATCAAAGCTGGCCAGGGCTTCTTATATAGCCTGATTCACAGCGAGTGGAGCGGCTTTAAGAATTTTACCTATTTTATCAACTCCAACGCCTTCAGCATGGTTCTTCGCAATACAATATTATACAACCTGGTGTTTATTGTTTTGGGCATAGCTATACCGGTAACCCTGGCAATTCTCATCAGCTATATTTATAGCAAGACCCTGGCTAAGGTATACCAGACCACCATGTTTTTCCCACACTTTATGTCATGGGTTGTGGTAAGTTACTTTGCTTATGCCTTCTTAAGCCCGGACAAAGGCTTCCTTAATAGCATAATAAGCTATTTTGGCGGCGAAAGGGTCATGTGGTATATGGAATCAAAATACTGGCCTTTTATTCTTGTTTTTATGCAAGTTTGGAAAACCACAGGCTACAACATGGTAGTTTATTTGGCCAGCATAACGAGTATAGATACATCTCTCTATGAGGCTGCTACTATTGACGGAGCCAACCACTGGCAGCAGACGAGATATATAACTTTACCGTGTATGAAGCCTATCATGATCATGATGTTCATATTGAGCGTAGGTAGGATATTCTATTCCGATTTCGGGCTGTTTTATCAGATAACCCGGGGAGTGCCCAATGCCCTTTATAAGGTTGCCTCTACTTTTGATACGTATATATACAACAGCTTGCAATCCAATATGCCGATAGGAAAGACTGTTGCGGCTTCTTTCTTCCAGTCAGTTGCCTGCTGCATTACGATTTTGATAGCTAACTGGATTATTAGAAGGATTGATAAGGATAGTGCGATTATCTAACACTGCAGGGGAGCGATGAATGGAATGAGTAAACTTAATAGAATTAAACCTTTGACAAATTATATGTTTAATTTGTTGTTTGTGATATTGTCGCTGATCAGTATCCTGCCGGTGGTTCTGGTATTTATGGCGTCGATTTCTTCCGAAACTTCGATTGCGAAATATGGATATCAATTCTGGCCGGAGGAGTTCTCCTTTGTTGCCTATTCCTTCTTGTGGAATGAAAGGGCATCAATTTTTCAGGCATTATTTGTATCTGTTTGCGTAACAGTTGTGGGAACTGCTTTAGGGGTTTTATTGACGACGACAATGGGTTATGTCCTTTCGCGGCTTAACTTCCGTGGAAATGGATTTTATACATGGGTTGTATTTATACCTATGATATTTAACGGCGGAATGGCTGCCAATTATGTGGTGGTAAGCAAGTTTTTGCATTTGAACAATACTATTTGGGCTTTGATATTGCCGTTATGCGTTTCATCCTTTAATGTAATTGTTTGCAAGACCTTTTTCAGAACCACCATACCGGATTCCATTATAGAATCGGTAAAAATAGACGGAGGGGGCCAGCTGACGATATTCCTAAGAATAGTGATGCCAATTTCGAAACCGTTGATTGCAACTATTGCGTTGTTCCTTAGTTTCGGATATTGGAACGACTGGTTTCAGTCGTCCCTGTATATCAGCAATAAAGCCCTTTTGTCCTTGCAGGCAATGCTTAACAATATCCAGAAAAATATCGAATATATTGCCAATAATCCCAGCGCCGGAGTATCCTTGCAGCAATATAAGAACTCCATGCCTACTGAACCGGTGAGGATGGCTATTGCTATTGTGATTGTTGTACCTATTGCTTGTGTTTATCCGTTTTTCCAGAGATTTTTCATCAAAGGTCTGACCATCGGAGCTATAAAAGGATAAGAACTCGATATCAGGAACCGGGAAAGGCCGGCCTAGGTTCTTGTTATAGATGGCTTGCGTCTTGAGAAAACTACTATGGAAGGTAAAGGCGCAGACCGAAATCAGATTTTTATCAAAGTATATGCACTAATTGTGCAAAAATAAGGAGGAATTTTATGAAAGGGAAAAAACTAGCAGCCCTTCTTTTATCGATGTCATTGTTTGCATCGATAGTGGCAGGATGCGGAAATAGTGGAAAAGGGACCGACAACACTGGTACTGGCACAGGAACTGGAAACAATGCGACAACCACGACTGCTACTGATGAAGTGGCAACCATAAAATGGGTCACCGTAGGAAATGGAATGCCGGATAATTACGACGCATGGAAAAAGAATATCAATTCTTACCTCGGGGAAAAGATCGGCGTAAATATAGAAATGGAAGTAATTCCATGGGGTGACTGGGACAGCAGGAGGAGCGTTCTGGTAAATACCGGCGGTGATTACGATATTTTGTTCACAAACTCGGGAACCTATACCAGCGATGTAAAGCTGGGAGCTTTCATGGATATTTCCGATTTGGTTAAGACTTCAGCATCTGACCTTTACAACTATATTCCCAGCGATTATTGGGATGCATCAAAAGTAGACGGAAAAATATATGCTGTTCCGACTTACAAAGACAGTTCAGCAACCCAGTATTTCGTATGGGATGAAAAGCTGGCAAAAGACAATGGCATAGAGGTTGAAAAGATTACCTCACTGAAGGACCTGGTAGAACCTATGAAGAAGTTGAAGGAAGCTACAGGAAGCGCTCCTTTCATCCTCAGCAGCTCCGGTCTGGAAGCTATTTTTGGCATGAGCTATGATTCAATGAGCTCCGGGCTTCCTGCAATTGGTGTAAAATATGACGATGAAACCCGTACTGTTGTAAATGTATTTGAGCAGAAGGATATCATGGATCAGCTGTCCGTATTGCACGAAATGTACAAAGCCGGCATAATTAATGCTGATGCGCCCACTCTGGCAGAAACACCGAGCTATAGGCCATTCTTTGTTGCACAGGGATGGAGCCTTGCTGCAAAGACCACTTGGGGTCCTAACATGGGCGTGGATGCAGTTGCCATCCAGTGGGGAGATACCATTGTATCCAATGAAACTGTTCAGGGATCTTTGAACTGTATTTCAGCAAACACCAAATATCCTGAGAAATGTCTCGAGTTCCTCCAGATGGTCAACCTGGACACTTATGTAAGAGATGCTTTCTACTATGGACTGGAAAACGACAACTTCAAATACACCGAAGATAAGAAGATAGAAAGATTGAATACCGACTGGTCAATGGCAGGTTACACCCAGGGAACATTCTTCACTGTAAGCCAGTTGGCAACCGATGAATTCAATCAGTGGGATGAAGTTAAGGAACTGAACGCAAAGGCAAAAGGTTCCGTGCTGCTGGGCTTTAGCTTCGATACATCTTCAGTAGCCGACGAACTTAGCAACTGCATCGAAATCTACAGGCGTTATAAGAGCGAATTGCTGACCGGTATGGCCGAACCGGTTTCTACAGTGAAAGAGATGATAAAAGAGATGAATGATGCTGGTTTGCAGAAGATTATAGAAGAAGCTCAGAATCAGATAAACGCATCCTTTTAATCACGGGAGCTAGTATAGCTTCACAACGATTCATTGAGATATTAACTGTATAATTGCTTTAAATAGAATGGGCAAAAGTAAGATGGGAAAAATAATCCTGTCTTACTTTTGCGCGTTCAAAAAACATCAGCAAGCTGCGAAGGGAAGACCAGGGATCGCCAGTTTGATAAGGCAGAGCAATTATTGTATAATAGATAACGCATATTCATTTTACATAAAATGATTTATTATGTTATCGAAAATGTCGTACAATGAGCTATATTATTAGAGCGTTATCTGTTACTTTGACTGACAGCATCACATTGAATTTATAAAGATTGGTGGATATGTAAGATGTTTCAGTTTATGTCAATAAAAGCATATAAGAAAACTTTTCTTAGCTATATGCTCATACTGCTGCTGCTGTTTATTACCATCAGCAGCCTTTTGTACACTTATTTTCTGAACATCGCTTTTAATGCTTATACGGAGAAAGTATCCTTTGCAGCATATGATGTTAATCAATATATGGATAGGATAGTTTACAGGATAGACAATTTTTTGTCAAGACTATACTCGGACTCTGCCCTTTGGGACGATTTTTACCTTTTTTTCACTTGTTCTTCCCCCTCGGAATATACCGCAAAAAGAATAGAGCATTGGAGACCCGACTATTCCGTTTCTTTTTTGGATAGCGCCACTGCCTTTGTCAGAGAAAGCGGGTACAGCATAAGCAATATTATATATTACAGCTCTACCCATATTATAAATATGAAATATAGCCCCAACGGCCAGATTCGTTACATTATTACCGACACCGACCCACTGGAAGCGATGCCAGCCAGTGGCTGCTATGTTTATTCCAGAGAACTGAAGGATAAAAGAGCCTCCTATATCGGGAAGGTTTCCTTTCTCATAAATCCGCTGGATAAAAGCAAGGAATCGTTTCGGGACATTCCTTCCGCCCACTATATCCGTATAAATGATATGGTTTTAAACTTATCGGATCATCCTTATGGAGAATTGTTCAAAGAGAAAATCATATCTTCGGACTATACCGGAAAAAGGACTCAGGGGCATTTGCGCCTTTCAAATTTCCGTTCCGTTTATTATATTTTAAATACCTCTGAAAAATATGGCTTTACAATATTTTCCTTCATACCCAGAGCAGAAATAATGGAAGCGGCCAATTACCGCTTTACGGTACAGGTGATACTCCTGCTGCTTTTATTGACTTTCTTCTTCGCCATTTATATTTTGGCTTCCCGGTTTTCCAATAACTATCGGTTGTTGTGCAAGATAATTGGGTTGATTAATGATGCCAAAAAGGGAAAGTTCACGCAAATCGATTCCTTTGCCAATGATGAACTGTCTTTGATCGTACAGCACCTGAATGAAATGTCGACCCAGCTTAATTCCTACATTCAAAAGGAGTATTTGCTTCAGATTGAGAACTTCAAGGCGGAAATGAAAGCCTTGGAATCCCAGATTAATCCTCATTTTCTTTACAACACTTTGGAGCGCATCCGCGCTTATGCCTTAGGCAGCGGCGTCAGCAATGTCGCAGATGCTGTGGGAAATCTTGGAAGGCTCTACCGCGTTATCGTAAAGAGCAACACTTTCTTATCCATAGATGAGGAATTGAAAATAGGTATAGATTATTTGGATTTGATGTGCTTTCTCTATGGTGACGACTTGATGTACCATGTAGATGTAAGTGAAAGCTGCCGTCAATTGAAGACGATAAAAATATGGATGCAGCCGATATTGGAAAATTTCTTCAAACATAATTTCGCAGGCAAGGAAGAGTATAAGATTATCATTATTTCCGGCGAAGAAAGGGAGGATGGCTATTATTTTGACTTTTCCAGCAATATTGGCCATCTGGACAAGGAGAGCATTGAACATCTGAATTCTCTGTTTACTCCTTCAAAATTACTGCATGAAGCTGATGAAAAGAATTCGGAAGCAAGGAGCGGAATTGGCTTGAAAAATGTATATGCACGGCTTTATTACTATTACGAAGGCCGCGTGTCCATGTCCATCGGCAATAATGATCCCAGCGGAATCATTATCAGTGTGGTGATATACAAATAGCAAGGAGGATTCATATGTATAGATTGCTTATAGTTGATGACGAAAAAGAAATCTGTGAAGGCTTGAAATTGTTGATTCCTTGGAATGACTACGGTTTTACCAAAATAGCGACGGCTTATTCCTATGAGGAAGCCATACAAAAAGCAGTGGATTTTAAGCCGCATGTTTCTCTTATAGATGTCAGCATCGGTGACAGGATGGGTTATGAATTGGTCAGTGTACTGAAAGATCAGAATATAAATTCGGAATTTATCATGATCAGCGGTTACGACAATTTCCAATATGTCCGGCAGTCGCTGATTGTGGGAGCCGTAAACTACTTGTTAAAGCCTATAAACAAAGAAGAATTGATTGCGCAGATTCGCACCATTGTGGTGGAAAAGCTAGGAGGAAGCTTTGATGACTCTGTCAAAGAGACGGTGGAGGAAGATCCAATTTTAAAGGTTCCTTATGACAAGCTTTCAAAGCTGACCAACAAGATTTTACTCATAACCAAAAGTGACTATAAACAGCATTTGACCATGGAAAATATCGCTGCTCGTTTCCAGATGAACAGCAAGTATCTTGGACGCGTCTTTTTTAAAGATACAAATATGAAATATTCCGATTATCTTACGGCATATAGGATGTATAAAGCCAAACACCTTATAGAGACGACGGATGAGAAGATAGCTACTATTGCCCATATGGTAGGATACACGCAGCCCAATAATTTTTATGTCCATTTTAAAGCCTTTTACAATGTTTCGCCTACAGATTTGCGGGCAGCAGACAAAACAGATGGGTAGCGTAAAGCAGATTAATGAAAAACTCTTTACGGAACTATCCCAACAAAATGTGCATTCAAAGGGAGGAATATGTGATGAAATCGGGAAGCTGCCGCTGCTTTTGCAAAATAAAGAAAATAATTCTTCCTGCGCTGATCAGCGCTTTTATAGTGATAGCAGCGTTTCCCTTGCTTCTGGCCGGGTGTGATTTTTCAAGAAACAGCAATACCGGGACCAAAACTGACAATGTAACTCTTATATATTATACAATAGGACATCCGGATAAAGACCTGAAGCTGGTAAATGACCATTTAAACATCCTTCTGATGGAAAAGCTGGGATTTAAAATCGATTACCGCAAAATTGACTGGAATGATTACCATACAACCCTTTCATCCCTTCTCATGTCAGGGGGTGATTTTGACATCGCCTTTGCTGGGTCGGACGAGCATGGTGATTTTGTCGGAAATGCCAAAAAGGGGTACTGGCTTGATCTCGCTCCTTACCTGGATAATATAGGAAAAGATATGTATGAAGCCATACATAAAGATTTCTGGGAAGGTGTAACCATAGACAACCATGTTTTTGGAGTTCCGACCAACAAGGAGCTGGCTGTTCCCATGCATTTCATCTACAATAAGGAGCTGGTGGACAAGTACAATATTGATATTACCAAGTATCACGACTTTGCATCCCTGGAGCCTTTGCTTGCGCTTATCGCCGAAAAGGAACCGGATTATGTCCCCCTTGCATTGGATATGAGCCGAAAGAACATATTTGCTCCCAAATCTTATGAATATGTTGTTTCTCCGGCTGTTCCGCTGATGGTAAACTCTTATGATGAAACCCTGCAGGTGGTCAATATATATGAGACGGAACATGCCCGGGAATTATTATCAACCTTGCACAATTACTTTAAAAAAGGTTATATAAATGCCGATGCGCCCATCTGCTACTTCTCATCCCTGGATTTTATGGAAGTGAAGGCTTTCTGCTCCACGGCATCAGGGGGGCCGTATTCAGCCAATATGTGGAGCAGCTCTTGGGGGTATCCTGTCGTATCGGAGCAGGTCAGCGATCCCATTATAAAGACTGAAGATGTTCAAAGCAGCGTCATGGTTGTCAATGCTGCCACCAGGCATCCGGAGGAATGTGTAAAATTCTTAAATCTTTTAAATACCGACCCTGAAACGCGAAACTTAATTAATTATGGAGTGAAGAACATCCATTATACCCTGACTCCCCATGATCAGGTGGAGGTCATCTCCGATGCTTACAATGCAGCTACCTACACCCAGGGCAACTGGTTTATTTTAAAAACGTTGGCCAGCGAGCCTCAGGATAAGTGGGAGCAGTTTAAGAAGTTTAATGATTCGGCTGTAAAATCGGAGTTGTTCGGATTTAAACCTGAGACCTCAGGCTATGAGAAGGAAATTTCCGATATTACCGCTCTGATGGACACATACGGCCCGGCGCTTTCTACCGGCAGTGTGGATCCTGAAGTGTATCTGCCGCGATTAAATGAGGATTTGAAAAAGGCCGGTATAGAAGAGCTTAAAGAAGAGCTGCAGCGCCAGATAAATGCCTGGCTGCAAAAAAAGAAGATGTAAATTTATCATCTTCTTTTATCTTTTTCTTTCTTGGAAACGTATTTCTGTCTCATGAATTCCACATATTCCTCCACCTGCTTTATAGCTTCGTCCGGCAAATCGGAGACATCTATGCTGTAATAAACCTCTTTATTCTTTTTTTCGTTCCGGCCCAGCAGATAATCGGCTGAAACATCGTACAGGTCGGCCAAAATCTTCAGGGTTTCCGGATCGGGGTAGCTGATGGAGTTTTCATAATTGGAAATTGTTTTATTATTAATGCCCGTGAGCTTTGATACATCCACTTGTGTAAGTTCTTTCCTTTCACGGGCAAATCTCAAGCGGTCTCCCAATGTTCTCAAACGAATCCCTCCATAAACCAATTATATTTAATTGAAAGAACCGGATTCGTTTTTTCCCAGAACATTAGAATTTATTATTGACATTTTCTCAAATTGGAAATATAATCATTAATGGTCGTTGTTTGGAAAATGATTGAATATTAGTGGTTATCAGGGAGGAGATTTCATGACATATGAAAGCCTGCTTGAAATGAAGGAAAAACTGGATAAGGCAGAGGGTATATACCGGCATATCACGAGTTTGAGGAAAATCCTTGAACGGCGCAGCAGCATAAAGCTGATAGGGATATGCGCATACTTTGATGATGAATTGGAAGATATGCTGTATACAGACCTCCCGGAGGAAGCCATAAACCACTTCATGGAAGAGATAGTCAAAAAGGAAATCGACAGGTTGAAAAAGGAATTTGCCACTCTGTAGCAAGGTGTGTTTTTGAACATACCGAGCCGGTATGGAGCCCGGCTCGATATTCTTCTTCCCTAATCTGATGGAATTCCGCCGCAACGGTATGTTGCGCGGATTTTTCCTTCTCCTTTTCATAGCCTTTGGACAGCTGCAACGCAGCTGCTATTTTCCATAATAGCATTTTAGATATATCTCCTTTATCTCGCTCATCAAAGGATATCTTGGGTTGGTGCCGGTGCACTGGTCGTCAAAGGCATTTTCCACCATTTCGTCGAGGGTAGCCAGGAAATCCTCTTCCTTTATGCCGTATTCAGCGATGGTCTTCTTAATGCCTACGGCAGCCTTCAGGTCTTCTATCTTGGACAGGAATTTTTCAAATACTTCCCTGTCGTCTTTGCCGTCCACTCCGCAGAAGCGTGCGCATTCTGCATATCTTGCCAGGGCATTGGGGTATCCGTACTGCGGGAAGGTGCCCATTTTGGCCGGAGCTTCGGCAGCATTGTATTTCATAACCTCTGTCAAAAGCAGCGCATTGGCGACTCCATGGGGCAGGTGGTGGTATGCGCCCAGCTTATGAGCCATGGAATGGTTTAGCCCCAGGAAGGCATTGGCAAAAGCCATGCCGGCTATGCAGGATGCATCGGCCATCTTTTCCCTGGCCACCGGATCTTCAGCTCCGTATTCATATGCCCTGGGCAGGTATAGAAATACGTTCTTCATGGCTTTCAAAGCCAATCCGTCGGTGTAGTCGGTGGCCATGACGGAAACATAAGCTTCTATCGCATGAGTGAGCGTATCAATACCGGATGCGCTGGTCAGGCTCTTGGGCTGGTTCATCATGTTGTCCGCGTCTACAATCGCCATGTCCGGCATGAGCTCATAGTCAGCCAGAGGGTACTTGATACCGGTCCTGTCGTCGGTGATAACTGCAAAAGGCGTGCATTCGGAACCGGTGCCGGATGTTGTGGGGATTGCTACGAAATATGCCTTTTCGCCCATCTTGGGGAAAGAGTAAACCCTCTTGCGGATGTCCATGAATCTCATGGCCAGGTCCATGAAATCCACTTCCGGATGCTCATACATGACCCACATGATCTTGCCGGCATCCATTGCAGAACCGCCTCCTATGGCTATTATGCAGTCCGGTTCAAAAGACCTCATGGCTTTTGCGCCTTCAATGGCGGAGGAAAGAGTGGGGTCCGGCTGCACGTCATAGAAGGTGGTATGGGCAATGCCTAGTTCATCCAGCTTGTCGGTGACGCACCGGGTATAGCCATTTTTATAGAGGAAGGAATCCGTAACAATGAAAACCTTCTTTTTGTTCAAGACATATTTTAACTCATTGAGGGCAACCGGCAGGCAGCCTCTTTTGAAATAAACCTTTTCCGGGGCTCTGAACCAAAGCATATTTTCTCTCCTTTCGGCAACTGTCTTTATGTTGAGCAGGTGCTTTATGCCAACATTATCGGAGACGGAGTTGCCGCCCCATGTGCCGCAGCCAAGGGTGAGAGAAGGTGTCAGCATGAAATTGTACAGGTCCCCGATACCGCCCTGGGAGGATGGAGTATTGATGAGAATTCTGCAGGTTTTCATCCTCTGGGCGTGTTTTGCCATCTTTTCCGTCTCGCGGGTATTGATAAAGAGGGAAGAGGTATGCCCATAGCCACCGGCGGCTATAAGCTTTTCTGCTTTTTCCAGGGCTTCTTCGAAATTCTCAGCCTTATACATGGCCAGAACAGGCGATAGCTTTTCGTAGGCAAATTCTTCAGATAAGTCGGTGGATTCCACTTCGCCGATTAATATTTTTGTTGTCTCCGGTACATCTACTCCGGCTAGTTTTGCTATATTGTATGCGCTTTGTCCGACTATTCCTGGATTCAATTCTCCGTTTATGACGATGGTCTTTCGCACTTTGTCCAATTCATCCGGCTTTAAGAAATAGCATCCGCGGTAAATAAATTCCTTCCTGACCTCGTCGTAAACCTTCGCAAGTACGATTACGGACTGCTCCGATGCACATATCATGCCGTTGTCGAAGGTTTTGGAATGTATAATGGAGTTTACCGCCAGTTTGATATCAGCCGTGTCGTCTATGATAGCCGGTGTGTTGCCCGGTCCTACTCCTATGGCAGGCTTTCCTGATGAATAGGCTGCCTTGACCATACCAGGACCTCCGGTTGCCAGTATGAGGTCAGCTTCCCTCATAAGCTCTTTGGTGAGCTCCACCGACGGGTTGTCGATCCATCCTATTATGCCTTCAGGAGCGCCAGCCTTTACAGCGGCATCCAGCACAATTTTCGCTGCTGCGATGGTTGATTTTTTGGCTCTGGGATGCGGTGACACCATGATGGCATTTCTGGTCTTCAATGAAAGCAGTGTTTTGAAAATAGCGGTGGAAGTGGGATTGGTAGTGGGTATGACTGCTGCGATCAAACCTACGGGTTCTGCGATTTTCTTAATCCCAAAAGCCCTGTCCTCTTCTATTACACCGCATGTCCTGGCGTATTTGTAATTGTTGTAAATATATTCCGAAGCATAGTGGTTTTTGATAACCTTATCTTCAACCACTCCCATGCCGGTTTCCTCGACTGCCATCCTGGCCAAGGGGATTCTGGCCTGGTTGGCAGCGCGGGCAGCCGCCGAAAAGATTTCATCCACCTGCTCCTGGGTATAGGTTGCGAATACCTTCTGAGCCTTTCTCATCGCATCTAATTTTTCTTTCAAAGCTTCGATGCTTCCTGCAGTGTTTTCTAAAGTTTCCGATACATTAACTGCTTTTGCCTTTTCTTTTTTCTGCATATGGATACCTCCTTTTCACATTCCTCATATTCTTGGGCGATTATTGCTCATCTCAACCTGAAATTTTACAGGTTATTATGATATATAGAATTTGGTTTGAATTCAGCGGATTGAAATGGATGATTGCAGCCTAAGGAAGATTTTTAGCATATACTGTGTTGGAGGAATTTGCAGCATCAATACATCCTCTGCCGGCTGAATTCATTCCCAACCAATCAAAACCTCAGCTGTCAATTTTAAAATATTGTTAATCTTTTAACAATTTAAATTATACAACATTGTTAAAAGATTGTCAATCATTGAAGCTCAACTTTTAAATTATTCCAAATTATCACAAATAAGTACAAAGCCAAATTCAATAAGTACATAGTAAAAATTCATGTTGCTAAGGATTTAGGGAGCAGATGGGAGAAAAAAGATGCGTTTTAATGAGCATTTATTTGGAAGGCTTAAGGATATCGGGATAAATAGATAAGCCGGTGAAGGGGCGCAGATAGCTCCTTCGCCGGCTGTTCCAAGGCTTGACTTGCCGGATTCCCGCAAGCTTCAATCAAGAAGTTCCTTCAGGACTTGTGCATCTTTGAGAAATTGTGCCGGATCATCCTTTTCCACAAATTCCAGCAGGGCGTAGCGTTTATCAGGAAGGCCCTTAAGGCATGACAGATAATTCTTCCATACCTCCCTACCATCTGCAAGGGGATGGCGGAGAGTATTGCCGTGATCGTCCAATGTCCAGTGAAATACGTGAATATTTGAAAGGAGCGGCAGAACAGACTCCAGTTCTTTTTTGTTTTCCTCGGGACTCAAAGCAGTCCGGGGCTGCCAATAGCTTCGGATATTCTTATGGTGAATTCTGTCGTATAAGGCAAGAGCGGATTCAAGGGTGTCTGTCAAAGTACCTCCGTGATACTCGAAGGATATGTTTATTCCCGCGGGTTCAGCCAGTTCTGCTATTTTCTTCGAACACCATGCCACCCTTTCCCTGTATTTGTCATCAGCGTCCGAAGAAGCTTTTGTGCCGGCCCACACCCGGATTACAGGGGCTTCCAGCTTTACAGCCGTTTCCAGTACCTGTCGGAAAAGGTCAAAGTTGTCGTCTTCACAGCCTACTCTGTAATAAGAACCGTATGAAGTGACGGACAAACCGGAATCGATGGTCATTTTATGCACTTCCTCCGCGGTCTTTATATCGCCGTGGGGCACATGGATATCTCCTCCCCATTCAATTCCATGAAGTCCGGCTTTCCGGGTAAGATCCACGATTTCCCGGGGCTTTAGCTGCCGGAAGGTAACGGAAACAAGTCCTGGGCATATCATAAAAACACCTCTTCTCTTTGTTTATTAGCTTTTACTTTCTTTCAATAATGTAAAAGGCTAATTTTGCATATAAATTTTTTCTTTGATTATATAAAAATCAAGGTGTAATAATCAACATAATTTCACTTCGACAGTTGGGCAAATTTGCAAAAATTGCTGCAGTCTCTTGAATAATATTCCATACAATGTTATAATACTTTCTGTTGTATTTTGTAAACAAAGGAAGATTGATGCCAGAAATGGATGCACTGGAACTGAAAGACTTATTACTCATTATCAAAAAAAGGCTATGGCTTATAGTTGTAATAACTCTAGCCACATCAGCCTTGTCTGCAATATTAAGCTTTTTTCTTATGAATCCTGTATATCAATCGGACACTTCACTTTATATAGGCAGAAGTATGGATAACCAAAGCTCCATCGGATATAATGACCTGATGCTGAACACCCAGTTGGTCAATGACTATCGTGAGCTGGTAAAAAGCAGGATGGTCACCAGCATTGTGTTGGAAAAGCTGAGTTTGAAGGATATGACGCTGGAACAGCTGTCGGAAAAGCTGAATGTGGAGTCCAAACAAAATACAAGGCTTATTGTGATTTCCGCCCAGGATGAAGATCCGGTACTGGCCAGGGATATAGCCAATACGGTAGCCGAAATTTTTATGGAAAAAGTGGCGGACATCATGATGGTGGAAAATATACAGATTATCGATACGGCTGAGCTGCCGGAAGCTCCTGTTAAGCCCAATAAGCTTATGAATATTGCCATAGCAACCCTGCTGGGCTTTATGCTGAGCACAGGAGTGGTTTTTCTTGTAGAGTATATGGATGATACCATCAAGACTCCCGATGATGTTCAAAAATACTTGGGCCTTTCAGTTGTAGGCACAATACCGGTGTTCGATGAAGAAAAATAAAAAATATGGTGAACCCATGATGAGTATAGATTTGCATTCCCACATCCTCCCGGGCATAGACGACGGAGCCCGGGATATGGAAACATCTCTAGAAATGCTAAAGATAGCCGAAAGGGACGGCATCAGGCATATCGTTGCCACCCCGCACTTTATAAAAGGAGAAGTGGAAAATCCTGCCCAGGTGGTATTGGAAAAATGTGAACAACTTAAGCAAGAGATAAATAGAGAGAATATAAAGGTGGATATATATCCCGGAAGCGAAGTGTATATGACCCCGGAAATACCGGAACTGCTTAAGGAAGGGCGCATTTGCACTTTGAACGGTTCCTCCTATGTGCTGGTGGAGCTGCCCATGACGGCCATACCCATATATGCCGCCGAAGTGTTCTATCGGCTTAAGCTGAATGGCTTTGAACCTATACTGGCACATCCCGAAAGGAACAGGGAGATTGCCGGCAATCCTAATATTCTGTTTAATTTCATTCAATCCGGTGTGTTGGCTCAGATTAATGCAGCAAGCCTGATGGGCTTTTATGGGAGCGAAGTAAAGAATGCGGCCTGGACTTTATTAAAGCACGGCATGGTGCATTTTGCTGCCTCCGATTCTCACACATGCAGGGGAAGAGCTCCGAGGCTTAGCATGCCCAGAAGCCTGGTGGCGGAAAAGATGGGCGAGGATACGGCCCAAAGGTTGTTTGAATTGAATGGGCTTGCGGTTTTGAACAATGAAAGGATTGACTTTCAGGAGCCCAGCATGGTAAAAAAAAGAAAGAGCTTTAGCATACCAATTCTCAGTAAACTTTTCAGAAAGAAATAAAAATCCCTCAACAAGTACATATATAATTCTCTCTCGTATGTAAAAAATTTTATAAAAATTATAAGAATATAGGCTTGTCCTATTTACATATGACTGCCTTTCAAATATACTAATATATGTCAGTTATCATAATTTTTGCATTTGAGAGGGGGATGCTCGCTATGAGAAGGTTTCTAGCGACAGTATTAATTGCAGCAGTGCTGATAGTTCAGCTGACTGCAGGTGTGGCATATGCAGGAAGTTCAGATGTCAGGACTGCGGTAGAGCAGCTGAACAGGCTGGATAACAACAGCAAAGGAATGCTGCTTGGGATGTTATGGGATTTTGCTGTTGCCGAGATAGGCAAGGGCAGTGAAGTAACGGTTGATGATATATATGAAGCAATTAAGAGTGCATTAACCAACATTCAAAATCCATCGGACAACCAAAAAAACATGTGGGAGACAATAATTGCGGAAACCGGGAATACCAGCAATGACGGCAAGATTGCCGGAGAGTCTCTGAAATTGATTATAGGCAAAATCCTCAACAATAAGCAGATTATTATCGACTATTATAATACATTTAAGCAATTTGTGGACAAGGGCTTTGTTAAGGAATTCCTGGGCCTGCCTGCCAATGCCACCGACGGACAGGTTTATGAAAAGCTTCTCCCTTACCTTGAGGAAGTAGTGACATTGAATGATGAAGGCAAATTTGTAAGATACGGAGATGTAAAAGCAAAAATAGCGGCAAAGATCGGGGTAAGGCAGGAGCTGCTGGACCTGTTTTTAGGCATAGATGTGAATGGAGAGATGGACAAATACATAGCCCGCATGAACAATTACATCGGGAACGGACCAAATCAGATCAGCACGGAAGATGCCATCTATATGCTTGAACTGTATAATCTCTTTGCTCCAAGGACTACACCGACTCCCGGCGGAGGTGGCGGAGGCATAGTTGTTCCCCCGGAAGACACTGAGGATGATATGGACGACATCAATAAAATAGCTGATGAGCTGGATGAGATAAGCTTCGGGGATGAAGATCCGGAAGATAAGATAAGCAGTGCTGCCAAACTGATAAAGTCGGCTGTGGAAAAGATTGACGCAGTGGAAGATGTGGAGAAAGCCCTGGAGATCGCTGAAAATATAATTCTCAAAACAAAGGATATCTTTAAAGAGGCAGAAAGCAAAGGCATTTTGGCCGACGAATTAAGCAGGGAACTGAAAGCCATCGCAGACAAGGTTATCAGCAAGGTGGGCAAAACAACTGTAAAAGTGGTTGCCTCCGACGGTTTGGTAAAAGCTGTTTTGTCCTCGGAAGAAGCGGACAAGCAGGTTCAATTAATGGAGGACATCGTAAAGACGGCCGCTGCTCTGAACAAGGCGCTTGCTGAAAGCAAGGCGGATGTAAAAGTGGATGCAGTATTAAGGATTGAGCTGGACTGCGATGATGCTTACGATGCTTCAGCAGTTGAACTGCCCGGCTCCATATTCAAGGCTGCTGTCGAAAAGAAGCTGGATAAGATAGCTATCGATACAGGTATAGCTGTAATATCCATTGCACCTCATGATATGTTCGCAGAGGGTGAAGTGAGGCTTGAAGCTGCAAAAGTGGACAAGGATACTTTGCCGGAGGATATAAAGGCTTTGGTGGGCAACAATGCTGTATATGATTTTAACCTTACGGTAGATGGAAAGGCATTGGACAAGTTTGCCGAGCCGGTAGAGATATCCATACCTTATACCCTCAAGGCTGGGGAAAATCCTGAGAAACTGACCGTATTCTATATTAATGATAAGAACGAGCTGGAGAACGTCATCGGTGTCTATGACGAGGATACCAAGACGGTGAAATTCACCGTAAGGCATTTCAGCAAGTATGTAATTAAGGTAAACGCCGTAACTTTCAGCGACCTTAATACCGTGAAGTGGGCTAAGGACGGAATAGAAGCCATGGCCGCCAAAGGCATCATCAAGGGCGTCGGCGGTGGTAAGTTCGATCCCTCCAGCAATGTCACAAGAGCCCAGTTTGCAGCAATGATAGCCAGGGCGCTTAACCTGGTGGACGATGCGGCCGAAAGCAGCTTTACCGATGTGGATGAGAGCTACCTTTTCTACAAGGAAATATCCGCCGCATATAATGCAGGCATAGTCAAGGGAACGCCCGATGGAAGCTTCCTGCCCAACGCCTACATCACAAGGCAGGACGCAGCCGTCATGATTGCCAATGCCCTTGTATATATAAAAGGCAAGTCATTCCCTGAGGATGCAGACGCATATATAGGCAAGTATGTCGACCAGGCAAGGATATCCAAGTACGCCAGGGATGCTGCAGCCCTGTGCAGCAAGTATTCGATAATTATAGGCAGCGACAAGGGGGAATACGATCCTAAGGGACATACCACAAGAGCTGCTGCGGCGCTGATGATATACAGGCTGTTCAATGTAAAATAGATCAACATTGCTTAGTGAATACCATCTGCTTCCGCGGAGGCAGATGGTATTTGCATATATGGCGTATTGTCGTGGACGGCTGCAGGCTAACAAGCCGTAAAGGAAAAATGCCGGAAGGCAATACCGGAAAAGGTGGGAAAACATTTGAAAGCAATCAGGATTACATTGATTATATTAGCGGTTATTTCTTTAGTGGTTGGCTGTGGGCTTTATATAGTCAACAAGGCTTTTGATGCCCTTTTTATGGCGCAGATGGAAAAAATGCTGGAGGAAGACTGGATATACCTGTCGGAAGCAGGGCAGGAGATGGGCAGCATGGTGCAAAGCGATAGCCTTATTTCGGATGTTGAGAATGATGAGGACAGCATGGTGCAAAGAGGCAACCTCCCTGGTTTTTCAGGGGATGAAAGCCGGGTATACAATGGGAAAGAAGGAGGTTTGAGCTCTGATGCGGCTTTAGGGGTAGAAACCCAGTTGTCGGGAAATGAAACCGGTTATGCTTTCGGCAAAACAGGCGGTGAGGTATCCGGTAAGACGGCAAACTATGCTTCTGGTGGCATGAACGCTGGACAATACGGACATGCAATCCAAAATTCGTTTGAAACGTCGGAAGATAAGCCCACTGCTTCATCCGGAAGAGCATCTGCCGATGCGAAAAGGACAAAAGGTGATAAAGATATGCATGGATCCGGAGGCGGACGGGAGCCGGGCGTAATCACTCTGGAAAAAATTAATCTGGTAAAAGACCAGGTGTCTTTGGGGGATAAGGCAAAAGCAATAGCCATAGTGCTTTCAAGGCTGACTCCCGGTGATATAAACCGTCTTAAGAACATGATAAAAGGCGGAGTAACTTTGGAGGAACTAAATGAAGCCAAGCAAATTTTAAAATCCAGAGTGACAGAAGAAGAAAAGGAAATGCTGAAAGAGATATACATAAAATACGTCGCCTTGTTAGGGTAAATACTGCGCATTCATACATTTCCTGGGGATATTTCCATAAAAATATTTCGCAAAAATCAACACATCAGACCAAAAAATGCGGGTAAAGTATTGATGCTTGGCCGTTTGCAGGGAATTGCCTGTAGAATTTCTTTTAAAAATGGCACAAAATGTAGCAATAAAAGGTTTTACAATGCTTGTCCCAAGCTGTATAATACTGGTGTAAGCATTGGCTTGCAAGTAATAGCCAGTTTTAATCATTTTTTCATGCTGTTGAATTTTCAGAAAGAGAGGATGCGGATGGAATTAAAACAATACTTCGAGATTTTGCTTGAAAGGCTGTGGATTCTTATATTGCTACCTCTGGTTGCCGCTGCAGCCGCCGCAGGCATCAGCTTTTTTTTACTGGAACCGGTCTATGAATCCAATACCACCCTTTATGTCATAAACAGACAGATGGATGCCAATACCCAACTGGCTTACAATGACATGCTGATCGGGCAATATCTCGTAAAGGACTACAGGGAGTTAATAAAAAGCAGGGTTATAACATCTGCGGTAATAGAAAACCTTAAGCTGGATGGCATTACTCCAGCCCAACTGGCTGATAAAATCAGCGTGAATTTGAAGAATGATACGAGAATTTTAGAGATAAGGGTGAGGGACCAAAATCCCGAAAGGGCCAGAGACATTGCCGATGAAATGACGAAAGTCTTTGCGGTTAAGGTTCAGGACCTCATGAAAGTGGAGAATGTCAGCATAGTTGACAAGGCCAGCCTGCCAACTGCACCGGTGGAACCAAGACCTCTTTATAACATCGCAATTGCGATGTTTGCCGGATTATTTGCGGCTGTCGGCATAATATTCCTGCTGGAATATCTGGATGATTCCATAAATACTGTCGAAGATGTTGAAAAATATCTTGACCTCACAGTTCTGGGTACAATACCTGCTATAGATGCAAAATAGGGGGGCTTTTATGACCAAAATCATTAATGTTAAAGATAAATTGGGCAACCCGGCGGAAGAAGCCTATAGGGTGCTGAGAACCAATATACAGTTTTGCAATTTTGACAGCAAGATCAAAACTCTGGCGATTACAAGCTGCAATCCGGGGGAAGGAAAGACCACCACTGCTATAAACCTATCGATATCGATGGCCATGTCGGGGATGAAAATCCTTCTCATCGATGCGGACCTGAGGAAACCGGCACTGGTAAAGCGCCTGGGAGGCACCAATGCGGTAGGACTGACCAATCTGATATCGGGTCAGGCGTCCCTGCAGGATGCTATAAACTACACTGATGTGGACGGATTCTGCTACATTACATGCGGGCCCACCCCGCCAAACCCGGCAGAATTGCTGTCATCCGAAAGGTTTGACGAGATAATCAACGAGGCGAAGAAACACTTTGACATGATCATTATCGACACACCACCGCTGGGAAGCGTTATTGACTGTGCTATCATATCCTCCAGAACGGACGGGACGCTTATTGTGATAAAATCAAAGGCTGTGGACTACAGGAGCGCCATGAGGGTAAAGGAGCAATTGGAAAAGGTCAATGCCCGGATAATCGGTGTTGTGCTGAACAAACTGGACAGGAAGGAATACAGATATTACTATAGCCCGTATGAATACTATGGAAATGGAAGCGCTGAGAATACGGGCAAGGGATGGTTCCGGAAGCATAGAAAGCAAAAGGCGCAAAAACAAGAGGCATAAAGATTATTATTGATTAATCAAACTTCAATCAAATCTGAAAATCACATCAACCTCCTCTTCATATTCATTTCACAGTGAATATTATTAATATGAAAAAGGAAAACTTCATATTAATAACAATAAATAAGGAAAGATGGAATGAATATGAAACTGGTGGTTATATCTGTTGCAAAAAGAAAAAAGGTTTTTCCGGTAAGGTTGTTAAGCTGGGTGCTGGTTGCTGCGTATCTTACTTTTATGTTTGTACTGTCGCACCAGGATGGAATCACTTCCAACAGCCTGTCTGAAAGCATTGCCAACGCTTTAAAACCATATATGCCAGCTCCCGCGGCTTTAGGTGGCAGCATGTACACCACGGATTTTAACGGTTTGATAAGGGAATTAGCTCATTTTTTGGAATTTTTCATACTGGCCATCCTGATTCATATTGCTTTATATTCCTGCAGAGTCAGAGAAGGTAGGAATGCCGTTCTTACACTTTCTATCTGCCTTCTGTGCGCCGCTATTGATGAAATTCATCAGAGCTTTGTGCCGGGCAGGTCCCCTGTGGCAATAGATTTAATTATTGATGCTGCAGGTGGAATTTTTGGACTTATCTTTGTATATCTTATCAGTATAATAAAAGAGAAGATCAGGATAGGAGTTGTAAAGTGAAAAGAGGATTAAAAGCGGGAATCATTGCGACTGTTGTGGTTATCGCTTTTTCGATACCTTCATATTTCGCTTATGATTTTTTCAGCAGTGTAAAGGACTATAAGAGAACTTTGGTTGTACGGCCCAGGGAAGGAACGACCAGCTCACAAAAAGTCGATGTACAGGCTTTCGCGAGCCGGCCTGAAGGGGAGAAGCCGGCAAAAGAGCCGGTATCTGATTCGGATGCCGGTCGGAATGAAGCACCTGGGACGTCTTCCAATGTGAGCACAGCTGGAAATGTCATAAATATTTTGTTTTTGGGTTTGGACAGGACGGAGGAAAGGGATAGGATTTTGGGCATTTACAGAAGCGATACGATTGCTGTGGCCCGGATACACATAGATGCAAAGACTGTGGATGTCCTGAGCATCCCAAGGGATACATATACATATCTTCCTGTGACGGGAAAAATGGATAAGATAAATCATGCATATGCCTTTGGAAGCTTGGAAGGCAGGGGAACCGAAAGCGCTATTGAAGCAGTGGAGCTTTTTATTAATGATGAGATAGACTATTTTTTCACTATAGATATGGAGCCTGTGCCTGAAATCATAGACTCGATCGGAGGTATCGAGCTGGATGTGGAAAGCGGCATCGGTAATCTGACCAGTGGGAAACAGGTCTTGAACGGCCGGCAGGCTCTTGGCTATGTTCAATGGAGGTATTCCAGCGATGGCGACATAGGTCGCATAAGAAGGCAGCAGAAATTTGCAGCAGCTTTGTTTGACAAGCTTAAGAGGCTGGACCAGCTGCTGAATATGGCAAGAATCGCGTTGAGTTATAAAGAAAATGTCACCACCAATATGACACTAAAGCAGATAACTTCCCTGGCGATGTTTGCCGGAGAACTCTCCGGGGATTCGATAGAATTCCATGTCATACCAGGGGAAGGGGTAATGCTAAATAATATATGGTACTGGATTCCGGACGAGGAAAAAACCGCCCAAATGCTTAATGAAATTTTTTTAAAGGAAAGAGTTGACAATTTTTAATTTTATATTTAGAGTTAACATATGATATACTCATTGTAAATTACACAAGCTTGTTATATTGGTCATGTTTAAATACAGGTTCAGAAGGAGGAAAGCTAATGGCAATTTTGGTTACAGGCGGCGCCGGCTATATAGGAAGCCACACCGTAGTAGAATTGCTTCAGAATGGCTATGAAGTTGTCGTGGTGGATAACCTTTCCAACAGTAAGCCTGAAGCTCTGAAGCGTGTTAAGGAAATAACGGGCAAGGATTTCAAATTCTATAAAGTTGATTTGCTGGACAGGGATGGCCTGGAGCAGATATTCAAGGAGGACAAACTGGAAGCCGTAATTCATTTTGCAGGTTTAAAGGCGGTAGGCGAGTCGGTTTCCATTCCTTTGAAATATTACTATAATAACATCACCGGCACTTTGATTTTATGTGAACTTATGCAAAAGTACGGTGTGAAGAAGATTGTGTTCAGTTCATCGGCCACAGTTTATGGCATGAAAAACAAATCACCCCTTACAGAGGATATGCCCCTCAGCACCACCAACCCATATGGCAGCACAAAACTTATGATTGAGCAAATATTGAGGGATGTATATGTTTCTGATAACAGCTGGAGCATAGCACTGCTCAGATATTTCAATCCTATAGGAGCCCATGAAAGCGGGCGTATAGGTGAGGACCCCAACGGCATTCCCAACAATCTGATGCCTTATATTACGCAGGTTGCTGTCGGCAAGAGGGAAAAGCTGAGCATTTTCGGAAATGATTATGATACCCATGACGGCACTGGCGTCAGGGATTATATCCACGTGGTGGATCTGGCCAAAGGCCATTTGAAAGCGCTGGAGAAAGTGATGAAAACAGAAGGCGTTGAAGCTTACAACTTGGGTACGGGAGTAGGATACAGCGTTCTGGATGTGGTGAAGAATTTTGAAAAGGCTACAGGGCAGCATATTCCTTATGTGATAGTCGGACGCAGGCCCGGTGATGTTGCTGAGTGCTATGCCGATCCTTCCAAAGCAGAGAGGGAGCTTGGTTGGAAAGCAGAAAAGACTTTGGAGGATATGTGCAGGGACTCATGGAACTGGCAGAAGAACAATCCGGCAGGCTACGAATAAAAAGAAACCCTTTAGGACTATCCTGTGGGATTACATAAAAGCAAGGAAAAAATTTTTTAAGGCAAGGTGTGCATTGCATGCCTGCCTTTTTTCACATACAATTTTATTATGAAAATATGTTGTGCTGGTTAATTTGAGATAGGGTTATGGAGAATTAATAGATATATAGGCAGCGCAATATTAAGTTTAAGCTTGTATATAGCCCAACACTGGCTGATATGGTAAGTTGCATTTTACTAAATTTCTATTCTTGAAACTGCAACATCCATGTCGGCTTAGGGAAGAAAATATTAGCACAATGGAGCTAATAAAGGTGCAAAATTGAATGGAGTGATATTTATCAGAATAAATGGCAATATAGAATCCCTTAAAAAATCCGTTATAGATGAGATGGAAAGCCTTTATGATATAGAAGCCTTCAAGGGAGAATTTTTACCGGAGGAGCTGGTGCTCAAGGTTGCTGACCTTACAGGAAGGATCAACAGGGAGATCGCTGTCTACATGGACCGAAAAGGAAGAGTTATCGACGTGAGCATTGGTGACAGCGCCACAGTCACCCTGTCGGAGGTCGAAGGCCGTCGCAGCAATGCAAGACTTTCGGGTGTAAGATGCCTGCATACCCACCCAAATGGTGATCCGCACCTTTCTATGGTTGATATCAGCTCTCTGTTGAATCTCAGAATGGATGCCATGGTGGCTGTCGGCGTAAAAAGCGGCAGTGTCACCGGAATTTATGCCGCAGTTCCCAAAAGGGATGCAAACGGAGCTTTTACTGAAGCCGAGATTTATGGACCTTATGGTGTGGGGGACGACAGGATGAATGCCCTGTTTGAAATCATATCCGGTTTGGACAAGGATACCCGGCGTCCGGCTGAAGTTAATGATAACCGGACCGAAAGAGCGATACTGGTAGGACTGGAAACTTCCCGGGAAAAAATGATAAACAGCAAGAGCCAGGGGGAGCGTTCTCTGGAGGAGTTGGAGGAACTGGCTCATACGGCTGGTGTTATTGTCGTGCACAAAATATTGCAAAGAAGGCAGATGAAAGACCCGGCCTTTTACATCGGAAGGGGAATGGTGGAGCAATTGAGCCTGCTTCGCCAGGAGCTTAATGCTGATGTGCTTATTTTTGATGATGAACTTTCGGGTGCCCAGGTCAGAAACATTGAGGAGCTGGCCGGAGCAAGGGTGGTAGACAGAACAACCCTCATACTGGATATATTTGCCCAAAGAGCACGTTCGAGGGAAGGCAAGCTTCAGGTGGAACTGGCGCAGCTAAAGTACAGGCTTCCCAGGCTTATGGGGCTTGGTGGGCAGTTGTCAAGGCTTGGTGGGGGCATAGGTACCCGAGGACCGGGTGAGAAAAAGCTTGAGACCGACAGGAGACATATAAGAAGGAGAATACGGTATCTTGAAGGTGAGCTGGAAGTTTTGAACAAAAGGAGAAGCCTGATCCGGGAGGGAAGGCACAGAAACAGCATGCCTGTTATTGCCCTTGTCGGTTACACCAATGCAGGCAAGTCCACCCTTATGAACAAATTATGCGGAACCGATGTGTTTGCGGAGGATAAACTCTTTGCCACCCTCGATCCGACCACAAGAAGTCTGACGCTGCAGGATGGAAGAGAAGTGCTTCTTACAGATACTGTCGGATTCATAAGGAAGCTGCCCCATGAGCTGGTGGAAGCTTTCAAGTCCACACTGGAGGAAGCTGTTTATGCGGATATGCTGATACACGTGGTAGATGCTTCTTCCGAAGAGGCAGAGGAGCAGATCGCAGTTGTAAATGATCTACTCCGCAGCCTGGGCGCGTTGGATAAGCCGGTAATACTGGCACTGAACAAAATGGATCTCGCCGGTGAACAGGGAAGGATGCCGGTTGCTGAAGCCGGAGACCGGGTGTTTGAGATTTCTGCGGCTACAGGCCAGGGTCTGGATAAGCTCCTTGAAGGAATAGCATCCTTAATGCCTGCCGATGAAATAAATGTGGAAGTGCTCGCTCCCTATGATGCAGGCTGGGTTCTCCCATATATACATCAGAATGGAAGGGTGTTGTCCCAAGATTATACGGAAACGGGGATAAAGGTTAATGCTATGTTAAAATCGTCGAAAATAGAAAGAATTAATGACTATATTATTTAAATTGCTTTTTCCAGCCATTCTTCAGATTGAATAAAATATTCCTATAAGTTATTATTATAGTATAGAAACTGCATCTTCTGTCAAGACTAAATGTAAGTAAATATTGGAGCGTTCTATTCCAGACGGCCAAATTAAAAATGAAAGGGGTTTTTGTTATGCTGGTTAGGAATTGTGCTGGAGGAGTAGTATTCTGCGGAGATAAGGTACTACTTCTCAAGAATGAAAAAGGCGAATGGGTACTTCCGAAAGGCGTGATACGCAATGGAGAAGTGCCGAGCGAAGTTGCTTTAAGAAGGGTTAAAGAGGAAGCGGGTGTCACCGCGGAAATTGTTTCAACAGCAGGTCGCACAAATTATGAGTTCTATTCTGTAACACGTCAAAAACCAGTCTGCAATAAAATTATTTGGTATGTAATGAAATCCCCTAATGAAAGCTGCAGTTTGAATAAAGATTATGATTTTACCGAAGTTGGCTACTTTGACATTGAAAAAGCTCTGGAATTAGTCACTTACAGTCAGGACAGGTCTTTAATCCATTTATCATATATGAAAATTAAAGAATATAGCGAAGAGGAGAATACTATTGCCTCGGATGCTGTTTTGAATGGCACAATGTAGTAAGCTTGAAATAAGCCCTGCATTTTTTTAATATTAAGGAATAAAAAAATGCAGGGTTTTTTTATTGCCTTCAGAGCGTTTCTGTGGAATGATTTTCAGGTGTTTTTGCGGCATCGCATTCTCAAGGCATCTTTTCCTGACTTCTTTGGAGATATTTATTAATCTGATGCAGGCAGACACTTTACCGGAGTTAATTGAAGTTTATTTACTAATATGATGCTTAAAGACGCTTTGTTGGTATTTTATACGGTGAAGGATTATCCTGACCTTTTGCCGGTAATATTATATTTATTATATATGCTTAAATCATATATTATCTGATATAATTTTATCAGGTGATAAATTTGATTAAGGCATATAAGACAGTTTTAAATTTAGGAACAGCAGAAATTGAAGAAAAAAAATCCAGGTTTATAGCAACGGTAAAGCCGGTGACAAGCGAAGACGAAGCCTTGGAATTCATAAACGGGCTTAAGTCAAAATATTGGGATGCCACCCATAATGTTTACTCCTATTATATAGGTGGAAATATTACAGTGCAGAGGTTCAGCGATGACGGAGAACCTTCCGGGACCGCCGGAATGCCCGTGCTGGAGGTAATAAAAAGAATGGGAGTGCAGGACCTGGCGGTGGTGGTTACCCGTTATTTTGGAGGAACCCTTTTGGGTGCGTCCGGCCTGATCCGGGCGTACAGCAAGGCTGCAGCATTGGGGATTGAAGCTGCAAGGGTAATCCGCAGGCAGCTTTGCACCGAAGTCAGTGTTCTTACGGAATATCCTCTTTTTGGTAAGGTTCAGAATATGCTTGTCAACGAAGGGTATACTATAAAGGAAATCGTTTATGAACAGGATGTGGAGATCAGGTTATACGTTCCTGTCGACGGTGTGGAAGAGTGCTTGAAGAAGATAGTTGAGGAGACAAATGACCAGGTGTTGATTGAAACCGGGGATAATGTTTTTATAACGGTCGATGAAGACGGTAAACTGATAAAGGAATAAGTATATCCATACATGGGAATGGAGGAATATGCATGAACAAAGAAGGGATGCTGGAAAAAAAGGTATGGGCGGTGGTCGGAGCTAACAGCAAGCCTGACAAGTTCGGATACAAGATTTACAAGAAGCTTAAATCCAGGGGTTACACGGTATATCCTGTAAATCCGAACTATGAAGAAATTGAGGGAGACAAATGCTATCCCAACATATCTGCTCTGCCTGAAGTGCCTGAAGTAATTGATATGGTGGTTGCACCAAAGCATGGCATGGGTGTTGTGGAAGAAGCTTCAAGGCTTGGGGTGAAAAACATCTGGCTGCAGCCTGGAACCTATAATGATGAGATATTGAAGCTCATAGAGGAAAAGGGATTGAACGCTGTACAGGCTTGTGTACTGGTTGAATTGGGATAGGATTGCTCGCGCGATGGTAGCCGGCGGGTTATATGTGCTGTCTTTTTTGCAGGAAAGCCCTAACTGGACTGCGCAATGCTGCTGCC